>Ga0105048_10000154_pt1 | contig 90929 bp, 76 predicted proteins | sample MAT05_FD_78382 | JGI IMG/M metagenome (GOLD analysis project Ga0105048, IMG submission 78382) | Freshwater microbial communities from Lake Fryxell liftoff mats and glacier meltwater in Antarctica - MAT-05 | ecosystem: Environmental > Aquatic > Freshwater > Ice > Liftoff microbial mat | place...
ACCTATTCGGTTACCTAAAATTAATTTTATCTTTGGGTCACCGAATTGCTTGTAAATAATTTATATACAATTCGTTGGTGAATATTTTTTAGGTGTTTTTAGTCTTTTTTGGAGGTCATTATGGGTGGTTACAGGTGACCTGGCCTACCAAATTGAATTATTAACAACTAAAATGTATTTGGTATGAACAAAATGAACACTTTCGGGATTGTCTTCGGGAGCAGCTCATCAACAGCCAATGGAATATTGCCTGATGGTTAAAAAAACACCATTGCGTAAAATCCGGAACAATAAATTAGCCATCAAAGAAGGATTCGAAATAAACCCAAAATGGCAAGTAATTCCTAATCTTGAATTAGAAAGCGATATATGATTCCAAATGCCTATCTAACTGAATAGAGTAACCAAGCTCCCTGGCCATTAAATGAACAGGTTGAACAAGATCTTGTAATTGAACGAGCTTTAATTGAAATTTATAGCGATGAATTTCTGAAAGACAGGCTTGCGTTCAGAGGTGGAACGGCACTTCATAAACTATATTTAAGCCCACAATCAAGATATTCCGAAGATATAGACTTGGTTCAGGTAAACGCAGAACCAATTAAACCAACAATTATGCAACTTCAAAAAAAGCTTGGGTTTATTGGAAAATCAGCGGTTTCACAAAAGCTTAATAATAATACCATTATTTTTAAATTTGAGGCAACAGCTCCTCCAAAAAACCCAATCCGGTTAAAAGTTGAAATTAACTGCCGGGAATATCTTTGCATTTATGGACATGAAAAAGTGGATCGAGCTATCCACTCAAGCTGGTATAATGGCAATGCAGAGCTACTAACTTATTCTCTTGAAGAACTCTTGGGTTCTAAAATGAGAGCATTGTACCAAAGACGAAAAGGTCGTGATGGCCAGACCGAAAGGAAATTAAAATGGAATGGATTGAACAGGTTTACGAGTTCCCGGAACATGAACAAACGCAAACAGATGGCCGCAAACGGAAGTGGGGATATATTAAAGAAGTCAATAAATATTTACGTGTTGTAGTTCTGGAAGATGGCGAAACGGTTCACAATGCTTTTTTTGATAGGGATTTTAAAAAATAACATTATGGAGATAACATACTTTAAAGATACCGATACCTTGCTGGTAAATTTCGATAAATATATGAAATTCACTTGTACGTACAAGTAAAAATTATATATTTGTTTCAGCATCAAATTCTGATCATGAAAGAGACCCGATATAAAAAACTACAAAAGATACTCAAAGAACAAATTCAACAGGGAAAATTTAATATCGGTGAATACCTTCCCTCTGAAAATGAATTATGCTCCTCACACAAAATAACACGGACCACCGCAAGAAAAGCTTTGGATGAGTTAATGAAAGAAGGTTTTATTGTACGGCAGCAGGGAAAAGGAAGCATGGTAAGGGAACGACGCGAATCACTCGGACTGTTGAATGTAAAGGGATTTTCAGAAGCCGTTGGCCACGATGTAAAAACCATTTTTTTGCAGAAACCTGCTATCCGCACCTGGAATTTAGACCTTACTTATAGACCAACATCGGAAGAAATTGAAACGAATTGTATTCATTTCGAGCGTCTTAGGTGCGTAAACAATGTTCCTATTACCCTTGAAAACAATTGGTTAAGTGCAAAATATATTCCAGATTTTGTTGGTCAGGATTTCATCGATGGTTCATTCTTCAAAACACTTAGCCAACGGTATTTGATAGAAATTACTGGATCGGAGCAGGAACTTCGCGCATTGCCTGCCGATGAATATATTTCCAATCTGCTGCAAATCAAAGCTGGATTCCCGTTACTGCAAATCACAATTAAATTCATGACAAGTAATCCATCATTGAATATTTATAGTCAATTGTATTGCAACACAACCAAATATCCTATTGGGAACAGCTATTTCCTAAAATAAAAACAATTACTCAATTTACCTGACAATGAATAAAAGCCAAACTTCGCGCCGCGATTTTCTAAAATCGTCCACTTTAATTTCTGCCGGAATTCTTGGATCTATATCAATGGCAGCGTGCTCTCCCTCCGTTTCGTACAAACAACCATCCCCTTTTCCCCGATTCAGTGGCGAGGGCTATCAATCATCCGATGGTTTTGCTGGTTTGCTATTTTCTCAGGTTGGATATGAATTGAACCATCCGGTAAAAATAATCGTCAGACTACCTAAAAAAGAGGCACTTTCAGCCAAGGCATCATGCCAGTTTATTCCAGTCGATAATAAAATAAATTACGAGTCAACTTGTATTTATTGGGGAGAGATTTGGGGAAGTCACTGGTGGATCGCAACGTTTAACAAAATCAACGAACCCGGAGAATGGGACATCGAAATTAATGACAATGGAATAGTAGTGTTTCAGGATACTGGCTTAAAAGTTGCAAAAGACATTCTTTGGAATAGTACTATCGAATGGTCATCGGTTGATATGCTTGAACGCAGGAGACATTTCACTGGTTTGGGTGTAGGTTGGCAGGATGCCGGCTCACCGAGATGTGTTAATGATGTGCAGGGCATCCCTCGAAATGAAAAAACTTGACTTCCCTAATGCCGACGAACTGGCTATTAACTTTGCAAAACAAGTCATGACCCGTCAACGTAAAAAAGAGAATGCTGAGAGTGGCTTTTTTGGTCATTTCTACGAATTTGCCAGCATGAAACACTCCGAAACATCGTGGATCCATGGCATTGTAAAGAATCAATTCGGCGTTGATATAGGTGGAATTTATCCCAACTACCTCCTACCAATAATAGATCTGCTCAAACTTTATCCTTCTCATAAAGATGCAGCAGTCTGGCGTTCATCTCTCGAACTTTTCACATTCGGTTACCTGATACCAGCTTGCGAAAAAAATCCCTTCCTTCTTGTGCCTCAAGGGATTTTTGGTAATGAAGGTCCGGTCTGGTTTTGCGGTACATTCCACGGAACCAACACGATTTACGGATATATAGCAGCACTCGCTCTCGAATTGTTCCAGATCTTCAATGAACCAAAACTGAAAGAAATTGCTTATGCCAATTTGCAGTGGATTGCCGGACTAAACGGAGGAATTACTGCTGCCAATGTAAAGGAAGGATGCGTAATTTACAGCGTCGATATTCCTGAAGGAGTAGCATTACCAGCCAGTATGATTTGCCATATTGGTAAAAGATGGGCAGGCACCTGATTTCAGACAAGAGGAGTAATCTGCAACGGATTCACAACAGGAAAACAATTTGTATATGATGTGGAGCCAAAGAAGGCTAACGATGAACCTAATTCATTAACCGATGAAGACTGGATTCCTCACAGTGCCGGATGGCTTACCGGATTAATGAGGTTAACTTAATTCTTTAAAATAAAACAAATTTTTCTAAAAAAAGATACAAATTCAACTTGTACGTACAAGCTGAATTTGTATCTTCGCCAATCACTTATGAAATCTAAAAGTTAAATCCCATGAACAAAAAAGTTAAAGAATTGGCAAAAATGATCGATCACTCGATTTTACATCCAACTCATACCGATGCAGATCTAAAAAAAGAATGTGAAGTGGCTAAAAAGTATAATGTGGCTTCAGTATGTGTGAAGCCTTATATGGTAAAGCAGGCAAAAGAAATCCTTCAAGGAACAGATGTTTTAGTTGGATGTGTAATCGGCTTCCCTTCCGGAAATTCGGATACTTCGGTAAAGGTTTTTGAAACTGAAACGGCATGCAAGGCAGGGGCAGTTGAAATTGATATGGTCATCAACATTGGTAAAGCTCTGCAAGGGGATTGGGACTATATTCGAACTGAAATTCTTGCAGTTACAAATGCTTGTCATAAACATGGTGCAATCGTAAAAGTGATTTTTGAGATCGATTACATAACACAGGAAGCCAATATTGTAAGATTGTGCCAAATTTGTACAGAGGTTGGAGTCGATTATGTTAAAACATCAACCGGATTTGGCTATGTAAAACAGGCCAATGGCGATTTTAACTACAAGGGCGCTACGATTCCGGTACTGAAATTAATGAAAAACACTGTTGGTTCTAAAGTGAAAATAAAAGCAGCCGGAGGTGTCCGCACACTCGATCAGTTGCTTGCCGTGAAAGAGGCCGGTTGCGCGCGTAGCGGAGCGACAGCTACAGTTGCTATAATGGAAGAAGCTTTTATCCGTTTCGGCAACTAACATGATATTGCTTTGGAAGATTATCAATTACTGAAGTAGGAGGTAAATCTCTGACAGAGTCCTTGCGTTTTGCCACGGTTGCATCGGCTATTTGTGTAACTCGCATTGGCGCTCAACCCTCTGCCCCAACGCGCCAATAGGTTGAAGAATTTTAGAAAAGAATTAGATTTATGTTGAATAATTTTGGAGGCTAGTGTCTTAATAAATTAAAAAAGTGGTTTGAGTTGAAATTAATTTTTCACAATTTCACCTTCCCAATTTCACTTTGCTTTTTTGGGCTTACTTGTTGCCGCACTCCCACTTGGTACTTTAGCTATGGTATTCGGGAGTATTAGCCTAAGAAAAATAAATGGAAATCCCACTAAATCAATAAGATAAAAATGCTAATCTATTAAAATTGTTTAACCCTCTCCAATTTAGTTAACCGGAGTAAACACCACTGTATCCCAGAAAACTAGTCCGGATGATTTTGCTGTTGCACGGATGGTATGGGTTTCCGTTTTGTCCCATTCAAAAATTCCCCACGAAGTTGTAATGGCAGGATCTGAATTTAGTACAAAGGCAGTGGTCACCCCATCAATAGAAATGGAATAATTAGATTTATCACCACCGCTCCATATATTTCCGGATACCCTATATTTTCCCTTCATAATTTTAGGTGAAGTCAGTTCTATCCACCACCAACCGCTCATACTCAAACAATCGCCATGGAGATTCCAACTTGCAGTGCCTGGTTTATAGTAATACAACATGTAATCCCCGCCCCACTTAATATTTTTAAAAGTATTTTGTCCATCTGACCATCTCATATAGTATTTATCGTAATAATCGCCCTGCTTCAAATCAAAATGGTCAGTTGTTTCCCAGGTAACAATCATTGGTTCGGGCTGAAATACAGGCAAGAGATCCATAATTGCATGAACGGTGCCATTTTTTGCAGGCATGTTAGACTGGTCTAGAATAAAACCTGTATATTTTTTTGTCTTCTTGTCGTAGTTTAGCTTGTAATCGTCTACATCAATGGTAATTGAGATGTAATTATCATATGATAAAATAGGATATGCTTTAGTTTCCAGATAATTCAGGAAGAAAGTTCCACCCAGACAATGATATTCCATATAGCGGTAGAATCCGTTTTCTATAAATGTTACGCTGTCAGGAGCATCAGTAAAATAGGCAATTAACTGATCGATATCAGTTATACCGTAGCGGTTAAAAGTTGTATCAGGAACAGCCAGAACGGTAAACCGTGTGCGGGCCAGTCTTGTGCCAAACGGAAAAGAAATAATCTGCAGGGTATCTTTAAGCCCAGTTCGTTTCAGACCTTCCGTAAATAAAGAATAATCCGGATTCGATGCCACCATTTCATATACATCGATTGTAACAGGTTCAATTACCTTGTCAATTAAATGGATAACACCATTTGCGCAGGGAATATTCCTTTTAACAATTTTACTTTCTTTATTTAAAATGATATCCGACAGAAGGAATTCTGTAACCAGGTAATCACCTAATGCATTTGTATCACGAAGTGCACCCCGACCAATATCATCTGTTTTAATTTCCTTGGGAATAAGGTGGTTAAACGCCAATTTTTTCAGAAACTCCGGACTTAATTCTTCAAATGAACTTACTCCCTTTGATGCATAATACTCCTGCATCACGGAATCGTTTGGAAGAAAGAGAGTATAAGGTCCTCTCACGCTCATAAGGCTAATAAGGTCAACACTTTCAAGAATTTTTTCAAATTCCGAGTATTGGGGATTTGTATTAATGTATTCAGCAATTAATTGTGAGGTTGTTTGCGTCTCCCATAAGACGGTTTCGTCTTTGCAACTATTGATAATAAAGGAAAGAAGAAAGAAGCATAAAAAAAACGTCAGGAAGTGTCGGATAGTTTTTTTCATTTAAGGAATTATTAGCTGGATTTTTAAGTAGCTCTAATTAATGCTCTTAAAACCCCCTGGACAGAGTTTTTAAGTGTCCTAAATTAGATATTAATTTTTTCATTAACAATTATGCTTTATGCCTTTTCAAAAACCAAAACCCCATTCTGTCCTCCAAACCCAAAGGAATTGGAAATAGCAGCTTTAATATTGACATTTCTAGCAATATTTGGAACGACATCCAGATCGCATTCCGGATCTTTTGTTTCATAGTTTATAGTTGGAGGCAGAATTCCGTTATATAATGAAAGAACGGTTGCTGCAGCTTCAATTGCTCCTGCGGCACCCAGAGCATGGCCAATCATTGATTTGGTTGAACTTACCGGAATATTCCTGTTTTCAAAGGCTTTTTTTATTGCAAGGGTTTCTGTTTTATCATTAACAACTGTCGATGTCCCGTGAGCATTGATATATCCGATATCCGTCAGTGCTAGTCCTGCATCTTTAACTGCAAGCTGCATGGCTGCTGCAGCCCAGGTTCCGTTTGGCTCAGGTGCGGCAATACCGTATGCATCTGCAGTCATTCCAAACCCACTAAGGTATGCTAATGGTTTTGCGCCTCTTTTTTCGGCATGTGCAAAAGTTTCTAGAACCAGAACGCAGGCTCCTTCAGCCATTACAAAACCGTCGCGGTTCAGATCAAATGGTCTGCTGGCTTTTTCAGGGAATTCATTGAAAGATGAAAGAACCCCCATACTTGAGTAAGCATCCAGAACCATGGGAGTCATTGTGGATTCTGCACCACCAGCCAGAATTACATCAGCCATTCCTCCCCTGATTAATCCAAGGGCAACTCCTATGGAATGAGTACCAGTAGTACAGGCAGCAGAAATTCCCAAATTTGGCCCGTATATTCCAAGCGTCATGGCAACATTACACGCCGGCATATTGGGTATAATCCGAGGAACAGTCAGTGGATTTATTGAACCGGGACCCATCTTCGAAAATCGTTGGTATTGCTCCTCAAGATGGTTGTAATCTCCAGCGGCTGAACCTATTACACATCCGATTCTGAGCCTGTCTTCATTATCAAGGTTTAAGCCGGCATCTTTTAATGCTTCAATTGCGGCACTCGAAGCGAATTGCGAGAAGCGTGCCATTTTTCGAGCCTCTTTCCTGTCAAAATAATCTTCAGGTTTGTAGTTCAGAACCTCCGACCCAATTTTTGTCTTATGTCCCGCCGGATCAAATGCCTGAATGGTTTTTATTCCTGATTTGCCTGATATTAGCGAATTCCAGAAATCGTTACGATTACATCCAATGGATGTGAAAACTCCGATTCCGGTGACAACAACTGCTCTGTTTTTATCCATCTGGGCTTCAGGTTCTAAGTGAAAAAATAAATTGTTCGCCTCTAAAGATACGAAAGATGGGCAAATAGACTATTTCGTAGGATAATAAAAATTATTAAGGTGAAAACACACACTTCGACAGGCTCAGTGTAAGACTTCGACAGGCTCAGTAGAAATCTTTTACATTTTAAAAAATGAATTACCCCGAGGCAGAGCTATTGAGGTATCAAATGGAATTCTTATTTTCCGACCCAGAGGATCGGGTAATTAATCCACTTCCTTCTCGTCCGCCGAAGCAGAGTGCGAATCAAACCTGTCAGGTCTCAGACATGACAGGTTTGATGATTAAATTTTCACTCTTTGTCGATAATTTCTAGGCGACAGACCCATTTTTTTCTGAAAATCTTTCGAGAAATAATAAGGGTCTGTATATCCCAGATTAAATGAAATCTCTTTTATTTTAAGCTTGCTGAGATCCAGATATTCGCAGGCTTTGCTAATTTTCAAGTGTGTGAAATAACTCAGAGGACTATATCCGGTTTTTCTGCTGAAAAGAGTTGTAAAATAGGATGGCGAATAACCTGAAACATCAGCTATTTCATTTAGGCTTAACTTTCTGCTTAGACTTTGATTCATGAGCTGTATAGCCTTACTTATACCCGGATTCTGTTCTTCCAATATATCGTCACTGTTTTTGCTCGCATACAGAAAGGTTGCCAGTAGATGCCCGAAACAAAAATTTATATAAATATAATTTGCATTATAAAACCCTTTTGTAAGATTGTTAAATAATTCATCAAAAAGCATGATCCGGTTGGCAACCATGTTATTTACTGAAGGAATCAGATCGCGAATCACGGTAAAATCTTTTTCCATTATTCTTGCTTTCTCACCGTTGAATTTACAGGTCAAAAACGTAGATTGACCAGCCCGCTCCGTCTGAATTTTAAAAATGAATCCCTCCGGAATAATACAAAACTGATTCTGAATGAATGGTACCATATCATTGGAGATTTGTATAATTCCACCGCCTTTAGTACAATAAATCAACAGATGATGGTCTAAAACAGTGTGATCCGACCAGAGAGTATCTTTATCAATCATCATTTCTGTGAGTTCACACAAATACAAATCTTTGGTTAGAGGATTCTGCTGCTGTTCCGTAATCAGATTCGCAGGAAGTCTGTAATATCGTTTGTTAGTAATCATAAAACCTGCGTATTTTGAGAGATTCGGATAATATTATGACTAAAAAACGTGATTCCCACGCTAATAAAAAAGTAATATATTACATCTTTATCAAAGAAAACACTATTTTTTTAACTTTTCATTGTGGTTAGATTTAAATTTTTAAAATTAAAAATCATCTATAGAAATGAATGAAATTCTAAAACAACTTTCGGATTGCATTGAATTTGGCAAAATAAACATGGCATCTCCATATCCTCCTCAGATGAAAGGGCAGGAAGGTGCTGATGAGTTAACTGCCAAAGCACTCGAACAGGGAATTAATCCACAAGATGTATTAACATTAGGATTAATGCCCGGAATGGAGCGTATTGGAATAAAATTTCGTGAGAATAAAGTGTTTGTCCCGCAAGTTCTTATGTCGGCCAAGGCAATGAGTACGGCAATGCTCCATTTAAGACCCCATTTTCTATCCGGAGCAGCAAAACAAAAAGGCACTTTTATTATTGGAACTGTTATAGGGGATCTTCACGACATTGGGAAAAACCTGGTAGGAATGATGGTTGAGGGCAGTGGATATAAGGTTATTGATCTTGGCACCGACGTTAGTTCAGAAAAATTTATTGCTGCGGTTAAGGAACACCCGGGTGCTGTGGTTGGACTGTCTGCCTTACTCACAACTACTATGGTGAATATGGAAAAAATCACAATTGAAATAAAAGCCGCAGTTCCTGGAACCCTTGTTACCATAGGTGGCGCACCGGTTACTTCAGATTTCTGCAATAAAATCGGAGCCGACGGCTATGCGCAGGATCCACAGGGGGTGGTTGAGTTTTTGAACAAACAATTAGCATAAGTAACCCAAGCAACAATGAATGGGCTGTCCTTAATAAGAAAAACTTTCAGACTCGAAGAAACTGAAAGAGTTCCCTGGGTACCCTTTGTTGGGGTTCATGGTGCAGAACTGATTGGAGTGGATGCTGAAAGCTATTTGAAATCCTCAAAACATATTGTTGCCGGCATCAGCAAATCTGTTGAATTGTATAAACCAGATGGCATACCTGTTGTTTTTGACCTCCAGCTTGAAGCAGAAACCCTTGGCTGCAAGCTTATATGGAGTAAAGAAAATCCTCCGGCTGTAGTATCTCATCCTTTATCAGAAGGAATTAACCTGAGTAGTTTGCAGATTCCTGAAAAAACCGATGGCAGGTTTCCTGTTGTTTTGGAGGCAACTGCTGAATTGCGAAAGAAATATCCTGACATTGCCTTGTATGGACTAATTACCGGCCCTTTTACACTCGCTTTACACTTAATGGGAACGGAAATCTTCATGAAGATGTTTGAAGATCCAGATACAGTGCAAAAGGTAATGGACTTTTGCTCCCGGGTAGGAATGAAACACGCTGAGTTGCTTATAGAGGCAGGTTGCGATGTTATTGCCGTTGTTGATCCAATGACCAGCCAGATTGACCCGCAATCATTCGAAACATTCGTTAGTCAGCATGTTAAAAATATCTTCGATTTAATTCGTATCAGGAACAAATTCAGCGCCTTCTTCGTTTGCGGTCATGCCCAGCAGAATATTGAAGTGATGTGCGACTGCCATCCAGATAATATTTCCATCGATGAAAACATTCCCCTGGATTTTGTTAAGGAGATCGCCTTGTCTAAAAACATTAGTTTTGGAGGGAATCTTAAGCTTACCGTTGTATTGCTCATGGGTGATACTGAGGATGTGAGACATGATACACTAGCTTGCTTAGACCTTGGTGGAAAAAAAGGATTCATCCTTTCACCTGGTTGCGATTTACCAATGGCCACGCCGGTAGCAAATATACAGGCAGTTTCCGAGCTGATTTACAATCAGTACTTGCAGGATGTTACCCGAAATCTTGAAAAAAAGGATTCTAAACTTGATATCCTCAACATGAGAGATTATGGTAAGTCGGATAAAGTTATTGTTGATATTGTTACTTTGGATTCCGAATCCTGCGCACCTTGCCAGTATATGGTTGAAGTAGTGAAGAGAATCGCTCCTCATTTTGAGGGAGTGGTAGAATGGCGAGAGCATTCAATAAAAAAAATGGAAGCTGTGTCATTTATGTCGAGCCTGATGGTTAAGAATATTCCAACTATTTGTATCGATGGAAAGATTGCATTTGTTTCTCAAATTCCGCCTCAAAGTCAGTTAATTGAAGCGATTCAAAAACGCATCAATGAAAAAATTAAACTTAAAATAAGGTCAAAACATAGCGAAATTCTTATCCTGGGAGAAACTGAAGAGGAATGCAAAGAATTAAACAAACTTGTTAAACGTGCTATCGCCGAACTCGGCAAGAATACTCAGATATCTGTAATTACCGATAAGGAACAACTCGCATCTTTTGGTGTTAAAAGAGGACCTGCAACTATTCTAGTCAATTATAAGCTGAAATCAGAGGTAATCATACCTTCACTTGACGTTATAAAAGAATGGATTAAAGATGTTTAACCGTATTGTTATCAGAGTATTTTGCCATTAATAAGTTAAGTCTAAATCAAATAGATTAAAATCCACCTATGAGTAAACTAATTCAGGAAATAGAAAAAGGCCGCATCCTTGTATCGGACGGAGCCTGGGGCACATTTCTTCATAAAAAAGGGCTCAAACCTGAAGAATGCCCGGAAATGTGGAATATTGAGCGTCCGGAAGATGTTCTGGATATTGCAAAAAGCTACATTGAAGCCGGAGCAGATATGATTGAAACAAACAGTTTCGGCGGAAGTCGCTTCAAACTAGCCAATTATGGCCTTGAGGATAAAGTAACTGAGCTAAACCGAAAAGCTGCTGAAATAAGCCGGAAAGCCGCCGGTCCGGATCGTTTTGTTCTGGGTTCCGTTGGCCCAACAGGTAAGCTTCTCATTATGGAAGAAGTTACCGAAAATGAACTCTATGAGGCATTCCGTGAGCAATCCATGGCTCTAGAAGCCGGAGGTGCTGACGCTATAGTTATCGAAACCATGACCGATCTGGAAGAAGCCAGAATTGCAGTTAAGGCGGCCAGAGAAAATACCAAATGTGATGTGATTTGCACAATGACATTTGATAAAATCCTTAGTGGAGAGTTTCGTTCAATGATGGGAATATCCCCTACAGAAATGACCAATACCCTTATTAAAGCGGGAGCCTCTGTAATAGGTGCTAATTGTGGAAATGGAATTGCTGATATGATTGGAATTGTTAAAGAAATCAGGCTGACTGATCCTTTCATCCCGATTCTTATACATGCAAATGCAGGTATGCCCATATTGGCTGATGGTAAGACTTGCTTCCCTGAAACTCCTGAAGACATGGCAGGTTGGGTGAAAGAAATTATTGAAGCCGGTGCAAACATTATTGGTGGTTGTTGTGGAACCACACCAGATCATATCTGCAAGATTAATCATGTTGTAAAATCATTGTAAACCAATGCCTTCAATTCCCCTCCATCTGGTAACAGGATTTCTAGGAAGTGGGAAAACTAGCTTTTTAATACATTATATAGAGCGGTTTGGGAAGGACAAAAAGATCGGTATTGTTCAGAATGAATTCTCGTCTTCCAGTGTGGATGGTGAAATTATCCGAAAAAAAACTGGAAGTTACCGAATGCTTGAAATTAATAATGGTTCCGTTTTTTGTGTTTGTTTGCTGGGCGAGTTTGTAAGTTCTCTTGCTGCATTTATCGATGATAACTCCCTGGATGAAATCATTATGGAAGTTTCCGGAATGTCTGATCCTATAAGCATTGGACAGATTTTTCAATCCCCTGAACTGAAAAATAAAGTATTTCTGGGCTATTCCTGGGCTATCGTTGATGCCAGGAACTTTTATAATTTGACTTCAATTCGTTCCCGTATCGAACGCCAGATCCGCATTGCAGATACCATTGTGCTAAATAAAACTGATCTTGCCGGAAATGGAATTGAGCTAATTATTTCTGATTTAAAAAAGATAAATCCATTTGCATCAATTATCAGAAGCACATACGCCAAAATCCCGTTTGATAAGGAAAAGAAAGATTTGAAATTCTTTCTTTCAAAAGAAAATACCGATGGTTACAAACCTGATTTACAATCTTTTGTACTAAAAAGCAGTCGTATCATTGATTTTGAAAACCTAAGGAAATTCATTGACGATTTAAAAAGCGACATAATCAGAGTTAAAGGATATGTGAACACCGGAAAAAAACAAAAGTATTTAGTACAGGGATGCTTTGATTATTATACTTTTGAGGAGGTTGAATGGTTCGCTGAAATAACTCAACTGGTTATACTGGGCATTATTCCTAAAAATGTGGACTACAATCAGAAATTTGAAACATTTTGTGACAAATGATGAAAGAATTTAGCTTTCGTTTTGATGAACTGAAAATTGATATTCCTCTGATTCATGAGGTTTTAGGCTATAGTGAAGGGAATCTACCTGAGCCTTTTAATTTATACCTTGAGGAAGCTTTGAATGAAGCTGAAAAACTCGAAGATATAAAAGCCTGTTTTCGGATTGTTGCAAATGTTTCAATTGATCAGAAAAACCGCATTGCATCGGCTGAAGGACTTGATTTCAACGTGGGAAAAACAGTGTGCTCAGAACTTGAATCCTCTGAAAGTCTTGCATTCTATATCTGTACCGCCGGGAAATTAATCAGCGAAAAATCGGCAACACTTATAAAAGGTGAAGACCCTGTTTTAGGCTATGTTTATGATGTACTGGGTAGCGCAATCGCAGAAGCTGCGGCAGATTCAATCCAGTCTTATATAAAAAATGAAGTTTTGAATTCCGGAAAAAAAATTACCAACCGATATAGCCCCGGATATTGTAATTGGAGCGTCATCGACCAGCATAAATTATTTTCATTGTTCGACGAATCACCCTGTGGTGTGAGTTTGACACATTCGGCACTTATGCATCCCGTTAAATCAACAAGCGGTATAATAGGTATAGGAACTGATGTAAAATACCGCGATTACCAATGTACTTTGTGTTCGAGTGTGAATTGCGTGTACAGGAGAGTCAAAGGGCATTAATTAAAATAAATATCTATGAACGAATTTAATGACCGTGCCCGTGAGTGGGACAATAATCCAATCCATATTAACCGTTCCGTTGCAATAGCAGCCGAATTAAAAAAGATATTACCACTTGGACAATCTCTTAAGGCTCTTGAATATGGAGCTGGAACAGGTTTGTTAAGTTTTCAGCTTAAGGATATTTTTGAAGAAGTTGTTTTAATGGATAATTCACAGGAAATGATAAAAGTCTGTGAAGAAAAAAAAGAATACTATAAAACCAAGCACTTCAGACCATTGTGGTTTGATCTTGAACATAGCGATTTTAATGAGAAGTTCGATGTAATTTATTGCCAGATGGTGTTACACCATGTCGTTAATATAGAGTTGATCCTGAATAAATTCAGTTCCATGCTTAATCCTGGGGGAATTCTGGCAATAGCAGATCTCTACCCTGAAGACGGCTCTTTTCACGGCTCTGAAGTTAAAGTGCATCATGGTTTTGATCCGGAATTACTCTCCGCTACACTACTTCAAAAAGGGTTTTCAAAAGCTGAACATTCAAATTGTTTTACGATAAACCGTGCTGACGGACTGAATTACCCGGTTTTTTTGCTGACTTCAGAGAAATAAGGCAAAAAAAAAGCGACCGAAGCCGCTTTCTCAATACTAAATAAATCAAACCCTATGAATTTTAATGTCTAAATTTGTGGTGATTGTATTTGTATTTGAAATCGTAATTGTGTCTGTAACCATTTTTGTTAACAATTACTCCACCATCACAACCACTTGCAGAATAATCAATTGTTGAAGTGCCTGTTTCACTGTTGGTAAGCTCAACTATTCCATCGATAATCACCCAACGCCATTTGTAATCTGTGCAATGAACCATTACCAAAGGCTCAATGATTTCTCTGGTATAGGTCTGACCTAATACATTTGTACCATTAGCTGAACCTGTGATTAGAATGGTGTCATTTTGGGGACTAAAAGTTCTGATAATCTCACGGACATGGCTTGCTTCGCGGGTCATCATAACTGTGTCGTTGAAAATAACTTTTCCACCTACAAGTTCAATACCTAATTCCAGATGATTTTCAGAATTCAAACCCAGGTTTGTCCGTGTTTTGGTTCCTTCTATCTTAACTCCGTTCATAAAGAAATTATTAAAAGCTACGATGTGCTTTGAACCCTGAACAAACCAACGATCAGTAACGGTAACAATGATCTGGCCTGAGCGGGTAATTGTATCTCCATTAAATACAATTGAACAACCGGAACCGAAATCCATTGTAACAACTTTAGGAAAGCTGGTTGAATCGGGATGATCTACGCTTACTGTATAGCAAAAACTTTCTTCGGTTGATTTTAGCGTGGATGTAGAATAAGAGTTGTTATCCAGGGTAGTGATTTCGGTGGATACCAGATTGTCGACTTCTTCATACAAAGCATCAGCATACGCTTCATCTTGTGCAAGTGATAAGTCAGAAGCAGAAATACTGCCGTCTTTTTCTTTTGAACATGACTGAGTAAAAATCAAGGTAGACATAGTAATAGCCATCAGGCCAAAAATTGCAATTCTTGTTTTCATAATCGTTCGTATTTATTAATAAAATTTGTTTGAAAATTATTTTTGTGATCGTCTGGTCTTTTGATGACAGAATAACAAAAAGGTTTAATGGGGGACAAAAAAAAATGCACGGTTTGTGCAATTTTTAAATTTTTAAACCAAGAAGAAACCAGAATCAGCCCCTCTTACTTATCTCCTGAAGAGCTGAGTGATTGAGGAGAGTAATCTCTTTTACATCCAGTTTTATCAAACCATCTTTTTCAAACGTTTTTAATAGTTTCACTACACTTTCAGTTGAGATTCCCGCGAAATCCGCTAGATCTTTTCTTGATAAGAGTTGAAAAATGGAGTCATTTTCAGGTTTCAGGCTTTCAATATATAATAAGGTGTCGGCCAAGCGACCGTTCATTTGTTTGTACATCAGATTTCGCACAACATTTAAAAGATCAGTATTTTGTTCGCAATACCTTTTAATAATGCTAAAACCAAACATCCCGTTTTGTTTTATAACTTTGGAAATAGCATCTTTTTCAACCAAAAATACATGGCAATCAGTTATTGCGATTGATGAATAATTAAAAGTATTCTTGGAGAAAATTGCTGAAAGGCCAACAAACTCGCCCGGTTTAATAATTCGTAAATTAAAATCTCTGCTTTGATCACCCTCAAGATATTGCCGGGCAATTCCGTTGATTACAAAAAGCACATACGATGCAAAAGCACCTTGTTTGGTAAGATTATCGCCTTTACGAAAAAGCACCTGAGTCTTGCTTGCTCGAACGAGCTCAATCTCCTCCTGTGAAAGCAATTGAAAACACGGTGCTTCTATATCACAAATAAAATCATTGTCTGTTTCTAATATGGTTTTCATGCTATACCCTTCTAATAATCTGCATAAAGTTAATTTAAAACAATTAATAAACTGTCGGAATTCAATTCAAAGCTTGTCCGATGAACACCTTAAATATAATATTTCCACCTAAATACACTGTAATTTTGCATTCATATTAAATACATAAAAATATGTTGTATACAAATTTAAAACACATCGAATCAGCTGATGCGCATAAAAAAATCATCAGCGAAAATGAAAATGTAATGGTAATATGTGGCAGAATGGGTCCAATGTGTATTCCGGTTTATGGAATTGCTGAAGAACTGGAAGGTCAATATAACCAAGTGAAGTTTTGCGACATGGAGTTTGATAATCCCGAATCACATATAATACGCACTATTCCTGAAGTCAAGGGTTTTATGGGGATACCTTTCACCATCTATTATAAAAATGGAGTTGTTGTTAAGGCCACATCCAGCATTCAAACCAAAGAACAGGTAATATCCATCCTTGATAAAGAATTTTCAGCTTAAGAAAAGATAAACCAATGAATTTAGCCAGTCATTTTGATGTTATTATTGTAGGTGCAGGTCCAGCGGGACTTACAGCAGGAATTTACGCTTCCCGCGCCCGTTTAAAAACCTTAATTCTGAACGAAGGGACAGTAGGTGGACAAATGGTGCTCACTCATGAAATAGCCAATTACCCAGGGGTAGAAAGTATCAGTGGATACCAATTGTCGAATATCATGAAAAAACAGGCACTGTCATTTGGTTGCGAAATCAAGTCCAACATTACTATTCGCAGTATTGATTTAGAGGGAGAAGTTAAAACTCTGTACCTGTCAGATGGTGAAATATATACTGCTGATGCTGTTATCCTCTCGCCAGGAGGGAGATCAAGAAATTTAGGAGTTACAGGGGAAAACTCTTTTAAGGGGAAAGGAATATCGTATTGTGCAACCTGTGATGGTGACTTCTTCACCGATAAGGAAATTATGGTTGTTGGAGGTGGCAATTCAGCACTTGAAGAGGCTGTTTCACTAACTCGCTATGCAAGTAAAGTGACCATTCTACATCAGTTTGACCATTTTCAGGCATTTGAGCACGCAATAGAAGAAGCTACAAATAACCCCAAAATACATTTCAGGATGAAATCAGCAATAACAGGGTTTTTTGGTACGGAAAATCTGGAAAGTGTTACTATAAAAAATCTTAGTACCGGTTTGACTCAAAACTTCAAGACTGATGGTGTATTCATTTTTATCGGGTATGTACCAAATACTGAATTTTTGAAAGATAAAATCCATTTGAACCAATGGGGTGAAATACTTGTTAAGCCTGATATGTCAACAAATATTGAAGGCGTTTATGCTGCCGGAGATAGTATTGTAAAACGTTACAGACAAGTAACAACCGCAGTGAGTGATGGAACAATTGCTGCACTAACCGCATCATCATTTTTATATGAGCGTAAAGCAAAGCCAGAACTTATCCTACAGTCTTGATATTGCAGCAACCAATTTATTGTATTAGAAAAAAACTCATAAAAAAATATAAATGCAAACCACACTTATTGTAAGTATCATCGTAATTAGCATTTTCGCCTTCTTGATTTTGAGAGCTCGTGCAGCTATGAAAAATATTCCACAGGTTGCCGATCATCAAAAAATTCTAATTCTTACCGATAAAAATATCCAGCAACAGCTAAAAAATAAATTGGTACTTGCCGACTTTTGGGCAAGCTGGTGCGCTCCATGCAGAATGATGGCGCCGGTTCTTAATGAAGTAGCTGAAGAGTTAAGCGGAAACTCCAATGTTGCTAAAGTAAACATTGAACAATATCAATCGCTTGCTCAAAAATACAGTGTCAGAAGTATTCCAACACTTATTCTTTTCAAAAACGGTATTGAAGTAGACCGATTTGCAGGTGTCAAAACAAAGGATTACCTTTTAAAACAAATTCAGAAACATTCCTAAAATAAATTCTTCTAGAATAATAAATTATCTAAATTGCATTAACCAAACAATTAAAAAAATGAAAAAAAACATGGGTACTGTTGACAAGGCAATAAGAATTATAATTGCTCTTGTAATTGCTGTTCTTGCGTATATGAAAGTAATTGAAGGAACACTGGCAATAGTTCTTCTTGTATTTGCAGTAATTTTTGTTGCAACAAGTCTTATGAGTTTCTGTCCACTTTATTCGTTTTTTGGATTTAGTACCGAGAAGAAAAAATAATTTTTAGAAGACATTACTTTTTTCGGACAAATTAAAAATAAAATAAAAACCCGCCAATTCCGTCTCAAAAACGAAATTGGCGGGTTAAAAAATATTACCTAGCTCTTTTTTTCTCCGGTACTTTTATCTTTACCTCCTTTTGAAATACTATCTCTCATGTTAGTATCCGACTCAATATTTTTGAATTTATAATAATCCATAATACCAAGATTTCCCTTTCTGAATGCATCAGCCATTGCAAGTGGGATTTCAACTTCAGCCTCTATTACTTTGGCACGTGCTTCCTGAGCTTTGGCTTTCATTTCCTGCTCAAGTGCAACAGCCATCGTCCTTCTGCCCTCTGCTTTTGCCTGTGCAATGTTTTTATCTGCATTAGCCTGATCCATTTGTAGCACAGCACCAATATTTTTACCGATATCAATATCGGCAATATCGATAGACAAAATCTCAAATGCAGTTCCTGCATCCAGACCTTTATCGAGAACTACCTTAGAAATTTTATCCGGGTTCTCCATTACTTCCTTGTGGTTTGTTGCAGAACCAATTGAGGAAACAATACCTTCCCCTACCCTTGCAAGAACGGTCTCTTCACCAGCACCTCCGACAAGTTGTTTGATGTTGGCGCGAACAGTTACTCTGGCTTTGGCAATCAACTGTATACCATCTTTTGCAACTGCGGTTACAGGTGGTGTATTAATTACCTTTGGGTTAACCGACATTTGCACAGCTTCAAAAACATCACGACCTGCAAGATCTATCGCAGTCGCCATTTTAAACGACAAATCTATGTTTGCTTTGTTTGCTGAAACCAGCGCGTTTACAACTCTTTCCACATGTCCGCCTGCAAGAAAATGGGCTTCCAGATCATTACGGTTCAGATCGATACCTGCTTTGGTTCCAACAATAAGTGCTTGCACAATTGCTCCTGGTGGCACCTTCCTCCAACGCATAAAAATCAACTGAAGTAATGAAATATGAACTCCCGAAACAAGGGCTCTGAACCACAGTCCAATGGGAATAAAGTAAAAAATAATCCACAAACCTATAAGGGATGCGGCGACAATAATAACAATTTCAATGTCCATAATGTTCTATTTTATTGGTTTTACAATGATTTGTGATCCGTGAATTTTTACTATTTCAACAGGTGTGCGAGGATCAAGAAAACCTGCAATTGATTTAGCCTCAAAAACCTTACCGTTGTTTAATTTGATCATGCCCACTGGTGCCAAACGCCCAATAGATTCGCCCTTATCGCCCTCGTGAATATCGTCAAGGCCTGATTCCTCAGACACATTGCTGTCGATATTGGTGTTTAACATCGCTCCCTTCCATGTCTTTGCCCTAAGCGAAAACATAAAAATTATCAGTGAACAAACTAGTGTGAATAATAATACCAAGGATCCAACTTTGGTTCCAAACCTCTCAAAGGCCAGATAAACACCTGAGATTGTCATTATTACCGCAACAATAAGGGCAATTGTGATTCCTGGAAGTAACAACAACTCCACCAGAAACAAAAAAATCCCCAATAAAATGAGTATGATTACCGCTGTCATGAACTTGTTATTCTATTAAAGCTTTAAGATTTCTTTTTACCAAAGCAATCTGCATAGGCTGCAGTTCTGTTTTTACACCTTTTTTTACTTCACACTTTCCCTTGTAATGGGTAATGGTTGCACACTGCTCAGCCTGTTCAGATGTGTGATCACAAACTTCTACAAGGCTTTTTATGACGAATTCAAATGTATTATATTCATCATTATACAACACGAGAAAATGAGCCTCGGCGCTTTGAGATGACTTAGAAGTACTAAAAATTGGCTTTATGTGTAATTTCTGATTCATTGTTCCATGAAATTATTCAAATTTAGTAAAAAAATGTCATTCCGACAATTCAAAAACTCAAAGTGAAGGAATTCGAATCGTTACTTTAATGCTTTTAATGACTATTGAGTTTTAGGATGTGCAATTACTTTTCCAACTCTACTACCTTTCCTACAGTCAGCTTTTGTCCGTCAAACCAGGCTACAATAAATGCTTCAGGAAAACCATTTCTTCTGACTTCCTCGAGAGCAATTTTTGCATTTTCATAATTCGTAAACCGGCCGGCATAATACTTTTTCAATGCCTTTCCAGTAACAGGCTCGAACGTAACTGGCGTGATTCCTCCAAAAGCAGTCCATTCTGGATTTTGACTTAATACAGCCAGCTGAATTTTGTAATACGCACCTGAAGGCATTTTTACATCTTCCGGAAAGGGATTTGCCGGTGAATATGATGATTTGCCTTTAATTTCAAACTGTTTAATACTATTTCCAGCAGACTTCACTGTTGAAGGAGCTGCTATTACAGTGGTTTCAACGGGAATTACTGTCGCAGTCGCGGTAACCATAGGAGTTTCAATAGGTTTCACATCAGACTTGATGGGTGCTGGTGGCAAAACTACAGTGGTTGCGGGCTCTGAAGGTTTATATTTATACACAGTAATATTATTTATAACCGTGTCCTTTTCAATTGTTTCCGTTACTTTTTTTGTTTCAGTCTTTCCATTTTCCATTTGCTTCACCTTCAAATAATATTCATCTGCTTGGGTTTGGAACTCTGTTGATCCTTTTTCCCATGAAATAATTTTCTTTTGAATGTTCCATCTTTCATCAGGTTCAGGAATATTTTTGACCTGCACCCTTGCTTCACGGGCTAATCTGGAAAGAGAATCTGCCTTAAATTGCTGATCAAGTGCGAGTTTTAGGTACTTTCTATATTCAGCAGGCATTTCCATTCTCACATCTTCCTTTTTTGGTCTGTTTGCAGCAGCCAATATCGGAGCTGGAGCTGTTTTAGGCTCAGCGCTTGCAAGCATATCTTCTGAACTCATGTCAACCATATCGGGAATGGCTTCAATCCCTCCAAACCTGCCTATTTTCTTCAGCTCTGCCGGATCAACTTTAGTAACCAGCACCTTAGGCTCGTGAATTCTCAGCATATATGCAGTGATCATAGAATCAAGACCTTGTCTGTCGGTAATTAGCATAATGCTTCCCATATCGGTACCCGGGATCATCAAATATTCATTATCGGGGGAATTTATAGGAAAACCAAGGTTTATTGGGGGTGTCCAGCTATTTCTTTCTGAATCATAATGCGATTTGAACAAATCGAAACCGCCCATGCTGCTGTGACCCATTGATGCGAAAATCAGGTCTTTCCCAATGGGATCATAATATGGCATTATTTCATTATAATCGGTGTTAAGCGCCTCGATGGCAATTGGTTCCGAATATTTTTTACCATTTCCGGTCTTTACAATATACAATTCGGAACCTCGTTTTTTGTTTTTTCCAGTTCCTGCAAAAATTAGAAAATCTCCTTTTTCCATATTTCGGGGGATAAACATCAAATTGGTTATGTCTTTAATACCATCCTGAGTTGGCAACAGCTCTGAAGGTTTTAAGGATAGTGTTCCTCCGGGAGCTCTAAGTTGCTTGATAAACGAGGAATCCCTGAATGAAAAAAGTGAAGATGCAAGAATATCCACCTGATTATACGAGCTTGTCAATGAAATAGCATTTCCCGACATTTCTGAATGTCTGGCTGATAAAAGTTCTTTTTCTTCTGCTTTTGTAGCAATATCTGCAAACTGACTATATGCCTTTTTTGCCTGTGGAAACTGGTAATTCCGGGTATAGGCATCTCCAAGATAATAAAAGACCTGATAAGGAACTGTTGCCTTCGAAGATGAAAAATCAAGGTATTCAATGGCTTTTGAAATATCCTTATTCATCTCTAACAGCGATAATCCACAGTAATAACTGAATAAGCCATCTTTAGGATACCTTGCCAGTAAACTCTGATATTGGGTCAGAGCCTTTTTATAATTACCTGCCTGAAAGCTTTTAGCAGCCTCCGTCTTTAAATCTGACGTATTTTTGTTTTCATACTGAGCATTCAGAATTGCGCTAAAACTGAATATAAAAACGAATACTACTCCCCTAAAATCTAAGAACCGATTTCTGATCATGATACTTGCCTGCTTTAAAATAAATTGATTGAGACTATAAATAATTCTGGTAAAAATAGCATAAAGTATGAAGCCTGTTAGAAAAACTAATTAACAAGGAAAACGGTTTTTGTTTTCCCTAGAAATTAAATAAAAATCTCATGTTCACATAATCGAAATTGTTAATAAACATTGGAATAACCTAAGCGCATTTTCGACTTGAATTTGTACATTTACAATCCTTTAATTAACACACATGACTTTACTGAGAGTTGGTGATAAAGCACCTGAATTTAGCGGTATTGATCAGTACGGCAAGATTATAAGTCTTTCTCAGTTTAATGGCAGGAAACTGGTTTTATACTTTTACCCGAAAGACAATACTCCAGGCTGTACTACTGAAGCTTGTAATCTTAGAGATAATTATGATGAACTTTTAAATAAACGTTATGGCGTGATTGGTGTAAGTGCCGATAGTCCTGCTTCACATCTTAAGTTCATTCAAAAATTCAGCCTCCCCTTTTCTCTCATTGCCGATGTGGATAAAAAAATCATTAAAGATTATCAGGTTTGGGGTGAGAAAAAAATGTACGGAAAGACTTATGATGGGATTTTAAGGAAGACATTTGTGATCTCCGAAAAAGGAATTATTGAAAAAATTATTGAAAAAGTAAAAATAAATGAACATAGCAGGCAGATTTTTGAAGATTAGAAACATTAATAGGAAAAAAGCAATATGAGCAAAGAAAAAAAAGCAGCGGTAAACGTTAATACTGAAAAGCTGAAAGCTTTACAACTTACCCTAGATAAGATTGAAAAAGGTTATGGAAAAGGATCCATTATGAGAATGGGTGATAGTGTAATTGTTGATATACCTGCTATTTCAACCGGCTCAATCGGCCTTGATGTGGCTTTAGGTATTGGTGGTTTACCACGTGGAAGAGTTATTGAAATATACGGACCTGAATCATCAGGTAAAACAACACTTGCAATTCATGCAATCGCCGAAGCTCAGAAAGCAGGCGGTATAGCCGCTTTCATAGATGCTGAACATGCTTTTGACAGGTTTTACGCTGAAAAACTAGGCGTTGATATTGAAAATCTCTTGATTTCCCAACCTGATAATGGCGAACAGGCACTCGAAATTACCGACCACCTGATTCGTTCGGGTGCCGTTGATATTGTTGTTATTGACTCCGTTGCAGCCTTGACACCTAAAGCTGAAATCGAAGGTGAAATGGGCGATTCAAAAATGGGATTGCAAGCCAGGCTCATGTCTCAGGCACTCAGAAAACTGACCGCTAACATCAATAAAACCAATACTTGTTGCATTTTCATAAACCAGCTTCGTGAGAAAATTGGAGTAGTGTTCGGTAACCCTGAAACTACAACCGGTGGTAATGCACTTAAATTTTATGCATCGGTCAGACTTGATATCCGCAGAACCGGTCAGTTGAAAGATGGTGAAGAAATTAACGGGAACCGAACCAAAGTTAAAATTGTTAAGAACAAACTGGCTCCACCTTTCAGAAAAGCTGAGTTCGATATTATGTACGGTGAAGGCATTTCAAAAACCGGAGAACTCGTTGACCTTGGCGTGGAAAACGATATCATCAAAAAAAGCGGGTCATGGTTTAGTTACGGGGAAACAAAACTCGGACAAGGTCGTGATGGTGTGAAAGCTTTACTTGCAGACAATCAGGAGCTTGCTGACGAACTCGAAGCTAAAATCAGAGAGGTGTTAAAAAGTAAACAGCACTAATTGACCCTAAAACTCAGGTTTTAAACCTAAACAATAATGAAAACAAGACACAAGCTTTAAACCCTGATTTATAGAGGTTTGAAGCTTTTGTCATTTATCCAATCTATTCAATTATGAAACACATTAATAGTATCATCGTTGCGACAGTACTGAGTATAGGACTCATTTCCTGCGCCCAAAACAAAGAATCTTCAGAGCCCGTAGTTGGAAATTTTTCTAATGCCCTGACTCCGGAAGAAATAAGCAATGCGAAACTTACACCGGAATTGCTCTGGAAATTTGGTCGCGTGGCCGATCACCAGCTCTCCCCCGATGGGAAAAATATATTGTATAATGTTACAAAATATGATGCATCTGTAAATAAAAGTCAAACTAAAATATTTAAAATTTCTTCTGAGGGAGGCGACCCAACTGATCTTGGCATTGGTACAAACATGCGTTGGAGACTTGCAAGTAATAAAATAGATTTCATCTCGTCGGAAAGTGGCTCTTCTCAGATCTGGGAAATGGGAATTGATGGGCAAAACAAAGTACAACTTACTGAAATCGATGGCGGAATCAATGGTTTTGAGTTTGCACCTGATGGGAAACATATTTTTTATCTGAAGGATGTGAAAATGGAAAAAACACCCCAGGATATTTACACTGATCTCCCGCTCACAAACGTAAGAATCATCGACGATCTGATGTACAGGCATTGGAATCAGTGGAGCGATTATGCGTACAGTCACATTTTTACCGCTGAACTTGGCAATTCTCCAATTAAAGAAGGAAAAGATATTATGACCGATGAGGCATTTGATTCTCCCTTGTCACCTTATTTTGACCAGGCAGAAATCCGTTGGAGCCCAGACTCAAAATTTATTGCTTACACCTGTAAGAAAATGAAAGGCAGAGAATTTGCCGTTAGCACAAACTCAGATATCTACCTTTTCAACACCGAAACTTCGGTAACTGAAAATCTTAGTCAGGGAATGCCGGGCTATGATAAATATCCAGTTTTTAGTCCCGATGGAAGCAAAATTGCCTGGCAAAGTATGTCAACTCCGGGTTATGAAGCCGATAAAGTCAGACTTATTGTGATGGATATCAAGACCAGAGAGAAAAAGGATTTGACCCAAAATTTTGATCAGGATGTAGCAAACATGCTTTGGGATAAGGATAATACGACCATATATTTCATATCAGGGTATCACGCGGCATTCCAGATATATAAAATCAATACAAGCAATGGTGAAATCAATCCTATTACAAAAGGAAACCATGATTACACAGCTTTTTCATATGCTGAAAATGTTTTAGTGGGAGAAAAAATGACGCTTTCCATGGCTACCGAGGTATTTAGAATTGATCCGGTTTCGGGGGAAGAAACTCAAATAAGCTTTACAAATAAAAACATCTATGATGCTGTAAAAATGGGCAAGGTGGAAGAACGATGGGTTAAAACCACTGATAATAAGGATATGCTCGTTTGGGTTGTTTATCCACCTGACTTTGATCCCGCTAAAAAATATTCCGCTTTATTATATTGCCAAGGTGGTCCACAGTCTGCAGTTAGTCAGTTTTTCTCATTTCGCTGGAATCTGCAGTTAATGGCTGCAAATGAATACATTATTGTTGCTCCAAATCGCAGGGGACTCCCAACTTTTGGTGAAGAATGGAACGCCCAGATATCAGGCGATTATGGCGGACAGAACATGAAAGATTATCTGAGTGCAATTGACAATGTTAGCAAGGAACCTTTTGTAAATAAAGATAAACTCGGTGCTATAGGTGCCAGTTATGGCGGGTACTCAGTATTTTATCTTGCAGGTCATCACGAAGGAAGATTTAAAGCGTTCATTTCACATTGCGGAATCTATAATCTGGAAAGTATGTATGGCTCTACAGAAGAAACCTTTTTCGTAAATCATGATAATGGCGGACCATACTGGGCTAAACCACAACCCAAAGGTTACAGTTTCTCCCCTCACTTGTTTGTTGATAAATGGGATACTCCAATAATGATAATTACAGGGGAAATGGATCTTAGAGTACCATATACCCAGAGTCTTGAAGCATTTAACTCAGCTCAACTCAGAGGGATTCCTAGTAAATTACTTGTATTTCCCGAAGAAACTCATTTCGTCGTTAAACCTCAGAATTCAATTCTCTGGCAAAGGGAGTTTTTTGGCTGGCTGGATAAGTGGCTGAAATAGATATAGACCTTAAGCAACATAGTGAATTTTCAAAATTTGAAAGAATATTATGTTGCTTAAAGAAATATTTTTTATCTTGGTGCTATCATACTTATACAATCTAAAACCAACAAAATTGAACTTCCTGCTGCACCTAATTTTTATTGCTACGTTTATAATTCTATATGTAGTTTCAATCGTTATTCTAAAGCCATTCAGAGTTCATCAAAAGAGGCCAGTATCAACTATTACGCTTAAAGTAAGCTATTTGATTTACCTACTTGCTTTTTTATTGTTAGCTTATCTGGTTTTGTTTTATTCAAGCGTTCCTTCTGAGGATGAAGAAAATCCGGTTGGTAAAAACCCATTCTTGATTTACTACATCACGGTAATTCTCGCATTTTTTATTCCGAATCTTGGAATTATGCTTCGCAGAAAATTTAATAAATACCGCACCAACTATAATCTGGCATTTACCGCAATTAACCTGTTTACCACACTGGTATTGTCCTTTATTATTTACATAATACCATGGGAGTTTTAGAAAAGTAGCTTTTGTGCTTCCCGTATTTTCTCGTCCATTGGCAAACTCGCATCAATCCAGTGAATTTTCGTCCCTTGCTTTTCCATCTTTCTGAACCATGTCATTTGTCGCTTTGCAAACTGATGAATTGCGACATTCAACGAATTGAACATCTCATCATAAGTGATTTTTCCATCAATGTAGCGGCTTAGAAATTTATATTCCAATCCGTAAAACTCAAGTTTTTCAGAACTGATCCCTGAAGCCAGTAAATGTTTTGCCTCTTCTACCATTCCCTGTTCAAGTCGCTGTTTCAGACGATAGGTAATCTTCTCTCTCCTGAAGTTGCGGTCAATATCCATTCCAAAAATAATCGGTTTTATTAGGGGGATTTTTTCATCAGATTCAGGGTGTAATAGAAGGTATTCTTCTATCTCAATGGCTCTGACAAGGCGTTTGCGAATAATCGTGTCGGTGGTATTGTGAACGTTTTTGTATGATTTAAGGCGAAATGATAAAGATTCTACTGTCTCTCCAATTAAATCATTCCTTAAGATTTCATTTATCGGAACCTGAATCAGTCTGTAGCCATTTAAAACAGCTTCAATGTAAAGCCCGGTACCACCGCAAAGTACAGGAATTGCATCTTTTTTACTGATTTCCTCGAACACTTTATAGAAATCTCTTTGAAATTGAAAAACATTGTATTCCTCACCGGCATCAATAATGTCAATCAAATGATATGGGACTTGCGAGTCGTTTACCACATAGTCGCTATAATCTTTTCCAGTTCCGATGTCCATCCCTCTGTAAACTTGTCTGGAATCAGCACTAATTACCACACCACCAATTTCATAGGCAAGCCTGGCAGCAAAAGGTGTTTTGCCACTTGCTGTTGGACCCAAAATGCAAATTAAATTAAAATCATGTGAAGCATTCATTTGGAATGTGAGAATGTAGGAAACAAAAAAAATCGTTTGCGGCTCGCTTTTTATATCAAAGTTGACATGAAAATTTCAGTCCGAGTTCTTTAACAAAAGTAAAATCATCAATCCACCTTATACCCATATTATCACAAACATTTGGAATTTTAATTCTCTTTGTGTTCATGGCAATCTGAAATAGTCAGGAAATATATCTGGTGCATAGTACTTTTGCCAGGCTTGAATGAGAACATTGGCGTCTAAACAATATATATGTACTATTGAACTCATCTATAAATCTGTGCTTCGAGTTTGTGAAAATTATTTACAGGTGTTCCAAGTAATAAACTTGCCTGTGTTGGTTGAACGAATCCACCTCTTAATGCATCTAAAACTACTTGTGTAAAAAGTCGGCTGTTCTTATTAAGCCGCAATAAGTAGGGATTTGGTCCACCTGAATTTAATTTTTGTTTTAATTTAAGTATTGCCTTCTTATCAGCTTCCCATTCTTGAAGCTTGTCGATAGTCACAGAAACTTTGGCAGCAGAAATTTCTTGGCTCATTCGCGCCGATTCTCTTGCCCATTTTAGAACATTTGGTGTTATGTATGCTTTGCCAGCCATTATACTGTCAAAAATACAATTTTCAAGTTCTAATTTGTCAAAATTCTAAAAAATATTATGAGAAATGTCGTCTTTTTAGCATTGCCAGAAACGCTTCTTTATGAGAAACAAGCTCCTTGGAAATGCTCCTCGTAATTGCTGATTTAAGGGCATTTTGTTTAACAACTAACCCGTGAATTCTCAACAACACGAATTTATTTATAAATTATTAACTTTGATGCACAATTAAGCCAGCAGAAATGCAGAAGATAAACGTCCGAAATAAAAAAGCTTATCACGATTACGAAATACTTGACAAATACACTGCGGGAGTGAAATTGCAGGGTACCGAGGTTAAATCTATACGCCTTGGTAAAGTTAGTCTGGTAGAGTCGTATTGCTTTTTTGAGGGCAATGAGTTGTTTGTCAAAGGAATGCAGGTATCTGAATATGCATGGGCCAGTTATAACAGTCACGTGCCAGGCAGAGAACGTAAACTCCTTCTAAACAGGATTGAACTCAAAAAACTCCATAGAAAAGTGAAGGAGAACGGTTTAACTATAGTAACTTTGGGTCTTTTTATCAATGAAAAGGGACTTGTTAAGCTCGATATTGCGCTTGCAAAAGGGAAAAAAGAATACGATAAGAGGGAAACAATAAAATTAAAAGATACCAAGCGACAGACAGACAGGATAGGGAAAATTAAATAATGGCGATACAGAATTCAATGAATATTGGATTTGCTCCTTCAATTTCAAAAACAAACTACCGGGGTTTAAACCCCTCTGGCTTAATGTTGCGAGAAAACTAAAAATCAGCGTTTCTTATTTACTTTTTTTAAAAAATCGCCAACTATTTTTGATCCCATTACCAATAAAACCTACTGCTCAAAGAAGAAATTATTAAGCTCATAAATATCCTGAACCTTAAAATCAAGTTTAAAGTCGAAGTACGCATCAATAGCCTGCAATAATTCTTCAAAGGCAATATAACCATCCTTGTCGATATCAAGCTTTTTGTATTTCTCAGGAATTTCAGTAACCGCTTTTCTAACATAACCTTTGCCAATTGTTTCAAAGTAAGCTTTTACATCGGCTCTGTTCATAGCATCAGATCTTCCAAGCAACTTTGCAAGAAATGCTTCTTCAGTTAAAGTTTTCCCGTCTTTATCAACCCAAACACCTGGATAACTCTCAACTTCCTTATCAAGGTAGTCGGGAATCCCATCCTTATCGCTGTCTATAGGGCAACCCAAGCTGTCAGCAACAATTCCATACGGAGTTCCCGGACAATTATCAACCGGATCCATAATAAAATCGCCGTCTTCATCATCAAACATAACATCATCAATTTCGAGTTCTGCAAACATTTTCTCAATAATCATGGTTTTGGGTTGTGAGAACAGATCGAAATGTAAGCTGAAATAGCTGAATGTAAAATTATCGTTACCTTTTTTCCCAACCACGGTTGTTCCCTTTGAACTTACATTATCAATAAAATCGGAAGACGTAAGATGGATAGACGTTCCCAGACGGCAAGTAACCCGGTCGGAAATTCTGAAATCGAGTCCGGCATCTATAGGGAGAGAAAATGCATTCTGACTGTATTTTCCAAGACCGTTATCCTTTTCAAGCTGTCTAAGGTCGGTTTCAAAAACAAAATCCCGATGCAGAATTGCACTTCCGGGGCTTGATTGTGGGAGGTTTCTGATTGAACCGTCAGACCAGTAATTATAGGGTTCGTTATCAGCATTTAAAAGGTCTGCTTTGGATGTAAACTGGATATTTTCCAATCCCAGAGAAATAAAAGGTTGTAGGAATTGTTGCTTTTTAAAGATGTGGCCGAAACCGTATTCAATATTTACCCCAAAATCAATCAGGCTGGTGCTAAAATTAAGATTCTGCTCCAGATTAGTATATGAGCGCTGATCAGCAGTTAATTGGCCGTAGATTAAAAAGAAATTCGCTTTATAAAACCGGTTTTGATCAACAAATGCGGAGATGTTTACTTTATATGCAAAGTCACCTAAAACAGGATTAACGAAATTGTTTTTTACATCACCATAAAAATTGAAAACTCCGGAACCTACTGATACGACAGGCTTATAAACGGGATTATCAATAGCTACCTCCTGATTCAGAATGCTGTCAATATCTTCCTGAGCTGTAAGGTAGAGCCCTGAACTTATAAAAATGAAGACGAAAAAAAACTTTCTGATTCCTGTCATCCCATATTTTTTTACTATGGGCGAGTTAACTGGATTACCGGTACCACTGGTTGTTAGAGAGCATCAGAGCTTCCTGAACTGTGATCCTTTTTCCATTATTGTAAGCCGAAACAAAAGCTCCTTTTACTGGAGTCTTATCCCAAACATTTACACGGTAGTCGCGGGCATCCTTGTAAACATAGAATGATCCAACCGTATATTTCCTCCAACCTTCATGAAACTCCAGCTTAACCTCTTTATCAAGACTCAGCTTGTTGAAATACTTAGCAACATTAACTGCTGTATGACCAGCTGCCAGTTGCACCCTGTAATAAACACCGTTTTCCGGTTGCAAGGCAAAGGTTTCATCACCCGGAAGTGATTTAGCTGCCTGTTTTACCGGATTTTTCGTCGCTGCCTTTGCCTGAGCGGGAACTTTAGTAACTACTTTTGTAGTGGTCTTTGGTTCTGCTTTGGTAGCGGTTTTAACAGTTGTATTACTATTTACAACCAAGGAATCGCTATTCCCTTTTAGAGCATCATTTCCAGCTTGAGTGTTTGCCTCAACTTGTTTCGGTTCTACAATCTCGCCATTTGTAGTGGCAAGATCATAATTTTTTTCAATAATTTCAAGACTTTTCGTCTGGTTATCATTAATAAATGAAAAAGTACCTGAAATTTTAAGGTCATTTAGTGTTTTATCACGTGCCGGAACCAATTTATACGACACTGTGAATACAGGTTCTGAGGGAAGATTCATCCATAAAATTTTCACTACACTTTCAGAGAAACTAAAAATTCCATTAGCCGAATTTCCTTCAATTGCTGTAAATCCAGCTGGCACAAATTCCTCAATTTTAGCAAACTTATCAAGTTGACCTTTGCTGACCTGCATTTGAACGAGGATTTCACGGGGATTTATCTGAGAAGGTGTTTTGCGTAAAACTGATAAATCGTTGATTCCTTTTTGAGCTTGTAACTGTGGCAGAATAATCCTTTCAAAATCTTTTATATCAACCTGCATGGTTGTAGCAATTGAAGAATCAGGTATAATCTTGATTTCAGATGAACCAACTACTTTCATTGTTCTTCTTTCATTTCCCTCGATAAAAGAAAACTCGCCCTGTAATGTGAAGTTTCCTTTCAAACGCTCATGAACATGAACATTATAAATTACTTCAATTTTTGGATCCACAGGAAGTTTTAGCCAAATCAACCTGAGTCTTTGGTCTTCAAAAGTAAAATCCGCATTTGGATTACTCTGACGTTCAGCAGTTAAACCATAAGGAAGGTCTTGCTGAAACCGGGAGAAACTAGTGATGTCGCCTTTGTTGAGAGTTAGCTTAACCTGAAAGTCCTGTCCTGCCTTAACAGCAGCCGGAACCTCCATGTTTACAGTGATTTCCTGTTCGTACAACCATGAGAAGAGGATTATTCCCACAAAGTTAATTAGTAGCACAAATGTTCTAATCATAAGATTATCAATAATTTGTGCGCAAAGTAAGAAGCTTTCAAGGATATTAAAACAGCGAACACCCCGAAGATATTAACAATGGGCAATGCTTATTAACAATCCTAAAAATTAGGGCTTAAAAGGTACTTGCTGTAGAATTTATTAATGACGTCAACGGCATCTTCAGCTTTGTCAACAACTGTGAAAAGTTCAAGGTCGTTAGGATTGATGTTGCCTTCCTGCTCCAGCATAACTTCTTTTATCCATGTAACCAAACCACCCCAATATTTGGTTCCGACTAAAACAATTGGGAATCTTCCAATCTTACCTGTCTGAATGAGTGTAATTGCTTCGAAAAGCTCATCAAACGTACCAAAACCACCGGGTAACACCACGAATCCCTGAGCGTACTTCATAAACATTACTTTTCTAACGAAGAAATGCTTGAAACTTAAGAGTTTATCGGAATCGATGAAAAGATTTGGTGATTGTTCAAAAGGTAAGTCTATGTTAACGCCTACACTCCTGCCTTTTCCTCTTTTAGCTCCGAGATTTCCGGCTTCCATAATCCCGGGGCCTCCACCGGTAATTACTCCATAACCTTGTTGTGTAAGCAGGTACGCAATATCTTCCGCTAACTTAAAATATACAGACCCTGGAGCAGTTCTGGCAGAGCCGAAAATTGAAACACATGGACCAATTGAACCCAGTTTTTCAAATCCTTCAACAAATTCGGCCATGATCTTGAAAATCTGCCATGAATCGGATGATTTAATTTCGTTCCAGTCTTTTTGTTTAAAAGCTCTTAAGATTTTTTCTTCGTTTGAGGTTGCCATAGACATTTATTTAAAACGTATTTTCAGAATTGAAATATAATAAAAACTTATCTGGTTTATCCTTAACACCTAAAATTTTAATCCTAAAAAATATAATACCTTATTCCCTTTATTTAGAGGGAATTGTAACATTCAGCTCTTTCGCCAGAAAAAATCCGGTATAGGATTCTTTATTTTTAGCAAGCTGCTCCGGTGTACCGAAGGCAATGATTTCCCCTCCCTTATTCCCACCTTCTTTACCAATATCGATAACATAATCTGCAGTTTTTATTACGTCAATATTATGTTCAATCATGATCACCGAATTGCCCTTATCTACTAACTTCCCAATCACTTCAAGCAATACTCGCACATCTTCAAAATGCAATCCGGTTGTGGGCTCATCCAGGATATATAAGGTTTGTCCGGTGTCTTTTTTTGAAAGTTCAGAAGCGAGTTTTACTCTTTGTGATTCACCGCCCGACAAAGTTGTGGAAGGTTGACCGAGTGTTATATAGCCAAGTCCAACTTCCTTCAGGGTTTTAATGCGTCTATTAATTGACGGGACATTGGTAAAGAAATCCAGTGACTGGTTGATGGTCATGTCCAAAACTTCGGAAATATTTTTCCCTTTGTATTTCACTTCAAGGGTTTCGCGGTTGTACCTTTTTCCATTGCATTCCTTGCAGGTAACATATACGTCGGGCAGAAAATTCATTTCTATTGTCTGCACTCCGGCACCTTTGCATGTCTCGCAACGACCCCCACTTACATTAAATGAAAATCTTCCGGCTCCGTATGCTCTGATCTTAGCTTCCGGTGTTTGCTCGAATATTTTTCTGATATCGCCAAAAACTCCGGTATAGGTAGCGGGATTTGACCTCGGAGTGCGACCCAAAGGTGATTGATCCACTTCAATAACTTTATCAATATTCTCAATCCCTTTAATATTGGTATATTCCAGAGGTTCTTTGTTCGATCTGAAAAAATGCTGGCTAAGTATCGGATGCAGCGTTTCGTTAACCAGAGTTGATTTGCCACTGCCTGAAACTCCGGTTACACAAATAAAAAGTCCCAGGGGAAACTCTGCATGAACATTTTTCAGATTGTTTCCTTTTGCACCATTTATTACCAGTTTCTTTCCGTTTCCCTTTCTTCGGGTTTCAGGTACTACAATAAACTTTGTGTAATGCAGGTAATCTGTTGTAAGAGTTGATGCATTTTTAAGCTCTTCTGGAGTTCCAAATGCAACTACTTCACCTCCATGCCTTCCGGCCAATGGCCCCATATCTACAACATAATCAGCCGATTCTATCATATCTCTGTCGTGTTCAACCACAATGATGGAATTCCCATTATCACGCAGCTGTTGCAGAGAATGAATTAACTTGAGGTTATCTTTCTGATGGAGCCCAATGCTCGGTTCATCCAGAATATATAAAACGTTTACAAGCTGCGAACCTATCTGTGTTGCCAGCCTGATCCGCTGACTTTCTCCCCCGGAAAGACTTTTCGAAGGCCTGTCAAGTGCCAGATAATTTAATCCCACATCAAGCAGGAAACCAAGACGATTGCGGATTTCCTTCAAAATTTCTCTTGCAATCTTATTCTGCCGTTCCGAAAGCCTTGTTTCTACATCTTTGAACCATTCATTCAGCTCATTTATATCCATTTTGGCAAGAGATGCAATGTTCCTGTCGTCAATTTTAAAGTAAAGTGATTCTTTTTTTAGCCTTGCTCCCAAACAGGAAGGGCATTTTGCCTTTTTGATAAACTGGTTGGCCCATTTCTGATCAGAAGAGCTGCTTTCCTCATTATTGTGATTCTGGATATAGGCAATAACTCCCTCGAAAGTAAGAAAGTAATTCGCCGAGTTGCCCAAAGGCGTATTCTGGAGTTTAAAGGGCTCATCGCTCCCGTAAAGAATAATTCCCATGATATCTTCAGGAATTTCTTTCATGGGAGTGGTAAGACTCAGACCATGCTTCGTAAGCAGTGAATCGAGCTGCCAGAAAATAAGCGAATTTTTATAAGGACCTAAGGCGGAAATTCCACCTTTTTTAATATTGGATTCAGGATCGGGAATAATTTTATCAATATCAATTTCGCTTACACTGCCTAAACCATTGCAATGCGGACAAGCTCCGTGCGGAGAATTGAAGGAGAATGTATGGGGAGCAGGCTCATCATAAGATATTCCGGAAGTTGGACACATCAGAGTGCGACTAAAAAAGCGGGCAACAGAATTATCCTTTTCCAGAAGCATAATTATGCCTTTGCCGTGCTCCATTGCTATCTTTACGGAATCTTTTAAAGCTTTTTCACCCTCAGGAGTTACTTCCATTTTATCAATCAGTATCTCGATATTATGAGCCTTATACCGATCGACCTTCATATTTGGCCTAAGTTCAGTTATTTCACCGTTGATACGAGCTGAAATAAAACCTTTCCTTCTAATTTGTTCGAAAAGTTCCTTGTAATGCCCCTTTCTCCCTCTGACCACCGGCGCAAGAATATAAATCTTTTTCCCCTGGTATTTTTCAATAATGATTTTGATAATCTGATCATCAGTGTACCTCACCATTTTCTCACCCGTTTCATAGGAAAAAGCATCAGATGCCCTGGCGTAAAGTAGACGCAGGAAATCATAGATTTCAGTGATCGTCCCAACAGTGGATCGTGGATTTTTATTGGTGGTTTTCTGTTCGATGGAGATAACCGGACTAAGACCTGTTATTTTATCAACATCAGGACGCTCCATATTACCCAGAAATTGACGTGCATAAGCGGACAATGTCTCAACATATCGACGCTGACCTTCTGCATAAATAGTATCAAATGCCAGTGATGACTTACCACTTCCACTCAAACCGGTAATAACGGTAAGTTTGTTACGTGGAATACCCACATCGATATTTTTCAGATTATGGACGCGAGCTCCCATTACCTGAATCCACTTTTGCTCCCCCCTCTGATCCATATTTTTCCGATTATTACCTGTGTTACTTTTAAAATGATGGCTTATTTATTTATTAACACCGAATCCACCAATGCTTCACTCATTTTAAAAAATCCTTCTTTTGGAATTTTAATGTAATATGTTTTTTTGTTTGCATTTGTAAGAAACGATTCACGGAGCCATGGGTTCATCCACTTTAATACTTTATAACTAATACCGTAGCGCTTAGCAAATGACGCGAAATCATCGACTCTGCCATCGACCGTAACTTCATAATAAGGAATTTGCGGGTAGAGATGACTTTCGCCTACATAGAACCCGAATTGAGCAGGATTCGACATAATAACCTTATATGAGAGTATTCTGAAAATATATCTTTCGGTTTCTTCTCCCAGCAAAAGATCGTAATAATTCAATTCCTTTTGTCTTTCTACTTGCTTATCAACTCCCTTTCTTCCAACATTATACGAAGCTGCTGTAAGAGTCCAATTAAGGTATTTATTGTGTGATTCAAGTAGATATTTGCAAGCAACCTCAGTGGATTTCTCAAGGTGATATCGTTCATCCACCTCCGTATTTATTTCAAGACCATAATCTTTTGCAGTGCCTTCGAGCAGTTGCCAGAATCCCACTGCATTTGAAGGCGATATAGCATTTGTAAGTCCACTTTCAGCAACAGCAAGATATTTAAAATCAAGCGGTATGCCATTTTTCTTTAATATGGGTTCGATTACAGGGAAAAAACGGTTGGCCCTTTTGATGAAAAGCAAAGTCTGGGATTGCCAGTATGTATTAACCAATAGCTCACGATCAAGGTTTTCAAAAATATCCAATTGATTAAGCGGGACTTTTTCACCTGCGAAATCAATTTCCTCAGGCATATCGAGCGAAAACACCGCATAACTGTTTTTAGGATCATTAACTGGATCCTTTTCATCAGATACACACAAGCCAGAGATGTTATAAATGGCAAAAGAAAACACGCATATAACACTGACTATCAATACATAATGAATTATGCTTAGTTTTTTTATTAAAACCATGATCTGAGAAATTAATAATTTCATTCCTTGCTTTTTGCAAAAACGCAAAATTAGTGAAAAAAAAGGACTTTGGGGTGAAAGGGAAGAAGTGAAAAGTGGAAATTTCAAATCATTTGCTTTCGAAAAATAAGTACCTCGGCAATAAGCTTTTGAGTACATTATTAAAATTTTACCTACTTTTGCCCTCCCAATTGTTTAAAAAAATCCATGGATCTTAACTCCGAAATAAAAAAGCGCAGAACCTTTGCTATCATTTCTCACCCTGATGCAGGAAAAACAACTCTTACAGAGAAGTTCCTACTTTTCGGCGGTGCTATTCAGATTGCAGGAGCGGTAAAAAGCAATAAAATAAGGAAAACGGCAACATCCGACTTTCTAGAAATCGAAAAACAGCGCGGTATTTCGGTTGCCACCTCAGTAATGGCCTTTGATTACAATAGTTTAAGGATAAATATTCTGGATACACCTGGTCACAAGGACTTTGCTGAAGATACTTTTCGCACCCTTACCGCTGTGGATAGCGTTATCCTGGTAATCGACAGTGTAAAAGGGGTTGAAGAGCAGACTTTGAAGCTGATGGAAGTTTGTCGTATGCGCAACACTCCGGTGATGGTTTTCATCAATAAAATGGACTCTGAAGGTAAAGATCCTTTTGACCTTCTGGATGAAGTCGAAAAACAATTGTCGATTCACGTCATCCCTCTTACATGGCCTATCGGACAAGGAAATAAATTTCTTGGAGTTTATAACATTCATGAGCAGAACCTGAATTTATTCGAGGGAAGTTCAAGACAGAAAACCGAAAATAGTATTAAAATTGATGATGTTTTTGGTGAGGAAATTGAAAAGCATGTTCCTGAAAAATACGTTAATAAACTTCGTGAAGATATTCATCTGATCAAAGAGGTTTATGAAGCTCTTGATGTTAAGGATTATCTGGATGGAAACATCGCACCTGTCTTCTTTGGCAGTGCCATCAATAATTTTGGAGTTAGAGAGCTTTTGGATACTTTCTGCCAGATGGCTCCAAGCCCACGAGAGCGACACGCAACTGAAAGAATTGTTGATCCGAAAGAAACAAAACTAACCGGCTTTATTTTCAAAATTCACGCGAATCTCGATCCCAATCACCGCGACCGTATTGCCTTTCTGAGGATATGCTCCGGTACTTTCGAAAGAAACAAATTCTATTATCATGTGCGGCATGCAAAAAAACTTAGGTTTCCTTCGCCTGCAAGCTTCATGGGAAATGCTAAAAGCATCATCGAAGAGGCTTTTCCGGGAGATGTTATAGGTCTTTACGATAGTGGTAACTTTAAAATCGGTGATACTATGACCGAGGGAGAAGAACTTCAGTTTAAGGGCATCCCGAGTTTCTCCCCCGAGATATTTAGAGAAGTGGTTAACAGGGATCCTTTCAAAACAAAACAGCTCGACAAAGGCGTGCGTCAGCTTACCGAAGAAGGTGTTGCCCAGATGTTTATACAACAACCTGGTAATAGAAAAATCATTGGTACAGTTGGTGAATTGCAGTTTGATGTAATCAAATTCAGACTGGAACATGAGTATGGTGCAAAATGCACATTCTCTCCACTAAACTACCATAAAGCCTGCTGGATCACCACGAAAGACAAGGCTTCGCTGGAGAATTTTACCCTGAGAAAATCAGACCACATGGCCTACGATAAGGAGGATAATCCTGTGTTCTTTGCCGACAGCGAATGGACCTTACGAACTGCCATGGAAACCTTTCCTGCTTTGACTTTTCATACGAGTTCGGAGTTTAAAAATCAGGCGGGCTAATAGTTTGGCCTTTCAACCTAGGTCAATACGTGTCTACCAAACGTATTTTACACCGGTAAACATTCCCAAAAGATAAGGCCTGTTTGCAACAAGCTGGCTTTCATTGATGGAATTCAGAAAATACTTAAACTGTGGCTCAACTGTAAAAACCAGATTTTTTCTGATCGAATAATCGAAGCCAAGCCCCATATTTCCCATGTAATTAAGATTCCTGACATCTCCTGAACCTCCAATATTACTGGTTTGATCCCCTGAGTTTAAGGTGGCATGATTTCCAACAAGAATATTTGTACTTACTCCTCCAAGAAGGTTAACATCCAGCTTACGATCGATAATTTTATAGCGCACCAAAAAAGGTAACTCTAAATATTGGAAATACTGTTCAATTTTTGCCCCTTCCTTATTAGTCGAATTAAGTACAGGTGCACTTAGATAATCCGAATTAGCACTTTCATAAGCTTTATCGCCTCTTGAAAAGCCGTTTGTTCCGATAAATTTACCTTTGTCTGAAGCCGCGCTTATTGTTCCAATGGAATTGTTTACTGAATAAACCTCATTTCTGCTTTCGGGAACCGACACAATATCAGTATTATTAACAAGTGCATAGTCGTTAAACCTTTCCACATTATCAATATTGTATCCGAGCTGAGCATACATTACTCCACCATAAAAACTGAGCCTTTCGGAGGTTTTGATCCCAAATTGCAATCCCCCGGAATAGCTAATCTTACCGGTTTCATATTGGCTAAACTTCTCCGATCCTTTACCTCCGATATCTCTGTATGAATAGGTAGGTGAAACCTGCGCCGTTAGTGATAATTTATCATAGCTCAGTTCATCTTCAGGGATAACTTCCAAACCTGCGGTAAGCATATCCCAGTTTGGAGTAATGGTTATTTTTTTTCGGGGGATTTCATCTTTCCTTGATGATTGAATATAGGCTGCGGTCATCCGATCAGCTGAGAGGCCGTTTTTTAACATTTGGTCAGACCTAATCTCTTCAATATGAGCGGTCTGCAAATTCTTCTTAGTAATTTCCAAAGGTCCATTGTTTCCGTTACTGGCAATTACTTGACCCTTTTCAGATTTTCCTGAGTCTAAAACTCTGGTTTTTCTAATTTCAGACTCTTTTGCGATTTCCGGCTTAGCTTCATTATTGCCTGATTTTGCCAGCTCTGGTGCCGTTTGCACATTATGAGGCACGATCATAAACTGATCTGCAAGTTGATTTTGCGGTGTTCTGTTCAAAAAATACAAAGCACTCCCAATGGTTATAAACAAAGCCATTCCTGCTGCGACCTGCCAAAGTGGAATGAGAATTTTCCTTGTGGGTTTCTTACCCAGTCCGGCTTTTATCCCAATCCAGATTTCCTCAGGGGCTTGCTGCTGGTAATCACCCAGTTTGTCCCTGAAAATCTTATCCATATCGTTTTGCAAATCTTTCATTTTATTTGGCATCCCTTGTAATACAAAATAGTTCTTTTACTTTCTCCTGGAGAATCAGTCTGGCTCTTGAAAGGTTCGACTTGGAGGTTCCTTCTGAAATTCCGAGCATCTCGCCTATTTCCTTGTGATTATACCCTTCAATGGCATAAAGATTAAAAACCATTCGGTATTTTGGAGTAAGCTCGCGGATAATATTCAACAGATCTTCTGCCGACAAATCTTCAATTACCGTGCTGTTTACACCTTCATCTGATACCGGCATCCGCTCATCGAGTGAATAAATGGTTACCTGACTCCTGTATTTCTCTAAAGCGGTATTGATCATTATCCTCCTGACCCAGCCTTCGAAAGAACCTTTTGTACTGTACTGTTCTATTTTTTGAAAAACTTTGATAAAGGCATCCTGCATAATATCTTTTGCATCGTCTCTGTCGTTTGCATATTTCAGACAAAGGCCATACATCTTTGGCGCGAGCATCCGGTACAGTTCTTCCTGGTACCGACCTTTGCCCTTTTTACAGCCATCTATTATTTTTTCAGGTATGTCCGCCAACTCTCAGTAAATTTTATCTAAAAGTATAACATTGAACAGGCTGGACCATTACCCATTCCCATTTTTCTTTAATTAGAGATGAAAGTTTTTATCAAAAGGTTGCGTTGGGATGTTTTTTAACTCCTGGTATAACCATCCGCTCGATTAACACGCTGAAATTCAACATCTCTGACAGTTACGGGGAAAATGTAGATGATTTGCAATACATTACAAGTATTCCGGGCTTGCCGAATGATTCCTATATTCTTGGGAAAATTAACCAGCAAACTTTGAATTTCACTTTTCGGGTCGATTACAGTATTACGCCCGAACTCTCATTTCAATATTATGGTAGTCCATTCGTTTCAAAAGGAAAGTTTACTGATTATAAAGAAGTAACTAACCCCAATGCTTCCGGGTATTCTCAGCGTTTTATTCCATATTCGGGGGCTCTCGACAATCCCGATTTCAATTTTCATCAGTTCCGTTCCAATATGGTGGCACAATGGGAATACAGACTCGGTTCATTTCTATTCCTAGTTTGGTCTGACGATCGCACCGTATCTGCAAATCCTATAAATTCGGATATGTTTGGTTCAATGAAACAGCTTTTTAAAATCTCACCCGGAAATTTCTTTCTTATTAAGTTAAATTATTGGTTCTCAATTTAAAATTATTGCCAATGCACATTAATTTTATAAATGTATAACCTCTCCATAAGCAGCAGCTGCAGCTTCCATAATTGCCTCAGACATAGTAGGATGCGGGTGTATAGCCTTGATCAGTTCGTGACCGGTGGTTTCCAGTTTTCTTGCAACAACTAGTTCAGCGATCATTTCGGTTACATTGAAACCAATAAGGTGGGCGCCAAGCAATTCGCCATATTTCTCATCGAAGATCAGCTTCACAAAACCATCTTTTGCGCCGGCGGCACTTGCTTTGCCAGATGCAGTGTAAGGGAACTTCCCAACTTTTATGGCATAACCTGCTTCTTTCGCTGCTTTTTCTGTCAGTCCAACGGATGCAACTTCGGGATTCGTATAAGTACAGCCCGGGATATTATTATAGTCAACAGGTTCAGGATTTTTTCCAGCAATCTTTTCAACACATACAATTCCTTCTGCGGATGCTACATGAGCAAGTGCTGGTCCGTGGACTATATCCCCGATTGCATAAATTCCCTTAACATTGGTGCTATAGAAATCATCAACTTTTATTTTCCCTTTATCCATTTCAATACCTAAACTTTCAAGACCAAGATCTTCGGTATTTGGGGAAATTCCAACTGCTGAAAGAACGATTTCAGCCTCGTATTCTTCTTCTCCCTTGGGAGTTACAATTTTCACCTTACAAAGTTTCCCGGAGGTATCTACTGATTTAACATTAGAGCCCGTAAGCACTGTCATTCCAGCCTTTTTGAATGATCGTTCGAGTTGTTTTGAAACTTCTTCATCTTCAATTGGAACCACGTTGGGCAGAAACTCAACTAGTGTTACTTTTGAACCCATGCTATTGTAGAAACTGGCAAATTCGCTGCCTATCGCACCCGAGCCTACTACAATAATTGATTCAGGCAATTTCGGCAGTGTCATAGCTTCCCGGTAACCAATAATTTTTTTGCCATCCTGTTTCAGATTAGGCAGCTCCCTGGAACGCGCACCAGTTGCTAGGATAATGTTGGTGGCTTCGTGAATTTCTTTCTTTCCGTCGGTTGAGGTTACTTCAACTTTACCGGCAGACACAAGTTTTCCATTTCCTGTAATCACTTCAACTTTATTCTTTTTCAGAAGGAACTGAACGCCCTTGCTCATACCATCGGCAACTCCCCTGCTTCTTTTAACAACAGCCGAAAAATCTGCGCTTACTTTTCCTTCAACATTAATTCCATAATCTTCAGCGTGTTTAAAATAATCGAGCACCTGAGCTGATTTTAAAAGGGATTTGGTCGGAATGCAACCCCAGTTCAAACATATTCCACCTAATGATTCTCTTTCAACAACTCCCACTTTAAGACCCAACTGTGAAGCTCTGATGGCTGCAACATATCCTCCCGGACCAGTACCAATAATTAAAACGTCGTACTTCATGATATATGGATTATTAATTTTTTGTGCTTTTTAAGTATGATTTTCAAAAATACCAATTATAAGACAATTAAAAGAGGATTTTGTTTATAAATGTGGCTATCAAAATATTTAAAGTTCATTTTGATTATTAAAAAATATTCACTCACAGTACTCCTACCCGCGATAAAAGTCACGAAAAAGCATAAAAAAAGGCCGCATCATAGAGGCGGCCAGACAAATATTTACCGGATAAATTAAGCTGGTGAAATTGCCTCAACTGGGCAAACATCAGCGCAAGCACCACAATCAGTGCAGAGTTCCGGATCAATTTTATAGATGCTTCCCTCTGATATTGCTTCTACGGGACATTCATCGATACATGTACCGCAAGCAGTACAATCTTTACTAATTACGTAAGCCATTTTTTTAATCTTTTGTTTAAACAAGAATTTGTTGCTGCAAAGTTATATTCTTAAACTGATTTGCAAAAGGTATTTGTTTATTTGTACTGCTATTTTGAATGGTTCTTAATTAGGAAGAGGGAAGAGTTAAGGGAGTTTGGCTGAGAAGTGCATACAATCACTCAATCAGCCCGAATTCTTTCATTTTACATCATTACTCTCTCCCAAAAAAGACACTCCTAAAAACGCCAAAAGTCCCATGCTCAATTCAATGGAATTTTCATTTACATTAAACGTGGAGGTATGCAATGCTGAGCTTTGTTGCCCGGGATCACTGGTTCCAAGCCGGAACAATGTAGCGGGATATTTTTGTGCAAAATAGGCAAAATCTTCAGCTGTCATTCGAAAATCCAACTCATGCACTTTCTTTTCCCCAAGGAATTGAATTGCAAACTCTTTTGCTTTTTGGGTTACTTCGGGATCATTAACAAGAACAGGGTAACCGTGACGTATTTCCACTTCAGCACTACCACCCATTGAAGTGCAAAGATCGGTGGATATCTTCCGGATTAATTCATGTGCTTTTCCCCGCCATTCTTCATTCATTGTTCGAAATGTCCCTTCAATTTTTACCTGATCAGGGATAACATTTACTGCGCCCGCTGCTTCAACTTTACCGAACGATAATACGGTGGGAGTCCCCGGTTTAGCATTTCTGCTGACTATTTGCTGCAAAGAAGTAATCAGATGGGCTGTAATAAGCACTGGATCAACTAATTTATCTGGAAGCGCAGCATGTCCGCCTTTTCCTTTTATTGTAATGTAGATTTCATCACTGGAAGCCATATACTGACCTGATCTGAACCCAACATTTCCCGCTTCCATATCGGGAAAAACGTGCTGTGCCAAAATAATTTCGGGTTCATCGGGTGAAAGAGCATGTTCCTTTATCATCAGACTTGCACCTCCGGGGATTTTTTCTTCACCGGGTTGAAATACAAATTTTATGGTTCCGTTCCAGGATTCCTTAAGATCGCTCAGAATACGCACTGCACCCAGAAGAGAGGAAGTATGTACATCATGCCCGCAAGCATGCATTTTTCCATCATTCTTTGATTTATAGGGAATTGTATTCATTTCTGTAACTGGAAGTGCATCCATATCAGCCCGGAATGCAATGGTTTTGCCCTCATTTTTCCCATGAAGCACTGCAACAATGCCGGTTCCTGCAATGCCATTTTTATAGGAAACTCCCCATTGATCAAGGACACCACAGATATATGCAGAGGTTTCAAATTCTTCAAACGAAAGCTCAGGATTGGAATGAATATGCCTTCGGATGGCTAAAATTTCAGGATAAATTGCAGCGGCAATTTCTTTTATCTTAAGGTGTATTTCCATAGCATATTCTCTAATTATCAGCTTATTATGCGTGAAACTACTTTATCAAACAAGCTGAAATAATAATATCTGAAAACTTAAAAATCTAAATTTAGCGACAAATAGAAAATTCTTGGCAGTACAACCCTGTTTTCAACTCCCCATGCCCAGTCAGCGCGCACAAAATATCCCAGCAGCTGAGATCTGAGTCCAAAGCCATAGCCAGCAACCAGAGGTTCCCTGTTTGAATCAACTATGACTGTAACAGGCCCATTCTCGTATGTTTCTTTATCATAGGCGTTTTTTCCCGACCATGGATGTAACCCCGACCAAGCCGTTCCAAAATCGAAAAAGCCGACAGCCTGAAAATTATTCCAGAAATTCGATGAAATTGGATGATTTGCAAAATATCTGAACACCGGCCAGCGAAGTTCTGTATTAATTAAAGCGAAATTATTCCCATTTCTGATGTTCTGGGTAAACCCTCTCATGTTGGTTGCGAGTGTCTGATAGGCATAACTTTTTGTGCGATCAATTGGAACTGATTCATCGAAGGTGGCAACTTTTCCGAACAGGTTTAGCCAGTTATCCAAACTTCCAAGATAATAAATCAACGGACTTCCTCCGAAAGATGAACTTGCAGCAAAACGATTAGCCAGTATTAGTGTTCGATGTATTTTAGTGTAATGCCTAAAATCAGCTCCAACAACATATAAACCCGATTTTGCGCCATTGACTCTTTTATAGGCTTCGGCAAAAAGCTTAAACCTTGCACCGGTATATAAATTTAAACCAAGGCTTCTTGTGTTGTCGAAAATAAATTCTCCTTTTACGCCAATCCATGGTCTGAAATCGTCCTTTTCATTCAGGTTTTGGAGATCTGTAGAAAGGTAAACAATTCTGTCGTTTCTGGCAGAAGCTGTAGCTTTGAAAGCAGCAACCTGACTTAATGGATATCGCAGTGAATAAAATAATTCGTGGGAAAATACTTTAAGGTACGAATACTCATTTGCTGTTTTGAATACCTGACGATGAAAAATCAGTTGTTTATCAAGTCGCTTTTTAAGATTTTCAACAGAAATGAGATATTCATTGCTATCAAAGTCGGTTGCAAACCTTACTCCCCCGATAATCCTATAATCTTCAAAAAGATCAGTTGCCCCTACTTTAAACAGCATATTAAAACCAGGATTGTAATATACAGCTCCACCTGTAAATGCTTGATAAGATTCACTTAAAAAGCTGAAATCCACCTTGTTAACAAGATAATCAGGATAAAACGAGGTTTCATAATCGATATACATCTTTCGGCTTTCTACAACGGTATCCAACTCCATGCTGAAGCCGTTTTCCCTGAACCTTTCGTTATAGAGATTAAGTTTTTCCTTTTCGAAAATATAATTATTGATATCGATTGCTGTGATATCAAGCCTGAAAGTATCATTCCCGGAAATGAAACTGTTGTCTTTAACATTTCTGATAAGTATAGTCTTCTTCTTAATATTTTTAATACTATCCTGAACTTCCGACTTTTTTACATATTGATCACGGTAAGGTGTATTTTGAATTTCATTTTTCTTGGAATTCTGCAGGTCGATACTCCCCGTATAAAGGTTATACCGTCCGTCATGAAAAATTAGTTCAACATATTTTTTTAGCGAGGGAACAATATCCTGATCTACAATACTTCTGCGGTAGTTGGTGAGCGGGAAAGATTTGCTAAAATACCTGTAATGAGTTGTAGTATCTATGAAGCTGATTGTGCTATCGTATTTAGCGGCATAGCGGTTTACAATTCCCGATTCTTCTGATAAATAGGTGAACTGGTTATTACTGACTGAATATGGCAGTTTGTAATCGAAATAATTGCGTTCACTTATCCTTTTTAATTCATTTCCCTTTGAAGAATAATCATAAGAAAACACTGAAAGATGATCTGATATGTTATTTTCAATGTCTTCCGGATCAGCTGGTAACAAAGAATCATAGCTCCTGTTGGATGTGAAAATAATTTCATTTGATTTGTTTACAAAACGGGGATTGAAATCATCTGCAAGGTCATTGGTGATTTGCTCATTGGTAGCTGAGACAATGTTATGAATATAGATATCTGTCTGCCCTTTAACGATGCCCGAGATTACAAATCGAAATCCGTCATCTGAATAGGAAAGATCAAGAACTTTCTCATACATTAAAAGAATTCGCTGGGAAAGTAGTCCATCTTCAAAATTATAATAGTTAAGTCTGAGCAATCCCTTCTCTTCAGAAACGAATGCAAGTATTTTTCCGGATGGATGCCATGCCAGAATCGGATAGGAATAATCGGTTATCTGATCAATTTTATGCTCCATTTTAAGAATTCGTCGTGTTTTCTTTGTTTCCGTGTTATAAACGAAAATCCGGAACTGACCCAATTCATTGGTGACAAAAGCAATGTTTTTCCCGTCAGGACTAAGTTTCACCTGGTTATAAACTCGTGCTTTTTTTGTTTTTTTGAAGATTTTTCCCTCTTCTGGCAACTCTGCCAGAGATTCAGCAGGTTCATACATATTCATGTAATACCCAAGCCATTCGTAGGAAAGATCCTTAATGGGCAGACCTAAAACATAAAGAAAACCGGAATTGGCGCTTTTATTGATGCGAGTTAAATATAAAATATTGGGAATCACAGATGCCCCGTATGTGTCGGCAACATATTTCCAAAACGAATGCCCTGCAATTACAGCATCTGGTCCTGAAAGCCGGTTAAATTTCTCATATCTTCCTGAAATAATTCCATCTTTAACCCTGTTTTCAAGATCAAAGTTCCACGGTTCAGTAACGTAAGAAACTAATCCTTTAAGATACCATTCCGGAATCTGAATAAGAGTTGAGTTTGTAAAATTGTCTTTGAAGTCATTGCCATAAAGCATTTCCTGAATTAGGGCTTCGGAAATAGTCTGAGTGATTTCCTTCTGGAGTTTCAGATGATCTCCCTCGAAATAAATAAAGATTTTATTCTGAATAATGCGAGTAACCCCTCCAATATTCGAATTATCCTCGTCTTCCAAACCTAGGCCGATGTTGCTTTGTCTGAAATCCGACATTTTGTTGTAAACAACGAAGATCAGCCTCTTTTCAAAGTTATAATCAAAGAAACGTTCAAGTCTTGCAAGTTCCTTATTCACATAGTCTGCCACATAAAGCGAAAGTTCTGTTCCATCTTCGTATGAATACACATCATATCTTTCAAAACGGTAAAATTTCCAGTAAAAAGAGTTAAACTGAACCCTGTTTTTTCCAAATTTCATCTGATGCCCGTTATAAAACTGAGCACTCATAAATGCCGGTATCAGGAAGAATGCGGCAATTAAAATAATGATATATAGTTTTCTGAATTTCAATGCAAAGATTAATTGAATGGCATAAAGTTAATTATTCCTGAGATTATATAAGATAAATAGATTCCTCATCTTTAAACAAACCTGAATCCTTTTGTGTTTAGGTCAATGCGTGATATAATTCATCTCAGATTCTAAAGATCAATATTAATCGCTGAAACTTTTAACATGTATTTATGGTATAAGGCTCGGAAAAATTTTAATTTTGTGGGAATAACAATTTAGCACGGAATTTGATCGTTATTCGAAATGAATTTTATTAAAACATATCAGTCAATAAAAATAAACAATTCAATGAAAAAGATTTTACTTCTTTCCATGATTTCAGGCCTTTTTGCTTTTGGCGTCATCGCACAATCAAAAACTGCCGCTATTGCTTTCAATGAAATGAGTTTTAATTTTGGTTCTATTGAGGAATCATCTGGTCTACAGACCCACAAATTTGAATTTACCAACACCGGTGGTGAAGCCTTAATTATTCAAAACGTCAGTACTTCTTGCGGTTGCACAACTCCTGAGTGGACAAGAGAACCTGTTATGCCTGGGCAAAAGGGATTTGTAAGTGCCGCATATAACCCAGCAGGACGGCCAGGACCTTTCGAAAAATATATCACTGTGCAGTCAAATGCTGAGCCTCCCGTACTTAAGCTTACCATTAGTGGGAACGTAGCTCCAAAAGCTCTAACCATTGAGGATGAGTATAAATTTGCCTTCGGGGCTATTCGTCTGAATATGAATCATCTAAGCTTTGGAACAGTATTTAAAGGCCAGCTTGACGTAAAGGAGGTTGCCATGATCAATACTTCTACACAGCCACAGACAGTAAAACTTGAGAATATTCCGGCTCATCTTTCAGTTAAAATTACTCCTACAACTCTTGCTCCTAATCAAAAAGGTGTGATTGAAATTAGTTATAACTCAGCAAAAAAAGACGATTGGGGTTTTATCATTGATCGTATGGACATCTTTATTAATGGAGTTACAGAGAACGCTAATAAATTAATTGTCAGTGCTAATATTGAAGAGGATTTTTCAAAAGTTTCTGAAGCTCAAATTGCCAATGGACCAAAAATAAACTTCGATAACAATACTTTTAATTTCGGAACTATTAAACAGGGAGAATCTGTTTCTTATGAATATAAATTTACCAATAGCGGTAAATCAAATTTATTAATAAGAAAAGTAACGGCAGCATGCGGATGCACAGCGGTAATTACCTCTGCCGACATGATTCCTGCTGGTACTTCAGGTTCAATAAAAACCACATTTAATTCATCCGGAAAAACAGGTACTCAGAACAAAACCATTACTGTAATTACCAATGATCCTCAGAATCCAAAGGTTATTCTCTGGGTAAAAGGTGAAATCACCGAATAGAGAAAAAGCCTGGACATAAACGTTCAGGCTTTTTTTTCGAGTTTTTCTATTAGTTCATGAATACACAAAATGTATATTTGTACTACTTTAAAATGGACAAAGAAAAACATAAACACTCGGCACTAAGTGTAAGCAAAGGTATTGAACAGCCCGAATCAGTAAGCAAGGGAGCTGCTGAGAGAATTCGTTCTGCACGTCGGAAAAACCCTGGCTCATCACTTTTTGTAAATGGAATCCTCGAAGGAAACCGGACTATACTTAGTCAGGCTATAACCCTAATTGAGAGTTCATTGCCTTCCCATCAACAAATGGCTCAGGAAATAATTGAAAAATGCCTTCCTTATTCAGGTAAATCAGTAAGAATAGGTATTACAGGCGTGCCCGGAGCTGGAAAAAGTACATTTATTGAATCGTTCGGTTCGTATTTAACTTCCCTTGGAAATAAACTTGCCGTTCTTGCTATTGATCCAAGCAGCGAACGTTCGGGTGGGAGTATCATGGGAGACAAGACCCGGATGGAGTCACTTTCTTCAGATCCAAATGCCTTTATCCGACCTTCTCCTTCAGGTGGGACGCTGGGAGGCGTGGCCCGGAAAACCAGAGAATCAATCATCCTTTGTGAAGCTGCAGGCTTTGATACAATATTTATCGAAACAGTTGGAGTTGGACAATCGGAAACCGCCGTACATTCTATGGTTGACTTTTTTCTACTTCTCATGCTGGCCGGGGCAGGCGATGAACTTCAGGGGATTAAAAGAGGGATTATGGAAATGGCCGATATGATTGCCATTAATAAGGCTGATGGCTATAATATTGATAAAGCTAATCTCGCAAGCGCCGAATACCGGAATGCCCTCCATTTGTTTCCCCCTTCACCATCGGGTTGGAGCCCAAAAGTAGTGACGTGTAGCGCTCGATTAAACGATGGTGTCCCACAAATTTGGGAAATCATTAAAGAATATCTAGAACTTTGCAATGGAAACAATTATTTTGCAAAGAGAAGAAATGAACAGTCGAAATATTGGATGTACGAAACAATTAATGAGCAACTTAAAAGACAGTTTTATAATGACCCTGATATTCAAAAACTGACTGAATTGCTTGAAAAACAGGTGCTTGAAAATAATATTAGTTCTTTTGAGGCAGCCGGCAAATTGTTAAATGCTTACCGAAATATTTGATTAAATATGATTAAACATATTAATAATTAACGCGTTGGCTATTGATAAATATAAATTTGCAGATAATTCAAACCTGTCAAGTCTAAGACCTTACAAGTTTGAGTGATTAAATGCACTAATTTTTTTTAATTAATCTTTCTTACCATGAAAAAACTAATCCTGATTATCAGCTTATTCTTTGCACTAAATGTATTTCCACCACAAACAGAAGCCCAGACCAGTAAACCCGCACAGGGTTTTGTAATAACGGTTAAAGCTGAAAATTCAGGGAAAGACTGGATTTACATCTCCCGCAGAAAAAACGGTGCAATGGCAGATATTGATTCTGCAAAGACAACAATAATTCCAATTGTATTAAAAGGAAAGCAGGACGTTCCTGAAATGCTCTATCTCAGAATTACTGGTTCAAACTCTCTGGTTCCGGTTTTTGCAGAAAACTCCGTGATCAATGTGTTTACTGATTTTGATGATCCTTCCCTTACTAAGGTTGATGGATCTGCAGTTCATAAGGAATTCGATTCCTATAATCAAGGTTTAAACACTATTACATCCGCTCAGGAAGCCCTTATGACTGAATATCGCGCAGCTCAAAAGGCTGAAAATGCTGCACGACTTACTGAGCTAGAAGTCAAATTCGATGAACTTGATAAACAGGAGAGCGCTTATAACAGAAACTTTGTGCTTCAGAATAAATCATCTTTTGTTACACCATTTGTAATTAGACGTGCAATGTTTTACACTCTTGGGCTTGATGAACTGAAAAGTCTGGTTGCATCGCTTGATAAATCTGTACTTAAGTCAGTTTATTCAATTGATCTTCAGGAAAAAATCACTGTACTTGAAAAAGTTGCCATCGGTAAAAAATATACTGACATAAACCTCCCTGGTGTTGATGGCAAAGGAGTAAAATTATCTGATTTTGTAGGTCAGAACGTGATTCTGGTTGATTTCTGGGCATCCTGGTGTGGCCCATGCAGACGCGAAAATCCCAATGTGGTTAAGCTATATCAGGATTATCATTCAAAAGGATTTGATATAGTTGGAGTTTCATTCGATACCGATGGGAAAGGCTGGAAGGACGCTATTGAAAAAGACGGATTAGTATGGCACCAGATGTCTGATCTGAAAGGATGGAATAGTAAAGCTGCAGAATTATATGGTGTTGCAAGCATTCCTCATACAGTCTTGATTGGTAAGGATGGGACGATTCTGGCAAAGAATCTTCAAGGTGAAGAATTAAGAGCTAAATTGGCTGAATTACTTGATTAGGAATTACTATCACTAAAAAATCCCGTGAACAACTTGCTCACGGGATTTTTTTATTTCCATCAGACTCTGACACCCATTACAAGGATATCATCGATTTGGTGGGTTCCACTCATCCAATCGTCAAGAGTTTTTTCAAGTATTCTTTTTTGATCTTTCATTGATTTAAAATGTACTTCCTGCAAGGTTCTTTTGAAACTCTTTATCATAAGCTTTTTACCGCTTGGACCTCCAAACTGATCCGGATAGCCATCGGAGAAGGAATAAATCATATCTTCCTTCTTTAAATCAATTTTGTAATTAGTAAAGGAATTGTCTGCTAAACGATGAATCCCGATGGGCATTTTATCGGCCTTAAGTTCAATAAACTCTTCTCCCCTGTAAATTAAAAGCGAATTGTTTGCTCCAGAAAACTCAAGACTCATTTCTTCTTTGTCAATAATGTAAAGAGCAACATCCATTCCATCCTGATTTTCACCTTCCCGGCCTGTCTGATGCAAGGAACTTATCACTTGTTTTCTTAATTCATTGAGAAGCATGTTTGCGGAGATTTCCAAATGCTTGCTTACAATTTCATTCAGAAAGGCCACACCCAGCATACTCATAAAAGCGCCGGGTACACCGTGTCCAGTGCAATCAGCGGCCATAATATAAACTTTGGCTCCTTTTTCCGTAATCCAGTAATAATCACCGCTTACGATATCACGGGGTCGGTAAATAATAAAGTGTTCCGGAAGAAGCTGATCAATATACTCTGCTGGCGGAAGAATGGCATTCTGGATTCTGCTTGCATATTGAATACTATCAGTAATTTCCTTTTTCTGTTCCGTAATAAGAGCATTTTTTTTAGCCAGTTCGAGGTTGGCCTTTTTCTTCTGGTTATTCTGGCGGATTAACATGATTACAAACACAATAACTGCTAGAATAACGAAAATAAAAGTAATAATAGCAAATCGCTGCTGTCTAAGTCGCGTTTCGTTAATCACCTGATCTTTCCGGAGTAGCTGGTTTTCCTTCTCTTTTGCGTCAGTCTCGTATTTTATCTGAAGATCATGAATGAGTTTTACACCGTCATTAGTCATTATGGAATCTTTGAGCTCATTATAAATTTTAAACTGCTTAAAGGCAGAGGGAAAATCTCCTTTTAATTCATATACCCGTGAAAGCCGTTCCGCAATGTTTTTCAAGTGGGATTTCATGTTAATCCGGGTGGCTGTAACAAGAGCCCTGTTAAAATAATCAATTGCATTGTCATAACGCCCTTCGTAACTATATAACTGTCCGAGGGAAATGTAAATTGTTGTTTGCTGATCAGCATCCTGAATCTGGTCGGCGATAGAAAGCCATTCCTCAAAATATTGTCTGGCCTTTTTAATGTCGCCAATATCGGAATATGTAATTCCAAGGTTTGCAAGAGAGGTTCCGATCCCCCTGATATCATTAATTTGCTTTCGCTTTTCAAGTGAAAGATTATGATACCGGATGGCAGATTTTACAACCTCAAAATTCAACCTCGGCTTCTTAATATAAACACTGTCTCTGAAATCATTTTTATAAATTTTGGACAGAGTATCAATAATCATATTATTATAAACAATCCCGATATTAGTCAGCGTGTTAGCTGTCTCCTTCTCATCGCCCAATTCCTCAACAATGCCAAGTGTTTCCATATAAACCTGAAGAGCACTTGAAGCCATTTGCCTTTGTTCATAAATTACACCCATACCGTTGAGAGTAGAAGCAATGCCTCTTTTAAAATCAAGTGCTTTAAAAATCTCGTATGCCTCCTTGTAATAGGTAATTGCCTTATCCATATTACCAAGCTGGTTATTGGCATTCCCAAGGTTCAAAAGAGCAATTCCTTCTCCTCTTTTATCATTTTCTTTTCTCCTGATATCGAGAACCTGAAGGTAATATTCGCCTGCAAGCTTAAAATCTTGCTTGGAATAAGCAAGGGTTCCTAGTCGATTTAGTGAACTGGCTATCTGCTTATTATCGCCTTGTTTTTGCCTTATTTCGAGGGATTTTTTATGATATTCCAGAGCTTTTTCAAAATCATTCTGCTTATAGTAACTATTTCCCAGATTATAATAAGCGCCGGATTCGGTCTTGAGATCTTTTCTTTCCTGTGAAATAATAATTGCTTTTTGACTATATTCAATCGCTAAATCTATCTTATTCAAGAAATTATTTATTGCTCCAAGATTATTCAACGCTGAACCCAATTCTTCCTTATTTCCCGATTTTTCGAGATACGGCAAAGCTGTTAAAAGTGCCTCTCCTGCTTTAGAGTCATCATTCAGGTTTTCAATGTAGAAAACACCCAGGTTTTTGTAGGCTATGCCAATAGTTTCATCATCTTTTGTGTCTTTCGCATAAATGATTGCCTGATTGGCATTATCAATAGCTTTCAAAGGATCTGTTTTGAATAATTCTATCGAGATTGCCTGATAAAGTTTTATTTTTTCTAAGCCTTCTGAATGATTCAATATAATTCTTAAACTATCAACAGGATTCGTTTGCCCATTAGAATTAAAGGACAACAGCAGAAAGAATAGTATTAAATTCAAATATCGCATCAGCATAAAAAAAGTTTCATCACATGCAAAAATATACTTTTTATACTATAAAAAATAATTTCTTGCTTTCATCTTAATTCCTAATAATAAGATTAAAAGTACTGTACAAACAGTTGGCCTAAGGAATACAATTTGACAATCCAATTAACTCATAATCAGGAAACAACCACTTGCAATTTATCTTTGAATTGGTTAAAATTAGTTTTTAGATGCTGTTGAGAATATAACGCTGACAATAATCATATGCAACTCTTTTAATGAAAAGCAACTCTTTATATAGTCTCCGGACTAAACTATTTTGAATTTGATGGGTTATTGATTTAATAAAACTTACGAAAATGAAAATAATTAAAATAGGTATGGTGTTCTACTCGATTTTACTGCTTAATATTCTCCCGACGAACTTATTTGGTAAACCCATCTGTGATCCACCGGTGGTTTCCCTAGGTAATGATACAGTTATTTGTACTGATGGTGCCTTATTACTTGACGCAGGCGATTTTAATGAATATCATTGGAGCACAGGCCAAACCAGCAGATATATCAGTGTCACTTCACAAGGAAAATACTGGGTGGATGTATTCGATATTTGTGCCAATAAAGCCACAGACACGATTAATATCTCAAAAGCGCCTGACTTTAATCTTGCCATTAAAATTCCTTTGAGGGATTATTTTTGCAAAGGTGAAGTAATTGACCTGATCGCTGAAGTAGATCCTACGGCGGTTATTAAGAATTATTCATGGTCCGTTTCGGGAGGTAATGTCGCCAGCGTCAGTATAGATACTTCAAAAACAATTACACTTACGGCTACCGATCAATATGGCTGCCAGAAGTTCAGATCAAAAAATGTGGAATTTCAATATCCTTATGAAAAAGATAGCATCTTGTTAGTTACCTATGATAATCAGGAAGACAAATTTGTAGCCATATACAGAAGAACATCTAACAAAAGAACGAGGTCATACATTTTATATACGGGAGCCGCAGTAGTTGATTCTGTGACTTCAACAGGCTTCACTGGTTTGAATCTTATAATTGATCAGAATACCGATGCGCATCAGGGATCAAAAATTTACAACCTCCAGGCTGAAGATTCATGTGGGAATCGTTCCAAATTGAGTTTGGATAAGGCGCACAGAACATCACATCTAAGTGTTGTAAGAGAAGCAAACGACTTTACCTCTTTAAACTGGAATAGGTATATCGGCTTTCAATATGACTATTTCTATATTTACAAAGGTACAACTACCCTAAACGGAGTAATAGTTGATTCTGTAAAAACAGTAAAGGGAATTGACTCATATAAATGGACGGATGCTACAAAAACCGGTGAAATCTTTTATTACCAGGTTTCTGTAAAAACACCTTTTACCATTAATCTTGATAATGGTAAAAAAGTCAGCAGTGGACCTTATGTGCACTCACTAAGCAATCTTGAAGACAATCGCCTGAATGCCACAATTGTTAATGATATTAGCTTTTCAGACAATGACCTGCTGATATTCCCAAATCCATATAAAAGTGATGTCCATATCCGCTACGAATTAAAAAGTGATTCGAATGTTTCGCTTAAAATATATAATCCTTTGGGACAATTGGTGTCTGAAATAGATCACGGACAAAAATCATCCGGAATGCATGAAATCAGTTTCTCCGCAAAAGATTTTGGTGCGGGACCGGGAATGTATTTCCTGAAATATGAAATAAATGGAAAAACAGTTCGAATTGGAAAACTAATTGAAGAGTAGACAAAAGCTAGTAGTCATTATTTAAGAAGTGCAAATCTGGAATTCATATTTGAATATTTTTATGGAGGCCATTGCTGTTTCTCCTTCAGGAAAATATGAATATTCCTCCTAAATGCCGTAAAAAAGGATGAGCAGGTATTATATTTTGACAAACGGATTTACGCCACATATTTGGTTAGATACTTTTTTCTGTTGCAATCATAATTTATTAGCTGATTATCAAATAGATAACACCTATATTCCGACAATAAATTTTTGTCGGAATTTTGTAAGTTTCAAGATATAACTTGCGCAATTTGACAAAATATTTTACTTCGATATATGTGTTTATGTATATTTCGCCAATAATTTGATTAACCAATAATCTATATGATATGAAAAAGAATTTACTTTTTTTAAATTTTTTCGGTTCGTTCCTTTTCTTATTGTTTTTCGGAACCAGCCTTGTTAACGCAACCATCACAAGTCAACCAGTTTCAGTTACTGTTTGTGCTGGTTCAACATCGATTGCATTTTCAATTAAAACTGACCTAAGCCTTCCTACTTACCAATGGCAATTTCTTTATAACAAGGTCTGGACGAATCTCGTTGACCAGCCAGATCCTTTTTCAGGAATGACTATTGTTGGCGCAAAAACTTCGAATATTACATTTGGATTTAATAAAACTGAACCGCTTACAACTAAATTTAGTGGAATGCAAGTTCGATGTGTTGTATTTTTTAAATTATTTGCTGATTATTCAAGTGTCGCTGTAGCGACCGTAGTTGCTGCACCCACTTTTACAAGTCATCCCTCTAACGTTGATGTTATTGTCGATCAGTCAGCTTCTTTTAGCATTACAGCAAGTGGTACCGGATTGTCATATCAATGGCAGCTTGACCAAGGTGCAGGATATGCAGATATTTTAAATGCAAATTCAACATCCTATAATATTAAATATGTGTCAGCAATATCTGATGCCGGCACATATCGTTGTGTTGTTTCAAACGGAGTATGCAGTGCCCGTTATAGTTCTGGTGCTTTACTTACTGTTTCCCAGATACTTACCATTGACAAACAACCAAGAAAAGCATCAACCTGCGCCGGTTCATCTGCTGAATTTGCAGTTGTTGCTTCAAATGCAACTGGATACCAATGGGAAGTGTTCCCTGCCATATTTGGACCCTGGACAACAATCCCCGAAGCTACTGCTTCAACTTTAACATTAAATCCGGTTTCCGTTTCCATGTATAATAATCAATATCGCTGCGTGGTTACAGGTGGAGCAGGTCAGTCTTTAACTTCATTTGCCGGAATTCTTTATGTTTATTCGAATGTTGCTATTACTACCAACCCCTCCGGCGCCAATAAAATAGCTGGTGAAAGTGTAACATTCAATGCATCTGCTTCGGGTTCTGTTCAATCGTATCAGTGGCAGTATAATAATGCAAATATTTCAGGCGCTAATTCTCCGTCCTATACAATTGGTAGTATGCAACTTTCTAATATCGGTGAATACAGTTGTATTGTAACGGGAGCGTGTAATACTGCAAGTACGAGTGCTGCAAGCCTTGGAGTTGCAGTTCCAGCCTATCCTAACGGCTGGTATAAACAAACTTCTGGAAGCAGTCAAAATTTAACTTCAGTATCATCAATTTCAGATCTTAAAGCATGGGCATTAACAGTTGATAATGATCACCTACTTAAAACAACAGATGGAGGTGCAACCTGGACAGATATTTATACAGGTCATCTTGGCTATTGGAAATCCATATATTTTATTTCAGAATCAAGAGGTTTAATTGGAGGATACAATGGTGTTTCAATAACTTTAAATGGGGGAAATAGTTGGTCTTATATCGACTTAAAAACGCAATTTGGACTTGGAATTTCTGAATATTTTTATATACTTAATTTTCATTTTTGGGATGCCAATAATGGATGGGCTGTTGGTTCAAACGGTGTTGTTATTAAAACGACTGACGGTGGTTCTTCATGGACAAGATTTGGATATAAAATAGGCTTGCCAAAAGTTACTGATGTTGATTTAAATTCTGTCTACTTTACTGATGCCAATACCGGATATATTGGAGGTGTAAATGGAGTTTTGTTTAAAACAACAAATGGTGGTGCAAATTGGACAGAGTTGACAAGTCCGGTAACTTCTTCGACAATTAATGATTTGGCATTTATAACCGCTTCTAAAGGATTTCTGGTAACATCTTCATATAGCGGTTCCATGTATGCTACAACTGATGGTGGTGCTACCTGGACAAAAGTTACAATCCCAGGAACAAATAATCTGATTAACTCTATAGATTTTGTTGATGCGAATAATGGCTGGGCTGCAGGTACTTACTATGATTATAACACTTCATCCTATCCTGCTTTAGTTCTGAAAACTTTTGATGGTGGCCTTAGTTGGGTAAATCAGCGAATTGATAATCCAAGTGAACTTTATGAAATCAGAATGTTTTCAGCAGACCACGGATGGACAGTAGGTAGAAGTGGGAAAATATTCAGAACCGGCAAAGGCGGTTGTTACGACCCGATTGTAAGTTTATATGCCGATCAGACTTTATGCGCAAACCAGAGTTATAACCTCGTTGCAGATACTTTTGCAAATAATTACAATTCCAGATACCTCTGGAGTACTACAAGCACTGCCGGTCATATAACTGTTAATTCAACATCTAATTATTCTGTAACCATTACCAATGAATGCGGTAAAACTGCCAGTGATAATGCAACTATTACTTTCCTGACACTTCCTGTAGTTAACGCAGGTGCCGATGTAGCTATATGTGAAGGAGAAAGTGCACAGCTAAATGCAAGTGGCGGTGCAGCTTACCAATGGACAAATGCTGCTTATCTTAACGATAATTTAATCGCAAATCCAATAGCAACTCCGCCTACAGAACTAGCAACCTCATTTACTGTTACAGCAACAGATGCAAGCGGATGTAGTAATTCAGATGCTGTAATTGTGACTGTAAATGCACTTCCGACCTCCGATTTTACTGCTCCTGCTTATGTTTGTGGAACAGCACAGGGAAGCTTTACTTACACTGGATCAGCAGATGCAACCAAATCCTATACATGGGATTTCAGTGGAGGCACGGTAGTTAGCGGAACCAATGCAGGACCGTTAAATGTAAGCTGGTCTGAACTGGGTGATAAACTTGTAAGTCTAACAACCACTCAAAACAATTGTACTAGTGCACCAACTTTGAAAATAGTTTCTGCAAGAGAGAAGCCAACTGCTGATTTTAATGCACCAGCAGCTGTATGCGGTTCGAGTTCTTCAGTTTTGATTTACTCGGGAAGTGCTCCGACAGATGCTAATTATTCATGGGGGATCGATGGCGGTACTATTACTTCAGGCACTGGTCAAGGTCCGATCCAGATATCATGGTCAACTCCGGGTTCAAAATCACTTTCACTTTCAGTAACACAAAACTCATGCGTATCCGATGTAGTTAACAATGCTGTATCGGTGGCATACCCTTACGAAGGTGAACAAATTTGTTTGGTTACCATTGATCTAGAAACGGGTAAAAACATGGTGGTTTGGGAAAAGACTCATAATGTAGGAACGGCGAGCTACAATGTTTACCGTGAAGGAACAATCCAAAACAATTATGACTTATTGGGAAATGTTCCATTCGACCAGCTATCGGTTTTTGTAGATGCTACCTCCAAACCGGAACAACAACAGTACAAATACAAAATTTCAGCAGTAGACACTTGCGGAAATGAGTCGACAAAGAGTAAGTGGCACAAAACCATGCTTCTGCAATTCGTAAGCTCTGTTAATGGTGTAAACCTTAACTGGCAGGAATATGGCGTTGAATCTGGCTTAATGTCATTCAATAGTTATGCGATATTCCGCGGATCTGATTCTACGTCACTTGCAGAACTCACTACCATCTCAGCTTCTTTCCTTGCTTACACGGATAATACCCCTGACGCATTATCAAAGAAAATGTATTACAGGGTTGGTGGAGTTAAAGCTACTGCTTGCGATCCAGCAGAATTAGGTGGTAAAAAAGCCAGCTCCGGACCATTTGTACATTCTCTCTCCAACCTTGAAGATAATAGACTTCAAAGCAGTGGAACAGGTATAAACAACAGACTTGCTGACGCTATGAATTTATCGGTGTATCCAAGTCCGTTTACCGACCTTGCAACCATTAGTTATACTCTTCAAAAATCAAGTAAGATGAAAGTTGAGATTTATAATGTGGTTGGTGAAAAGATGGGCGAAATTCTTAATGAGACACAGGTGGCTGGCACACATAAACTTGAAATGAAAGCCTCCGACGTTAACTACGTTGGTGGATTATACTATCTGAAGATTAGCGTGGATCAGAATACAATAATCAAGAAAACCATGCTGACAAGATAAAAGAAGCCTGATTCTATATTAAAACGCCGGAAACGCAGGAGAAGTAATACCTGATGATTCCGGCGTTTTTATTTGAATCAATACGGGTGTGCTAAAAGGTGATGTGGTCAAAAAAAGTTGGCGATTTTCAAAAAAAAGTTGTTGGGACAAGTTGATTTTTAGATTTTCGCCACATTAAACATGAGGGGTTTAAACGCCGGATGTTTTATGACACAATGAAAAAAAATTTAAGGATTATATTTCGATAACCTCAGAATCTTTTCATAATCATTCTCCGCCATCATTTCAGCAAAACTAATATCGGGATTCCGTCGAGCATATTCAGAAAAAATCCTCCATCCAATATACGTTCCTGCTCTTCCTGGGGAGTCTGATGAAAAGAAATAGGTGAATGGTGCTGCTCCAGTAAGCTTTCGAATATCCATTGTATTTCTTGAAAACAATAGCTTTTTTTCTACGAGGTCAGTCCACATTTGTTCTTCGTTTCCTTTTACCCATCTCATTTGAGCTTGAGTATATCCTATAATTAAACTATCGGGCTGCTTCGGTAGCAAAGATTTTACAAAGTACAAAAGCTTTCCCTCATGGATCATCCTTGACAAGACATTATCCACGGAATCGTTATAAGTATAGGTGGCAGAAGCCCATGTATACAAAAGATCTGACGGTATCTTTTCAGGAAACATGTTTAAACGGGTGTAAATAGGCAATTCAAGCTTTTTATAATAAACTGAGGATGTACCAAGGTAGCGATCTAAACCAAGTCCAATATAATTACTAACTGTAAAACAAGGGTTATTAAATCGGCTCACATAAGCAACCACGCGCGGAATATCTTTTCCGGGGAATGCATTCTTGTACAAACTAAATGCTTTATTTAGCTCCTTTTCTTCCTTTTGGAGATCAGGAAATATCTTCTGAGTTTCTTCATAAACTTCGCGGTTAAGTCGATCATTCAGAAACATAGATAAAAAAGCCTGATAGTCGCGTGAAGCAGGGCTCCCAATAGATATAACATGGTAACTGAAAACATCTAGAAAATCATCATACTTCTTATATAAAGAGGTAATTGCAGCCGGCAGAGTATCGGTATTCATGGTAAAAATCTCCCGGTCAAATCGTTCAATCTTAATTTCAACCTTTGAATCTCCGTATTTAAGGCCATGATCCGAATTCCTGCAGGAACCAGAAACTAAAGCGCCTAACACAAAAAAAGTTAATAAAAGCCTTAGATTCATTATCATTTCGTTTAAAGGATTAACGTTTAATTTTCATATTTTTGTATCAGCGCTTTGCAAAATTAACATTATCTGATAATATTCGATGTGTTACATCTTCACCGAAAAACTTATCCGCAGTTGAAAAATGCAATTTAAGTCTAAAACCTAAAGTCTGACATGAAAAAAACATTCTTAGTTCTATTGATTTTTATACCTTTTGTAGGAAGTGCACAATCGCTGCGCTTTAGCCTTTTGGCTGATCCCCAGTTCTCCTGGATGATTCCCGACACTAAAACTATCTCTTCACAGGGAGCTGTTTTTGGAATAAATGCCGGATTGGGAATGGATTACTATTTCGCGGAGAATTACGCCTTTTCCACCGGATTGAGCATAAATAATATCGGAGGAAAACTTCAATATGCCGATACTATTCAAATTCCAGTCGGGGTTAAAAACATTACAATACCATCTGGAAATACAATTACCTATCGACTCCAATACATCAATATCCCTCTTGGCCTTAAGTTTAAAACCAATGAAATAGGCTATGTTACCTATGTTGCCAACCTTGGCATTACGCCCATGATCAATATCCGCGACCGGGCAACTGATGTGTCTGCAAGCCTTGATAACGACAATATTGCAGATGCGATCATGTTGTTCAATATGAACTACTTTATAAATCTCGGAGTTCAGTATTCATTGGGAGGTTCTACAGCTTTGACAGGCGGAGTAGGGTATTCATCAGGTTTTGTGGATGTAACTTCACAGGCTGTTGATAAAATAAATATCAAAACTTTCAGTATTAAACTCGGGATACTTTTTTAAGGAGACAGCCATGAAAATCGCACTTGCCCAACTTGATTACCATATTGGAAATTTTGCTGAGAATACCGGAAATATTATACTTGCAATAGAAAATGCCCGTCTGGCGCATGTCGATCTAGTTGTGTTTTCAGAGCTTTCAATTTGTGGCTATCCCCCACTCGATTTGCTCGAAAAAAAAGATTTTGTTGAAAGTTGCATCGCTGAAATAAACAAAATTGCCCGTATCTGTGATACAATTGGAGTAATTATAGGTGGCCCTTCCCTTAACCCAAAAAGCGAAGGGAAAATGCTTTTCAACTCGGCTTATTTTCTTTTCGGGGGAGAGATAAAACAAGTGGTAAACAAGTCATTATTACCCACTTACGACATTTTCGATGAATACAGGTATTTTGAGCCGAACAAGAATTTTTCGTTGCTTCATTTTAAAGATAAAAAAATTGCATTGACTATCTGCGAAGATCTTTGGGATGATCAGCCGGTGGAAAACGAATTTGCCAGAAGCCGCTTGTACACTTGCCATCCGCTTGATGAACTCAGCAAACTCGGACCTGATTTAGTCATTAATATTGCTGCTTCTCCTTTTTCACATACCCGGATAAACCTAAAAAAGGGCATTTTCATTGAAAAAGCAAAAAAGCATAATCTCCCGGTTATTTATGTAAATCAGGTTGGTGCGCAGACGCAACTGATTTTTGAAGGGGGGAGCATGGCCATTAACAAAAAAGGCGAAATAATTTCGAGACTGGAATATTTCTCCCCCGATATAAAAATTGTTGACACCAATGATTTGGAAGGTTCTTCGAATCCCGCTAAATTAGAGAACCCAGATAGAATGGAGATGGTTCATAATGCGCTGATTACAGGCATTAAAGGATATTTCTCGAAAACAAATTTCACAAAGGCAGTATTGGGTTTATCCGGTGGAATAGATTCTGCTATAACACTTGTATTGGCAGCACGAGCACTTGGAAAAGAAAATGTTCACGCATTGTTGATGCCTTCTGGATTTTCATCGGATCATTCAATTACCGATTCAGTTAAACTTGCGAAAAACCTGAAGATTTCATACGATATCGTCAAAATCGAAGATCTCTTTCAACAGTTTAATAAAGATCTGGCACCACTTTTTAAAGAAATGCCTTTTGATCTAACAGAAGAAAACCTGCAATCCAGAATCAGAAGTGTTTTGCTAATGGCTTTCAGTAATAAATTCGGTCATATTTTACTGAATACCAGTAATAAAAGCGAGGCGGCTGTAGGCTATGGAACTTTATATGGAGACATGAGTGGCGGGCTTTCGGTTTTAGGAGATGTTTACAAGACCGATGTTTATTTGCTGGCACAATATATTAACTCTGAATCTGAAATAATTCCCCAAAATATCATTTCGAAGCCGCCGTCAGCAGAGCTTCGCCCGGATCAGAAAGACTCAGATTCACTGCCTGAATATGATGTGTTGGACAAGGTGCTGGGAGAATATATCGAGCATCAGAAAACTTCGTCGGAAATTGTTGCAATGGGTTTCAGTGAATCCCTCGTAATCAGAATTATCCGTCTTGTAAATACCAATGAGTATAAGAGGTATCAGACTCCTCCAATTCTCAGAATATCCTCAAAAGCATTCGGTGGAGGTCGTAGAATCCCTTTAGTTGCTAAGTATTGAGAATTTTTTATCTTTCGGAATCAGATTAGATAAATATTTCTACCTTTGAGTGTTGTTCAGCATACTAATAAAAAAACACTACCAAAAATGCACGAAAGGGTATTAAATTGTGATAACTGCATTGATAATCCCAAATCGGTATTTCACGTTCTTACACCAAAAGAAAAAGAGGTTTTAAAAAAGGATCATGTCTGTGCCTTTTACAAAAAAGGAGAAATCATTTTTAAAGAGGGCGATAAACCCAATGCCTTAATCTGCTTATCGGAAGGTAAAGTAAAGGTTTTCAAGGAAGGTGTTGGCGGACGCGAACAGATTGTGCGTATGGCAAAACCCGTTGGATTTATTGGCTACCGGGCACTTTTTGCTGAGGAACATCATACTGCAACAGCAGTTGCCATTGAGGATTCGGTTGTATGCATCATCGATAAAGACAGTGTTTACAGGCTTCTCAGGCTTAATCCGGAGTTTTCACTCAGCATTATCAAATCATTTGCAACTGAGCTTGGCTTTTCAAATAACCGCACTGTTACTTTAACACAGAAGCATATTCGTGGAAGGCTTGCAGAATCGCTGATTTTCTTAAAAGACACTTACGGATACGAAGAAGACGGTCAAACCATAAAAATATATCTTTCAAGGGAAGATGTTGCGAATCTTTCAAACATGACTACTTCTAATGCTATCCGTACGCTATCCACGTTTGCTCAAGAAGGTATTATTGCAATTGATGGGAGAAAAATCAAAATAACCGACCTGACTAAACTTGAAAGAATCAGCGATCTTGGTTAGTTGAAAACTGACGACTGAAGATAAAAGTCAGAAACAAAAGAATCAATTAAAATATCTACTTTTAACAGTCAATTCTTCCTTCAATGCAACTGATCTCCTTTTACCTGTTGTACGGATTAATCTGGCTTTTTACCCGTTTACCAATGCGGGTTCTATATTTCATGTCTGATGGTATCTTTCTGCTCATTTATTATATCTTTCCATATCGGAAAAAACTGGTTTTCAAAAATTTACGTAAGTCTTTTCCTGAGTGGGATGAAAAGCAGGTAAGGAAAACTGCGCGGGAATTTTACCATTACCTCTGCGATTTCTTTATGGAATCAACCATTTCTATTTTTATGGACGAAAAGGAAGTCCTGAAACGGTTCACCTATAAAAATGCTGACCTTCTGAATGATCTATATTCAAGGGGAAAAAGTGTTATTCTGGTATTTGGACATTATAGCAACTGGGAATGGTCGGTAACTTTGCAAAAATATGTTCAACTTAAAACATTGCCAGTTTATAAGCCTTTACATAATAAATATTTCGATCAGATGTTTATCGATTCGAGGCAAAGATTTGGTTCAGAAGTAGTTCAGGTTGATAAGATAGTGAGGGTATTGTCGGAATGCAATAAGAATGGAATTCGTAATGTTTCCTATTTCGCAGCTGATCAGCGACCCCTGATGAAAAATATTCAATATTGGACTCACTTTCTTCATCAGGAAACTCCGGTAGTTCTAGGGCCCGAAAAACTGGCAAAAAAACTTGATAGTGCTGTTGTGTTTTTTGATATTCAATGTATAAAACGCGGGTTTTATCAGGCTGAGTTTTATCTGATTTCTGATGATCCAAAAAACACCAAAGAATTTGAAATTACCGACAAATTTCTTCAAATCCTGGAAAAACAGATCCGCGAAAATCCTGCATTCTGGCTATGGACTCATGATCGCTGGAAACATAAAAAAGCCGATTTCGACAGAATTTACGGCAACCGGGGGCATTCAGCATGAGAATACTTGTTACCGGAAAATATGAGCCAGAATATAATCGAAATCTTGTTCTTCTAAGGGGATTGCAGGCTCGTGGAATCGAGCTTATTGAGTTTCCCTATAAAAAAAGAGGCCGACAAACCCGTTCCCGAATCATTGAACTGGTAGAGAATTGCGACTTAATCTTTCTACCTAGTTTTACTCATCTCGACGTTCCTTTTGTGAGAAGAATTTCTAAAAAGCCTCTGGTTTTTGATCCGCTAATTTCCCGTTATCTCTCGAAAGTATTTGATTATAAAGCGGTTTGGAAATATTCTCCCCGAGCATTAAAAAATTACCTTAAAGATTTGCGGGCCTTTAAGAGATCCGATCTCTTACTGGCAGATACCTTGTCGCATAAGGAGTATTATACAGAGCGGTTTGGTATTGATCCGAAAAAAATCGCAGTAGTTCATGTAGGAATGCATTCGGGAGATTTTTATCAAAAAGTCCCTCTAAAAAAAAATGAAAGTAAAATTATTATTGGCTTCTACGGTTCATTTATTCCACTTCATGGGATTGATAAAATAATTTCAGCTGCAAAACTTCTGGAGAAAAGGAATGACCTTGAGTTTCGGCTTTATGGTGATGGTACGGGTTTTGAAAAAGTGCAGGAACAGATAAAGAAATTTGAACTGAAAAATGTTATTCTTGAAGGTTGGATTGAATACCATGCTTTAAACGAAGCAATTAATTCTATGGATATTTGTCTGGGTATTTTTGGAGATAGCTTAAAAGCTGAGCTTGTCATCCCCAATAAGATATACCACTATGCAGCCTGCGGAAAGCCAGTAATAACAGCCGACACAAAAGGAATTAAAGAACTTTTTGAGAATGAGAAAGACATTGAACTTATTGAGAACAGTGCAGAATCTCTGGCAAATTCAATTATTAAACTTGCCGATAATCCTGAGATAAGAGAAAAAATTGGAAAAAATGCCTGCGATCTGGTAACAACAGGTTATAATGAAAAGATGATTGCGGATGAATTTTTAAATGCGGTAAAAAGAATCATCGCAAAAGAATTGTAATTGACAGGTAATAAGAATTTTATAAAAACTACAGTTAGAAAGAATAGGGAATAGTGTCGGGTGCAGAAATTTTCCAAAGTCCATAGCAACTGGTAGCAACCCAACATTCGCGAGTTACTTGTAAAAACGTCCATATCCATTCCCTTGCCCAGCATTTTTTGTCCTTCGCTCCGGAGTTTTTCTTTATATTATTCCGGAAAAGAATCGAACACCTAAAAGTAATATTGTTTTATAGCACATCTGAATTTCATGTGGCACGTTTTATTTGTGCAATTTGGATTGCTAAGTAAATACATCAATTTCTCTCTCTGTTAGTCCTTTGTCTGTGAAATAAGCTTTCAGAAGATTGTTTCCAAAGCGATCGGGTAAGGAATCATAAATTAATCCGGGTATTCCTTCTGTATCTCTCCAATCGCCTTCATTCATGTAAACCTCTTTGCCATTAACAGGAAGATAGTGTTTGTGTTTTTCGAACATGTGGGTTTCATAAGTAATATATTGCTTTTTAAAAGCGTATATAGGTATTAATTGGCAATATATTGCATTCTGATGTAATAACCCCATTCTCCGTTACATCTTAGTTATTCACTCCGAAGAAAATGATTTTGGCTTCGGCGGTAGTGAATTTCACATCAATTCTGGCCAAACCATTTGGCAGAATTTTTACCTGTGTATCGCGTGTTTCCCAATGATTTGGATCAACTTTCGTTTTAGAAATGTAGCTGTAGGTTCCATCATGACTCGAGAAAATAACAATGGCTCCGCGGCCAGTTTCCGGATTAATTTTCTCATACACTTCAGGGCTTCCACCAACAGCTCCATCCCGAATCATGGCCGTTTCGGTCATGTCGTTGCGAACTTGCTTGTACATACCAAGTGTTTTGGCAAAGAATTCAATGCCTTCCTTTGATATATTTGGAAGGTCGCCCCAAATACCATTTTGCCCTAAAATTAGTGATCCGACAGTAATCGACTGGTTTTCGTATGGATCGTCTGGCAAATAATGGGTTAGGAAGACTGATGTTGGAATCCATTTGTCGAAGGTAAGCGGTGTGCGACAAATCCAGGTACGAGCCGGCCCCGGGTAAAAGAAGATGTTCCACTGGCCGTTTTCACGATCGAACGGAATATCGTAATTAAAGAAGTAAGGACCGTTGTTAATGAGGAAGTATTTTCCTGAACTCAAGAAGCCTAATCCAACGCTTCGTCCACCTTCGGTAATATCAAAATCGACAATGGCTTCAGGGCATTCTTTACAAAGTTTATCAACCACGTAGCACATCGATTTGCCGATCTCGAAAGCATATGATTCCTTTCTTTCCTGAGGTGTATTTGAAGCATTTCCGTGGAAATGGCGTGGGTCGTTGCATTCGTACTGGCCTATGGCATCCCACTTAAAGTAAGTTACCCCAAGTTCTTTGTTCAACCTGATCAATTCATCGGCAAAGGCATCGCGGTATTGGCTTACCATGCACATGCTGTAACTTTCTTCGGTTTCCCATATTTTCCGGGGCGTCCCTTCCGATCCGTTGTTTGTAATCATGCAATCATGCTGATTTTTCAACATGTTACTCGAAACAGCCGCAACCGTTGGATTGAACCACAAACCTAGTTTCATACCATTCTCCATCAGTTTTTTACTGATGCTTTTTAGCCCATCGGGGAAACGTTTCAGGCTGGGTTGCCAGTCGCCGGTTTTTTCGAACCAGCCTGCATCGATAACAAAAACCTCAATTCCCATTTGGTGAGCGGCATCTATTTCTTTCATCATTCGCTCAAGTGTCATGTCGGCCAGATAGGGCTTTTTGTACCAATTCCGGTTTCTTTCCTGAAAATTCCAAGTATTGTAAAAGATATATGGTTTGCGGCTTTCGTTGTTCTGGCTCATGTGGTGAAGCACAAAACTCCGGAAGTTGGCGGCCAGCAAATTTTCATCTCCGGCAACGGCACCCACTTCGAACCAAATGGTTTGGTAGGTTTGATCTTTATTGATTTTATACCCGTCGTAATAATTACCTTTTACAGCCTGAAGAATAACTGAATGGTCGGGGTTCAGGCTAAACTGCAGAAATTTATCAGGAGCCTGAGAGCCATGTTCATAACCAATTACCAATGAATTCGAACCATCGGTAGCAACAATCATTGGACCCATCAATTGAATGCTTTCGGCAAAATGGCTTTCCTTGATTTCCCGCTCCGAAAGGCAAAAACTGTGAACCATTTCGTTGAATTCGGAAAGCCTGATCTCCTTAACTCCTGAAAAACCATTTAGCGAAACATTCAGGTAATTGATCTGATCGTGACCTATTGTTTTGGTTAGTTTATGTTCGTTTTGGCTCATGAGGTCGTATCGAAACTTGACCATCGGATTATCTTCTGAAACCTGAAAAGTAGCACGAAGCAGCATGTCAGGCATATTGGTCAGATTGCCTTCGAAAGAGTATTCGGTAACGCCATTTCTTAGTTTCGCAAAGGTTTCAGAAAGTTTAATGCCGGTTAAAGTTGCTTGGCAAAGTTTTCCATCGATTTCAAATTCAGGAGCCTGAAACGAAAATGTTTTACCTGTTTTTAATACCTTATATTCCCAAAGAGCCTGGCCAGTGCTAGTTACAGCAATTTCGATCTGCGTATTTTTAGCAATTATAAAAGGCTTTTCTTTTTTGCAGCCAAAAATCAACAATCCAAAGATCAGAAATAAATAGAATTTAGTTATTAGGTGTTTCATATTGAGGCTTATTTATTGATTTTGTCATATTTCATTTTCCAATATCAGAATAGAATATTTTTTTTACATAAATAATCATTGGTGTCCAGTAAATTTTTTAGGGAAATATAATTTTTCCTTACCTATACTCCTTTATTGTGCCAGGTTTCCAGTTAGTTGCAATGTTAATATCCTGTTCAGTTTTTTCAATCAACTCCGGAATATTTACAAATCCGATCCTGTTGAAAAGTGCCGGTTTATATTGCGAATCATAAATGGCATAACCATAAAGCCGTACTTTTGTGGCATCCACTTTTTTTGCGACATCAATGCATCTGATAAGTATTTTAAGTATCCAGGGCGCATCAATATTATCTTGAGATGTTTTCATAACTTATGAACATCCCTAATTGCTTTTTTTCGAAAATCACCAACTAATTTAGACCACATTACCTGAATTAAAAAAATATTCCTTCAGTCAAATAATGATTTCTAGTATTTTGCATTTCTAAGCCTCTCAACCACCGCCTCAAAGTTTTCAAGTGTTCTACTGAAGGTAAATACCTTTTCAACTCTTTTCCTCCCTTCCTTACCCATCTTTTCCCGAAGGTTTTTATCTGAAACAAGCAAATTAACCTTCTCTGCCATAGCTTCTACATCAAATGGCTCCACAAGAAATCCGGTTTCATTATCCTGAACAACCTCTGGATTACTTGAAATATTAAATGCAACAATGGGTTTGCTGCATGCCATTGCTTCAACAAGCACATAACCGAATCCCTCCCAGATTGATGTAAGAACAAATATATCAATGGATTGCATAAAGCTTTTCATATCCTCAACAAACCCGATGAATTCAATTTTGTCATCAAGGTTATTCTTTTTAACAAGGCTACGAAGCTCATTCTCCATTTTACCTTCCCCGGCAATTATAATTTTAAAGTTTATTCCTTTATTCTTAAGGTTTAGGGCAAGATCTACAAGGTACTTTTGTCCCTTTTGTTTTACTAGTCGACCCGCATTTCCAATAACGATTTCATCGTTTTTACGGGTATAAATATTTACTGCATTCTGCGCATCGAAAGTGTCGATGTAAATGCCATTGTAAATTATTTTAATTTTCCGCTTATCAAAAAGGTCAGGATTTTTCGAAATAATTGTTCTCTTTGTTTCTTCGGAGTTTGCAATGACTTCATCTACAATATATTTAAACAGAAACCTGTTAAGAAAAGTGTTACGGATGGGAATTGCACTTCCCCTGCGATAAACAACATTAGGCACACCGACAAGTTTTGAAGCTACACCGACAATCTTCAGGTCGGTAGACAGATTTAAAATTATCATGTTGATTTTAGCTTTTTTGATAGCTCGCGCAACCAAAAAAATCTTAATCGGATTAAGAAAACTGAGGTTAGTAATTTTAAAATTGATTACCGGAATAGTTGTATTTCTGAGCTTTTCCCTGATTTCACTATTTTTATTGGTCATAACGATAACTGGGAAGTTTTTTGCATGGAGGCGGACAGCCATATCATAATGCCATTTTTCACCTCCGCCCCAACTAACAACAGAGTTGCAAAAGCAAATCCTGTTACGCTCGCTTCGTTCATGCTCCCGGTGCAGGTTTCTCAATTTAATATATTTCAGAAAAGTCTCATGGGCGGAATTCACACTTACTACAAGTCCGTAAAAACCATCGAGAAAACCAAGTTTGATAATATAATCGCGGAATAACCTCCAAAATGGATGAAAAACAATATTAAAATAACTAGCTCTTTTATTCTCTTTGAAATATGCTTTTGCAACTATGGTTGAAAAGTTATTTATTTGAGTAACATGCTCGTTTATAGAGTAATATGAGTAGTGGAGAAGATCTCCTTTGAGAAATTTCTTGGTAGATCCTTTTTCTAGTTTAAATTTGTCATGTGGGTTGAGACCACCCCATTTACCCTTTGACTTATCCCAAAGTCTGAGTTTTCTGGCCGGGTACCAACTGGTATGCCGAATCCATTTCCCGCAGTAATTGGTGAGGCGGTTAAAATAGTATCCATCATATTTCCAGTTTCCCTTAACCTCAAGAATGGATTTTTTAAGTCGGTCTGATAATTCCTCATCAGCATCCATAGAAAGTACATGAAGATAGCTCGACTGTTCAATTGCCCAGTTTTTCTGTTCAATATGACCCCTAAATTCGTGCTGAATAAACTTCACATTGTAATTATTGCAAATCTCTTCAGTGCGGTCGATTGAAAACGAATCAACAATAACTATTTCGTCAGCAATATCTTTAACAGATTCTAAACATCGGGCAATATTCTTTTCTTCATTCAGGGTAATAATTACAACAGATAGTTTCAGCATTTCTTAAATTTTATTCCTGATAATAAATTCTTTTCACCCTTTCTGATATTCCTGTTAATATTTCATAAGGGATTGTTTCAGCTTCCGATGCAATTTTCCGCACCGAATGATTTTTTCCAAATATAATAACTTCATCTCCAGCTTTTGCATTTGTCCCTGAAATATCGATCATACACATATCCATACAAATATTTCCAACCGTGCAAACCTCTTTTCCAGCAACAATGAAACTCCCTTTTCCATTTCCCAGAGACCGCGGAAGTCCGTCGGCATAGCCAACAGGAATTGTAGCTATTTTTTTGGTTGTAGGTATCTTTCCTTTTCTGCCGTATCCAACTGTGGTTCCTTTCTCAAGTTCACGAATCTGAGAAATACTTGTTTTAAAAGTACTCACTTCAACCAGATTTGGAATATTATTTACGCTAACCCCATACAAACCAATCCCCAGCCGGACCATATCCATCTGATTCGTTGCAAACCTCTCAATTCCGGCAGAATTCAGTATGTGCAGCATGAAATTTACTGAAATAAGGTGTTTTAGCTTCCCTGCTATCCGTTTAAACTCATCAATTTGGAATTTACTAAAATCGTCGTGTTCTTTTTCATCGCTCCCCACAAGATGAGAAAATACGGAAACAACACTGAAATATCCGGATTTGAGTTCAAAGGCAAGCTCATCCAACTCCGACTCAAAAAAACCTAGACGGTGCATCCCGGTATCAATTTTTATATGGACGGGGTAATCTTTGATATCGTTTTTTTCGAGAAATACTTTTAATTCCTTTAATCCCTCAAGACTGTAAATTTCAGGCTGAAGTCCATACTCAACAAGCGATTTCAGATTGCCCGACTCAGGATTCATAACCATAATAGGAAGGGTAATGCCATTGATCCGCAAGTCGATGCCTTCGTCGATATAGGCTACAGCGAGATAATTTACTTTGTGAAACTGCAGAAGATTCGCAATTTCAAAGCTGCCACTTCCATATGAAAACGCCTTAACCATAGCCATGATGAGCGTTTCGGGCTTAAGCAGACTTCGGTAATAGTTGAGATTCTGCACCATGGCATTCAGATCGATTTCCAAAAGTGTCTGGTGCGTCCTGAATTGCAACTCCCTTGAAATTCTTTCAAATCCAAATTTCCTTGCACCCTTTACGAGAATGGCTTCGTCTCTGAAACTCATCATTGGCATTGATTTCATAAAGGATGCAGTATCTTCAAAGAATACTGAATTGGATGGAAATTTTACACGCATTCTTGATAAAGCTTGTCCAATTCCTATGAAAAGTGAAACTTCTTTTTCTGAAATCATCTCTGCAATTTCGGTGTAAAGCTCGTCTTCGCTACGGCCGCTTTGCAGAATATCCGACAGAATAAGAGTGCGAAATTTATGCTGTTTTTGCTGAAGAAGCAGATCAAGGGCATTGGCAAGTGATGCCAGATCAGAGTTGTACGTATCACTGATTAGAGTTGAAGAATGGATCCCCTTTAATATTTCAAGTCGCATTTCAACTGGTTCCAGCTCCGAAAGAGCCCTGGTCACAAATTCTGCATTATACCCGAGATGAAAAAGAAGCGTGCCAGTATGCAAGGCATTTTCATAAGAAGCATGATCATGAAAAGGAATATTGATGAGGGCTTCGGCTTTGCCTCCAAGTTTAATGGCAATTCCACTGGTAAGTTTTTCAATACTTTCGATACAATAATCCGATTCAGGGTTTTTTCCCCAACAAACAAAAGTCTTTTCAGGATAAACCTTCTGTAAAACTTTATGAATTTCCTCGTGATCTCTGCAATAAATGATTATTTTGCTATGAATAAACAGCCTTATTTTTTCAAGTAATTTTTCTTCGAGGGATGAGAAATTTTCCTGATGTGCTTCCCCAATGGTGGTTATAATGCCAATTTCAGGAAGAAGCATTCTTTCAAGCCTCTCCATTTCTCCACATTTTGAAATCCCTACCTCCAATACTGCCAGTTGGTCGCTTTCCCGGATCATCAATACTGAAAGCGGAACGCCCACCTGAGAATTATACGATCGTGGACTATGGAAAACTGGAACCTGCTTATGAAGCGACTGGTAAATCCATTCTTTAACTATTGTTTTTCCGTTGGATCCGGTAATGCCTATCAAACGGGCTTTTGATAATTTCCTGTGCCATGCTGCCATTGATTGCAGCGCGTCGAGGGTGTTTTTAACAATGATAAAGCTAACAGCTGTTTCTGATTTAGGGGGAGTAAAACTGCTATCCACAATAAAAGCCTTAACGCCTGCTTTAATGAGCTCGGGAATAAATGTGTGTCCGTCGTGTCGCTCGCCACGCAAAGCAATGAATGCAGTATTCGCAGGGTTTGTGAACGTCCGGCTATCGATTGCGAATCTGGACACGCGAAATTCATCATCCCCCGAAAGAGAACCAGAAACAATTTTTGCTATATCGGTAGGTGAATAGCTATACATCTTATGTTTCTGCTCCTTTCTTTTGCAGGGCTATTGCCTTGGAGAAACAGAACCTGCATAAAGGCTCATAAATATCGGTTTCACCCAAAACCACAAGTTTGTCGTTCTTACCAATCCTATGTGAATGGTTTGCCAAATTCCCACATTTGACGCATATTGCGTGAACTTTTGTAAGGTATTCTGCAGTAGCCATCAAGCCAGGAATGGGTCCGAACGGTCGACCGCGGTAATCCATATCCAGACCGGCAACTATGACGCGTATGCCCTGAGATGCCAGAGTATTACAGACTTCAATCAGACCCATGTCGAAAAACTGTGCCTCATCAATTCCAACTACTTCAACATCAGAAGTAAGTAAAAGGATAGCCGCAGCTGTTTCAACGGGAGTAGACAGGATAGCGTTTTCATCATGCGAAACGACATCAGTTGTAGAATAACGGGTGTCGACTTTCGGCTTGAAAATTTCAACTTTCTGCTTAGCAATTTTAGCACGTTTGAGCCTGCGGATAAGTTCTTCTGTTTTACCTGAAAACATTGACCCACAGACCACTTCGATCCATCCCCTTTTTTCACTCCTGTTTATAGAATTTTCGAGAAACATTGTTTAGTAAAGTACTTATATATAGGATTTTAACAACTTGCGTTTGGGAAAAAAGCTTGCTTTTCACTTTGCCCCACCAACCCGGGGGAGGGGTTGGTGGGGCATGAAAAAGGAAACTTATCTGTTTACAATTAAACTCTAAATCTTTTTCTAATTGCACAACGCGTTAATAATTAAGTTATTTTTGTAACAGGATTAATATCAAACACCTTACTTATCAAATAATTATGGAGTTCAAAACCACCCTGGAAATTGTAACTAAAGATATACAAGATATAGAAAAATTAGTAAGCAATTTCAAAAATTATTCGAGAATACCCAATATCGAACTTGATCTTGCTTTGTCGAGATTGAGGAATGTGTATGATTTACTTCTCATGTTCCGGGACGACTCAGCAGGTGGGTTGCATAATCCTGTCGTGGCTCCCATTGCCGAAAAGTCCGAACATTTTTCAAATCCTTTACCTGCTGAGGATATTTACCAAGAGCCTGTTCCTGTTATATCTGCTGAACAAGAAATTATCAGAGCAACTGAAATTATTGCACCTGTTCAGAATGAAATAACCATCCCTAACCCTGAACCTCAACCCCAACCCCAACCTCAACCTCAACCTAATCCTCAACCTCAACCTAAGGAAGCAAAGGTTTTTATTAATGAGAAGTTAGCTGAAACTGCTGTTAAAAAAGATGTCGCTTCCCGGATTCAATCACAGGGAATAAAAAGCATTGCTGGTAGTCTGGGTATAAACGACAAATTCTTTTTTATCAGAGAGCTTTTTGCAGGAAATGCAGAAACATTCCGACAAACAATGGCAGAGCTTGACGATGCCAAAAATTTCAATGATGCGTATACCATTCTTACAAGCAAGTTTACATGGGATATGGATTCTGAGCCTGTTCAGACCTTGTTAAATCTTATCCGCAGAAAATTTATTACATCCGGAAATGAGTAAGCTTTATCTTGTTCCAACTCCCATCGGGAATTTGCAGGATATGACCTTCAGAGCTGTCGAGGTGTTAAAAAGTGTTGATCATATTCTTGCTGAAGATACCCGGAAAACTGTTTTTCTTCTGAAGCATTTTGGGATTGAAAAATCGGTGCGATCACATCATAAATTCAATGAACATAAAAGTCTGGGATATGTAATTCAGGATCTTCTTTCGGGCCAAACGATTGCATTGGTAAGCGATGCCGGCACTCCTGGAATTTCAGATCCTGGCTTTCTTTTAGTCAGAGAATGTATAAAAAATTCTATCCCTGTTGAATGTTTACCGGGTGCAACCGCACTGATTCCGGCCTTGGTTAACTCAGGCTTACCAACTGACCGATTTTGTTTTGAGGGATTTCTCCCTCAGAAAAAGGGAAGAATGAAAAAGCTGGGTGAATTGAAAGACGAACCCAGAACCATGGTTTTTTACGAATCCCCCCACAGACTGGTGAAAGCTCTGGAACAGTTTATTGAAACCTTTGGTGAAGACAGGATTTGCTCTGTTTCCAGAGAACTCAGCAAAATCTATGAGGAAAATGTGCACGGTACTGTTTCAGAAGTTCTATCACACTTCAAAGACAAAACCATTAAGGGTGAGATAGTTATTGTTCTTGCCGGGCAGATTTTTAGCAGTCGCAGTTGCGATGATGGTAATGAGCCTTGTAAGCCTAAGCACGAAGGCACAGAAAACATCTGAAAACAATTTTCTTGCGAATCTTGAAGGATCCTATACCTCTTTCAAAAAGTATGAGATTTTACATGCAGTATCTTCGTTGTACGCAAATGATAAACATACAGATCTTAACCCCCTTGAAGACTGGATGATGAATCTTTCAGAATGGAATTTAGATAAACCAACAGCCAAAAACAATGAAGCAGATTTTACGGAAAGTGAAATTGTAATTGAAGGCTGGATGAGTACTACCAACTGGGAAAACACAAATCAATTTGAACAGGAAATACCCCTTGAAGACTGGATGATGAATCCAATTGTCTGGAACAAATAAAATCAAACAGCACTACTCTAAGGCTGGTCGGATTAAAGCCGATTACCAGCCTTTTACTTTTTTAAGACTCAAGTACGATTCTGAAACTCCTGTCTCTTCTTTATAACTCTTCGGTAGTTTTTGATGAAGGTATTCTAAAGATTGGCTTACCTAAAAATCTTTCTATTTTCTTTAGATTTGGCATATCTTTTTTGTTTACAAATGTTAGTGCAACTCCAGATTTTTCAGCGCGGGCTGTACGACCAATCCGGTGGATATAATCTTCAGGATCACGGGGTACATCGTAATTGATTATGAGGTCGAGATCTACGACATCAATCCCCCGGGAAATAATATCCGTTGCCACAAGAATTTGCAATTTCTTATTTTTAAAATCACGCATCACCTGTTCCCTTTCTTTCTGCTCCAAGTCGGAATGTATTGCTCCCACAGTAAGTTTGAGTTTTTTAAGCGCTGTATTGATTTCCTTAACACGGATTTTTGATGATGCAAAAATTATAGCTCCCGAAACATCGTCTTTGGAAAACAGCTCAACTATTTTATTTAGTTTTTCCTGTTCTTCCAGCATATAAACTCCCTGAATAGCCCCATCTACAGGCTTGGAAGTGGCAATATCAATCTGAAGTGGATTATTTAAAATACTTTTTGCCAGAGTCCTCATTCGGGGTGGCATGGTTGCAGAGAAAAGAAGTGTTTGCCTCTTTTTAGGCATCAGCTTTATAATGGTCATGATGTCGTCGTAAAATCCCATATCGAGCATACGATCTGCTTCATCCAAAATTAGATATTCAAGGTGGGAAAGATCAACATAACCTAATGCAAGGTGAGAAAGAAGTCTGCCTGGAGTTGCAATTACAATTTCTGCACCCATAACCAGAGCGGTCTTTTGCTGCTCCCAACCCGATGAATCGCCTCCCCCGTAAACAGAAATAAAACTAAGGTTCATAAAATACCCGAACCCCTCAAGTTGCTGATCGATTTGCATAGCCAACTCGCGGGTAGGAACAATGATCATAGTATAAATCTTCTTCCCGTCAACATTTTTATCACAAAGCCGGTTGAGAATTGGAAGGAGAAATGCGGCCGTTTTTCCGGTGCCGGTCTGCGCACATCCAAGTACATCTTTACCTTCCATAATTGCCGGAATGGCCTGAACCTGAATGGGAGTAGGCTTATCGTAGCCCATGGCGTCTATCCCTTGATATACTTCGTCTCTGAAATTAAACTGTAAGAACTCTGACACTGTTTCTGATATTTGATTATTCAATTATATTTTGGCTTAAAGTTAATGGTGAATTTCTAATCCGGCAAATCGAATGGTACTTTTCCTTTTTTCGAGGGATTTTTGACCGGTGCAAGTTAGGCATTTTCTGAGGTTTTTTTATAACGGTTATTTTCTTGTGAGCATTAGCCTTTGATTTAAGCATCTGCGACCTTCTTGCTTCAACCTAGCATTAAATAAAATTATACATTTGCAAAAAAATCTTATTTGAAAGCATACAAACATATATTCTTTGATCTCGATCGTACTCTCTGGGACTTTGATGCCAACTCACGTGAAGCACTCACCGATGTCTTCAGAAGTCATAATCTGGATCGGTATTTTGAATCCCCCGAACCTTTCATAAAAAGTTACCATAGACACAATGAAGTTCTCTGGAACCGCTATCGCGACGGGCATATCAAAAAAGAATTGCTGCGTTCGCTCCGGTTTGAACTTACTTTAAGGGATGTTAAAATAATTAATCATGATCTGGCGAAGGAGATAGGTGAAGAGTATCTACAACTTAGTACAGAAAAAACCATTCTTTTCCCTTTTACACATGAGATTCTTGCATATCTTAAGGAAAAATATCCTCTTTATATCATTACCAATGGTTTTCGTGAGACCCAGTTCAGCAAGATGAAAAACTGTGATCTGGAGAAATATTTTGAACATGTTTTCACTTCGGAGACTATTGGGATTAACAAACCACATCCGAAGATTTTTCAGTGGGCGATGTCATCAGTTAATGGCAAAAAAGATGAATGCCTTATGATCGGAGACGATTTTGATGTAGATATTCTGGGTGCCAAAAGCAGTGGGATGGACCAGGTTTTCTTTAACCCAGAGAAGTTGGTTACAAAAATAAAACCCAGTTATGAAATTAGTTCACTTATTGAGTTGAAGAATTTTTTGTAATTAAAATGGCTGATCTTCAAAGCCGCTGTTTCTAGCAATATCAAATGATTTATCCCTGCCTTTCTTAAAATCCTCATTCATTTTTGAGCCGAAGGTTACAGCAGGAGTTCCGGCTTCTTCGCCGAAAACTGGACTAATTTCCTCAAGGTCAGTGAATTTCGCAAATTCTTCTCGAAATCGAAGGCTTACGTCGCCAATGGCACCATTTCTGTGCTTTGCAATAATAATTTCCGCCATGCCCTTTGTTGAATTACCTTCATCATCTTCAACGAGACCATATTTTTCAGCTCGGTGGATAAAGCAAACGATATCGGCATCCTGCTCAATTGCACCCGATTCACGAAGGTCGGAAAGCTGTGGCCGTTTTGAGCCGGAACGAAGTTCAACACTACGGTTTAGCTGTGAAAGTGCAATAATCGGAACATTCAGCTCTTTTGCAATTCCTTTGAGTGCTCGGGAAATTGTACTTACCTCCTGCTCCCGGTTTCCTTTGGAGTCACCTGGTCCACTCATAAGCTGAAGATAATCGATGATAATAATCTGAATATCATAAAGGTTCTTCAAACGACGGCATTTGGCGCGAATCTCATAAATGGAAATTGCAGGTGTATCGTCGATGAATATCGGTGCTTCAATTAGACCTTTGATCCTGTATTCCAGTTGTTCCCATTCATATTTTTCAAGCCGGCCGTTACGAATTCTATCGGAAGGCAACTCAGTTTCAGCCACAATCAGACGGTTTACTAACTGAATGGATGACATTTCAAGTGAGAACAGAGCAACGGCACGTTTATGATCTACTGCCATATTTCGAGCCATAGATAGTACAAAAGCCGTTTTACCCATTGATGGCCTTGCAGCGATGATGATAAGGTCAGAACGTTGCCAGCCCGAAGTCATTCGGTCGAGTTTTGTAAAACCTGTAGGTACGCCGCTCAGAGCATCCTCTCGTTTTGATGCCTCTTCAATCTGGTGAATGGCTTCTTTTATAAGCTGATTAAGTTTTGCTGTTTCTTTTTTGATGTTTCCCTCGGCGATCTCAAAAAGCTGAGCTTCGGAGAAATCGAGGAGTTCATCAACATCATACGAGTCGTCGTAAGCTCGGGTCTGTATTTCAGAGGCCACGCGAATTAACTCCCTCTGAATATATTTCTGCGCAACAATTCTGGCATGGTATTCAAGGTGGGCTGCAGATGCGATGCGCGAAGTAAGCTGAGTGATATACAATGCTCCACCAATTTCAGCGAGAAGCTCCTTTTTCTTTAATTCTTCGGTAACCGTAAGGATATCAATAGGTTCTTCACGAGTGGACAAATCAATAATTGCCCGGTACATTTTCTGATGAGCCTCTTTATAAAAACTTTCGGGTTTGAGGATATCCAAAACAGCAATTACAGCATCTTTTTCAAGCATAATTGCCCCGAGTACCGCTTCTTCCAGATCCATTGCCTGTGGCGGCATCCGGCCATAATCCTGATTTCCTTTAGCAAGCGATGTCTCTTTTTTTGGATTTTTAACAGCCATATTTCACTCCCGATTATTATGAGTCCAAAGGTAGAAAAATCACTTCCTTATTCTACTATTTTGGAAGTTAAGTTTTGAATTGTGCATAAATTACAAATTCAATTATAAAAAATCACAGACCATAGATACAGAAGATCATTTAAACACGAAAATGAATGTTCAAATAATCTGATAAAAAACTATTTTTACAGTAAATATTTCCCTGATGATTCTCTTCCCGAACGCAAAAATTAACCTTGGACTTCATATTCTTCATAAAAGAGAAGATAATTTCCATGAACTTGAAACGATGATGTATCCTGTGGGTTTGTGCGATATATTGGAATTTTTGCCCTCACCTGAAATAGCCACTAATCTACGAATGAGTGGCATTCCGGTTACCGGAGAAATGGAGGAAAATCTGGTATACAAAGCATATCTGCTGTTGAAGGATTCTTTTAAACTGCCGGAGTTAAAAATTCATCTTCACAAAATAATTCCAACCGGTGCAGGTTTGGGTGGAGGATCTTCTGATGCAGCGTTTATGTTGAAAGGTTTGGACAAATTTTTTGGTTTGAATCTCAGCATTAAGGAATTAAAGGGATATGCGGAAATTCTGGGAAGTGACTGTAGCTTTTTTATTGAGAACCTACCTGCAATGGCCGCTGGAAGAGGTGAAATACTTACATCTGCCAGTAGTATTTTGAACAACAATAAAATTGTTCTTTATTTCCCGGGATTTCCGGTATCAACAAAGGATGCGTATAGCGGTGTAATTCCGGATTCAAAACGAGATTCTCTAAATGGAATAATTGGATCAGGAGTTTCAAACTGGAAAGGAACTTTGGTGAACGATTTTGAAAAAACTGTTTTTAAGAAATTCCCTAGACTTGAAGATTTGAAAAATAAACTTTATCGGAATGGTGCAGTTTATGCATCGATGAGCGGCAGCGGATCTGCTGTTTTCGGGGTGTTTGATAGGGATTTTGAGATGCCAGAAGATTTGTATGAATATCTTATTTGGGAATCTTAGTTTTACCAATCTGGTAAAATACATCCGGGGTTTAAACCCCTCCAGTTTAATGTGGTGAAAAACTAAAAATCAGCTTATGCGAATGACCTTTTTTTGAAAAACGCAAAGTATTTTCGCCCTCAAAAGAATACAAATCTCCGTAACTCCCTGCCTAAATTAGCATTATGCAAAGTGTTACGGAGAAATATGCGGCAAATACTAAATACCTATTCCACCTCAGCAATCAGGAAATTTTTGGGGATAGTATCTCCCTCTTTAACAAAAATTTTCTTCAGTTTTCCTGCAACGGGAATGGTAACTATATTCCTCATTTTCATTGCTTCGAGGATAAGTATTGGCTCACCGGCTTCCATCTTTTTTCCTTCGCTAACGAAGATTTTCAGGATGGTTCCGGGAATATATGACAAGATCATTTTAGGATCGGCTGGCTTGTAAGGTTTGCGGTTTTCAAACTTCTTTGTATAATGCGTGTTATAAACCGTTTCCTCAATCTCAAGCGTTTTGAATGGTTTATCCAATACGTTTCCTGTGTTCTCAATCTCATTTTCCATTGAAGAACTTTTCTTCTTATTTTTAGTTTCCGTCATAATTCTTAGAGATTAAAATGGTGGAATTCCGTGCTTTTTTCTTGGCATTGAAATGTCTTTTCTTAATGACACATCAATAGCGTGAATAAGCATAGAGCGGGTTTCGCCCGGCTCAATTACCGAATCGATATAGCCTTTTGCTGCAGCAACATAAGGATTTGCGAACTTCTCTTTATATTCCTCAACTTTTTGTTTTCTCATGGCTTCAGGATCAGCCGCGGTAGTAATCTCTTTTTTAAAGATTATATTTGCTGCGCCTTCCGGACCCATAACCGCAATTTCTGCTGATGGCCATGCGAACACGAAGTCGGCTCTAAGATGGCGTGAATTCATTGCAATATAACCTCCACCGTATGCTTTCCGAAGGATTACAGTAATTTTAGGTACAGTAGCTTCACTGTATGAATAAAGAATTTTTGCACCATGGCGGATAACGCCGGCATGTTCCTGGTCAACACCGGGGAGATAGCCGGGAAGGTCAACAAGGGTTACAATCGGAACATTGAATGCATCGCAGAAACGGATGAATCGGGCAGCTTTATCCGACGAATCGACATCGAGGACACCTGCAAGAACCAAAGGTTGGTTGCACACAAATCCAACTGAACCACCGTTAATTTTCCCAAAACCTATAACCATATTTGCTGCCCAGAGTTCCTGAACTTCAAGAAAGTCTGAATCATCAACAATACTTTTGATAACATCACGTACATCATAAGGCTGACGGGCATCTTCAGGAATGATGTTGGTAATTTTGTATTGTTTTTTTGGAGGTTTCGGGGGAGTTGCTATAGGTTTCTCAGTATTGCTCCATGGGAGGAAAGTGAGAAGCTTTTTAATTTGCTGAAAGCACTCTTCTTCGCTCAATGCAAAGAAATGGGCATTTCCGGTGATTTCGGCATGAACACGTGCACCGCCAAGCTCTTCCATAGATATTTCTTCACCAAGAACGGTTTTAATTACCTCCGGACCGGTAATGAACATCTTGGAAATCTTGTCTACAACAAATACAAAATCGGTTAATGCAGGAGAATAAACAGCTCCACCTGCGCATGGACCAAGGATAACAGATATCTGAGGGATTACGCCAGAAGCGAGAGTATTTCTAAAGAAAATCTCACCATAACCAGCCAAAGAGTTCACACCTTCCTGAATACGGGCACCTCCCGAATCGTTGATACCAATCAGAGGCATTCTCATTTTCAGCGAATGATCCATGATTTTAGTAATCTTGCGCGCATGCATTGAACCAAGGGATCCACCGGCAACTGTAAAGTCCTGAGCAAAAATGCAGATGGGCTTTCCATGAATGGTTCCGGTTCCGATAATTACACCATCACCATGGAGAGTCTTCTTTTCCATGTCGAAGTCGCGGGCATCATGCTCAACAAAAAGATCGTATTCGTTGAAGGAATCTTTGTCTACCAAAGCCATTATCCTTTCACGGGCAGTGAGCTTGCCCATGGCATTTTGTTTTTGAATTGCCTGTTCCCCTCCGCCAAGAAGCACTTGTTCTCTTCTTTTCTTGAGATCCAGAATTTTTTTATTAATAGGCATATATTACTGTTTTAGTTGAACTTAGAGGCTTTTTCAGCCCCAATTTTTCGAATTTAGCGAGTACAAGGTTAGTAATTCCAAAGAATTTAAAAAAATGAAACTGCTTATTTAGAGTCGGTTTAAGACGTTAAACAATTATAAATAAATCACTTACCTAGTAAAGAATATTTTTCCCGTCAAGTAAATCTCTTTTTTAGAATTTACGAACGAAATGGTCGAATTCTGTTTTCTGAAAAATGCTGATTCAAAAAAAAGTGCCGGGTTTTAAAACTACTTATCTGGGTACCATCCTATATAAAAACGTTGCAATTACGGCAAAAATAAGGTTTGGTAACCATACAGCGAGAAGTGGAGGCAGTCTTCCCCCGATAGCGAACTGGGAAGAAAACTGCATAAATAAAATATAGGCAAAACTTACAGCCAATCCAGTTCCAAGTTGTGAGCCAATCCCACCTCTAACTTTTTTTGAAGAAACAGCAACCCCAATAAGGGTAAGTATAAATGTTGAGAACGGAAAGGCTGTTCTCTTGTATTTTTCAATGAGGTATGCCGTAAGGTTGGTTTCCCCCTGCATTCGCGACACCTCTATAAATTCATTTAACTCAGTAAAAGACATTGCCTCCACTGCATTAAGACGTCTTTCAAAATCAGCAGGTTGTAAAACCAACAAGGTATCTTTTGTATTTCCTTCCTTGATACTTTCTGTCATACCTGTAAGATCGCGACTGTAGTACCTGCGCATTGTCCAGATATTTTTTGTTGAATCCCACGTAATCTGGTCTGCCATGGTTTTAGCGATAAGGCGTCCGCCTTCAAATTTTTCAATAGAGAAATTGTATCCTGTTCTGCTAACTGTGCTATAGCTCTCCAAATAAATAAATACTCCTGGTTCAACCTGTTTATGGATATTTTTCCTACTGAAAGTCTGGGGTCGTTTGTGGATGTATTTTTCCTCAAATTCAAGCTTAGTCTTAGTCGCATTAGGGATTACAAAATTGCTAAGTACAAAAGCAAAGATTGTGATAACACTAGCAGAAATAAAATAAGGTAGAAGCATTCTCCTGAAACTCACACCGCTGCTTAGAATAGCAATAATTTCAGTGTTATACGCCATTTTGGAGGTAAAGAAAATAACAGAAATAAATGTGAAAAGAGAGCTGAAAAGAACCGCAAAATAAGGAATGAAGTTCAGGTAATAGTCAAAAATTATTTCTTTAATTGGAGTAGAAGTTTCGATGAAGTCGTCAAGTTTTTCAGAGATATCAAATATTACAGCGATAGCCAGAATTAGAAGAATGGAATAAAAAAATGTTCCAAGAAACTTCTTAATGATATATAAATCAATGATTTTTAGCCCGACAACATTTATAATCGTGTGGCTAATTTTTTTACCATTGTTGTTTTCCATACTGTAAATTCTCCTGTTCTGATCTTTTCAAATGCTTCTCTGACAAGGCTTAGATAAAAAGCCAGATTATGAATACTTGCTATCTGTGCTCCGAGTATTTCATTTGAAATAATCAAGTGACGAAGATAGGCTTTTGAGTATTGTTTATCTACAAAACTGCTTCCATTTTCATCCAATCGAGAAAAATCGCCTTTCCACCTTAGGTTTTTTATATTAATAATTCCTTCCGAAGTGAATAGCATCCCGTTTCTGCCGTTTCGTGTTGGCATAACGCAATCGAACATATCAACACCAAGAGCAATAGATTCAAGGATGTTCACCGGAGTCCCTACTCCCATCAGATATCGAGGTCTGTCGTACGGCAGAATGCTTGTAACTACATCGGTCATTGCGTACATGTCTTCCGCAGGTTCGCCAACTGATAATCCCCCGATAGCATTTCCTTCCATCCCAAAGCTCGCTATTTTCTCGGCCGATTCAATTCGTAAGTCTTTATACACACTACCCTGAACAATCGGGAAATACGACTGATGGTGTCCATATAAGCTTTCAGTTGATTTATAATGATTTACTCCCCTTTCCAGCCATCTGTGAGTGAGTCCTAAAGAGTCTTTTGCATACTTGTAATCACATGGGAAAGGAGTGCATTCATCAAGTGCCATCATAATATCAGCACCGATGATTCTCTGTGTATCAACGATAGATTCGGGTGTAAAAGTATGTTTGGAACCGTCGATGTGCGAACTGAAAAATGCTCCTTCTTCTTTAAGTTTTCTGTTTGCGGAAAGTGAAAAAACCTGATAGCCTCCGCTATCTGTAAGTATTGAACCATCCCAGTTAATATATTTATGCAGCCCACCTGCCGCTCTCAGGATTTCAGTTCCAGGCCGGAGATAAAGATGGTATGTATTTCCCAGAATTATGGGAGCTTTAATATCCTCAGACAACTCATGCTGATGAACTCCCTTAACTGTTCCTGCAGTACCAACCGGCATAAATATTGGCGTTTGAAAAGTGCTGTGATCGGTCCTGATCTCCCCTGCTCTTGCTTTTGAATGAGGATCAGTATACAAAATTTTAAAATCCATAATCATTAAATCTGCCCCAAAGATAATATTATGTGCATAAATTGTGCAGTTCTATTTCGATCTGCTTTTGGTTCATAGCAAAAACTTTGCTAAAATTGTAGTCCTTAACAAAATTCTACTTTGGAAAAATTCATTTCGGGTCTCGGTTTGCATGTGATGATAGCCGCAGGCATCTTTATTTTTATGTTTTTAATTCAGGTTTATTTTTATCTGCGGTATTATCGTAAAGCTTTTTTAAAAAAAGCAACCATAAACAATAAAGCGGAAATCCCTGTTGAGCCGGTAAGTATTATTATCTGTGCCAGAAATGAAGCCGCGAATCTTGAAAAAAACCTCCCTCTTATTATGGAACAGGACTATCCGGATTTTGAGGTAATCGTTGTAAACGACCGCTCTGAGGATGAAACAGAAGATATTTTAAAGCGCTTTGCAACCAAATACCCTCGTTTACATGTCTCTGAAGTAAGAAAAGATCCTGTGTTTACCCATGGCAAAAAACTTGCGCTTACACTTGGAATAAAGGCCTCATCCAATGAGTGGCTGCTTATGACTGATGCCGATTGTGTTCCTGCAAGCAGAAACTGGCTTTCGCTTATGCAGAAAAACTTTACAAATAATAAAGATTTGGTTTTGGGTTACGGGGGATATAAAAAAGAAATAGGATTTCTAAACCATATCATTCGCTTTGAAACTGTTTTTACCGCTATGCAATACATCGGAATGGCAGTTGCCGGTAAACCATATATGGGAGTGGGAAGAAATCTCGCCTACAGAAAGTCACTTTTTTTTGCTAACAAGGGATTTGCCAGTCATTCAAACCTATACTCAGGCGATGATGATCTGTTTGTAAATGAAACAGCAAGCTCTTCAAATGTTGCCGTGGAATTGAATCCGGAAAGTTTTACAAGGTCCAACGCGGAGACGACATTCAAAAACTGGTTTCTTCAAAAAAAGCGACACCTGACAACTGGCGGCAGGTACACTTTTCCAACGAAATTCAGGCTAATTCTCGAGTACTTCAGCCGGGTACTATTTCTGTTTAGTTTTGTTTATTTGCTTATCTTTTATCCCTTTTGGGAAATAGTTCTGGGAATTTTTGGAATACTGCTAATTGTTAAAGCAATCATATATAAAATTGTTTTTACCCGTTTGAATGAAAGCAATTTATTTATAACTTCGCCAGTATTCGATTTGTTGATGCCGTTTTTTTATAGCATCATTCATTTGAGTAACCTGTTCGAAAGAAAACGCAGACGATGGAATTAAACCCGAATCTTTCCGAGAAGGCGCAACACGATTTTAATTTGGTTGAACTCGCCAGAAAAGGCGACCAGAAGGCCTATGCCGAGCTTATGGGACGTTACAGGGATGCGATTTTCTACATGTTGCTGAAAATGGTTAATAACTCGAGTGATGCTGAAGATCTCACCATTGAAGCATTTGGCAAGGCTTTTAAAAATATCAACCAGTACACTCCTAATTTTGCATTCAGTACCTGGCTTTTTAAAATCGCAACCAATAACTGTATCGATTTTATCCGCAAACGTCGTGGAAACGTAATTTCACTGGATCAGAGTATTCATGATGACGAATCATCACCTCCCTCGGCACATATTCAATCCGACTCACCAGATCCGGAAGCTAACATGATTAACCAGCAGAAAATCAAGCTAATGCGTGACGTGGTGAATAAACTTAAACCCCGTTACCGCAGATTAGTTGAGCTTCGGTATTTCAGTGAATTTTCATATGAGGAGATTTCCAAAGAACTCGATTTACCCATTGGAACAGTGAAAGCCCAATTGTTCCGCGCCAGAGAGTTACTTTATAATATTCTGAAGAACACCGAAGGCAAAATTTAGATTTAGTAATAAACAAAAAGTTTTTTGCAAGTCAGCGTATGTCTTTTGTTACAGCCTTACTTACGTCTGTGTAATCTCTTACAACACTTAACATGCAACTCATTCATAAATATTTTCCCGATTTACTTCCCGAACAAATCAGACAGTTTTCAGCACTTGATGGATTATACCGCGACTGGAATGAAAAAATCAATCTTATTTCCCGAAAAGATATAGACGGACTTTATGAAAAGCATATTCTTCATTCTCTGGCGATTGCAAAAGTAATACAATTTAAACCCAGCACCAGAATACTCGACGTCGGCACAGGTGGAGGGTTTCCGGGGATTCCATTGGCAATATTATTCCCTTCTGCGCATTTTACGCTAAATGATTCCATTGCCAAGAAAATTAAAGTCGTTCAGGAAATTTCCACCTCGCTTGGTTTGCAAAACGTAACAACTCTCAACTCCCGCGCAGAAGAAGGAACTGAGAAATACGATTTTATTGTAAGTCGCGCCGTAACAGCCTTTCCACAGTTTTACACATGGGTAAAGGGGAAAATCTACACACAGAATAAAAATGCCCTACCTAATGGAATTCTTTATCTCAAGGGAGGCGAACTGGAAGAGGAACTAATGAATTTCAGAAACCGGGTAAAAGTATTTGAAATCAAAGACTTTTTTCAGGAGGAGTTTTTTGAGACTAAGAAGATTATTTATTACGCGTGAGGTGGAGGGGTATGATTACGGAACCCGAATGTATAAATCTTGCTATTAATTGATAATGAACTGATTCTACTGCATTCAAAAATTTTACCATCTATTCATTCTCCCTTCTAAACAATTTCCCCATATTAGCGTTTTCCAATAGCTTTACTTGTTCAAAATGAAACAGTGGTACCGGGTTTTTATCGATAATAAACGCATCCTCACATTCGGGTTTCTTTTCAGCTTTTTTTCCTGCTTCGGACAAACGTTTTTTATTTCTCTATTTGTTCCTTACTGGACAGTGCTTTTTGGTATCTCTAAAACCAGCTTCGGTTCCATTTATGCCACAGTTACTATTATTGCCGCATTATTAATCTCATTTTCAGGTAAATATATCGATTCAATCCCTCTAAAAAAATATGCGCTTTTTGTTTTCATTGCATTAATTCTCTCAATGCTTATGCTTTCCAGAGCTCATGAAATAGCAATTCTAACAGTTGGATTATTCCTGGTACGCTGGCTCGGACAAGGACTCATGACCCACACCTCCTCTACCGGAATTGCAAAATATTTTAGCAAAGATCGTGGAAAGGCACTAAGTTTCAGTGCAATGGGACACCCTGCAGGAAATTTTATAATTCCTTTTATTATGTTGCCTTTGTTTGCAATTGCTGGCTGGAGAAATAGTCTTGTTATTGTATCGGGTTTTGCCTTGCTGATCATGATCCCTTCAATTCTATCGCTAAAAAAGACGGAAACTTTAATTAACGGAAAGATTTCATGGGATGAAAACTCAGTTTTACCCCTGGCTGAAATTGAGTATTTCAAAACATTAAAATTTTGGATCATCGCGCTTAATATTTTCATTTTGCCTTTTATATTAACTTCAGTCTTGCTTTACCAATACTCAATCGGCGAAATGCGCGGATGGTCAGTTGCATGGGTAGCATTTTCATTCTCGCTTTTTGCCATATTCAGCGGTATTGGATTGCTGGTTTCAGGAAACCTTGTTGATCGGTTTACCGGTCGTTTACTATTGCCGCTTTATCTGGTTCCAGCACTAATTGGTGTTTTGTTGCTTTGCATTTTTAACAATCAATATGTTTTTCCAGCATTTTTCGCTCTTGCTGGTCTTTCTTCCGGTATCGGTAGTACGGTAAAAACCGCAGCCCAAACAGAAATCTATGGGATCGGATCTCTAGGGAAAGTAAGGAGTTATTTCAGCACCATCATTGTCTTAAGCACAGCCTTAGGCCCACCGGTATTTGCTTTTTTTATTGACAGGAATGTTTCCCTAAACCTGATAATGGGCTTTTCCGGGTTTTTGATTTTTCTCGTTATCCTGGCAAGTTTCCAACTTTGGCCGGCTGAATTATTTAATCGATTTAAATTACTAATCCAAAATCAATTTAAACCTGAAAAATAAGATTCTGTTTAATCAAACGACTTGATTCAATGCTCTTTAGCTATATGTATTTTGTATTTGATGTAAATGAGTGTTTTTATGTAGTGGCAACAAGAAGTTCCTATTTGCCCTAAAACTGAAAACTTTGGGTTCTTCTTATTTTGATGTGCCAAGTTTATTCTATTATGTAGTTTAAAATGATATAGGGCAATGTGGTCAATTAATCCTCGAAGGGTTTCAATAACCGTGGGTGAAAACCCACGGCATAAATATACTCGGAATCTCAGCCCTGATAGGGGTTGAACTGTTTACAGTGAATACCGTTCATCAATTTTTATTTCATGTTCTTGTGGACAGAATAGATTTATCCTCCTTAGTCCGGAAGATTATGTGATATAAAATTAGCCGGTAGTTTGATATAGTTATAATATATTCTGGTTCAACCCGTTACCTTCGGTGAGCCCTTCGGGGTTCATCCGACCACTGAAATAAATTATATACGGATGAAACGAGCATGTTTAGTTGTAATCAAAACACTTATGAACAAAATCATGCGACTTCCATCCGACCTTTAAAAATCAATTTTGTTCGGATGAAATCCAGCATGAAAAATAAATAATTAGTTTGATAGCACATCAAAATAAGAA
>Ga0105048_10000155_pt1 | contig 90646 bp, 59 predicted proteins | sample MAT05_FD_78382 | JGI IMG/M metagenome (GOLD analysis project Ga0105048, IMG submission 78382) | Freshwater microbial communities from Lake Fryxell liftoff mats and glacier meltwater in Antarctica - MAT-05 | ecosystem: Environmental > Aquatic > Freshwater > Ice > Liftoff microbial mat | place...
AAGAGGATGTTGAGCTTGGCCTTCCCGCCAGTGAGCCATTTGACGGTCCCATCGATGAGCCTCAGCGCTTCCGGAGTGACCGTGGCGGCGGTCACATTGTGGTTGAACATCATCACGGCACGCTTGGCCGGCGCCGGAGCCGGGACTCCCACCACTTTTCCAATCTTGGTGACGTCTTCGTTCCGGGCCCAATAGGCCGGCCCGGTCGTCTCCAACCCTGGCACTACACCGCCGCCCTGGGTGGTGTAACGCGTCCCTTCACCCGGGGTATTGAAGTCCTCAGTGTAGAGAAGCTGGGCCTGGGCTGTCGACGCCATGGCGAACAGACAGACACCGCAGATGGCGGCGACACGTTGCGACTTCGGACGGGCGAAACCGAAGGGGGATGTTTGGGAAGTTGGATTCATGGGGAAACCCTGGTTGACGGCGCGCAGACACGCGTGTGCCGACGCATTCAATTGATTGATTGATGCAATCCATTAGCCGGGAGACTGGTATATCTCGCGGAAACACCTCCCCGTTGGCAAGCCAAAGATTCGGCAAAGGCGGATCCCGCGGCTAAGCCATGCCGAAATCCCTCGTAAAACCCGCTGGTTCCAACCTCAGCGGAAGCCCACGAAGATCGCCAACACGATGGCGATGATCCCCAAGCCGCAGACGCAAACCATGGGCGAGGTCTTCGAGTCCATCTCGTGCCGTACCGGAAACTCACGCGGCTCCGCAAGAGGCCGCCAGAGCGTGATCAAGGCCATGACCCCCCCACAACATCCCGAACGTCCACAGCATGCGGTGAAGATACGGCACGAAACCCCGACATGATCCCGCGCCGCCGCATTGTACCGGTACGATGGAAGGCGGGGATCGCGTCTCAGCGCTTAATGACGGGGCGAATCCGAAGCACGACGACACCATGGCGTCCCACCGCGGCCGTGAAATCGGTCGAGAACACGCCGATCTCACGCTGTCTCCAGACGTCCCGAACGCCCTGAGGACCGCCCACGACGCCCAACTCCTTCCAGGTCACTCCCATTTCCTTCTGGGTTTCGGCCAGGTTGAAGAGCCCAATCGCCTTGGAGCCATCCTCGTGTTCATATCAGGAATTCCAGTTGTCGAACAAAGTCTCTGGCAGCCTCATGACTCGGCTTCTCCAAGGTTCGGCGGCGCTTCCAGCGCCAACTCGAAACACTTCCGGGCAACCGGAGCATCGCCTTCCCGCCGCTTCCCTGGTAGATCCGCTTCTCCAGGAACATCGGATTCCGGTCCGGTCCCGCCGGGCCGGTTCATAGGTCGGCAGGGTGACAAATCCTTCACGGACATGAACGCCTTCAGCGTGCGCGATCCGTGAGCGCGCTGAATCCCGTGAGCTCTTCCCCGAGTCCGGTGCGCTCGAAAAGCAGTTCCTCGTGGTCCAGTCCCAGCAGGTGAAGAATCGTAGCGTGCCAGTCGGGAACGCTCCTTCTGCCTTCATTCTCCTGCCTGCCGGTTCGGTGGTGTCACGTGGAAGATTCGGCTGCCGTTCGTGGCGACTATCGGTTGGGTCACGCCCAGAACCTGCGTGAACCTGAAGCCATCGAGAGTTAAGCGCTCGACGCGGTCGGCGTAAACCACAGGGCGCGAATCGTCTTCCGCCAGACTGAAGCGCACGTCTTCCAGCGTTAGTTCTTCGACGTTGCGAGCGTAGATTCCCCAGGCCGGAAGGGGCCGGGCATCCACGCCCGGGCCCTTGACGGTTTGATTCGTGGACCACGCCTTGCCATCGCCCGCGAATTCAGCACGCACGCCGCGCAGCACGACGTTGGTGATGGGCGCGTCGGCCCAACTCTCGGCCGAGAACGCCGAACGATACACGCCCGTCGCATCGAGTCCGCTGACGGTGACCTTGCCCACGGGGTTGCCGGGCTTGGTCCAGAGCGTCACGGGGGATGCGACGTTTTGCATGACGTTGTTCGCAATGAACACGTCGTCGAGCAGGCCAGTGGTGGCGTCCCACGCGCCGGGTTGTAGAATGATTCCCGAGAGCATGTTGGTGCGGCGCTTCTCGCCCGAGGTGCGATGTGGCTGCTCGCCTGGGCCGCGGAACAAATTGTTCGCGATGGTCAGCCGCGTCGCCGGGCCAATGAGCCGGATGCCGTTGCACGAGGAGTTGATGAAGCAGTCCTTGATGACCGTGTTGTTCCAGTAGCGGCCGGCAATGGCGTCGTCGCCGGTGAAGAACTGGCAACCCATGATGTTCACGTTCTGGCACCAGCGCTCGGGCGCGCCGCGCCAATGCACGCCATCCCAACCGCCGACGAACTTCACGTTGCGAATCTCCACGTCGTCGCTCGCTTGAAAGAAGACTGCGTAGTTGGCCGAATCGACCATGGTCACGTCGCGCAGCGTGAAGCGGCGGCAGTTCACGAAGATGATGCCGTGCGGCCCGCGCATCCGCTCCTCGCCCGTCGGGTCGAAGACCTTGTTGCCGTCAACAATACCCGGCCCGGTGATGGCGACGTCCTCGACGTTCTCGCCGACGATGAGGCCGCGATGCCACTTGCCCCACGTCGCCTCGGGCATGAAAGCAGGCGGCGTGGGCTGCGTGTAGAGAGCAAGGTTCGTCGTGCCGATGAGCCGCGCGCCCGCGTCGAGGTGCAGCGACACGCCGCTGCGGAGATGAATCGTGCCGGAGAGATAGCGGCCCGCCGGGAACAACACCTGCCCGCCGCCGGCTTTCGAACAGGCGTCGATGGCCGTCTGAATCGCCAGGGTGTCGGGGGTCTGACCGTCGCCTTTGGCGCCGTGGGCGCGGATGTCACAGACGAAGACGCCGACCGCGGGGGCCGCGGCAGTTGGCAGCCATACCGCGAGCAGACCAAGGGCGAATCCTCTCATGGTTCGAGGTTTCCAGTTCATGTCATGGTTACAGTGGGAATGTTTAGGCTCACTTCTCCAATTTTGGCAGTTTGACGCCGATCGCCGTCGCGCGACGCGTCACCTCGCTCCCGCGGCCAAGCCGCCCGGACACCCTTCTCACCGCTCGATCGCCGCCGATTTGTCAATTATGAAGATGTGAACCCTGAGCTTGAAGCTTGTGGCTTGTACGGAAGCCGTGACCAAGCGACCCCGGTCTTCGTGCCAATCTCGAACTCAGTGGGCCTCTCGGAGCCTCACCGTGATCTCGGACGAACCCGAGGTGATGTCAACCCGCTGGGAACGACCTCCGGGCCACGAGACCAACAACGACTCGACGGGTTCGCTAAATCCAAACACCTGAACCGCCCCGTCCTGCGACCAATGCCCCGAACCCGCGTGCACCTCCCGACGGGACAGGGAGTCGCGTATCACCCGCAACTCCTCGCTGGAGCCCGACCGTCCGAGCCGACAAATCCCATTCTTGCGAACCCCTGGGCCAACCCTCCGAAACCGGCGGAGCGCATTCTCCTTCTCCCCCCGGGAGAAGGCCGGGATGAGGGCAGCTTGCGGAGAAAGGTTCAGGCGGTTTCGAATGCCGAAGGTACCACCCAGCATTCGACGGTGTGTTCGAGTTCGTCGTCAGCCAGGGGCAGCTTCATGGAATCGAGGCGGGTGCCGTCCATCACCAGATGATTGCCTGCACCCTCTCCGCCCCCGGCCGCAAGCCGATGGATGGAGATGTGGTAGACCGACCGTCGGTAGCGATAGTGGATCTTAAACGTCGCCCAGGATGCCGGCAGCCGTGGCGCCAGGAGGAGGTGGTCGCGGCGAAGATTCAGTCCAAGGAGGGTCTCGATCACCAGTTGGTACATCCAACCCGCCGACCCGGTGTACCAGGTCCATCCGCCGCGTCCCAAATGTGGGGCGACAGCGTAGATGTCCGCTGCGACCACGTAGGGCTCGGTCTTGTAGGTGGCAATTTTCCTCCTGGTCGAACCATGGTGAATGGGGTTTAGCATCCCGAAGAGTTCCCAGGCGCGCTCATCATCTCCCATCTGCGCGAACGCCATCGCCGTCCAAATGGCGGCGTGGGTGTATTGCCCTCCATTCTCCCGGACACCGGGAATGTAGCCCTTGATGTAGCCGGGATTCAGGGCCGAGGTGTCGAAGGGTGGATCGAACAACTGGATCAGACCGGCGTCCCGGCGGATCAATCGGCGGTTCACGGACGCCATTGCGCGACGCGATCTTCGGGGATCACCCGCGCCACTCAGGACCGACCAGCTCTGGGGAAGCGAGTCGATCTGGCATTCCTCGTTGGAGTGGGATCCGAGCGGCTCGCCGCTATCAAAGTAGGCGCGCCGGTACCAATCCCCGTCCCACGCATGATGCTCGATGTTCCGTTGAAGCTGGGCCGCCTGGGACTCACACCGCTCGGCGAAGGCAGGATCGCCATGGAAACGCGCCACGTTCGAGAACTGGATCAAAACATCATAGAGGAAGAACGCGAGCCAGACGCTCTCCCCCTTGCCACGAATTCCCACCTGGTTCATCCCGTCGTTCCAGTCCCCGCATCCGATCAGGGGAAGCCCGTGCTCCCCAAATCGCAGTCCCCGCTCAATGGCCCGGACACAATGCGTGTAGAGGGTTCCCGATTCCTCGGCAATGGCAGGAAGCTCGTAGTTTGACTCCTCCTCCGCCTTCAAGGGCCGGGATTCCAGAAACGGCGCCTTCTCGTCCAACACCCCCCAATCCCCGATACACGAGACGTACCGGCAGGTCACGTAGGGCAGCCAAAGGAAATCGTCGGAGAAATGGGTTCGCACGCCCCGCCCGGACGGCGGATGCCACCAATGCTGCACATCCCCTTCCCGGAACTGACGTCCGGCGGCACGCAGCAGATGCTCACGCACCAATCCAGGCTCCGCGTGCACGAGGGCCATGACGTCCTGCAACTGGTCCCGAAAGCCGTAGGCTCCTCCGGACTGGTAGAACCCGGTCCGCCCCCAGAGCCGGCAAGCAAGGGTCTGATACAGCAGCCAGCCATTGGCCATCACGTTCACGGCGGCATCCGGCGTTTCGACGTTCACCACGCCCAGGGTGCTATTCCAGTAGGCCCAAACTGCCTCCAGGGCCTGTCGAGGAGCATCCGGTCGACGGAAGCGCTGGACCAGGTGCCTCGTTTCTCCCAGGTCCCGGCCGAGCCCGAGTCGAAAACACGTCTCGTGCATCTCGTCTTCAACCAGGTCGAATGCCACCTGCACGGCGCCGCAGGGGTCCAATCCGGCGCCGACCCTTCCGGAAAGTCGCTCGCGCCGGAGTGCGGCCGGATGCGCCATACTGCCCACGCGCCCCAGGAATTCCTTCCGGTCCCCGGTGACAGTGCGCGTCGGGTCGTTGACATCCACGAAGGCGATCCGCTGGGGAAACTGTGTGTTGTAGTGGTTCCGGGCCAGTAACGCGCCGGTCTCCAGATCGAGCTCGGTTTGCACATGAAGCACGCTGTTTTGACGAAGGTCGGCCAGCACCCATTCCCAGTAGCCCGTTACGGAAAGCCGACGAGGACGGCCGGAAACGTTCCGCAACTTGAGAACGCTGAGCTTCACGGGCGCATCCACCGCGACGTAGACCCACAATTCCGACGAGATGCCGTTCTCGAGATGTTCGAACACAGTGTAGCCGAACCCGTGTCGGATGAGATACGGCGTGACACCGCGTGCCGGCAGTGGGGTGGGCGACCAGAATTCGCCGGTCTGCTCATCGCGGATGTACAAGGCCTCGCCCGTGGTGTCCCGGACCGGATCATTGTTCCACGGGGTCAGCCGCAATTCATGGGCGTTCTCCGCCCAGGTGTAGCTGCCTCCGCTCTCGGACACGACGGTTCCGAAGCCCGCGTTGGCCAGCACATTCACCCACGGCGCCGGCGTCATCTGCCCGGGTTTGAGGATGATGACATACTCGCGTCCGTCCTGCGTGAACCCACCGATGCCGTTGTTGAAGATCAAATCCCGCGTTGGCAATGGCGCCGGCGCCTCAGGCCGGACGGATCGGGTGGGCCGGAAGGCAGGAACGAACGGATCCGTCGACCCGCGCCGCTCCAGTTGCTCCGCCAAGGTCCCATGCTCGTCGTCCACCACCACCCGGGCCACGGATTGCAGGAGCACCCGATCCTCGTCGGAAACCTGATCCAGACGACGGAGGAAGATTCCACCTGGTTTGTCCAGCCATTGTGCCTCCGTGCTCGAAGCGATCAGACCGGTGATCAGACCGTGCATGGTCTGTCGGTACACGGAGACGTCCTCGTTCAGGATCACGAGCTCCGTCGTCAATCCCTTCATCCTCCAGTACGCGTGGGCCTGAACCAGCTGACGGATGATCTCCACCTTGGCCGGGTCGCTGATTCGCAGGAGCACCAGCGGCGAGTCGCCCGAAATGCCATGACTCCAGAGCGCGCTCTGGCCGCGCCGATTGGTGCGAAGCACCCCCGGATTGGCTCTCAGGGCGGGGTCGACAAAGATCATGGCGCTGGCAAGCCGACCGTACAGCTTTGCCTCGCCTTCCGTGGCGTTCAGGTGCCGCAGCGTCACCTGGCTATGTGTCCAGGCGAGATCAAACGCGCGGTCCACCATGCGGGAATTCCCGTATTTTTCCGCGTGCGCCAACGCCGACTCACGATTTTCGCTCACGCCCAAGACCACATCGAAGACGGCGGCCTCATCGGGGGCAAGCGACACCGATCGGCGCACCGAGACAATGGGATCGAGCACGGATCCCGTGGTGTTGGACAGGGGATCGACGCCCTGCATGGCGGCCGGCCGGCCGAGGCTACCGCCGCGCCCGACAAACCGGTTTCGATCCGTTTCATACGACATGGCCCCCTGTGTTCCTCCCTGCCCGCTCATAAGATGCAGGAGCCAGGGCGGCCTCTGCTCGGGTGAGCTGGGCCGGCGTGTCGCCAGAAGGACGGAGCCGCCCCGGACGCATTCGGTTTGCACGAAGAGATTACTGAACGCCGCATGCGCCGCATCCGCTGCCGGAGTCGCGAGCACCACCTCCGCGTAACTGGTCAGTTCGATCTTACGCACCATGGGGGAACGGTTGGTGATCGTGATCCGACGCAGTTCCACGTCGTCCTCCGGCGATACGCTGATCTCGGTATGAATTTCCAGACCGGCGCAGCGCTGGCGAAACTCGGCGCGCGCCTGTGTGAAGACGGCCTCGTACACCTTGACCCCTCGCCGGGTCGGTTGGTAGGCGGTGGACCAGACCTCCATGGTGGCCAGGTCCCGCACATAGAAGAAGGTCCCCCAATCATCACGGGTCGCGTCTTCCCTCCATCGGGTGACCGCCAGATCCCGCCATCGGCTGTACCCACCGCCAGCGCTGGTGATGACGACATGATACCGCCCATTGGAAAGCAGATGGACCTGCGGCACGCCCTGGGTGGGGTCGGAATAGACGCGCATCAGGCTTTCCGATTCGCCGGCGAGAGCCCCGGTTGTCTTGAGGACCAAGTCCTCATGGAGGACGCTCGCCCCGGTTTTGGGCAGGCGTTCCTGCAACAGCAGGGCGGTGGCCTTGAGCGGCGGGCAGGCCATGAATCGCCGTTGCATCGGGTTTCCCTGCAGGAGGCTCGCTAGCGCCACGAGGCTCATTCCCTGGTGATGGACCATGTAGGAACGGATGGTCGCACTCGTCTCCGCCGGCGGCAGGTGGGTCGGGGTATAGTCGACCGCCTCGTAGAATCCATAGACCCCTGCCCGCCCTTCGGCTTCCAGGCGTTGCAAGTTCTGGCACGCCTCGACGGGCGCCACCATGAGCGCCATCGCGCTCGCGTACGGAGCGATCACCAGGTCATCCGCCAAGCCCCGCTTCAACCCCAGACCCGGCACACCGAACGCCCGGTATTGATAGTTCAGATGCACGTCGGTGCGGTTGTAGCCCGATTCGGAAATTCCCCAGGGCACGCCCCGAAGTCTGCCATACTCGATCTGATGCTGCACCGCAGCCCGGCAACTGTGATCCAGCAGGGTGTTCTCATAGCTCGGCATGACGAGCATCGGCATCAGGTACTCGAACATCGAGCCGCTCCATGAAACCAGCATGGGCCCCCCTTCCGAGGCCACCAGCAGGCGCCCCATCGAGAACCAGTGATCCTGGGGCACCTGCCCCAGCGCGATAGCGACGAAACTGCAGAGGCGCGCCTCCGACCCCAGCAGATCATAGAAGCTGTTGTCGCACCGACGCTCCGTCACGTTGTAGCCGATGGAAAAGAGGTCCCTCGCGGAATCGAAGAGAAACGTAAAATCCATCTCGGCGAGGTCGTCGACCCGTCGGGCCAGGTCCTCCATCGATTCCAGCCGCTGGCGGGCGCTCTCGCTCGCCTGAAGCAGGCAGGCGGAAAGCAACTGGCACCCCTCGACCTCCTCCCGGGTTCGCCCACCCAACGCGTCTTCGGGTCCGTCAAGCACCGCCTCAATCGACGGACAAAGGGCTTCCGCCAGCTCAGCCACCTGCCGAAGGGTCGGAACTTCCACCAGCCGTTCGAGCCGCTCGTCGAGGGCACGTTCCGCCGCACCCATCGTGCCCCCGTCGGCGGAGACCGGCCCGGGGGTCATCGACGGCTTCTCCCCCGGCTGGCAACCTCGTCCGATCTCGGCCAGCCAGAGCCAGGGTGCCATCAGGCGCAGATCGTTGAGGTGGTCCTGGCAGTTTTGTTCCAAGGCCCGTGCCCAGCCCGCGAGTTCCGCCGTCTGGCCTTTCAGCGCCACAACGATTTCACCGGCTGCTCCAGCCACCTGGATCAGCAGCTTCTGGGCCCCCCGCAGGCTCGACGGGACGACCTGCAGCTCTGCTTTCAGGCGCTTCAGGGCGGCATTCCCTGGAACGAGGTGCCGTAACACGTCCACCGTGTCGCGCAGGCCATCGAATACCCGCGGCCCGAGAATCCGTTGCTCCGACTGTTCACGCAGTCCCGCCCCCAGCGTCAGGAGGTGTCCGGCCAGATTTCCACTGTCCACGCTCGAGATGTATTGGGGGAGCAGCGGTCCCAGGGTGCGGGTCTCGTACCAGTTGTAGAAATGCCCTCGATACCGCTCGAGCCGCTCCATGGTGGCCAGCGCTTGTCGGGTGCGGTTCAGCAGTCCCGCGGACGAAAGGTAACCCAGGTCCCAGGCCGTCAGATTGGCGAGCAAGGCCAGCCCCATGTTCGTGGGCGACGTTCGCGATGCCAGGGCCGCGACAGGAGCCTCCTGATAATTGTCGGGAGGCAGCCAGTTCGAGTCGGCGGTGACAAACGTCTCGAAAAAATACCAAGTCTTTCGTGCCGTTCGTCTCAGGAAATCCAACTGCGGCGGGGTCAGGGCGGGCGGAGGTGCCTGGATGGGTTGACTGATCCACCAGGCCAACCAAGGAGCGGCCAGCCAGACCCCCAGGATGGGAAGGGCCAGAAGCAGTTGCTCCGGTCGCAGGAAGGCCAGGGCAAACCCGGTCACCACGCTGAGAACCGGCGCGATCCACATCGTGACATAGAAACCGGCGATCCCCGGGCGCACCGTCCGCTCGGAGTCACTGGACGTCCGCCATTGCAGGAGCTGTTTGTGGGTCACCGTCAGGCGCAGCAACGTCCGCCCGATGGCGTCGAGGCTGACGAGCGCGTCGTAGGGCAGAAACGCCAGGGTGAAGCAGATCTGGCCCGTTTGCCGGCCCACCGAGGCCAGCCATCCCCGGATATGCATGACCCAGGGCAGCTCGGTCGGCTTGTGCAGACACTCCATCAAGGCCGACAGCAGTCCCGGGAACGTGACGATCGCCACCACCCACAGGAAGCCCACGCCGTTCAGCTCGGGGAAGATTATCCAGCCCGCCAGCATCAGCAGAAGCAGCGCGACCGGAACCAGGCTGCGCCTCAGATTGTCGAAGATCTTCCACTGCGATAGACCCGACAACGGATTGGCCATGCGCCGGCCCTTGGCGCATGGCACCTGGGGCAGGAGCCACTGGGTGATCTGCCAATCGCCCCGGATCCAGCGATGACGACGGTCGATGTCGACGTTGTACCGGGACGGATACTCCTCGAAGAGCTCCACGTCGCTCACCAGACCGGAGCGCGCATGACACGCTTCCAGCAGGTCATGGCTCAGAATCGCGTTTTCCGGAAACCGTCCGTTCATGACCAACTCGAAGGCGTCCACATCGTAGATGCCCTTCCCGATGAACGAGCCCTCCTGGAAAACATCCTGATACACGTCCGACACTTCCCTCGTGTACGGGTCGATGCCCGCGTCGCCGGCCAGCAACCGGGTGAACCACGACCTCCGGGAACTGGGCAGGCTCACGCCAACCCGCGGTTGGAGGATCGTATAGCCTTCGGTGACGATCCCGCGCCCGACGTCGAAAACCGGTCGGTTCAAGGGATGTGCCATCGTGCCCACCAACTGACGGGCAGCGTCCCGCGGAAGTTGGGTATCCGTGTCCAGCGTGATGACATACCTCACCGAAGACAGGATACCCGGATCACCCACGATCTCAGAGAAGCTGTCCGGGGCGCCCCCTCGAAGCCGGGCATTGAACTCCGCCAGCTTCCCCCGCTTGCGCTCGTACCCCATCCAGAGTTCTTCCCCGCTGTTCCAGCGTCGCGGCCGGTGAAACAGGAAGAAGAGCGCCTGGGCCCCGGTGGCGTGCCTGCGTTGCAGGCCTTCAATCCCGGACCGAGCCCGCTCCACCAGAACGGCGTCGACCGGTTCAAGCTCCACCGCGGCATCGCGCAGGTCGGTGAGCAGGGCGAAGTGCAGGTGCCGATCGCGATTCGCCAGATGGTGGATCTCCAGGATCTCAATCAGCCGATCCACCTCCTCCACGGTCGTGAGCATGGTCGGGACCACCACCATCGTCCGGCATTCGGAAGTGATTCCGGACGAAAAATCGAGACGTGGAAGCAATCGGGGCTTCACCAGCATCGTCGATAGCCAATTCAGCAGCGCCACCGCCAACTGGCTGGCGCACAGAAGAAACACCCCAACGAATAGCCACAGCCTCCAGTCGACCAGGCCCAGGGATCGGGCATGTTGCGCCGCGGCAAAGGTACCGATGACGGTCAACAACCCCACGCCACCGCCATAGAATGCGAGCGGGAATCGATGGATGCCACGTTCGACGGTCGACCGCCACGGCCACCGTACCTTTGCCCATCGCCCCAAAACGGGTTGGCCCTTGTCGATCAGGTAAAAACCCACGTGGGCGGTCCGGTCCTTCGGACCCCGCTCACGCCCGCTCTCCGCCGCCAGCGTAATCGCACCCTGCGCCACCTCGGCCTCTGACATTCCACTGTGCCGGGCAAAGAATTCGACCGAATGCCGATACCGGTCACGCGTCGCGAAGTCCATCCGACCGTAGATACCCGCCGGGTCCGTTCGCAGTGTCGTCTCGACCAGGCTGAGGGTCTCCACGAACTCCTTCCAGTCCATGGCGCTCAGGAAACGCAGGCTGGCGATGCTATGGCTGACGGAAACCTGGTCGGCGGCCTGGCTCTGACTTTCGAGATGCACCAACTGCTCGATGGACAACCCCTGCTCCACCAGGCGTTCCTCCAGCCAGGTTCGGGCGAGGTGCAGGACGTGGCTTTGTCTCGCAAGCCGCTGGCAGAACTCGGCCACGAACGAACTCGAGAGAGGAAGGTCCGACCGCGCCATGTCCGCAAGCACGATGACCAGACGCGAGGGGCTTTCATCCACCATCGCTTGCAGACGCCTTACCCAATGGTCGGCCAGATCCCGGTCCAACCGGGCCGCGGTCAGTCGGGCGGTGATGCGCTGAAGGTTCTCGATCAACCCCAGCCGCAACATGATCGGGATCGCCCAGAGTTCACCCATCTTCAGGGAAACCACCGACTGGTACGCAGCGATGAAGGCGCTCAGTGGCCCGGCGTCAATCTGCGCATCCGCGTGCGAGATCAGCTCGAGCACGATGTCGTACACGCGGGGAAACCCGGCGGAGGATCCCCGAACGAGCCGGGGCAATTCCCGGCTGTAGCCCCGCGGCAGATGCCGCCGGGCCATCTGAATCTGCTCTTCGATCAGGTAGAAATTGTCGAGCAACCATTCCGCGGCCGGAGTGATGCGTCGGCCCGGGTCGACAGCCAGGGTCCCGCGGTTGAAAGCCCGCAGGATGCGCTCGTTATCGTCCAATCGGGCCAGCAGGCTGTTGGAACCCGATCGGGTGACGGCCTGATGCCCCCCGGCGAGACCACGCGCGTGGTGCGCCAGTTGCTCGACGCTGAAAAGCTCGGCTCGCAGCGGCGGTTCCATCGACCGCGGAGAAGGTCGGCCCGCGGCCCGCCCCGCCATCCAGCCCTTCAAGATCCGTGTAAACTTTTGCATTCGGATCTTACCTGTCGTCAGGACGGACCCGTCCAAGTACCTCACGCTTCATGGGGATGAAAGCAAAGCGCGACGTTTACAGGTGCGCTATGGGGTGTTCACCCCTATAGCCAGTCCCGCCCAACCCGTGAATCGCGGGAACAGCCCATCACCCACCTGCCACGGATCTGTTACTTTCCATCACCACGCTTGCCGCGGATCCCAACGGTGAGTCAGTCTCGTTCGCCTCGGAGCGTCATGCGTTTGCAGATCGTTCATCGCACGGAATACCTGTACTCGTCCCCGGTCTCGGAGAATTTCAACGAGCTCCGACTGCAACCCGTTTCCAATGAGGTTCAGGAGTGTCACCGCTTCCAGCTGTCAACCACGCCTCAGGCTCCCGTGCGACGGTATCACGATTTCCACCTCAATCTCGTCGATCACTTCTACGTGGCCGAAACCCACACGAAGCTGGTGATCGAGGCAAAATCCACCGTCTCCACAGCCGGCCCGCGCCCAGAGGTCGCCACAGCCAGCTTTCCGATGTCCCGTCTCGGCGAATGCCTGCGCATGGAACGCTGCTATGACTTCCTTCAGACCAGCGAGTACGTCCCCCTCGACGTCGACGTCTGGCGGCTCGGCCGCGACTCCATCGAGGGGATCGCTGACGCCTGGGATGCCGCCCGGGCGATGATGGGTTTCATCCATCGAACCTTCGTCTACGACGCGACGGCGACAACCGTTCACACCCGGGTCGCGGATGTCCTGCTGAATCGGCGCGGAGTCTGCCAGGACTTCGCCCATGTGCTCATCAGCATGTGTCGGTCGATGAAGATTCCGGCGCGCTACGTCAGCGGTTACCTCTACGTGTCTCCCACCGAAACCCTCCGCGGCGATCTCGCCTCGCACGCATGGGTGGAGGTCTACCTGCCCGGTTTTGGCTGGCTTCCCCTGGATCCCACCAACAACCGTCCCGCCGACGACCACCACGTCAAAGTCGCCATCGGCCGCGACTACGCGGATGCCGCACCGATTCGAGGCAACTTCAAGGGGCGCGCCTCCCAGACAATGAACGTCCAGTTGCAGATCACCCGCCTAGACGGCGAGCCCTCATCCCTGCCCATGCCAGCAAGTTCGTTGTGGATCATGCCAAGTGTCGGCCCGCCGGCGCCACGGATTCGAGCAAACGATCCTGAACGACCCACGCCTTACGGCTGAGCTGGCTTCAGCCAGAAAAACTTCGCCGCCGCCGCCGCCGGGTCGGTATCCACATAGCGGAAATTTCCGACCGTGAGGTTGGTGCGGAATACCGTCTGTAATCCCGTCAGCCCACTCCCAACCTGCCAGTCATACAGGCCAGGAAGCGGGTACATCTGGATCACAAGGCGGCCGACATCGAAGGAAAATTCCGGTCGCCGGACCGGGATCTCCTCGTCCTCCAGCACCCAGTTCAACCGAATCCGCCCCAGGGCTCCGTCGACGCCATCGACCAGGACCAGGTAATCCACGCCAGCCCGGGCGGGGAACGTCACCCGCGCTGCGGGCTTCTGCGGCATGAAGGCCGAGTCACACGCCACCAAGGTCAATGCCGTGCGGTTGGTGAACACCGCCAGGAAAGCGGGAATCTCGCTGCCTTCAGTGTGCAGTGAGAAGCCGTCCGCCGTCGGAACCCTTAACCGCAACCGAAACCAACGGGTCGCCGAGGTCGCAACGTCGCAGACCACGGGGTCGCTCGAGCTTCGGGTCGACTGCGAGTTGTCGGTCCACTGACCCCCCGGAAGCCCGACACCCACACCCCCGCCCGCCGCACTCAACCCGCGAAACAACAGAGACCGACCAACCCCACCCGGTGCGTCCCCCAGGAACAGGTCATCCAACTTGTCCGCACTCAAGCCCGGGTTGTTCTCGACCCGATCCACCACCTCCAATGTCGCCGTGTCACTCCGCAGCACCGCACCGCCCGGCGTCCTGAGTTCCATCTGGTAGGTCCCCGCATCCGCAGCGCTCACGTCGGCGATAGCCAGAGTGTCGGTGGTCTGTCCGGCCAGCACGGCACCCTTCCGGAACCACTGAAAAGTCACATCCGCCGGTGCTGCAAACACGCTGAACCGGGCGGTTGACCCAACCACCGCCAGCGCGTCCTGGGGTTGCTGGAGAATCTCGGGCAGCGCCGGTCGCGCCGTCTCCAGGGTCCAGCTCAGAACCACGTCCCCCCAAGCCCCGGCGTATCCGTCCACCGTGATTTCGTAATCGGCACCAGCCACCGCATTGAACACCACCCGACTGGTGAAGAATCCGCCGCTGTCATCGTCGGCGGCGACCCCATTCGCAGTGAGATTCGCCACGGTGGAGCCCCGGTAAACCGCCAGGAGGGTGTCGAAGTTGGAGCCGGTCGTTTCGAAGGTTGCCACGCCCGATTCCGGGGCGCGCCACGTCAGCCAGATCGAACTTCCACCTTCCTTTTTGGCGTGAAGGGGTTCCCCGGGATCCTCGGTGGCGTTGACGTTGTTGCCAATCCCCACACCCGAGGCGGCCCGGATCTGCCCGCGTCGGGCGAACGTGTCGCCAAACGGCCACGCCGGCAGATCCAGCGTCACCACGGCCGGTTCGCTGGTCCGCAGTCCACCCGGGTTGGCCACCTGGACCGTGTACGAACCGGCGTCGCTCAACTTGATGCGATCCAACCGCAGACTCGCACTCACCTCGCCCTCCAGCGGTTGCCCATTCTTGTACCACTGGTACGACAGCGGCGCGTCCCCCGTGGCATCCACCTCCAGGACCCACGAATCCCCCGGACGCACCCGCTTGCTGACCGGGCCGGCCACGATCCGCGGCGCGGACGCGAACATCACCTCACCTCCGTTGGTGATCCGGAAGGTCGTGCCTGTCTGATCCCGCAAATTAGCCAAATTCAGAACCGCCCCAAATCCATCCACCATCACGGTGCTGTTGCGCAACACCTCCAATTGAGCGGTATCGATCCGCCCGCCTTCTTCGACCGTGATGGTCACTCGGTCCATCGACACCACACCCGGCAGGCGAATCCAACCGTCCCCCGACGCATACAACTGAGCCTCGTAGGTGAAACCTTCGGTGGACCAAAGGCCTTTCACGCCGGACAGATCGATGACGCCGCCGCTGACCGCTCTTGGTGAGAGGGGACCCCGCAATTCCACCAAACCGGACAGATCCACCCGCCCCTGATTGAGTGCCTCGATGGGAAACCAGGCGCGGGGGCCCAACTCGAGGCGGGTCACCGATCGCGCGTCGATCAACGTTCCCGGACCGTCCACCCTCCAGTCGGGTTGGATGCCCCGCAACCGGGTGACTCCTGGGAACCGCAGCACCGCGCCTCCAGCCAGGCGCAGGGTCGAATCATCCACGTTGGTCACGCCACCCCATTCCACCTTCCGATCGCTCAGATGCAGCGTGCTCCGCGTGAACGACACCCATTGCGCCATCGGCAACTCGCTGGCGCCGTCCACCGTCATCTCGATGCGATCCAACGCCGTCAATCCCGGCAATAGCAGCCTGCCCCCGCCCGTGACCTCGGGCTCCGCCATGTAGGTGAAGCCTTCTGTGGTCCAGCGCCCGCGTACCCCGGACATATCCAACTCACCCCCGCTGTAGGCCTTCGGCGAAACCGGACCGCGCAAAGCGCCCAGCCCCGACAGGTCCACCCGACCCTGGTTCCGCATCTCGATCGGAAACCATCCCCGCGTTCCCAAGGCCACATTCGTCACCCAGCGGGCGTCGATCAACGTTCCCGGGCCTTCCGCCCTCCAGTCCGGATCGTCGCCCTGCACCTGGGTCACCCTGGGCAACCGCAACACCGCGCCGCCCTCGAGGCGAAGGGTCGAATCATCCACATTGGTCACGCCCCCCCATTCCACCTTCTGACCCCTGAGATTCAACGTGCTCCGGGTGAACGACACCCACTGCGCCATCGGCAATTCGCTGATCGCATCCAGGGTCATCTCGACCCGATCCAGGGCCGTCAAACCCGGCAGCAGCAGCCGCCCGCCACCCGTCACCCCGGGCTCCGCCACGTAGGTGAAACCCTCCGTCGTCCAACGTCCGCGGACCCCCGACAGATCCACCTCCCCCTCGCTGAACACCTTCGGCGAGATCGGACCACGGAGGACGCTCAATCCCGAAAGATCCACCCGTCCCTGGTTCCGCACCTCGATCGGAAACCATCCCCTAGTTCCCAGCGCAATATTCGTCACCGACCGCGCATCGATCACGGTTCCCGGGCCCTCCGCCCTCCAATCCGGATTGTCGCCACGCAACTGAGTCACCCCGGGCATCCGTAACACCGCTCCGCCGCTCAGGCGCAACGTCGCGTCGTCGATCGCGGTCACTGCGTCCCACACCACCACCCGCTCGCTCAGATTGAAGGCGCCCCGGGTGAACGAGATCCACTGCGACATGGGCAGCTCGCCGGTTCCATCCAGGGTCGTCGTGATGCGGTCCAAGGCCGTCAATCCCGGCAGCAATAATCGCCCCCCCTCCGTCACCTCCAACTCCGCCGCATAAGTGAATCCTTCCGTCGTCCAGCTTCCCCGGACTGCGGACAAATCGATCTCCGCTTCGATGCTTGCCTTCGGCGAGATCGGACCACGCAACCCCTTCAACCCCGACAGATCCACGCGCGCGCCATTTCGGGCCTCGACCGGAAACCATCCCCTCGTCTCCAAGGCCAGGTTCGTCACCGACCGCGCATCGATCACCGTCCCGGGTCCCTCGGCACGCCACGTCAGTGTGGCCCCTCGAATCCGGGTCACTGAATTCAACCGAAGCACGGCGCCTCCGGAGGCCCGAACATTCCCCGACCATTCGGTCGGCGTTCCTTCCACGATGACCAGAACCGATCGCCCCTCGCCTTCGAGGGTTGCGCCTTCGGCCAGGGCGAACGTTCCGCCAATCCGCGACTCGCCCTCCAGCAAATGCAGGGTCCCTCCGCTCATCCGCAATCCACCGGGTGCGGAGAGGCTGCGGATCTCCACATCGCCTCCGCTCAATTCCACCTGGGTGAAGACGGCCGGAATCGCCGCCTGATCCGCGAGGGCCGGCAACCGGTTCTCATCCCAGTTGGCCGCCTGGCTCCAGGAACGGCCATCGCCAGCTCCCGTCCAGGTGATCCCCTGCACCCGAGCCATCCCCAGCCCCACCACCCCTAACAGAATTATCCAATGTCGAATGGTCATCACGGCGTCGAACGGCCATCTGCCGTCTTTTCTGCACTACGCAATCAATCCCCGCTTCTTTCAAGACAGCGATCCCCTCAAAACGCAAACCGTCCAGTCACCGCTGCCGTCCGTTCCCGATACGTCTCCCCGAAATAGTTCAGCGGGTAGAGCCGGTAATCCTCGTCGGTCAGATTCAACACGCCCACCGCCACCTCCGCCTTGCGCCTCAAAAAGCGCCATCCCACCCACACGTCGTGACGCCAGAAATCATCCCCCGCCATCCACGCCGCATCCCGATGGTTGGATTGATGGGTCCACACGGATTCCCAGGAACTGAAGAATCCCGTCGGATGCTGGTAACGCGCACCCAGCGTCAGTTGCTGGAGCACCGATCGTTCATCTCGCACGAAGTCATCCCCCACCGACAGCCCGGGATGGGTCGCGTCCAATTCCGCCTCCGCCACCCGGTACCGCAGGGTCAACGCCAGGTCCCGCCCCACCAACTGCCCCACCACCAACGCCAGCGAGTTTTCCGCAAACTCCAGTTCCTGCCGGAACGTGGTGACGTCCTCGAGTCCGCCCTGGCCGTACACGAAGCCTCCGATGTCCCGTGACGCTTCGCTGGTCAAACGTTCCGCTGAAAGCGTCAGCCAGGTGCGGGTGGGAAACACCTGATCCCAAGCCACCGACAGCATTTCCATTTCCTGGCCCGCCACCGAGCCCGCCAGCGCTTCGGGAATCAATCCACGATAGACTTGGCTGAATCCCGCCACCTGCACCGGTTCGAGGCGGAAGCTCTGATCGAAGCTCACCCCGCCCAGTGACCGCGCCCACGCTCCCCGGAGTGTCCCCCCTTTCCAGGGCGTGACTGTCATTCCCAACTTGGGCAGAACCCGATCAATCGATTCCGTCCCCTCGGTCAAGGGCGCCGTACGGAAGTTCCGCGGCTGGGTCAGGTGATCATACGACACCCCCGCCGACAGCCACACACCGCGCACCACATTCCATTGGTCGTAGGCGTACACGCTGACCCGTTCCAATTCCGGGTCTGTCGCGGACCGCGTGGGTGCGTCCGGTGAAAAATCGTCCACGTTCAATCGAGCCGTCGTGTCGAAGCCGCCGTGCTGATAACGGATTCCGGCGATCAACACATGCTGGTCCAGTTGCCACAACTGTTGAAGCTCGGCGGACACCCCGGTGAGCCGGCTGTCGTACGCTTCCAGCGGCACCACGCTGTACTGACCCAGCTCGACTTCCCCCGCGGGATTCCGCAGCAGCCACGGCACGGTGTTCGAAGGATTGTTGTACGACTGCGTCGCGTCCCAGGGACTCACTAGGAAGAGGGTGTGAACCCCCGGACGCCACTCATGATTCCAGCCGACGTGGGCCATGGGTTCCTGCCGCTCGCGCAGGCGCATGCCGGGAATCGCCATCGTCGGATCGTACCGCTGGAGAACATCGCCGGACTCGGCGTCATACACGGTGGCCTGAAGGAACAATCCATCGTCCGGTCCCGCCTGGACCTTCGCGGTCAGGGTGGCCGACCGTTGCTCCAGGTCGTTGTTCAGGCGCTGGCCCTGCTCGGACCGGTAATAGCCGTCGAGCGCGAAGGCCACGTTGCCGAACTGCCCGAACTGGGCCGCTTGCAGCAACCAGTCGCCGTTCCCCGTCCAGGTCGTCCGGTTCACCAACCCAAGGCGGTCGCGCTCGAACAGCTTCGAATACTCGTTCTGCGCCACCGTCTGCGAAAGCGACCCCGCCCCAACCGGCGCGAGCAGGTTCGCCACCAGATACTCGCTGTACCACGGCGTCTCGTAGCGCAGGTTGATCTGACGCGGATCCCGCAGCGCGTCGTAGCTGTTCGCCAGGAAAAGGTGAGCCGCAGCATTCGCGTAGTCCGCGTTCACCGCCCGCGTGGCCTCGCGCACACCGAGGTCCTGAAATCCTGCGTCGGCGAAGAGATTCGCCTGGTTCACCGACCGCACCGCCCGGTCCTGATCAAGACCCAACCGCGACCGGTACAAGGCGCGATGGTCATTCCGATCCATCGACGCCTGAAGGTCGTCCATGGCCTCGTTCACCCGGTTCTCCTGCTGGTTCAACAGCGCCGAGTAGAGCCAGGGGGTCGGATCGTTCGGATCGAGTTTCTTCGCCAGGGTCAGTTCCTCCCGCGCCTTCGCGCCCAAGGCGGGCTCCCGAAACAACGCGCCCTCGGCGTAGGCTTTGCCGAGATAACTGCGATACAAGGATCGCTGAGGTTCCAGAGCCGCTGCCACCAGCAGGTCTTCCCGACCTCCCGCCAGATCTCCCCGGCGAATCCGGCACAAACCACGGCCCAACCAAGCACTGCCCAACCGCGCATCCCGTTTCAAAGCACTCTCGAAAACGCTTTCCGCCTCCCGCACCCGATTTCCGGCCACGAGCAAATACCCATTCAGCGCCTGCGCCGCCGCATTCCCCGGCAGTCGCGACAGACCCCGTTCCACCGCCAATTCCCCCGCGCGTCGATCGCCCAGGCTGAATTCCAATTCCGCCAACCGCACCCAGGCCCAGCCGAATTCCGGCGAGAGGTCGACGGCGGCCCGGGCCGCATCCCGTGCGTCCGCCAAGCGACCCGCCCCCTGAAATGCATAGGAATCCGACAGTCGCCGCGTCGCCGTCGTTCCAGTCACCCGTGAATCGTTCTGACCGGGCCCCTCTCCGCGCCGAAGGATCTCGATCAATCGCCGGTGGGCTTCAGCCAGTTCACCGGACGTACCAGCCGACACCGGCCGGAGCTGTTCCTCCGCCTCTGTCACGGCTCCGACCGAAAGCAACAGGCCCGCCAGATAAACCCGTTCCTCATCCGAGGTGGGCATGCGTCCTGCCGGGTACAATTCCAGGGCCTTCACCACCTCTCCCCGCTGGAACGTCGCCCAGCTGGGCTCGAGGGCCAACTCGGGCACCACCTCCCAGCCCAGTTCCCGGGCATCCAAAATGACCGGATAATGCAGCGCCCACTGAACCGCGGTCCAGTCACCCGCCATCACCGTTGCCGTCTTTTCAGCGGGCCGCCCCGGACGCGCGAAGACCACGTCACCACTCACCATGTTCAGATGCGCACCGGTCGAATCCGTCAGATCGATGGCGCCGTCGTAGAGGGTGGTCACCACCGAACCATCGTCGCGCACCTCGAAGGCAAACTCCGTCCCGCGCACCGCCGCCATGACACCGCTGCCCTCCACCTCGACGTCGCCGGGTTCGCCCCGGTGAAACAGATAGAGCAACCCCTTCAACACCTGGATCGCGAGCCCGTCCGGTTGCTCTTTGAAGCGCAGGGTCGCCAGCGCCGGGACCGGGACGATTGTGCGATGGGTCAACATCAGCGTCGCCGCACTCCGCGCACCGGTCCTCAGCGAATCACCCTGGTACAGCATCTGGTTGGTCGCCACGAGGTACCAGGTCGCCGTACCCGCCTGAAGAAACTCCACCGTCCCACGCACTTCCAGAACACGGGCTTGCTCCGGACGGTTTGCGGCAGTTGCAACCCATTCTCCACCAAGAACCAACAACAGTAGGAATCCCGCCAGACGCCTCCATTTTACAGCGTGCGACAGCGGCGGTAATTGCTGATTCAACGTCACCATACCCATGACACTACGCATGCCTTCCCCAAATCCGTCATGGCCCGTAGGGGTACCCTCCCCCGTCGAGGCGCCCGCCCGCATCATTGGCCCGCCTCCGAGCCCTTCGCCACCGCCTCCAGCGCCGCCATCCATTCCCCGGCCGTCGCCATCCGCTGGGCGGCCTGGGGCTCACAAGCCTTCAACCACACCTCATTCAATCGGAGCAACAGCGCACGGTCCGATCGTTGATCAACGTCCCCGGGAAGCACCGGAAACGCGTCCGGCTCCGACCCGGTCGCCACCACATAAAGCAGCTTCCCCAGGCTGTACACATCCGCGGAAGCCGTGCCCGGACCTTCGGGAGCCATATAACCCTTGGTGCCCAGAAAACTGACCCGCCCTTCGGACGGCGCCATCGCGGTCACCAAACCGATATCCCCCAGTCGCGGTTCTCCGCGCACGTACAGAACATTCGCGGGCTTGATGTCCCGATGGATCAACTGCTGGTCGTGCAGAAACCGAAGTGCGTCGCCCACACTCAATCCCAGTTGCAAGGCCTCCCGCGCCGACAGCGCCCCACGTCGCTTCAATTCCGCGTCGAGCGTTCGCGGAATGTAGTCGGCGGCATCGCCCTGCTTGGGAATCTCGCGCCCTCGCTGATCATCCGCGATTTCCATCACGTAATAGAAGAACCCTGCGGCGTCGTCTCGTCCTGCATGGAAGACCCGGATCAGCCCGGGATGCTCGAGCGAGATCGGCATGAACTTCCGAATCCCGTCGAACTCGCGCTCATACGGACGCGCCTCACCGAACGATCGCCGTTCAACCACCTTCAACGCCCGCACCAATCCGACCGCATCCCGTGCGAGCCACACCGTCCCGTACGCGCCGCGACCGATCACCCGTAGAAGTTGATAGTTCGGAATCGGAACTGCCGAGGACTCCCGCCCGCCCGGGCGCGGCACGGGTTCGGAGGGGGCGACCCGGCCGGCGCCTTCCTTGCTCGCCCCGGTCGCCATGGCCTTGCGGCGTGCTCCGGAATTCTGCCCGTCCCGGTTTCTTCCCTCCGCGCGAAGCCTACCCGGACCCGCCCTTCCTTGCGCCAAGGCCAGGAGGCGCATCCCACCCGCCCAAGCCAGCGCCACCGGCAGTTGAACAAAACAGACCGCCATCCACGGGAACCACACGTGCGTCGACCACACCATGCTCATCCCCGCAAACGCCACGAGCACACCCGCCCCCACCACGCCCAAAACCGCCAACCACATCCGCAACCGGCCCAAGCCAAAGCCCATCAGCCCGCCCGTCACGCCCAGGATCAAGACTTCCACGACCGAGGACGTGCGACGCAGGCCGTCGCCTCGCAGGAAGTTCAGAGTTGCGGTGGCCACCACTTCCACACCCGGCGAACGACGACCGGTCCGCTCGGTATATGGCGTCGGCAAATCATCCAGCCGCCGGCCCCCCGGATACCCCAGATCGTAGACAGCCCCTACAAACACGAGTTTCCCGGCAAAATCGGATGCCTGCACCCGCTTCATCATCACGTCCGAATACGAATGCCACGCCAAGGTCGAAGGCGGTCCGTAGTAATTCAACCAGATCGAAGCCCCTCGCGCCGGAGGTTCCTTTCCCAGCATCCGAACCACCGTCGCCGCCAACCCTTCCTTCTGCTCGTTGCCGAAGTAGGGGTGGCGCACCACCGAATCGACCCGGGCTGGAAACCACGAGACCCCCCACTGCGTCACCGCCTCGAGCGCCGGAAAAGGGCCGACGTTCTCCACCAAACGGAGCCCCTCCCGTTCCATGTCGCGCCGTTCCCCGGCCACACACACGTTGGTGGCCCGTCGCGCCGCTTCCACAAGAGCCGCATCCTGACCCGGCTGATCCTCCCGCGCCTTGTCGAAAACCACGTCGAAGACCACCGCCCGCGCCCCGTACTCGCGCATCCGATCGACAAACGCCCCATGAACAGCCCGATCCCATTGCCCCATCCATGGTTGCTTCAACTCATCGTGCGATTTGCGATCCATCTGGACCAACACGGCCTCGGTGGGCGTCGCCACCGGACGCAGCCAATATCCCCCGTCGTAACTCCCCGTCACCAGCGACGGCACCGACAGCCCCAGCCAACCCGCCATGGCCACCACCACCGCACCGGCCCAACTCCATTTGCCGAGATTTCCCCCTGTCGTCCATTCGCCCGCCAGTTCCTCGCCTGGTCGCGGAACCCCTCCCCACCCGCCCGGCACCCGATGCGCCTTCTCGGAATCCTCCGGCGCCTGAAGCCCGGTCCTTCCCGACTCGGCGACTTCGCAAATCTCCATCGGCTCGGCCACGCCCTTGAGCTCGTACAATCCGTGGCTGACCCAATCCAGCGTCCCCACTTCCGGAATTTTGACGCCCTTCAAGGACGCCCGGGCATTCTCGAAGGCAAACCGCGTCACGAGAATGTGATGCTCCCGGCCCAACGACATCACCCGCGCGCACTTGTCGACTTCGAGGCCGTGCAGGTCGTGGATCTGCCCGGCTCCATCGACTTCAACCGTCACTTCCCCGGTATGAATCCCCACCCGATCCAACAGTTTCGCGCTGAGTCCGCGATTCCAACGTTCTACCCGCCCCTGCAGTCGCAGCGCAAACGCCACCGCGTCGGACGGCCGGCGAAACGCCAGGAAGAACGAATCCCCCGCCGTGCTGATCTCGAAGCCATCCGGATAGCCCCGCAACAGCCCGCGAACCAACCCGTGATGTTCCAGGATGAGGCGGACTGCTTCGGTGTTCCCCAGGTCCTCCTTCAGCCGCGTCGACCCCACCAGGTCCGTGAACAGCATCGTCATGACCTCCAGCCGACCCGGCGGGCCGGATGGACTGGACGTAGGCGACCCCCCGGAACCTGAAGGTGGAATCGGACGGCTCATCCAGGAATCACCGGCTCGCGGCTTTCGGAGAAGGCCGCCAACAGTTCATGGCTCGTGAGCAGTTCATTTTGGATCAGGTGGCCCCCGTGAACCGTCGGCCTGCATTCCAGGTCGACGGTGGGCGGGCTGACCCTTCAGCCCACAGCAACGTTCGGGCCAGAGCCTGACCGCATCCAATTGAAGCCGCAACTGGCACCATCAGGGGCCCATCCCTCGCGTTGACGCCCAGAGCAGTCCGCCGAATCCTGCCACGTGGCCGACCCTTGGCTCGAAACCCGCACCAGCCTGATCGTCCGTCTGCGACACCACGCGGATGCCGCGAGTTGGGAGCAATTCGTCGATGCCTACGGTCGGATTATCCACTCCCTGGCACTCCGTGCGGGTCTGGGGTCCGAGGATGCCGAGGACGCCACCTGGCGACTCGGTCTCCTCGATGCCGCCCGGGACTTGGTCCGTCGACAGCTCTCACCCCGGCAATACCAGATTTACGACCTGCACGTCGTCCAGGAATGGTCCGTCGACAAGGTCACCCAGACGCTTTAGGTCTCTCCCAATCAGGTGTATCTCGCGAAACACCGGGTAGGCGAAGCCATCGCCTCCGAAGTTGCCCGCCTCGCCCAGGGCGACCTCAGCTGAAGGTTGTTCGTTGGGCTGGAGTCCAGCCCACCCGTCCATCGCGCCGCCAAGCCCATGGCGAGCCGCGGTTTGCGGACAAAACAGCCGGAGCACCCTCCGGTCCCACACAATTCGTTCCAGCCCGGGTAGGATTCCAACCGGCCCTGCGTACGAGGGGGTGTGAACCGCGACGGCTCAAAACCACCATGAAACCATCCTCCCTCCTGCCCACCCTCCCCATCCCCGGCGCCACCTCTGCATCCGTCACCCTCACCGACCGTATTCTCGAGGTGCGCGATTACACCGTCAGCGTCCGGATCTCCAGTGCCCTTGGCAGTGTCACGACTGAGTCCGTCCGGCTCCAGGTCACTCCCGCGGACGTGGAACTTGGCATTACCCGCCCCATCCTCCTGTCCTGGCCCCTCGCCGGCACCGACGGCTACCTGGTCCAGGGTGCCCCCACCCCCACGGACCATGGACCTTCCTCACCAACCGCCAGGTGATCATCCAAGGCGATCGCCGTGAGTTCACGGTCGACGATCCGGCCCACTTCGGAGCCTTTCGCCTCGCGAAGCCCTGATTCCGCAGCGACACATCCAGCAGCACACCCCACAGGCCGCCCACAACCCGCGGGCGGCCTTCGTCGCTGGGCGAACCGAATCAATACCTTTGAAAAAGCGCGAATACTCGTGAGCTTCACGCGCCGGACGCGCGCTGGAGAGGCGCACCGAGGGCTTCGGCTGCCGGCAGGGTCAGCACCCGAGCAACGAGCCGTCTGGATTCCCATCTCCTGGCGTCCTGTCGTGATTCACCTCCGCCCTCTTCCGCCCTCCGCCCTCCGCCCCCGGTCCTCCGTCCTCCGTCCTCCGTCCCCCGGTCCTCCGCCTCCGGTCCTCCGCCTTCCGCCCCCCGTCCCCCGCCCCCGGTTCGGCCAGGCTACGAACCCGCCTCCGCCTGAAGGTCCCCGCCGTTCTCCAGCTTCCGCATTTCCTCCAGAATCGCCGCTTCCACCACGTGCTTGGCCTTCGAGACATAGCCCGGCTCCACGTCCATCGTCCGGGCGGCCTCATCGACGCTCCGACCATCCACCACCACCAGCTTGTAGAACTGATACTGGCGCGGCATCGCCCGCCGCACCTGCGCCCGGACCCCTTCGAGAAGCCACCGCCATTCCTGCTCGAAAACCGGCCAGTACGCATCCGTCTCCACCGTCGCGAGTTCGTCGATTGATTCCATTCCCAAATCCACCAGGTCCCGTTGTCCTGCGAGCCGGCACCGATGTTTGCGCAGCCAGGCGGTGACCCCGTTCCGTGCGATGCGAAACAGCCAGCCCTTGAATCGGCCCTTCTCGGGATTGTAGGAAAAAGTGCCGATAGCCTGGAACATCTTGATGAACACCTCCTGCGTCACGTACTCGGCATCGGCATCCGAAGGCACCAAACGCCGGGCAAAACCCGTCACCACCGGCTTGTAACGGCGCCAGAACGCCTCCCAGCTCGTCGTGTCCTTCGGATCCCGAATCCGAAGCAGGAGACTCGCCCGGGTCGTCTCCCAGTCTTTCTCAGCCCGGATCACGCCGAGGCCTGGACGCTCCGCGGATTTGTTCATGCTGCCGACAACCGCATTCCGAACGCCCGGGCCGCCTTCGAGCGAGCCATTGCTCTCGACCCAACCCTCGGCCATGCCTGGCTTGGACGCGGGCTTTCCCGAATTCGAACCGGCGATCTTGAAGGCGGCCGAACCGATCTCCTGATCGCCGCCGCGCGCGAACCCCAGCGATCGCTGCTTCGCAGTTACCTCGGGAAAGCCTTCGCCGAGTCATCCCTCTTCCAAGTCACCGCCCTTCCCGACCGCGCCCTTCACGAGTTGTCGCTGGCCCAGTCGCTGGATCCCCACGACCCCACCCCCTGGCTCTACTCCGCCCTCGTCCATCAGCAGGGCAACCAGATCAATCCGGCGATCCAGGACCTTTACCAGTCCCAACGTCGCAATGACCACCGCGGTCTTTTCCGATCCCAGCTCGGCCTCGACCAGGATCGTGCCGTGCGCAGCGCGAATCTTGCCCAACTCTACAACGACGCCGGCTTTCCGGAGATCGCCCTTCGCGAAGCGTCGCACGCGGTTGATGCTGACTACGCCAACGCCGCCGCCCACTTGTTCCTCGCCAACAGCTACGATCCGCGCCGCGTTCACCTCCGCTACGAGACCCCCTAGTACAGCGAATTCCTTCTCGCCAATCTGCTGGCCCCGGTCGGCGCCGGACCCCTTTCCCAGACCGTCGCGAACCACGAATACTCGAGGCTCTTCGAACACGACCGGTTCGGACTCGTCAATGCCACTTCGTGGACAGGAAACGGCGATTGGCTCCAACGCTCCGCCCAATTCGGGCAACAGAACAACCTCGCCTATTCCCTCGACGCCCTCTACTCCAGCCGCGTCGGCCAACGCCTCAATAACGACTCCGACGAACTCGCCCTGGGCGCCACCGTGAAAATTCAGGCAGGCCCGGCCGACGATTTCCTGCTCCAGGCGTCCTACTTCAACGCCGAATCCGGCGATCTCCTGCAACGCTACGATCCGAACGACGCCCTGGAGGGACTTCGCATCGAGGAACGCCACGAGCCCACCACCCAGATCGGTTGGCACCGTACCTGGAACCTCGGCCACCACACGCTCGCCCTCGTCAGCCCCTGGAATGTCACACTCGGTTATGTAATCCCTGGCCACCGTGCGCCCTATGCCTTCGAAGACGATGTGGGCCAGGCCAGTTGGAACCAGGGTGTCATTCCCCTCGACAGGTACCACAGCCGTCTCACCGGCGTTTCCATGGAACTTCAGCAGATCTGGCAGTCCGAAGCCCACACCGTCGTCGCCGGCGCACGCTTCCAACTCGGCCGCTTCAATTCTGAGGCGCAGCTCAACCCGGCTGATTTTTCCGACGACATCCCCGCGGTCTCACGCACCGACCCTCACCTCGAACGGCTGGGCTTCTACGCCTATGACCAGTGGAAACCCACCGAAGCGATCACGCTGACCGCGGGCCTGGCCTACGATCATCTGGACCACAGTCTCCCTGGAACGTCTCACCAGCGACGCCCGGCAAACGGCGGGACGATATCGCTTCGGGCCATCCGGCTATCAAGGGGTGGAGTCCTTCACCGACGATCTCGAGTTCACCGAGGATTCCCTGTCGCTCACGGCCGGACAGACGATCGGCCGCGACGTCTCGCTCGGGCTCCGGTAGCGGATCGCTTCAGCGGAACTGGAACGGTCGCCCCAGGCGACCTACAGCAACGTCGCCGGTCCCATCCGCGAACGTTCGATCGTCCAGCAACTGACCGGCTCGGTCCGGTACCATCATTTCCTCGGTTCATGGACCCAATGCATGAGTCGCAATTCGTTGATCCGTACCATGGCCTTCGGGTGGGCGCTTCTTCTCGCCTGCCTGCTCACGCCTCGCGCATTGGCCCAAATCCTCATCACCAGCCCCACCACCATCGCCGCCACCAATCTTGCCTTCGAAAACAAGGCCATCACCGTCAGCGGCACCACCCTCACCATCGACGGCACTCATCGTTTCCAAAGCCTCCTCCTCACCAACGGCGCATCGCTCACTCACCCCACCAACACGCCCACACCACCCCACCTGATCCTGGCCGAGCACCTTTCCGTCGCCGCCGACAGCGCCGTTCAACTCTCGGGACGCGGGGCACTCCGTGGCCAGGGCCATGGGGCTGGCCCCACCAGCAGCTGCTGCTCCGCCGGTGGCAGTCACGGCGGCCGTGGCGGTCCCAGCGAGAACGGGCTCTTCGGTCTCACCCACGGATCCATCTTCGAACCCACCGCCCTCGGCAGCGGCGGCGGAAGCGTCGAAGCCGGTATCCGCGGCGGGGCCCTTTGTTCCACCAACCCCAGCGGCGAACTCATTGTCGACCGATCCCCCCTCGACAAGGATACCGTCCCCACCGAGTTCTGGGGCCCCATCCAAATCCCCGGATCCCTGCGCATCCGCTCCGGTGGCGGCGCCGTCCACGTCGTCGTTATGCCCGACAGCGAGCCCCCACGCCTTGAGTCCGCGCTCGCCAGTCCTTCCATGACCGAAATCACCGCCGCGTTCTCGGATGTTCTGGATGGAAACACCGCCGGGGATATCACCCACTACACGCTCTCCGGTTCAGCCCGTGTTCTCACCGCTCAACTACAGACCGACCTTTCCACGGTGCTCCTCACCACCACGCCGCTCACCGGCGGAGGCACTTACGCGCTGACGGTGTCCAATGTCCGCAACGGCCTCGGCGTGCCCGTCGCCGACAGCTCCAATACGGCGTCATTCGTCGCCCGCGGCACACTCCGCGGCCTCGCCCGCCGGGACGTCTTCTACGGAATCTCGGGCAATCGGTTGTCACATCTTTACGCGGATCCCCGATGGGCCGTCTCCCCCGACCTCTCCCGGGATGTCCCCCGGCTCGCAGCCAACCGCGATGACATCGACGGCGATCAACTGGGCGCCCGCATCACCGGGCACCTCATTCCCGAATCAACCGGCTGGCACCGTTTCTTCATGGCATCCGATGACAATGGCGTCTTCTACCTCAGTGAGAACCACGCGCCGGCAAACCTGCGCCTGGTCGCCTCGGAACCCCTGCTCGGTTACCCCGGCGAGTGGACCGCCAGCGCCCGCGCCGAGGTCACCACGTCCCGTGGCATTCCGCCTGCGAATGTGTCGTCGCCCCTTTGGCTCGAGGCCGGTCGTCACTACTGGTTCGACGCGCGCTTCAAAGAAGGCTCGTCCACCGAACATCTCGCAGTCACCTGGCAGGCCCCGGGCGAAGCCCCACCGCGTCCCAACGAAGGCACCCGCCTCACCGGCGAGCGAATCGCCCGACCCGCGTCCGATGCCGGTCCTCAGATCCTCGTCCAGCCAGCCGGCGGCGAGTTCCTAACCGGCTCCACGGTCACTCTCCGCGTCAACGCCACCGGCACCGGCACGCTCCGCTTTCAGTGGTACCTCGGCAGCACGCCCATCAACTGCGAAACACGCGATAGCCTCGTGCTCGCCAACCTTTCCGCGCCTGCCTTCGGAATCTACCGGGTGCGGGTCACCGATTCCGTTGGCGCCGTCGACAGATCCCTCGCCGCCATCCAACGCGGCATTCCACCCGAACCGGTTTTCACCGAATCGCCCCAGGGGAGGATCGTGGCGCTTGGCGAGAACGTCCTTCTGAGTGGCTCTGCCGAAGGCGCTTCCCCGTTGACTTACCAATGGCGGCTCAACGGCCAGGAGATCTTCGGCGCCACCAACAATTTCCTCGCCACCCGCGAAGACACCGCTGGTGAACCCCGCCATGTCGGGAAACGCGGCGGCCGCTCGCTCTGGCTCACTTGGCGCGCCCCAGCCTCCGGCGTCGCCACCTTCAGCACCACCGGCTCGAGCTTCGACACGCTTCTAGCGATCTATGGCGGCACGTCCCTCGCCTCCCTCCAGCCCGTCGCCAGCGACGAGGATTCCGGCGGCTTCCTCACGAGTATAGTGCGCTTCAACGCCATCGCCGGCACCGACTATTCCATCGCCGTGGACGGGTTCGCCGACGCGGCCGGCGTCGGCGTCCTGAGTTGGGACCTCGATCCGGCGGAGCCCCCGCTTCCCGTCCTGCTCCAACAACCTGCCAGTGTGCTTGGCGCGGTCGGCGATCCCATCCAGTTCTCCGTCGCCTTCACCCCCGCCACGGCCTCGGTTCAGTGGCTCTTCAACGATCGCGAACTCACCGGCCAAACCGCAGCCAACCTGACGATCAACCCCGTCACTCCCGCCCAGGCCGGCACCTACCGCGCCCGCTTGCGAACCCCGGAAGGCGCCGTTCTGGAATCCGCCAGCGCGGTGCTCGAAGTCACGGATCGGCCCCAAGCTGCCGGCACGCTCAGCGCCAACAAACTCGACGACCTGTTCCCCGAAGGCGCCTCCGTCGCCCTCGGCGCGCTCGCTCTCCATGACTTGGAACTGGCTGCCAACCTGCCCGTGTCGGTCGGGTTGCCCGGCAGTCAGTGGACCGATAATTCCCAGTCCAGCCGCGGCGGCGAGGATGCGGAACTCTGCCAGGCTTTCGCCACTGCCACCCGCTGGTTTCGCATCCGATTCAACGTGCCAGGCGCCGGTGCCACCGCCGTGCGACTCACCACTGACGGCAGCGAACTACCCAGTCTCGTCGCCGTCTTCACCAATCGCACCAACCTCCGCATGATCGCCTGCGACGCCGCCCTGCCTCCCCAAAAACCGAGCGTCGCCGTCCAGTTCGGCGCTCGACATGGAGTCGATTACCTCGTTCTGGTCGATGGGATCCAGGGTCGCCGGGGGCCGATCAAGCTCAACTGGAGCGGCGAAGAGGAGGCCCCTCCTCAGGTGACGCTCCGTGAAGGTCGGTTCCACGTCGAAATGAGGGTTGCACCCGCTCTCTACGATTGGCAGGTCGCCATGGCCCTGGGCACCTGGCAAACCGTCTTGAGAACCAATCTCCCGTCGGGCGTTTTCCAGTTCCACGACGCCCTCCCCGCCACCGAGGCCGCCCATTTCTTCCGGTTGGTCCCCGCCAACCCGTGAGCCGTCGGTGGGCGGCCTGGACTGCGGTCAACAAGGGTCGTGAAGTGCGGAAACCCTGAGGGCGCGCTTTAGTTCGCGATGTACTCGCGCGGGTCGGTGATCTTTCCAGCCAAAGCGCTCGCGGCCACGGTTGCCGGCGACGCCAGGAAAACCTGCGATTCCTTGTGGCCCATCCGGCCTGGGAAATTGCGGTTCGTCGCGCTGATGCATTTCATCGGCGTGTTCATCCGGCCAAACGTGTCCACCGGCCCCCCCAGGCACGCGGCGCAACCGGCGTTCTCCGTCATCTGCACGCCCGCACCCACCAGGATCTCCCAGATTGTCTGATTCCCCCAGCGGGTCGATTGCAGGTCATGCACGATCTCCGGCGTCGCCGGCACGCCAAAGGTGTCGATCACCACCCGATGCCCGCGAACCACCCGTGCGAAGGCCACGAAATCACTCGTTTTGCCGCCCGTGCACGATCCGATGTAGGCACGATCAAGCTTAATGTTGCCCAGTTCTTTCGCCGGCTTCCGCTGACCCGGGTCGGGATGGCACGCCACCGTCGGCTCCAATTTGTCCAGGTCCACCACCCCATCGAAAATGAGCTTCTGGTCCTTGTCCGCCTCGACGGGCTCGTAGGCCTGCTTGGTCCCGTTGAGACGCGTCCGCGCCTCCACAAACTCCGCCGTACGCGCGTCGAACGGGAAGATCGCATTCTTCCCGCCCGCCTCGATCGCCATATTCGCGATCGTCATGCGGTCGTCCATCGACAGGCTCGGGATCCCGGACCCATCGAACTGCATCGCCCGATAGGTCGCGCCGTCGAAGCCTATCTCGCCGATCACATGCAGGATGATGTCCTTCGCCATCACCCCGGGCTGCAAACGTCCTTCCAGCCGGAACCGCATGGTCTCGGGCACCTTCAGCAACAGCTTCCCCGTCCCCATCACGAATCCCGCGTCCGTGTTGCCAATGCCCGTCGCAAATTCGTTGAAGGCACCGGCCATGCACGTGTGCGAATCGGTCCCGAACAAAACTTCGCCGGGTCGCGTATGTCCCTTTTGCGGCAACGCCGTGTGGCAGACTCCCGCGTAGTTCGACCCGTACTGCCGCTTCAGCACACCCTTCGCCCCGTCGAACTTCCAGTGACCGTTCGGATCGTCGATCACGTCGTAGAAGTACGGCAGCTCCTGCTCCCTCGAAAACTCACGCAGGATGTCCACGTTCCGGTTCGACTTCGAATCCGCCGTAAAAATGTAGTGGTCGGGAATGATGACCACCCGTTCCCGGTCCCAGACCTTCGCTTTGGCACCAAATTCCCGTTGAAAAACCCCAATGGTCCCCGGTCCACACACGTCGTGCGTCATCAGGACGTCCGCCTTGACCCACACGTTGTCCCCGGCTTGAACCGAAGTCTTCCCCGACGCCCGCGCCAAAAGTTTCTCAGTCAGTGTCATGGCAAAATCTCCGATGCCGCCGTCGACGCAGCCTCCCGCCTTTTCCGGGCTTCACCCTCGGCCGCGACGCCGACTTGGTCGCACATCAGTCCAAGCAAGATAGTCGGGAACCGGCAAACCGTGCAACGATCAGAAAATCCGATCCGGGGCTGAGCACCGCTCGAGCACTCCACACCCCTTCCACCGAACCCCTTTGAAAACCATGGGGCGCTTTCCCCCTCTCCGACTCGCGGGAGACGGCCGGAAAGACGGTTCCCAAATATTTCGTTGATCTCTCAACAATTGACCTGTCATAGGTCGATGCGTGATGGATGAACGACATTCCAGCCCTAGGTATCGGGCGCTGATCCAACTGTTGCGCACCGCCGAAGATCTTTGGAACTCTAGTCGTATCTTCTTCGAGCGTTGGGAAATCAGCCCTTCCCAGTTCAACGTTCTCAATCTTCTCTACAGCGCCCCGGAAGGCATGTCGCAATCGGACCTAAGTCGACTGTTGATTATGCATCGATCCAATGCCACCGGCCTGATCGATCGCCTGGAGAGGCGCCAACTCGTCCGTCGCGAGTCCAATCCCACCGATCGCCGCGCCTATCGGGTGGTCATCACGACCGCCGGCGCCGACCTGCTCAACCAGATCTTCCCGCACTACTTCGCCGCAGCCGATCGTGTTTGGGCTAATCTGCCTGACACCGCCGTGTCCCAGTTGCTCGATCAACTCCAAGAACTCACCGCCCACGCGTCCGCCGTCGCCGTGGCCGAAGCCACCACCACAGAGCCTGAGAAGGATGCCGTTCGGCCCGGACGGACCCGCCGCAGCCGTCCGCCACGCCCGGATCTGGGCAGCACTCATGACGCCACCCCTTGGCCTTCCGACGATCCACTCCGCACCAGCGACTTATGAGCGGCCAAGCCTTCCGCGCTTCCACGACCATGCCTTCCCGACGCGACACCCTCGGTCCGCTGGCAGCCCTAGGATGGGCATCCGCCGCCTCGGTCCTGTTCCACGGCGGCTACCGTCTGCCAGGTGGATGGCTCATGCTCGCCTTTCCCACGGTACTTTTCGCCCTCGTCTGGCTTCCATCCGCGCGCTCCGCCTTTTATGTCGGCCTGACCCTAGGCCTCGGTCTCTACGCCCCGCATCTCGGCTTCTTCTGGACCCTTTTTGGCCCTGCCGCCGTCATCCTGTGGCTGGTGTTGGCCTTCTGGGTCGCCGCATTCCTCGGGGTCGGTCAATCCCTCCGACAACGCCTTCCGCCCACGACTTTGATCGTCGCCCTGCCGCTGCTCTGGACCGGGCTCGAATACTTCCGGAGCGAACTGTACCTCCTCAGGTTTTCCTGGCTCAGCCCCGCCCTCGCGCTTGTGGAACCACCGAACACCCCAGCACTCGCTCCGGCGTTCCACAGGCTCGGCGGTTACGGCGTCGGATTCATCCTCGCTCTCGCTGCGTCCCTGATCTGGTTCGCTCCCGACCGCCTGCGCCTGTCCGGCCCCCTCCTGCTCGGCTCGCTCGTCGCCGTGAGCGCCGCTTTCCATTCACGCTCCCTGCCCTCGCCGGAATCGGTCCGCTCCATCGCCTTCGCCGGAGCCCAGATCGAGAGCACCGCCGAGTCCGACATCATCCCGGTTCTGAATCGCCTCCGATCCGCCCACCCCAACGCCCAGCTCATCCTCCTGCCCGAATACAGTCTCGGCGGTGAACCCGATGCATACCTCCTCGATTGGTGCCGCCAGCACGGATGCCACTTGATTGTCGGCGGCCGCACGGCGCTGGAAGGAAATCAGTTTTACAACACCGCCTTCGTCGTGGACACCAACGGGGTGGTCGTCTTCCGCCAGGCCAAGAGCGTGCCGATCCAATTCTTCGACGATGGTTTGCCGGCGCCGTCTCAGGCGCTCTGGCACTCGCCCTGGGGCCGCATCGGCATCGCGATCTGCTACGATCTCAGTTACACCCGAGTCATCGACCGACTGGTTCGCGCGGGCGCGGAAGCCCTGGTGATTCCCACCATGGACGCCACCTCGTGGGGCGCCTATCAACACGCCCTTCATGCACGAATCGCCCCGCTGCGTGCCGCCGAGTATGGCCTGTCCATCGCCCGGGTCGCCAGCTCGGGCATCTCCCAGTCCGTGGACGCATCGGGTCGTGTCACCGCATCGGCACCGTTCTCGGACAATGTTGAATTCCTGCACGGCATTCTCGAGATTTGCGGCCCTGGATCCGTGCCCCCGACCGTTGGCTGGCTCCTGCTTCTTCTGCCGTTGCCGCCCTGCTCGTGATCATCGCCGCACTGCCGATCTCGCTTATTCAATCTCTTACGCCCTCCCGTGGCCCCCGCCCTTTATGATCAAGATCCTCCTCCGTTGGTTCGCCCGCGTGTTCTTCGGATTCCGTGCCTACAACACCGGCGCCCTGACCACGCCCGGGCCGATCCTTCTCCTGCCCAACCACGTCTCGTGGCTCGACTGGCTCTTCCTGGGCGTCTGCCTGGACGACGACTGGAAGTTCGTGACCTCCCGCGAAACGGCCCAGACCAGCTGGCTGCATCGGATGATCATGATCAATCGGCGCACCTTTCCGATTGAGGTCACCTCCCCTTACGCCGTGAAGCGCATGGCCGAACACCTCGAAAAGGGCGGGCGCCTCGTCCTTTTCCCAGAAGGGCGGCTCTCGCATACCGGCAACTTGATGAAGCTCTTCGACGGCACCGGCTTCCTCATCTTCAAGACCCGCGCCAAGGTCATCACCGCGCATCTGCGCGGCGCGCTTCGTGTTCCGTTTTCCCCACACCCCGGCTGGCGCCGCCTGTTCACCCCCGTCAGTGCCCATTTCAGTGACCTGATCACCCCGCCCCATCCCGGCGACGTCAGCACCACCGAGGCGCGTGGCCTTCTGACCGCCTGGCTGCGAGACCAAATGATCCGGCAGCAGTTCGAGGTTGAAATGGCGTTTGGACCCTCTCACGTGCTCGATGCTGTTGTTGAAACCGGCCGGCAACGCCCCGGATTCGTCGTCCTACGCGACGTGACGTCCCAAACGCTCACCTACCGGCGGCTTCTGGTCGGAGCCGAGTTGCTCGCCGAACAGTGGCGAACCCTGCTTCACCGCGACAAGCCACGCACCGGCGTCCTCCTCCCCAACGTCAACGCCACCCCGGTCACGCTCCTCAGCCTCTGGGCCGCCGGCCACACCCCGGCCATCCTCAACTTTTCCGTCGGCACGGCCGTCATGCTCCAGTGCTGCGAACTCGCTGGTGTCCGCCAGATCATCACCTCCCGCCTCTTCCTCCAGAAGGCCAAGATCGATCCCCAGTCATTCCTCGGCGCCGGAATCGAACTGCTCTATCTGGACGACGTCCGAACCCGCATCCCCGGCCTCAGCCGATTCACCGCGCTGCTTCGATCCTTCGTCACCCGCCACCAAGCCCTCACCCGTCGTCCCGCCGGCGACGGCACCGCCGTCATTCTATTCACCAGTGGTTCCGAAGGTGTGCCGAAGGGCGTCGAACTATCCCATCGCAATCTGCTGGCCAACCTCCGGCAAATGCTCGCCTCCCTGGATCTCCAGGACAACGACCGCTTCTTCAACGCCATGCCGCTCTTTCACAGCTTCGGCGTCATGGCCGGCTTCGTCGCCCCGCTCGTCCGCGGCATCTTCTGCTTCCTCTACCCGTCCCCGCTCCACTACCGGATCGTCCCCACTCTGGTCTACGACCTGAACTGCACGATCATGTTCGGCACACCCACCTTCCTCAACGGCTACGCACGGAAAGCCCATCCCTACGACTTCCGCTCCGTACGAATCCTGATCGCCGGTGCCGAAAAGCTGCTCGACGCCACCTTTCAGACCTACGCCCGGAAGTTCGGCGTCCGAATTCTTGAAGGCTATGGCGCCACGGAATGCAGTCCCGTGGTCTGCTTGAATTCCCTGCTCGAACCCCGGGTCGGCGCCGTCGGAAAATTCCTTCCCGGCATGGAATGGCGGCTCGAACCCCTGGAAGGCGTCGCGGAAGGGGGACGTCTGTTCGTGCGCGGCCCCAATGTGATGAAGGGCTACCTCAACCCCGACGCCAACGCCATGTTCCAGGCCCTCGGCGGCTGGTACGACACCGGCGACATCATCCGCGTCGACAAGGACGGCTATGCCTACGTCCTGGGCCGCCTCAAACGGTTCGCCAAAATCAGCGGCGAAATGGTCAGTCTTACCGCAGTTGAAGATGCCCTCGCCGGCGCCTTCCCTCAGTTCGGACTGCGCTGCCAATTGGCGGTCGTCGCGCTGCCGGACGAAGACAAGGGTGAACGTCTGGTCGCCGTCACCAACGAACCGAAGCTTCAGCTCGAAGACCTCCGTGCGGTCATCAAGGCCAAAGGTTTCAGCAACCTTTGCGTCCCTCGCGAACTTCGGGCCGTCCGCGAAATCCCCAAACTCGGCACTGGCAAGGTCAACCACCGCGAACTGGTCACTCAACTCCAGGCCGCGGAAACGCCCGCGACATGAGTGCCTTGTCGGCGGGGGAGATCCCGGACGCTCTCCAATGCCGCCAAGTAGCGCCCGAACCTCCGATGCCTTCAACGGCCCTCTGGACACCGATGAAATCATCCCGTTCACGCCTCGGCCTGCGCGCAGGCACTGCCGCTCTCATCGCCGTCGCCTCGCTCCTCATCGGGCGCTCGCTCCTCTTCCACGGCCCCTTCCAACCACCCGCACCTCTCCCCGCCGAAGGCATCGTCGACCTCCACTGCCACACCGCCGGCATCGGCGCCGGCAATAGCGGCTGCTTCGTGTCTCCTCGGATGCGTTCGAACTTCCGCTTCCGAATCTACCTCGACGCTTTCGGGATCTCCGAAACGGATCTGCTCCGGCACGGCGATCGCTTCCTGCTCCAAAAACTCTCGCGCGACGTCGCCGCCAGCCACCACCTCCAATCCGCCGTCGTGCTCGCCCTAGACGGAGTCGTCGACGCCAACGGCGAGCTGGACACCAACCGCACCGAGGTCTACATCCCCAACGATTTCATGGCCGAGGCAACATCCCGGCTCACCAATCTGCTCTTCGGCGCCTCCATTCATCCCCGCCGACCCGACGCCGTCGCCCGCCTTGACCGCGCTGCCGCTCAAGGTGCCGTACTTGTGAAATGGATTCCGTCCATCATGGGCATCGATCCCGCCGATCCGCGCTGCATTCCGTTCTACCAGCGCCTCGTTCATCACCGCATTCCGCTCCTGTCCCACACCGGTCCCGAGCGCTCCTTCACGAGCGCTACCGATGCCCTGGCCGATCCCGATCGGCTGCGCCTGCCCTTGGAACAGGGGGTCGTGGTCATCGCCGGACACGTCGCCGGCGGCGGTGAAAGCAACGGTGTTCCCGACCTCGAGAAGCTTCGACGACTGATGAAGGAGTTCCCCAATCTCTACGCGGATATCTCGGCCCTGACGCTGGTGAACCGCATCGGCCACCTCCGGGCGACGCTCGCAGCGCCCGAATGCCGCGGCCGCCTCGTCTACGGCTCGGACTTCCCGCTGATCAACACCGCGCTCGTCTCGCCCTGGTACTACCCGCTCAACCTGACGGAGGCTCAACGGCAAACGATCGCCGCCATGGCAAGCCCGTGGGACCGCGACATCGCCCTGAAACAAGCCCTGGGCGTTCCCGCCGAAGTCTTCACCGCGACCAAGAAGATCCTCCGCCTGCCGTCAGGCTCTGGCGGCGGTCCGTAGCGAATGAAATGGGACACGCCCAACCCGTCTTCGGGATCCGGGCTCTTGCGTCTCCGTGGCCAATCCCTGCGTCACTCCAACGTCTCGGCCACCTCAAAACCCCGCCGCCGCCAACGCATTCTGAAGAGGCCCCAGGACGAAGCCGGGCATACACCCGATCCCCACGACCCCAACCGCGGCCACCACCACCGTCGCAAACTCGAGCCCACCCTTCGGCCAAACATCCTTACCACCCTCCGGTGCCTCGACGAACACCACCTTCAGCAGCCGCAGGTAATAGAAGAAGGACACGCAAGTGGTCGCTGCGCCTAACCCCACCAGCCACAGCAAACCGAAGTCGCCACCCCCCACGGACATCGCCACCAGGAAGAGGTAGAACTTCCCGAAAAAACCGGCGAGTGGCGGAATGCCTGCCAGCGAGAGCACGAAAACCCCAAAGCAAAGCGCCAGCCCGGGCGCACGCTGACTGAGTCCACGGAAGTGCTCCCAATCGGCCCCGCCGGTTGCGGCCTCCACCAGGGACACCACACCGAAAGCCCCCAGCGCCGTGATGGCGTAGGTCACCACGTAGAACGTCACGGCGAACAAGCCCAGGGTCTTTCCTTCGACCAAGGCCATCAGCACATAGCCGGCATGGGCCACCGCCGAATACGCCAGCAACCGCTTCACATTCCGCTGCGAAAGGGCCGCCAGATTGCCGATGACCATCGACGCCGCGGCCAGCATCGCCAGCAACGGTGTCCAACCCGGCGCGACGCTGCCCCAACTCCAGTGCCCGCTGACCGCCGGAAACGCGACCACGGTCAGTTTTCCGAGAATAAAAAACGCCGCCACCTTGGAACCCGCCGCGATGAAACTAGCCACCGGCGTGGGCGCCCCCTGATACGCGTCCGGCGCCCAGAAGTGGAACGGCACAGCCGCCACCTTGAACCCCAACCCCACCAGCACCATCACCAAGCCCACCAGCAGCAACGGCGACACACCCGCCGTCGAGAGCTTCAGCGCAATCGCCCGGAACTCGATCGCGCCAGTCGCCCCATAGATCAGGCTCAATCCGAACAGGAGAAACGCCCCGGCCATTCCACCAAACAAAAAGTACTTCACTGCCGCTTCGGTTCCCTGCGGGTCGCGCTTGTTGAAGCCCACCAGGATGTAAAGCGACACGCTCGCCAGTTCCAACGCCAGGAAGAGCACCAGCACGTTCTCCGTGCCCGCAATCAGCATCATCCCCACCAACCCCAGCAGCAGCACCGCCACATACTCCCCGATGTGAACCGAAAACGCCGAGCGCCCTGACAGCAGCAGCGTGCCCACAGTCAACCCGAGCAAAACCATCTTCACCCAACGCGTCAGGGCATCGCTGACCTGCATCCCCCCGCCAATCGAACCCGCAGGAGCGCCCACCCAAAGCCACGCCACCGTCGCCACACATCCCAACACCCCCAGCCCACAGGCCCAACCCCGACGCGTCGCCAGCGCCGTAGCGGAACCCATCTTCAGGTCGACGCCCAGCACCACGAGCGCCGTCACTACGACGATCGCCTCGGCCAAAGTCAGTCGCGCCAGTTCGAAATAGTTCATGGCCATCCAAACGCCTTGCGCATCGTCGCGAATGCCGGCGATCCCAGCCCCCCATCAATCCAGTCGAGCAGGATTTTCGGGTAAAGCCCCACCACCAGGCTCGTCCCCAATAGCAGCAGCGCTCCGCACTTCTCGGGCAGCGTGATGGGCGTCGCGTCCTCGGGCGTCACGGTCGTCGGCGGCCCCAGAAACGCCTTCTGCAACACACGCAAGGTGAACGCCACCGCCAGCACCACCCCAACCCCCGCCGCCAACGCCGCCACGGGGAATGCCTGCCAGGCTCCGGTCAGCACCTGCATCTCGGCGACAAACCCGCTGAAACCCGGCAACCCCATCGAGGCCACCGCCGCCAGAGTGAAGGTCACCGCCGCAAACGGCAGCGCCCGAGCCAATCCCAACCCTTCCAGAAGGGTCAGTTCACGCGTGTGGGTCCGGTCATAGACCATCCGCCCCACCACACCGAACAGCAGCCCCGCAATCACACCGTGGGAAAACATCTGCAGCACCGCCCCGGAAACACCCCGCGGGTTCGCTGACGCCAAACCCAGGAGCACAAACCCCATGTGGCTCACGCTCGAGTAGCCGATCACAAACTTGAAATCCTGCTGCACCAACGCCACCAACGCCGCCGACACAATCCCCACCGTCGCCAACGTCGCCACCACCGGAGCCCAGAGCGCCGCCCCGTGTGGCATCACCATCATCCCCACCCGCAAGGCCCCATACGCCCCCAGCTTCATCACCACCCCCGCCAAAAGCATCGACGCCGCCGTCGGCGCCGCCACATGACCCGTCGGCGCCCACGTATGGAACGGCCAGAGGCCCGCCAGAATCGCGAATCCCACAAACACCAGCGGAAAAGCCCAGGTCTGCACGCCCGGAGGCAGCCCGGAATTCGCCAGTCGCACGAGATCGAAGGAACTTGTCCCCGACGCCAGGTAGATCGCCAGCACCCCCACCAACACCAGCGCACTGCCGATGAAGGAGTACAACGCCAGTTTCATCGCCCCGTACTCCCGACGCGTCGATCCCCAGATCGCGATCAGGAAATACTTCGGCACAATCGCCAGTTCGTAGAACGCAAAGAACTGAAAGAGATCGAAGCTCAGGAACACCCCGTACACGCCGGTGATCAACAGCAGGTACAAGGCGAAGAACTCATTCGCTCGAACGCTGATGTTCCAGGAAAACAGAATGCCTGCCACCGCCGCGAGTCCAGTCAACAGCACGAGCACGACGCTCACCCCGTCCGCGGCAAGGTGGAAGTCGATCCCCAACGGCTTCACCCACGGAACCCTAACCAAGGTCACCAACTCGGAATTCACCCCCACCTGGAACGTCCCAACCACCGTTGCCACACACCCAGCCACCGACGCCATCAACGCGATCCACCGACATCGCGCCGGGTTGCCAGGACCCGCCAGGTAAACCCCGACCGCTCCCAACATCGAAATCCAGATCGTCCAGGTGAGCGCCATAGGTCAGTTACCTGCCGCCATGCCGAGTACGGTCGGATTCGTCCACCTAAGCACCAGATCCGGATACACCCCCAGCACAAACATCAACCCCACAGGCACCCCCAGAAGGATCCGCTCGCCGAGATCCAGATCCCGAAACCCACTCCCCGGACATTCCAGTTCCCCATAAAACAGCCGTTGCATCAGCGTGAGCAAAAAGACCGCCGTCGCCAGAAGCCCCAGCGTCCCCATCACCGCCACCCAGGGCGCCGCTGCGTAGACGCCCCGGAAGATCAAAAACTCGCCCACGAATCCGTTCAACCCAGGCAACCCCAACGACGCAAACACGCTGATCCCCATCAACCCACAGAAAACCGGCGCCACGCCACGCAACCCGCCAAATTGATCAAGCCTCCGTACCCCGCCGGTGCGGCGTTCAAACAACTCGACCGCCGCAAACAGGGTCGCCGCCGTCAAACCATGGTTCAACATCTGCAACAGGACACCGTTCAATGCCGGCGCCGCGGCCGATTCCACCCAGTCTGCCCCCGTCGCACCCGGCGTGAGCACGAACGCACCCATCAGGCAGTAACCCAGATGGTTGATCGACGAATACGCCAGCACCCGCTTCAAGTCGCGCTGCACCATCGCTGCCAACGCCGGGAAAATGACAGTCGCCAGCGCCAGCAACAGAAGAGGTCCCTGCAACTCGCGAAACTGATCAGGGAAAATCGGCAACGCCACCCGCAGCAGACCGTACACCCCCATCTTCGACATCACCCCCGTCAGGACCATCGTCACCGGCGCCGGCGCCTCGGTGTACGTCGACGGCAGCCAGGTGTGGAACGGCCAGATCGGCACCTTCACTGCGAATCCCAGTAGCACCCCCAGGAACACCGCGCGGGTGAGTGCTTCGCCGGAGATCCCGAGACCCAGTCGCGGCAACGCAGCACCCAGCCCCTGCGCCAGTTGTCCGGAACGGCCCAAGCGAGCCAGTTCGATGAAGTCGAACGTCCCTCCGGCCACCCGCAGCGCCAGAAAACCCATGAGCAGCGCCACGCTCCCCACCATCGTGTACACGAAGAACTGGAAGGCCGCGGGCCCGGCTCCCGGTCCGCCAAAAAAGCGCACCAGCAAATACGCCGGAACCAGGCTCAGTTCCCAGAACAGGAACCAGTGGAAGAAGTTCAACGCCGTGAAGGTCCCCATCAATCCCGCCTCCAGGAGCAGCAGCAGCCCGTAGTACAGCGACTCGCGTCCCGCGGCGACCCGGTCCGAAACGGCCGCCGCCAGCAACGGCACAGCCGCCGCCAACAGCACCGACACCAGGCCCAAACCATCCAGGCCCAGGTGATACTCCACCCCCAAGGTCGGCACCCAGGACCGGCGCTCCACGAACTGCAGCGCACGGGTCGTGACGTCAAACTCCACCCCCACCCACACGACCAAACCCAGTACCACAGCGTGGCTCACCAAGGCGATGCGCCGCACCCCGGATGCCCCCGACCGCGGCCACGCCGCAACCAGTGTGCCCAACGCCAAAGGCACCAACATCAAAACACTCAGCCACGGCATGTTCATGACGCCTTGACCCCCCACACCATCCACGCCGCCAAAACCACCATGCCCAGTCCCAACAATCCCAGATAACGCTGCGTCCGGCCGTTCTGCAGCCGACTCACCCAACGCCCCGTCCACTCGGTCGTCCCACAACCGGCGTCGAAGCCCATGTTCACCAGCAACTCATCCACCCAGCGCATCACATACGCCAATCCCTGCGCCCCCGCTCCCACCGCCCGCACCAACCCTCCAATCACCCAAGCATCCAGCCATCCCACCAATTCCGCTCCCAGATGAAAGGCCCGCACCACCGTCGCCCCGTAAAGTTCATCGACCCAGAATCGGGCCCGCATGGCTCCGAACATTCTCGGAAAAAGTGCTTCAAACCGATCCATCGACACCGGGCTGATCCGACCCTGACGACCATACAGCCACCACCCCAGCCCCATGCCCACCGCCACCACCCCCGTGGACGCCGCCATCATCGGCGCCGCCTCGATCAGATGCCCGAGATCCCAGTGCGCTTCATGTCCACTCAAGAAAGCCTCGAACCACGGCCATGCCGGTGTCCCCAGAAATCCAAGAACCACGGCAAACACGGCCAGAATCGTCAGGGGCACCGTCATCGTCGCCGGACTTTCGTGCACCGATCCCAATCCGTTCTCACTCCGGTTCGGGCCGAAGAAAACCTCGCTCATCTGCCGCGTCATGTAGAAGGCAGTGAGCAACGCCCCAAACAACCCTAACGCAAACGGCCAGACATTGGGCTGCCACAACCACGCCGCGTGCAGGATCTCGTCCTTGCTCCAAAACCCGGAAAACACCAGCGGAACCCCGCAGAGGGCCATCATGCCCACCGAGTAAGTCGCAAAAGTCACCGGCATCGCATGGCGCAAACCGCCCATCCGCCGGATATCCTGCTCCTCATCACAGCCGTGGATCACCGATCCCGCGCCCAGGAAGAGCAGGGCCTTGAAGAAGGCATGGGTCACCAGGTGGAACATCGCCACACCGACGCCCCCCGTTCCAAGTCCCAGGAACATGTACCCAAGCTGCGACACCGTGGAGTAGGCGAGAATGCGTTTGATGTCGCTCTGCCCGACAGCGATCAACGCGGCAAACACCGCCGTCACCGCCCCCACCCCCGCCACCACGTTCAAGCCGAAATGAGAACCGGCTGAGATCGGCAGCGTCGACCCGCCTGTCAGCAACGGAAACACCCGCGCCATCAGAAAGACACCCGCCGCCACCATGGTCGCCGCATGGATCAGCGCGCTCACCGGTGTCGGACCTTCCATGGCGTCCGGCAGCCAGACGTGCAGCGGCAATTGACCGGACTTGCCGATCGCCCCCACGAACAGGAGCAAGCCGATCGCGGTCGCGGCACTCAGTGCCCCGATTCCAGCGGACGACGTCAATCCCGCCAGCGCCGACGCTTCGAGGCACCCCAGACCGCCATCGTAAAACAACAGCGTGCCCGTGTCCCGGTACAGCCAGAGCATCCCCAGGAAGAGTCCGAGATCGCCAATGCGCGTCACCAGGAATGCCTTGCGTGCAGCCGCCGCCGCACTCGGCTTGTGAAACCAGAAACCGATCAAAAGGTACGACGCCACACCCATCAACTCCCAGCACATGAACAGCAACAACAGGCTGTTCGCGATCACCACCCCCAGCATTGCCGCCGCAAACAAGGACAGAAAACAGAAGAAACCGGTGACGTTGCCGTCGTGTGCCATGTAGCCCGTGCTGAACACGAAAATCAGCAGCCCTACGAAACTCACCATCACCAGCATCACCGCCGCCAGGGGGTCCACCACCCAGCCCAACCGAACCGCACCGGTCCCCACTCGAAACCAGTCAAAATTCGAGATGACCGCTGCTCCGTGGTTCCCCAAAACTCCCACCAACGCCGCCACCGAGAGAACGAATGCCAACACCATCGAGCCAATCGCCAACCCCTGGGCCAGTCGCTTGGCGCGGCGCGGCAATACGGCCGTCACCCCGGCAGCCAACAACGGCAAGACCGGTATCCACCCCACATTGGACAGAATTCCCTGCATTCAGCCCTTCATCTCCTCCAGCGAATCCAGATGGGTTGTACGCCGATGTCGGAACATCGCGAGAATCAACGCCAGACCCACCGCCGCTTCCGCCGCCGCAATCGCAATCGAAAACAAGGCGAACATCAAACCGGTCTGCGGATCCGGATTCGGCCCGTACCGCCAAAACGCCACGAAACTCAGATTCCCCGCGTTCAGCATCAATTCCACCCCGACCAGAACGAGAATCGCATTCCGCCGCGCCAAAGCCCCCGCCATTCCGGTGGCGAACAGCATCACAGCCAACACGAGATGCGCGACCAACGGCGTCATGACACCGACCTCCCGGATTCGCGGGTCGGAGATGTTCCGCCCGATCCCGGCACCACATCTTTCCCATTCGCCGCGCCGCGATCCGCTTTCACGCCGCGTTTCTCGGGCATGGCCAGTACCGCCGCTCCAATCATGGCCACGGTCAACACCACCCCAATCACCTGCAGCGGCAAGGCGTACTCCGTCATCAACACCCGCCCAATCTGCACGACGGGGACCGGCTCAGGAGCCGCATCGCGCGGTACCCAACGGGCCACGGTCATCACCGCCGATCCCATCACGCCCGCGACCAGAAGGCCCACCAGCACCGCCATTCTCCAGGATGGCGCCCGTTCCTCCTGCTCTCCGCCCCCCGCCGAACGGGTCAACAACAGCACAAAAACCAACAAGATCGCCACCGCCCCGATGTAGACCACCACCTGGGCCAATCCCAGGAATTGCGCCCCCATGCCCAGATAAATCCCCGCCAACCCCGCAAACGTCACCACCAGTGACAAGGCGCAGTGAACCGGGTTGCGCAACGACATCGCCGCCAGCGCCCCCAGCACCGTTAACCCCGCCAAAAAATAGAACATCGGGCTCATCCTGTTCGGTCATCCGTCGGCGTACCGATACGTCCGAGGCCCGATCTGCCTCCGTCCCACCAAGGCCCTGCCCAAAAGCACCCACGCCACCGCCAACGGCGGCGCACACACCAACCACCCGGCCCAACCCCCACCCAAACGGTGCCAGACCACCACCACCGGTAGAATCACCAAAGCCATCGGCAGCATGAACTTCCACGCAAAATCCATCAGTTGATCCATTCGCAATCGCGGCGTCGTTCCGCGCACCCAAATAAACAGCGCCATCAAGGTGAAGAGCTTCCCGAAGAACCACATCCACGAAGGCACCCAGCTCAGGAACGACACGGGCGCCGTCCACCCTCCCAGGAACAACGTCACCGCCATCGCGCTGCTCGAAAACATGCCCAGGTATTCCGCCATGAAGAACAGCGCAAATTTGAAGCCCGAGTACTCGATGAAGTAACCCGCAACAATTTCGGACTCACCCTCCGGCAGATCGAATGGCGACCGATTCGCCTCCGCAAACGACGCGATCACAAACAGGACGAATGCCACAAGCCCCCAAGGCGTGAACACATTCCAGCGCGCCAGCCATTCTCCTCCCACCGCCGCCTGCGCTTCGACGATTCCCACCGTCGACAACGTCCCCGCCATCATCACCACGCCCATCGTCGACAGAATAAACGGCAACTCGTAACTCACCATCTGCGCGATCGCCCGCATCGCGCCCAGCAGCGAGTACTTGCTGCGGCTCGCCCAACCCGCCATGAAAACCGCCAGTTCGGTCGATGCCCCTGCCGCGAAGAAAAACAACAACCCACAGTCGAGATCCAACACCACCATGTTCCGGCCAATCGGCAGCACCAGATAGGTCAGCACCACCGGCACCAGCAACGCCAAGGGAGCCAGGAAATGAACCACCCGATCCGCCGTCCGCGGCACCACATCCTCCTTGGTCAGGGACTTGATCCCGTCTGCAATGAACTGAAAGAAACCAAAGGGCCCCACCCGGTTCGGTCCCAACCGGTTCTGCATCCGCGCGATCGCCTTACGTTCGCAGACCGTGGTCAGACCGAAGAGCAGCGCAAAGACACTTAGGATCGAACCGAGGGAAATGACCAGACTCGCCCACGGCCGCGCCAACTCCGGTAGAAAACCCACCACCCAGTGAAGCAGGTTCACGAAGAGTTGGTCGATAGATGGCGCCATGGTGCAGACCCACTGAAGTCCGCTCCCCCGATTTCAAACCCTGCGAGGGATCGGGAGAAGCCCTTTTTTCGGTAAAACGGAGTACTCCGCGCGGGCCAGGGAAATGCGGTTGTCAGCGAAGCGAGCACACCGACCTTGGCGGAGTGCGGAGACCCAGCTTAAGACGCAACCCCCGGCGCGTTGTTGACCGTCGTGGTACCCGTCGCCGCCACCTTGGGCTTCGCCGCCGAGGCTGCTTTCGCCTCCGCATCTGCCCTGGCTTTCGCCGCCGCCTTCACCCGTTCCTCTTCCCGGCGGGTGTCGATCTCCGAGGCATCTGTGGGATGCAAGGTCTGAAAATACCCATTCGGTTTGGTCAACTGGTCGCGATTCAGCAGGAGTCCGCCGAACCGATCCGTCGTGCTCAACTCGTACTGATTGTCCATCTTGATCGCGTCGAACGGACACACCTCAACGCAGATCTGGCAACTCATGCAGACCGACGTGTCGATGTCGAAAACCGCAGGATAATATTGGGGTTTTCCCAGATGATCGGGTTTCTTGTCCTTGCTCTTCTCGATGTAAATGCACTGCGGCGGACACTCCTTCTCGCAGATCTGGCACGCCACACACCGCAGCCCAATCGCCGCCTCGTCCCCGTCAAACACCAGAAACGGAAACTGCCGGGAGTTCTCTTTCAGGGGCAGGCGCTGCTCCGGATACTCCACCGTGACCATCCGTTTCGGATCGAAGTACGATCCCACGAAATTGCGGCCGGTCTCGGCCAGTCCCTTGAGGATGCCAACGCCTAGCATAGGTCTCTTTCCTCTCGAAGGCTCACCGATCGACCTCCCCCAGTACAATGTCGATGCTGCCCAGGATGATCACGGTGTCCGCCACGTTGTGTCCCAGACAAAGGTCCTCCAGGACGGTCAAATTGATCAGGCTCGGCGGACGCACCCGGTACCGGTAGGGATTCGCTCCGCCGTCGCTGATCAGATAGAATCCCAACTCACCCTTCGGCCCCTCGATCCGCCCGTAGGCTTCACCCGGTTTGGGCCGGAACCCTCGCAGTTTTGCCTTCGGATCGATCACCGGACCCTCCGGGATTTCCTTCAACGCCTGCTCCAGAATCTTCAGCGACTCTCGCATCTCGAGAATCCGAAGCATGTACCGGTCGTAGGTGTCACCATGGTCCCCCAGGGGCACCCGAAACGGAAACCGCGGATAAATCCCGTACCCGTCCACCTTGCGCAGATCATAGTCCACTCCCGCCGCGCGCAGGCACGGACCCGAAATGCTGGCGTTCACCGCCAGTTCCTTCGTCAGAACACCCACCCCCTGGGTCCTCGACATCAGGATCTCATTCCCCGTCAACAGGTTCTCAAACTCATCCAGGAATTGCGGATAATCCGTGACCACCGTCCGCACCTGATCCAACCAGCCCGCCGGTGTGTCGCAGCGACATCCTCCAAACCGCATGTAGTTGCACATCATCCGGGCGCCCGTCAGCGACTCGAACAAATCGAGGATGAATTCCCGTTCCCGAAATCCGTACATGAGCGGGGTTCCCGACGCCCCCATGTCCTGCATCAGAAACCCCGCCAGACAGGTGTGATTCTGGAGCCGTGTGAGTTCTGCCGTGATCACCCGCAAATACTCGGCGCGCTCCGGCACCTGCAGGCCCACCAACGTCTCCACCGCCAGCGCATAGGCCCAGTTGTTGGTCAGCGAACAGAAGTAATCGAGCCGGTCGGTATAGGGCATCGACGACAGATAACTCGTCCCTTCCGCAATCTTCTCGTGGTTTCGGTGCAGATAGCCAAACACGGGCTTCAGCTTCACCACCGTCTCCCCTTCCAGGACCACGTCCATCCGGAACACTCCGTGGGTCGACGGATGCTGTGGGCCCATCGAAATCTCAAGCCACGACCCACCGCCATCCTCCATCTCCTGCGGAAGCAGGGCGAAACGATCGACCGCACTCAACCCCGGCGAACCCGAACCCTGGGTGCTCCCACCATTCCCTCCGCTCATGCCGTGCCTCCCCGATCCTGATACGGCTTTGCACGCTCAAGGACACGATCGTGCGGTGTCGGCTCGTACTCGAAGTCATCCGGATCCACGTAGTCCTTCCGCATCGGATGATCCTTGAAGCCCTCCCACATCAACAATCGGCGCAGATCCGGATGCCCATCAAAGCGCACACCGAATAAATCAAAAATCTCCCGCTCCTGCAGCTCACAACCCCGCCATACTGGCGTCAGGGACGGCACCGCCACCTCTTGGGCCCGGTCCAGGGTTCGGACCCGGAGAATCACCGGGCCGTGCTTCAGCGCCACGGAATAGAGGTGGTACACGACCTCCAAGCATCCGGGGATACCCCGCGTTTCCTCCACTTCCTTCTCCACCCCATCCACCGTCTTCTTGACCTTCACCTTCTCTGTCCGGTCCGGCCAATCAACCCCCGTGACGTTCGAGCAGTAGTCCATCCGCAGGCTTGGATCCTCCCGGAGAAACAACGCCACCGTGGCGAGATGATCGCGATCCACTCGAAGTGAATGCTGCGCGGAGGGTGCGGGGTTCAGAACGAGGTCCACCACAGCCTCCGGGCAGGCGGCGAGCACGCGCATACGAATCTGTTCAAGGGTCTCCACGGCGTCAGAGTTCTAGCGTTCAGCCCCGCACCGGGACTCGCGGCGCCTTCCACACATCCGGGTTGAAGGGCGGCTCGACATCATGGGATCCCTGCTTCGGAATGGGAAACTCACTCGGCGCATCCGCTCGAAGATGCCGCGGACGCCCCTCACCGGTCAGCGACTGGTTCCCGATCTTTTCTTGAAGGGTCATGAGGGCATGAATCAGAGCCTCCGGTCGCGGAGGGCAGCCAGGAATATGTACGTCCACCGGAATGTACCGGTCGATGCCCTTCAACACGTTGTAGCCCTGTTTGAACGGCCCCCCTGAAATCGCACAGGCCCCCATCGCGATGACGTACTTGGGTTCCGCCATCTGGTTGTAGAGCCGCACAATCTGCGGGACCATTTTCTTGGTCACCGTCCCCGACACGATCATCAGGTCCGCCTGCCTTGGCGACGGACGAAAGACCTCGGACCCAAACCGCGCCATATCGTAGCGAGCCATGGTACTCGCGATCATTTCGATGGCGCAGCAAGCCAGTCCGAATTGAAGGGGCCAAACTGAGTTCTTACGTCCCCAGTTGTAGAGGTCCTGAATCGATGTGACGACGACCCCCTGCGCGCGCAGGTCCGACGATGGATTCAAGGAACTACTCATGCATTAACGCCACGTCAGAACGCCTTTGAGCCAAGCCCAGACAAGCCCTTCCGCCAACAGGAGGAGAAACACAGCCATGGTCAACAAGGCACCGAGAGAAAGACCGGTGTAGGCGGCGGCGAACGGAATCAGGAAGATGCTCTCCACGTCGAAGACCAAGAAAACGATGGCGTAGAGGTAGTAGTGAATGTTCTGGTTCCCACCCGGATCACCCGAAGACGCCAAGCCGCACTCATAATTGGAGCATTTCTCCTTACCCGGTTTGGCCGGCGAAAAAGTCAGCGCCCAAATCCGGGCCAGAAGGAGTGGGCCAACGCCAAAACCCACCGCCATCGCGGCAAAAACCAAAACCACATGATTCGGGAATTCCAGAAGAGGTTCCATCGGCCGCCAAGAGTGAAGTGGACGATGGAGGACAAGTCAACCAGCAGGTCCGAAATCCCCGGCTGCAGCCGAGCCCAAATCCAAGATAGAACTTCCGTTTCACCCCCGGCAGCAGCCGAAGTCAGCCCATGCGTGAGCCAATCTCGACGAGTTCATCGACCCCTACTCGGGGAGGACAGCGGCATCCGCCAAATCTCCTGTCTCCCCGCTTTCTCCCGCCCTGCGCTTTCCCCCGCTCTGGTCATGCCAGCCTCGTGCTACAATTCCCAAGCAGCGCTGCGCCGAGCAGTCCAAGAGTGCCAACCGACGGCTCCGGAATAATGGTGATTGGGAATCCTCGTAGACCGATCACTGGTGCCTCTGGAGTGGCACTACGGCCAAGTCCCTGATGTGCGACTCCTGCGAACACCCTCGCCACGCAAAAGACGAAACTGAGAAATAGCCTCAGGCGTCCCTCCGGTTCAAAAACGAAAAGGCCGCCCGTAAGGGCGGCCTTTGATCCTACACATCAGCAACACGTTACTTCTTGCGACGGATCAGCAGCAGACCCGCACCGAGAAGACCGAGAGCAGCGATGGACGGCTCAGGAATGATCGCGCTCACCGAGAAGCCACTGAGACCGACGAGGTTCGCGGGGAGGGACGGGGGCGAACCAGCGCCACCAGTCACCACGTTGAACACTGCGGAAGCACCGTAGCCGCCCAAATCTTTGCTAACGGCGTCGGCATACGTCGCACCTTGGCTGGCGTACCACGCCACCATCTGAACCGCGGCAGGGCTACCGCCAGCCACACCAGGGATCGTGATCGCTCCACCACCGGTGATATAACCAGCACCAGCGCCTTCACGGAAAGGAACCGGAACGCCCACCGAGGCGAGCGTGCCACCCGGAGCCGACGCCATCAATTGACCCCAGACCGCATTGTCGCCGGTGCCAGTCACGCGGGCTCCGCCGAGGTAGGTCACAGGAGCATCAATGGGGCCCGTACGGTTTGAGAAGTTCACATTCCCCTGCGCGAAGGCAGAAACGGCGACTGACAGCGCGGCAAATGCAATAACGATTTGTTTCATGTTATAGAGTATACTGAATTGGGATTTGATTCTGGGTAAAAGTACCATCATCAGCTGTTACGCCTCAGTTGACAGAGAACGTACGGGTCCAGTTGGCAGCCGCGCTCTTCTGCACCCAGAAGCCTTCACCAACTCCAACCGTCGGCTCACCAGAACCCCACTCGCCCAACGAGTAAGCATTCAAGGTGTAGGTCTGGTTAGCGACGTCCCACTTGTAAACGGTGTCTTCGTCCGCAACAGGGAACTTGAGATCGGTCACCAATTTGCCCGCCTGGGGAACTTGGGAGGCCGTCAAGTTCAGGTTCGCGGCCAACGCGGTGCTGAGGCTGCCTTGGGGAACTTCGCCCACGAAGGTCAACGTAATGTCCGTGGCGCCTTCGTTCTTGATGAAGAACGCAGTGCCAGGCCCAATCACTTGGTTCGGATTGGCCCATTCCCCAAGGCTATACGCATTGAGGGTGAACGCTCCGGCCGCGTAGGTGAAGACCGTCACGTCACCGGCAGGCGCGAGAACTTCGCTAACCCTGTTGCCGCCTGCGTTGAGCTGGTTCGCGACCAAGGCGAGCCTGTTCGCAGGAACAGTGACGTTGATGTAACCAACTGCGTTCACCGAATAAACCTGGGCCGAAGCACCGAGGGATCCGGCCACGCCGAGGACTGCTGTGGTAAGGATGAGTTGTGTTCTCATTGTGTTGCTGCTCGTGTTTCCGTGTGTGCCATAGACGCTTACAGACGTGCCGTTTGATGTCAAAACTTTTTTTGGCATCCCATTGCTTCGGATTTCACGCCTGCAAGTCATTTATTGCATGAGCATTAAGCTCCTTTTCCGACGTCTGGCAAGTCCTGGATTCGTTTCCTTTGACTCTCCCGATCAGCTCCAAGCCCTAGGACCCACCCCTGCTGTCCGCCCTCTGCCTCCCCTGACGCCTCAGTGGAAACCATGCGATTCCCCGGATGACAACCCTTGCGCGGCCATCCGCCCCACCCGGTCGATACGTCCATGAACCACGTCATGGCGTTCCTGAACAACGCCTTACGAAGTCTAAACTTCCGGCAATTGCACCCGCACCCAGGCCATCGGGTGCGCTCCTGTCGTCAGGCCCAAGCCCAGATCCGCACAGTCGTCCTTGTCCCACTGGCAGACCACCCGTCCGGCCATCGAGGCGTTCTTGAGGGGAACCACCCGGTGAAGGGCTCCCTGGCCGATGATTATCCCTCCGGTGTGCTGCCCCAGATGACGTGGCAACCGCGCCACCTGGCGATCGAGATCGGCAAAGACCTCCTCCCGCGGACGGCTCGTGGGCAGACCGGCTTTTTCCATCTGCCCCAGCAATTCCAGCGTGTGGGGAAATTCGCCGCTCGCGAACAACGAGGAGGACCGGTCCGAGGCGTCCGCCGGAATCTAAACCCGCTCCGTCGACGTCGAAGCTGTACGCGCCGTCCACCAGCGCCAAAAAAATCCGCCGTCCGCCGCGGTCCTCGACACCAGGGCATGCACCCATTGGGCACTCCCCGACCCCACGTCCGCCGGGAAACCGGAATCTTTTGCACCCACACGCTGACCCCCACCCTGGGACATCCGCGGTCCATCCGACTCCGGATCCTTCCCTGGGGAGGATGCCTTGAATTCCTTACCTGGCTCCTTACATTGACACCGTGAAGGCGACGATGACAAGCCAAGGGGCAGATCACCCTTACCCAAGCGATCCGGCGCAAGCTCAACCTGCATGCCGGCACCGTACTCGAGTTCGACGAACACGCCGACCATCTGAAGGCGTCCAAAAGCGTCGATCCTGAGCGGATGCGATCGGCATCGGTAAGTCGGGACTGGGCGTCAAGAGCGCCTCCCAATGGCCCGACGAACTGCGGGGTCCGGTGGAGTTGCCCACAACCAACCCCCCGTTATGAAGATGAAGACGGATTTCCCAAGCTGAGGATTCTCCGCCCCGACTAAACCATGATCTCCGCGATCGGCTTTCCGTGGTCGATTTCCAGCCGTTTCCGCCCCGGAACTTCCAATCGCCGCGAATCCAGGCCCAACTGATGCAAGATCGTCGCGTGTATGTCCGTCACGTAGTGCCGGTCCTCCGCCGCATGAAATCCGATCTCGTCGGTCGCCCCATGCACCACGCCGCGCTTCAGCCCGCCCCCCGCCATCCAGACCGAAAAACCGAAGATGTGATGGTCGCGGCCATCCGACCCCTGTGAGCCCGGCGTTCTGCCGAATTCGGTGGCGAAGATCACCAGGGTTTCGTCGAGCAACCCCCGCCGATCGAGATCTTCCAGCAAACCGCCGATCGGCTGATCCACCGACAGGGCCAGGGCCGCGTGGTTGGCCTTCAACCCGCCGTGCGCGTCCCAGGCCCCTGCGCCGCCGCCGCCATGCTGGATCTGGATGAAGCGCACGCCGCGCTCAACCAATCGACGCGCCGCCAGGAGTTGCATCCCAAAATCCCGACAGGCCGGCACATCCAGGCCGTAAAGCCGTTTCGTCTCCTCCGGCTCCTTCGAGAAATCCACCACCTCCGGCACCGACCGCTGCATGCGAAACGCCAGCTCGTAAGACGCCACCCGTGCCGCCATCGCCGGATCCTGCGGGTACTCGACCCCGCGAAGCGCGTTCAACTCCCGCACGAGGTTCATCCCCAGCGCTTGTGATCCGGCCGAAAACGGGCGCTCGGGCCGCCCGAAATCGAGGGGGTTCGCGGGATCAATCCGCAGCGGAACCGCGTCGTGCGCCGGCCCCAGATAGTGTCCGTCGCGCTTGTTCCAATACTCCCGGGTCCCCATCGAGATGAACTGGGGCAGGTTCTCGTTCAAGGTCCCCAATCCATAATGAACCCACGCCCCCAGATTCGGAAAATCACCGTCGTTCTGATGCCGTCCGGAGTGAAACTGCGTCTGCGCGCCGTGGTTGCTGTCGGTCGTCCAAAGCGAACGCACCAACGCCAGCCGATCGACGTTCCGGGCGATGTGCGGGAACCAGTCGCTCACCTCGATCCCGCTCTGACCGTGTTTTCGAAATCCGACCTGCAGAGGATACAGCGTGTTCCGCTGATTTCCGTTGGCGTCCGGCACCACCAACCGCTCGATCGCGAGTTTCTTCGGGTCCTGGACACTCGCAAACGGTGTCTCCGCGATCGTCTTGCCGGCATACCGTGTCAGCATCGGCTTTGGATCGAAGCTCTCCACGTGGCTCACGCCCCCGTTCATGAAGAGCCAGATTACGCTCTTTGCCTTGGGTGCACAGTGCGGCCGCCCATCGGGAGATACCCAGCCCCCCACCCCTGCCGCCCGGGCGTCGCGTTGCAGCATCGCCCCCAGCGCGAGACCGGTGAACCCCATCCCGAGGTCGGCCAGGAACGCCCGTCGGGAAACCGTTCCCCGGGCCTTGGAAAGGAAATCGCTCATCGCAGCGTGACGAAATCGTTGTGGTTCAACAAAGCCCAGACCAAGCCGGCCCGGGCCCCACCCGCTGGCCTCCCATCGGAATCCGCCGGGCCCTCCGGAAGCGCCCGCCAGGACGCCAACGCCCGACGACACGCGTCCACTTCCGTCGCACCGGGTTCGAAGTCCAGAAGCACCCGGAACGCTTGGCGGATGAATGCCTCATCACCTACTGCCTCCCCCGCCAATCCGTTCGCTGACCGTTCCAGTCGAACCGCAATCCGCGGCGCCGCATCCTGCACCAGCCCGCTGTTCGACAACGCCAGCGCCTGCTGAGGCACGATGCTTTGTTCCCGGCGATAGCACTCCTTCACCGCCGCTTCATCGAAGGTCGTCAGGAACAGGTTCCGGTCATTGTTCGAATGGAAAAAATACAGGCTCCTTCGCTTCGATTCCGCCTGCGCCGATGCCTCCACCGGCGGCCCGCCCCGCGCCGGATCCAATTCGCCTGCGTGCGACAGTATCGCATCCCGCACCACCTGCGATTCCAAGCGGATCGGGTTGCGACGCCAGAGGTGCTGGTTGTCCGGGTCCTTCGCGACGTTGGCCTCGCCTCCGGTCGTCCCCGAACCCATTCGATAGGTCGCGGACGTCACGATCAGCCGGTGCAAGTGCTTCATGCTCCATCCATGTTCCATCCATTCGCAGGCGAGCCAATCCAACAGCTCCGGATGCGTCGGCAACGCGCCCTTCCTGCCAAAGTCGAACATCGTCGCCACCAACGGCACGCCCAGGTGTCGGTTCCAGAGATGATTCACTCCCACGCGCGCGGTCAGGGGATGCTTCGAATCCGTGATCCATTCCGCCAGCGCCTTCCGCCGTCCCGTGCTCGTCGGCCCAAATTCCACCTTGGGATCGTCTTTCGTCGAATCAAAGAAACGGGTCGGGGTCCACGCCGCCCCCGCCAATCGGGTGTACTTCACGGCGTCCAGCGGAAGAGGCGCGGCCGCCTCGCCGATCGCCTTGTCCAGGGCTTCCCTCGCCTTGTTATGTTCCGACTGAACCGCGGTCCTCTTGTCGTCGGCCGCCGTCCGCAGCCGCCCTTGAAGCGTCGCCAAGGTGAGACGCGCTCGCGCCACCGCCAACTCCCGCTCCGCCCGGACCGCCTGCCGGGCCAGGTGCCGTTCCTGCCCGACGGCGACCGCCCGGAGCTCGCTCGATTCTCCGGCTCGATCCAGCACCTGCCACGACGCCCGCATGGCCGCGATCCGGCATTCCAGGGTCTCCGATTCGGCCCGGGCGAGCGCGGCACCCTGCTCGGCGAGCGCCAAAGCGGCCTCCGCTCCAGCGGCGGCCACCCCGTCTCCCGGCGTCCGCACGGCCGCGGCAAGCTTGATCTGCGCTTCGGACACCGTCTTTCGCGTCGATTCGATCCTCCGTCCCGCCGCGGTCCGATGGGCTTCGAAGACCCAAGGTCGGCGTTCCGGTTGCCATGCCTCCACCGGGAGAGACACCGGTCGGATGAGTAGCTCCCGGAAACCAAACAGCTCGGGAATCCCGGGCAGCATCACCGTCGACTTATCGGGCTGGTTCTCCTGCCCGCGCACGAAACGGTAGGTCGCGACGTCTGGCTGGCCATCAAAGGCTCGCGGAAGTCCGTCGCGATTCAGGTCCGGTTCGCCGGGAACCACGTCCAAACGCGCGTGATAGGGTTCGAAAAAGGCCCTCATCCGGTAGTAGTCCGCCTGCGGAATCGGGTCGTACTTGTGATCGTGGCACTTAGCACAATTCAACGTGAGCCCCAGGAATCCCTTCCCCACGTGCTCGACCACCTCGTCCATCCATTGATTTCGATTGAAGAGAAAATAGTTCCGCGCCAGGTAGCCGGTCGCCCGAAGCTTGTCCGGATCGTTCGGATGCAGTTCATCCGCCGCGAGCATTAGCCGGATCACTTCGTCGTAGCCGGCATCCGCGTTCAACGACTGCACGATCCAATCCCGCCATCGCCAGACGTGGCGCTGACTGTTCCGAAGTTGGTCCCCCAGCCCCCACCAATCGCTGTAACGCCAGATATCCATCCAATGCCGGGCCCAGCGCTCGCCATGCCGCGGGTCGCCCAGCAACCGATCCACCAGCCGCTCGTACCATCCCGGCCCGACCTCCGCTTCCAGGCCCGCCAACTCCTCCGCCGTCGGGGGCACCCCCACCAGATCCACGTACAGGCGCCGCACCTGGAGCGACCGCGTCGCCTCGGGTTGGGGCGTCAGTCCCTTCGGCTCGTGACCCCGAGCCACGAAGGCGTCGATTGGGTTTCGCACCCACTCGGAACGTGAAACCGTGGGCACCTCCGGTCGAATCGGCGTCCGAAACGCCCAGTGCTCCTTCGGGTCGGATTCAGGAACCTCATCCGCCGGCCCTTCCGCTCCGGCGTCGATCCAGGCGCGCACCCGGGCAACCTGTTCCGGTGACAACATCTCTCCCTCGTGCTCGGGCGGCATTCGGTCTGCCGAATCGCGTGCCTCAATGCGCTGCACCAACCGACTGGCGCCAGCGTCGCCCGGTCGAAAAACAGGCCCGGACTCCCCGCCTTTCGCCATCCCGGCCACCGTGTCCAACCGAAGCGCCGCCTTCTGTTTCAGTGCTCCGTGACACGTATAGCATCGCTCCCGGAGGAGGGGCTTGATGTTCGTCACATAGTCCACCGCAGCTCCCGCCGGAAGCGAAGACGAAGCGATCAGGCACGCCTGAACGATCCACCCGCACCCCAAACGCCACGCCCACCCGGCAAAAAAACGCCCGGCCCGGCCCGCGCGCGCCGGCGACGTCACACTCCCGGCGGCGTCCGAGAAGAATGAAGGCGGAATACCCATGGCCAAAGGATCGGGAGAACAGCCTGCGACGAAGCACGTCTCTTCGGCAAGGGTTCATCAGGGCATGGTTCCGGCTTGGATGCCCTCCCGGCCCCGCATCCCGGAAGTCGTGCCAAAAGAAACCTTGCAACAGGGTTTCGCGACGTCAGGTTTGAACCCGATGCTGATACCCCCCTGCATCTCATCATGACCATCAACCTATCCAAACTCTTCGCATTAGGCCTCTTGGCAGCATCAGCGATAACCGTTGCCCCGAGAGCTTTGGCAGCCACCTCCCTTATCGACTTCGGATTCGATGAAGGCACTGGAACCACGGTCACCGACAGCATCAACAGCCTCTCGGGCTCCCCGGCAACACCCGCCAATCCGCCCACCTTTGACGCCACCGCGCCTTCCGGCAAAGCCGGGGATTCCGCGGTCCATTTCGAAACCGGACAGTACTTCGTCGTCAATGATCAGGATCGACGGATTCAGTTCGATACGAACAATCCCTCCTTCACCCTCCAGGCTTGGGTCAAGCTCCCCTCGACACCCGCGAGCCGTCAGGTGTTCTTCTACAACAACACCCCCGGAGGTGCCGTTTCCTTCTCGGTCAACAACAACCGCACGGTCTTCGTGACCACGCTCGGCATCGCCGACGTCAGCTCCCAGGCCGCCATCCCTGAAGACGAAAACTGGCATCACATCGCCGTGGTTCACGAGCACGGCCTCGAGTTCCGATTCTACGTCGACGGCGTTCTGGGGGATACCGTTCCCTACACCAGCGGCGTGAATTTCTCCCGCACTCAGGGCCTGTTCAGCATCGGTGCGGAATGGAATGGCGCCTTGCAATTCATCGGCTCCGTGGATCGCTTGAAGGTGTCCAGCGGCATGCTCACCTCGGCTGATCTCGATTATCAGGCCGCCCCGCCCGCGCCCCTCATCGATTTCGCATTCAACGAAGGTTCCGGCACCACGGTGGCCGACAGCATCAACAGCCTCTCCGGTTCGCCGGCGACGCCCGCCAACCCGCCGACCTTCGAGGCCAGCGCGCCTTCCGCCCAGGCCGGCGATTCCTCCGTCCATTTCGAGACCGGCCAGTTCTTCACCGTGAACGACCCGGATACCCGGGTGCAGTTCAACACCAACAATCCCTCCTTCACCCTGCAGGCCTGGATCAAACTCCCGGCGACTCCCGGCAGCCGCCAGGTCTTCTTCTATGCGAATGGTCCCGGTGGCGCCGTTTCCTTCTCGGTGAACAACAACCGGACCGTCTTCGTGACCACCCTGGGCATCGCGGACGTCAGTTCCCAGGCCGCCATCCCGGAGGACGAGAACTGGCATCACATCGCGGTCGTCCACCAACACGGCACGGAAATTCGGTTTTACGTCGACGGCGTTCTCGGGGACACGGTGCCTTACGCGAGTGGCGTGAATTTCTCCCGCACCCAGCGTCTCTTCAGCATTGGCGCCGAATGGAACGGTGCGCTGCAATTCATCGGCTCCGTGGATCGCTTGAAGGTGTTCAGTGGCATTCTCAACGAGAGCCAGTTGGACTCGAAGCCCATCCCTCCGGTCGGAACCGGCGGCCTGACCATCGCCCGTCCGAGCGTGTCGCCGTTCGGCTTCAGCATCGGGGTGAATGATGCGGCGGGAAGCGTCCTGAATCCCACCAGCATCGCCCTGTCCTTTGACGGCGCCGCCGTGACCCCAACCTCGGTCACCAAGAACGGCGCAACCACCACCATCACCTACAACGCCCCCAACGCACCGCTCCCTTCGGGCTCCAATCACACCATTGGCCTCACCCTCCGGGACGGTCGGGAGGTGACGTTCACCAGCAACTCCAGTTTCGCCGTGCCGGCCTACGCCACCTTGCCCACCGCAGCGGGATTCCCCGATAGCGCCGTGGACAAGACGAAGAAGGGCTTCCGAATCAAGACCTACCAGATCGATGGCGGCGCCCAGGAAGCCACGATCGCCTACAACGAAGCCCTCTTGGCCGGGCAAAACGGCCCCAATGTAGCCAACCTCTCGGACGCCGGCGGCGTTGACGCCAACGGCTACTTCACCTGGACCGGCTACATCAACTTCGACACCACCCTGGGTGCCAACGGCTACTTCAACGATCCCGACTTCGTCACCAGCCTCTTCCCGGGCATCCCCGGAACGCCGGAGACCAGCGGGCCCGACGAAAACTTCGTCGAGGAAATCCTGGCCGCCTTGGAGTTTCGCACGCCCGGCATGTACACCATGGCCGTGAACACCGATTGGACCGGATTCCCCAACGGCACCGACGGCTACCTGGTTCGCGCCGGCACCAATCCGCTCGATGCTGCTTCCAGCATCCGCGTCGGCTTCTTCGACGCCCTCGCACCCGATGGTCCGGCCCGCGGCGTGGCCAATTCGCCGTTCCAATTCTACGTCTCGAAAGCGGGCATCTACCCCTTCCGCCTGATGTATTACCAGAGCGCAGGCACCGCCAACCTCGAATGGTTCCTGCTCAATGCCGATGGCACGCGCACCCTGATCAACGATACCGGCGGGATCCCGGCCTACTACGCATGGACCGCCCCGCCGGCGGCACCCACCCTGAGCGTCGCCCGCAGCGCGACCGGGTTGGCCCTCACCTTCACCGGCAAACTCCAGTCCGCCAACGCCGTCACCGGCTCATGGACCGACGTAGCCGGCACCAGTCCGCTTGCCGTTTCCGCCAGCGAGCCCGCGAAGTTCTACCGGTCTGTTCAGTAACGAAACCGTCCGGTTAATCGCCAACATCCAAAGGGCCAGGCCTTTGCCTGGCCCTTCTTGTTTCCTGGATCCATTAAATCACCGCCTGGAATCGAAGCGGTAACCTTCTCGGGCCGATCCGATGGGAGCCCAACACTGACGGAGCGTTCGTAGGCATCGACAACCCGGGGTTGCCCGAACCCGGCCGGACGGTTAGACAGGGTGGACCGTGCTCCCCGCATTCAGGCCCACCCCGACCCGATGGTTCGCTACCCTCGTGATCGCGCTCCTCGGGTATACCCCTTTGCACGCCGCCAAACTGCCACCGGCGGCATCGCGGCCGGTGGATTTCATCACCGACATTCAACCCCTCCTCGCGGAGCAATGCGTCAGTTGCCATGGCCCCGAAAAGCAGAAGAACGCCTACCGCCTGGATGTACGTGAAGTCGCGCTGAAGGGCGGCGACTCCGGGCACCCCGCCATTCGGCCAGGCGACAGCGCCAAAAGCCCCCTGATCCACTTTGTCTCAGGCCTGGATCCCGACTCGGTGATGCCCCCCAAGGGCCCGCGTCTCACCGACACCCAGATCGGCCTGCTCCGCGCCTGGATCGATCAAGGAGCCGTCTGGCCCGATTCGGCCACCACCCGCCTCGCCGACGCCCTCGACTGGTGGTCGCTTCGCCCCCTTCAACGCCCCTCGCTTCCCCCCGGCGCCGACAGTACTCATCCCATTGACGCCTTCGTTCAGGCACGACTTGCCCACGAAAATTGGAAGCCTTCGCCTCCGGCCGACCGGCGCACGCTCATCCGCCGCATCACCTTCGACCTCACCGGACTTCCTCCCACGCCGGAGGAAGTGACCGCCTTTGTTGCCGATACCCATCCGAGCGCCTACGCGCGCCTCGTCGATCGTCTGCTCGCCTCGCCCCGCTACGGAGAACGTTGGGCGCGCCATTGGCTGGATGTGGTCCATTACGGCGACACTCAAGGCTACGACAAAGACAAGCCGCGCCCCAACGCCTGGCCCTACCGCGACTACGTCATCCGATCGTTCAACGCAGACAAACGCTACGATCGCTTCGTCCAGCAGCAGGTCGCTGGCGATGTCCTGTTCCCCGACACGGCCGAGGGCATCGAAGCGCTTGGATTCATCGCCGCCGGTCCCTGGGACTTTATCGGCCACGAGGAAGTCCCTGAAACCAAGACCGACGGACGAATCGCCCGTCATCTCGACCGCGACAACATGGTGGCCAACACCATCGGAACCTTCGCCAGCCTGACCGTCCACTGCGCCCAGTGCCACGACCACAAGTTCGATCCCATCCCCCAATCCGACTACTTCGCCCTCCAAGCCGTCTTTGCTGCCGTCGATCGCACCGAGCGCCGCTACCATGCCGACCCCGCCACCAACCGGCTCCGGACGGAGCGCGAGGAACGGGTCCGCACACTGACCGAGCGCGAAAAGGAACTGCGCGACGCCGTTAACAAGGCGGGTGGGGAAGCCCTCAAGCAACTCGACGAAAAGCTTTCAGCCGCGCAGAAGAGCGGCGGCGACGCCCAGCCCGCCGAGTACGGTTGGCATAGCGAGATCGCCCCGCGTGAAACCGACCTGAAGTGGGTTCAGGTCGACCTGGGCCGCTCGGTTCCTCTCGACCGCATCGTGCTCGCGCCCTGCCGCGACGCTTTCAACAACATCGGCGACGGCTTCGGCTTTCCCCGCCGTTTCTTGGTCGAGATCGCGGAGGACGCCGCCTTCGCCACAGGCGCAACCACGATCACCAACCGAACCGAAGAGGATCTGCCCAACCCCGGCGTCGCCCGTCAAACCCTCGCCCTCGGAGGCAAGTCCGCGCGTTACATCCGGGTCACAGCCACCAAGCTTGCCCCACGCCAGGACGACTTCATTTTCGCCCTCGCCGAACTCGAAGCATTCGACGCCGCCGGCACCAATCTGGCCCGCCAGGCCACCGTCACTTCCCTCGATTCCATCGAAAGCCCGCCCCGATGGGCCCGCCAAAATCTGGTCGACGGCCGCGGCCCGGGAAGGCCCGTCGCCCCCGAAGAGATCACCCGCCTCAAGCAGGAACGCGAAAAGCTCGTCGAAACTACCGTCGCCGAACCGCTTCGCCGGGATTTCGCCTCCGCCACCGCGTCGATCCAACCAGCCAGGAAAGCGGTCGACGAACTGCCCGCCCCGTCGAAGGTTTTCGTCGGCGCCGTGCACTACGGCTCCGGAAATTTCAAGGGCACCGGTCCCAATGGCGGGCGCCCTCGTCCTATTCACCTGCTTCACCGTGGCGACGTCACCCAGCCAGGTCCGGAGATCCAACCCGGCGCTCTCCGCTGCATCACCTCGCTCCCGTCGGACTTCGCCCTGTCCAAGGACCACTCCGAGGGGGTTCGCCGCGCAGCACTGGCGCAGTGGCTGACCGACCCCAAAAATCCTCTGCCGTGGCGCAGCATCGTGAACCGCGTCTGGCAGTACCATTTCGGACGCGGGATCGTCGACACCCCCAACGACTTCGGTCGCATGGGCGGTCGTCCGTCCCACCCGGAGCTGCTGGATTGGCTCGCCGCCGAGTTCCGTGACGGCAGCCAATCGCTCAAAGATCTCCATCGCGTGATTGTCACCAGCGCCACGTATCAACAGTCCTCCCATTCCAGCACGGAACCGGGCAGCCCTTCCGCCGTCGATAGCGACAATCGCTTTTTGGCCCGTATGCACCCGCGCCGCCTGGAAGCGGAAGCCGTCCGCGATTCCCTCCTCGCCGTCAGCGGCAAGCTCGATCTCACCCCGTTCGGACCCGGCTTTCAGGATTTCGTCGTCGAGAAGCCCGAGCATTCGCCGCACTACGAGTATCACCTCTACGATCCCGAGGACGTCCGGACCCACCGACGCTCGGTCTATCGCTTCCTCGTTCGTTCCCAACTCGAACCGTTCATGACCGCCTTGGACTGCGCGGATCCCTCCATGCGGGTCGACCGCCGCAACGAAACGCTCACCCCGCTCCAGGCCCTGGCCTTGATGAACGGCAAGCTCTCGGTCGCCATGGCCAAGCACTTCGCCAACCGTGTCCAGCGCGAGTCGGGACCCGACGCCACCGCCGAGGCCCAGATCCGACGGGTTTTCGAGCTCGCTCTCCAACGCGACCCCACCGCGTCCGAACGGACCACACTCGTGCCGTACACCACCCAACATGGTCTCGCCGCCACCTGCCGGGTCGTGCTCAATCTCAACGAATTCGTCTTCGTCGACTAAGGAATCGAATCCCCATGAACTCTTCCGAACTCGACAGCCATCGCCGTTGGTTGCGCCTCGCCTCACACCGATCCGAGGGCCCCGGATTCCCACCCGAGAGTCGCCGCGATTTCCTTTGGAAATTCGGCGGCGGACTGGGCGGCATCGCCCTGGCTCACCTGCTCGGTTCCCACCAAGCCATCGCCGGTCCCGACGGAACCCCACTCGCCCTGCGACCCGACGGCGGTCTTCATCACGCTCCCAAGGCGAAACGCGTGGTCCAGTTGTTCATGGCCGGCGCCGCCAGCCACATCGATCTCTGGGACTACAAACCGGACCTGATCAAGCACCACGGAAAGCCCTCCGACTTCGGGGAACCCGTCGAGGCGTTTCAGGACGGACTCGGACCCTGGAAGGCCCCCGTCTGGCCGTTCAAAGCCTACGGCCAATGCGGCAAAATGCTGGGTGAACCCGTCGCCCCGCTGGGTGCCGTCGTCGACGACATGGCCTTCATCCACAACATGGTCGGCCGAAGCGGCGTCCATAGCGCGGGTACCTTCCAGCAAACCACCGGGTTCACCCTGCCTGGATTTCCAGGCTCCGGCTGCTGGGTCAGTTTCGGTCTTGGTTCGATGAACGAGAATCTTCCCACGTTCGTCGTCCTTCCCGACCACCGGGGTTTCGCCTCCAACGGCACCAAGAACTGGGACAGTGCCTTCCTTCCCGCCCAACACCAGGGCGTGGTCATCTACCCGGGCACGGATCGGCCCATCGATCATCTGTTCCCGCCCCCAACGGACTATCTCACGACGGCGTCGGAACAGGACGGACGGGATGTCCTGCTTCGCTTGAACCGCGAACACGCCGCGTCCCGGGAAGGCGACGCCCGACTCGACGCCCGCATTCGCGCCTACGAACTCGCCGCGCGCATGCAACTCGCCGCGCCGGAGGCCATGGATGTTTCCAAGGAACCCGCCCACATCCTCAAGCTTTACGGGCTCGACCACGGCCGCAGCTCGTTCGACAAGGAGATCAACGCCCTAGAAGAAACCGATATCTTCGGCCGCAAATGCCTCGTCGCCCGACGGCTGCTCGAACGGGGTGTGCGCTACGTCCAGATCTGGTCCGGCAATGACAACGGGTTCCCCCGCCGCAACTGGGACTCCCACGAGGACGTCGAGCGCGATCACGGCCCGCTGGCCTCAGGCATGGCCCGCGGGACCGCCGCCCTCATCCAGGACCTGAAGCAACGCGGACTGCTCGAAGACACCATCGTCCTGTGGAGCACCGAATTCGGACGCATGCCGAGCACCCAGGGCGGAAAGGGCCGGGACCACAACCCCTACTGCTTCACCACCTGGATGGCGGGCGGAGGCATCAAGGGTGGCGTCTCGTACGGCCCCAGCGACCCGTGGGGTTACAAACCCGCCGATCGGAAGAACTCATCTCAGATCTACGATGTCCACGCCACGATGCTCCACCTCCTGGGCATCGATCACACCCGGCTGACCTACCGCAACAACGGCATCGACCGCCGGCTCACCGACGTCCACGGGCGGGTCCTGGAACCACTCCTGGCTTGAGCTGAGCCCGCCTTAATGCGGCAGGCGGATCTCGATGCCGTATTCCGGCGCGAGTTCGATCAGCTTCGCGATGTCCTCGTGCGTCACTGGAAGCGGCGGCGAATCGAAGGACGGCAGCGGATGCCCAAAAGCTTCCATGAACCGGTCGAAGCCGGAGGGCGAGGTGAGGATGAGCATCCGGGCTTCCATCAGCGTCTCGTTCTTGAAGGCGTGAACCGTCCCGCGGGGAATCTGCACGAAGGCGCCCACACCCGCGTCCACTTTCCGATCCGCCACCCAAACGGTCACCGAACCCGCGAGAATGAAGAATGACTCTTCCTCGCGCGTGTGGAGGTGGGGTGGCGGTCCACCGCCGGGACCCACCCGCGCCTCGAACAAAGCATAGGCTCCTCCCGTCTGCTCGCCTCCCGCCAACAGTCGGTACACATCCCCGACGGCGGAAAACACCCGCCCCTCGGCGGCCCCGGCCACGACAATTTCCGACGGCATCGAACTTGGCATGGCCCGAACCGTGGCGGATTCGTGTCACCCAAAGCAACCCGTGGGACCGCCCGTTCTCGAATCACCCTATTTCCTTGCCCGGAAGAATCGGTGTCCTTCCGGCAATGCATGCGTCACGTACGGACTCGTCGCACCCGACACATCCGTCCACGGGCCTGCCACAGACGTTGCACCCTGCAAAACGCCCGAGAACGTGACTCTCACCGTCATTCCTTCCAGCGCGATCGACACCGGGCCAACCCCGCCGACCACCAACGTCCCTGTATCGGGCTCCGCCGGCGGCGCCTCGGTGTTGCCGGCCCCGTCCCGCGCCACGCTGTAGAATCGATGGTGACACTCTTCAAAGGGACAGGTGATCTGACACGACTCTTCCGCAAGGGACAGGTGATCTGATACGCCATCCCAAACTCGGGACACCCTTCCGACAGGTCCCCCCTGGCCGCCTGGGAACCCCATGCCCTCGGACAACTCGCCATTCTGCAGGCCGGCCGCCTGCCGGTTCTTGATTCATCAGATCGACCTGAGCCACGGTCCTGGGCAGCACCATGAAGTCCTTCCAGTGCGCCTGCCGCCAGCCCCTCTTCTTCGAGAATACCGAGTGCATCAAATGCGGTGCCAAATTGGGCTTTGATCCCACGAGCAGCCAACTCGTCGCCCTCAAGCCGACCAAGCCCGGCCTCTGGATGCTCGTCCGCGAGACGCGACGGCCCCAACCGGAGTTCCGATTCTGCGCCACCCGCGAGCAAGCCGCGCATTGCAATTGGCTCATTCCCGAGGCCGACCCGGACCAACACTGTGTGTCCTGCCGCCTGACCCGGACCATCCCCAACCTGGCGCGCCCGAAGAATCCAACCCGCCTTCGCGACATCGAATCTGCCAAACGCCGTGTCTTTTGCGACCTCCTGGGTCTCGATTTGCCGTTGGCTCCCAAGACAGACGACCATCCCGAAGGGCTGCTCTTCGATCTGCTCGAACCGATTCCCGGGGATCCACCGGTACTCACCGGCCACGACAACGGGCTGATTACCCTCAACGTCGCCGAAGCGGATGACGACTATCGGGAAAAATTCCGGGAAAACCTCGGGGAGCCCTACCGCACCCTCGTCGGTCATTTGCGCCACGAACTCGCACACTATTACTGGGGTGTGCTGATTCGGGACACCGACTGGTTGCCGAAGTTTCGCGACGTTTTTGGCTCCGAAGAGACCGACTACGCTGCGGCCCTGCGACACCACTACGCCAACGGCGCCCCTGAGGATTGGCGCAACCGATTCATCAGCGCCTATGCCGCGGCGCATCCCTGGGAAGACTGGGCGGAGTCCTTCGCCCACTTTCTCCACCTGCGCGCCACCCTGGAAACCGCGACGAGCTACCGATTGAGCACGACCAACGTGCCCCTGCGCATCGATCCGTTTGGCCCGGATTCACTCTACGAAAGGGAGCCAGCCGAGGCAGGAGCCGCCTTTCTGGGCTGGATCAACGCCTGGGTCGTCCTTACAGCGGTCCTCAACGAGGTGGCCCGGAGCATGGGGCAGCCCGATATTTACCCGTTCGTCATGAACGGCCCCGTGGTCCGGAAACTGCATTTCGTCCACTGTGTCCTTCGCGGCGACCCCGCCATCAAGCCCGTCGAACCTCCAGCCCTGCTCGCAACGCCTTCCGTCGACTAGTTAGCCCGGGTACCGCTTCCCCCATTCGAGGCGACCTCCGCCGGCCACCGATCTTTCGTCTTCAGTCGAACCCCCTCCACGCGGCACGCCACCAGCCGTTGGATATCCACCCACTTTCGACTCGCCCCACGGCCCGTCGTCGCGCTGCCATGGAGGCGTGATGATCACCGCGCGCCGCCTCGGACGGTTCTTTGCCGTCCTCGTGGGCACATTCGCTGTTTCGTCGATCCTTCGCGGAGCCGAACCTGAACTTCGCCCCGAGGATCTGCCGCACTTCCCCCCCGTTGAACCCGCCCAAGTCGCGGCATCCTTCGAGATCCGGCCAGGCTTCCAGATCGAAATCGCCGCCTCCGAACCTGAAGTCGTCGATCCCGTGGCGATGACTTTCGATGCCCAAGGCCGCGCCTACGTCATTGAAATGCGGGACTACTCCGAGCGCCGTCCGGAACGTCTGGGCCGAGTGCAACGGCTCGAAGACCGCGACGGCGACGGCCGTTACGAAACCAGCACGGTCTTCCTCGATGGACTCGCCTGGCCCACCGCCATCACCTGCTGGGACGACGGCGTGTTCGTCGGCACCACCCCCGACATCCTCTACGCCCGTGACACCAACGGTGATGGCAAAGCGGATATCCAGGAAACCGTCTTTACCGGGTTCGCCAGTGACTTCGCGCCGTACGCCACCAACAAGCTCAACGTCCAGGCCATGATGAACTCCCTTCAATGGGGCCCGGACTGTCGCATCCACGGTTGTGGTAGCATGAGCGGCGGCAAGATCCATCGCGTGGAGAGCCCCTTCACCACCGCTTGGCGTACCAATGCCCTCGCCAGCCTGGGCCCCGCAGCCTCCGAAGACTCAGAATCCAACACTCCACTCGACCTCCGCGGGCGAGACTTTTCCTTCGACCCACGCCTCCTGGATCTCCGACTCGAGACCGGCGGCGGCCAGTACGGCATGTCTTTCGACGATGTCGGCCGAAAATTCTTCTGCTCGAACTCCGATCACCTGCAGATCGCACGCTACGAGGAACGCTATGCCTCTCGGAGCGGTTGGTTTTCGCCGCCGTCCCCGCGGGCGAGCATCGCCGCCGACGGTCCGGCCGCGCAGGTGTTCCGCATCAGTCCCGAGGAACCCTGGCGAGTCATCCGCACCCGTTGGCGAGTGACCGGGCTCGTCCAGGGCCTCATCGAAGGCGGCGGCCGTTCCAGCGGCTATTTCACCAGTGCCACCGGCATCACGGTCTATCGCGGCGACGCCTATGGCCCTGATTTCACCGGCGACGTCTTTGTCGCCGACTGCGGAAGCAACCTGATTCATCGAAAGAAGATCCGCGCCCAAGGCTGCGACTTCATTGGGGAGCGCCCCGCGGACGAGCGGCAGCGCGAGTTCCTCGCCAGCCGCGACACATGGTTCCGCCCGGTCCAGTTCGCCAACGCCCCGGACGGCTGTCTATGGATCGTCGACATGTACCGCGAGATCATCGAACACCCCTGGTCGATTCCCCCGAACCTCAAGCGCCTCATAGACCTCAATTCAGGCAACGACCGGGGGCGCCTGATCCGAATTGTTCCGGAAGGGAAACCACTGCGTCGCAACGTGGATCTGGCCTCCGCATCGAGTGATGAACTAATCGCCGCCCTGGGGCATCCAAATGGCTGGCACCGCGACACGGCTGCCCGGCTTCTGCACGAACGCCAGGGCGCAACCCTCGTCGGGTTGAAGGGCCTTCTCCACAAGCCAGGCAGTCCACTCCTCGCACAGCTGCAAGCCCTGCAATTGCTCTTCGCGCGCAAGGGCCTCGATTCCCTCGACCTCGCATCGGTGTTGCGCAGCCCATCCTCCGAAGTGCGGCGTGCCGCCATCCGCTACACGGAACTAAACCAAAGTGGCACTACGCTCGCGCCTCCCATCGCCAGCCGGCTCGCCGATCTTCTTGCCGACGACGCCAGTGTCCGCCTTCAACTCGCCTTCTCCCTCGGCACCCTGCCTCACCCCCTTCGCACCCAATTCCTGGCCTCCCTGCTTCAGTCCGCCAGGCCCGAGTCGGGCGAATCCCTGATCGCCTCCGCCGCCCTGTCCTCCCTCGGGAATGACGTTCCCGACGTGTTCAACCTCGTGGCGCGGGATCCGGGCCGCCAGTCGGCTCGTTCCGGGGAAACGCTGCCCGCCCTCGCGGAGATCATCGGACGCCGCAATCGTCACCAGGAATTCACCGCCGCGATCGAACAAATCGCCGCCTTGCCTCCCGACGCCTTCGCGCTTCGGACCGCGCTTAGCCTGGCCGACGGGCTTCGCGGTGCGGGCGGATCCCTCGCCACCTCGGATCCCCGGAACCAGCTCGACGGCCTGAAAAATTCAGCCCTCTCCGCGGTCACCACGGGAACCGGCCTTCCCCAGGTGGAATCGATCCGGTGGCTCGGCCATTTCTCCGGCGACACTCTCCGTCCAGCGCTGCTCGCTGCCCTGTCCAAGGACCGCCCGGCGCCGACCCAACGCGCCGCCATCGACGTCCTGTTGCGCACCGACGACCCCACAACCCTCAACACGATCCTCGAGCGTTGGACTCAATTGGAAACCGACGCCCAAGCCGCCTTCCTGGAAGCCGTTCTCCGCCGATCGTCCGGGGCCCGCGCCGTGCTCGAAGCCATCGCCGCCCGTCGCGTCGAGGTCCGCAGTCTGACCGCGGCCCAAGTCAACGCCTTGCGCGGACACTCGGACTCCGCCATCCAGCGGCGCGCGATCGAATGGCTGGGATCACCCGCGGCAACGCGCCACGACGCGGTCGCTGCCCTCCTTCCGTCTCTCTCGCTGCGCGGTGACGGTCAACGAGGCCTCGCGGTCCATCAGACTCAATGCGCGCCCTGCCATCGTCTCGGCGGCCAGGGCCACGCTCTCGGGCCGGATCTCGAAAGCGTCCGTTCGCAACCCAAGGAAAAGCTCCTGGTTGGAATCCTCGATCCCAACCGCGAGGTGCAACCTACCTTCCTTGCGGTCACCGTCGAAACCACCGACGGCGAATCGCTGAGCGGTCTGGTGACGTCGGACACCCCGACCGGAGTCACTCTGGTTCAAGCGGGCGGCATCCAACACCAACTCGCCCGGGCCAAGATCGCGTCCGTGAAACCCGATGGCCGTTCCCTGATGCCGGAGGGCTTCGAGGCCACCCTCACCGCGCAACAACTTGCCGACCTGCTCGCCGTCCTCACCGGCACGCCGTAAACCGTGCGAACACGCGGTGCAGGCGAAGTTGCTTTGAGCCGGATTTCACCCGCCCGAGGTTGGAAGCGAAGGGCTCGAAGGGCATTTCTTAGAGGGCTTCATGGCTCGGGACAGGATTCAAGAGACGCTTGTCCCACTCCGAACGCAGCAGCCCCAAGACCAGCGAATCCTGGATTTCACCGGCGACGTGGAAGCGCTCGCGCAGGTATCCCTCGCGACGAAACCCCAGCCGTTCGAGCACGGCCAGCGATCGCTGGTTGCGCGGATCCGCGTCGGCTTCAATCCGATGCAGACCCAGTTCGCCGAAGGCGTAGCTGAAGAGAGTTCTCAAAGCTTCCGCCATGTAACCCTGCCCCCAGGATTCCCGGCCAAGCGCGAAGCCCACTTCGGCTCGTCGATGCAGACGGTCCCAACGCCACAGCGTCGCGCTGCCGAGCAGTCGGTCGTCCCCCTTCCGAGCGATGCCCCATTGGAACAGTAGCCGCTGCTTGAACAGGGCCTGGATCTCCCTCACCAACTCCAACGCCGCCGCGTCGTCAGGAAGGGGCGGCGCGCTCCAATACCGCACCACTTCAGGGTCGCCGAAAATCCGCCGCAACACCGGAGCATCCCGTTCTGTGATCCAGCGCAGGGCCAGGCGCTCCGTCGTCAGCGTCGGCAACCGGTCCAGACCCGCAAATGGGATGGTTTTCTCCGCCATGCGACCATGCAGGATGCCATTCCCACGGCGCCCTGCCGAGTCCCGCCTGGGCTTCAAAGAATCCTGTAACCCGCCTTCGCCTCCGAACCCACGTCCCCGTTTCACTGCCATGAATCGATCCATATCCTTTGCGGTTCTGCTCGCCGCCTCAGCGGCATCTCCCGCACTCGCCCTAGACTGGGTTATGGCAACATTGTCGACGCCGGCCAGACTCATGCCTAACCGGTCCTGTCCGGCAAACGCATCTTCATCAAGGACAAGGACGACCTCGCCCTTTGGACGATCCACTAAGCGAACCTCACTTCGAATCCACCAACTGCCGGATCCCTTCGGGCGTGAACTCGGAGGCCGGCAGCGTCAGATCCCGGTCGCTCCGGCTGCCGCTCACACGCGTGCGACTGCCCGAGGCCAGGGTCTCGACCATCCAGTCGGCAACCACCCATCCGCCTTCGTCGCGCCGCACGACTCGGCCCGCCGTCAAACGCTTCCGGAGTTCGCCGTTCTTATCGGACTTTTCCACCCGCAGCGCGATCGGCCTGTCCTTCGCCAGCCAGCTTCGAATCCGCGGATGACGAACCGACGGGTCCGACGTCCTCGATTCCACCACCCAACAGTCGGCGCTCCCGACCTTTTCGACGCCCGCCACCCGCTGTTCCGGCCACTCCCAAAAGGACTCGGCGAAATCGTCGACGCTCAGATCCGAGCCGAACAACGGATCGTCCAGTTCCGCGGCGGTGATCGGTGTCACCTCATTCGGAGGGGCAAAGCGGAACCCCCCCACCTCGCCCGCATCGGTTTGGCGAATCATCCATGCGCGCCCTTTTTCGTCCCGCGGCCACATCACCACCACCAAGGTTTCATGGGTCCACCCATCCCTTCGGCTTTTGATCAACACCTGAAGCGACCGGGTCCGCCCCTGCCCCCCCGCCGGTTCAATGGAGAGCCGGACACGGGCCTTGGAACCGCTGGTCCGCTGGTTGCGGACCACCGCCGATACCAACCCGCGGGCATCCGGTGCCTCCTCCGCCCCAGGTGCACCCCCCACGCTGGCGACCACCGTGGCCACGAGGACCAGGGTGGATGCCCAATTCCGTAGAGTCCCACGCCGTCTCACGGTCCGGTTGTCCGTTGTCGCGATGTTCATGTCGTACCTTTCAATGGACCGTCGGTTCGTAGCGCCAACCGCTGGTCAGTGAAGGCCTGAGTCCATCCTGCCACCGCAGGCTGGCGACCGATGATGGGGCGGGTTGCCCAACCTGCGCCACCCGGGTTAATCCGCCCGCAAGGCCTCACCGGGCTGAAGACGCGACGCCCGCCAGGCAGGATACAAACCACCGGCCACGCCCAGGGCCAGGGACACCCCGAGCGCCATCCCGAACAGCCCCAGTCCGATGTCGGCCTCGAGTTTGCCCCGGAGCATTTCGGTCCGTTCCAGCAGTCGCACCGCAACCAATCCGATCACGATCCCGCAAACGCCACCCAACAACGAGAGCGCCATCGATTCGATCAACACCATCGCCATCACCCGGCGCGGTTTCCATCCGATCGCCAACAAAATCCCAATCTCGCGGGTGCGCTCGAACACACTCATCAGCACCGTGTTCGCCACGCCGAACGCACCGACCACCAGGGCAATCCACGACGTCGCCCAACTCATGCCGCGCGCCACCTCCACCCCGGTGTTGCGGCTGGCCACTTCGCCCGCATCCATCGCATTGAAACCACGATACTTCTCCTTCAACCGCGCCCGCACCGCCGCCATGCCCTGCGCCCGCAGATTGGGGCGCATGCGAAGGTTCAGGAAATTCACCTGCCCCAGGCGCTCCGTGACCCGCTGCATCTCGGGCAACGGCATGATGACCGATCCGTTCTCCACCAGGGCCGGGCTCTCGAAAATTCCGGTCACCTGGAACGAATCAAACTCGATTTGAACGGTGTCGCCGACTTTCTTTCCCAGCGTCTCCGCCGCCAGGAAACCCAGAACCAATTGCTTCGGAACCCCCCGCTGGGGCCACGCCCCCTGCTGCAACTTCAGGTGGTCCCACAGAAATCCCGGATAGTCCCAACCAAAGACCAGCATCGTCGGCGACTCCTCGATGCCCATCAGATCGCTCATGAGCCCCGCCGCCCCTTCCACCTCCGGGAACGCAGCAAACTCCGCGCCCAAAGCCGCGTCAAACGGCGCCGGGAGCGGACTCCGGCTCGTAGCTTTGGTGATCACCAAGTCCGTCCCCCGGGCCTCGTACGCATTGCGCCAAACCCTTTCAAATCCCCGCGCCAGACTCGTTAACGCCACCACTGCGGCAATTCCCACCCCAATCCCGCACAGCGTCAGAATCGTCCGCGTCGGGCGCCGCAGGAGATTCTTCCAAGCCACCGTCCAGAACGTCACAGGCGCCTCCCCTCGAGCCGGCTGTCGAAGTCCACCTGGCCGTCCAGCATCCGAACGGTACGACCCGCCTGATTGGCCACCAGAGGGTCGTGCGTTACGAGCACCAGCGCCGTCCCGTGACGTCGATGCGCTTCCAGCAGCAAATCCATGATCCGCACCGCATTGGCGCTGTCCAGATTCCCGGTCGGCTCGTCCGCCAGCAACAGCCGCGGACCGTTCGCAAGACTTCTCGCTACGGCCACCCGCTGCCGCTCGCCTCCGGACAGATGCGACGGCCGATGATTCAGCCGCCCTTCCAACCCCACCGACGCCAGCAACCCCTCGGCCCGCTTTCGCCGCGATTTGCAGGTCCCACCACACTCCAGCATGGGCACCTGAACATTCTCCAGGGCCGTCAGGGTCGGAATCAGGTGAAACGACTGAAAGATGAAGCCGATCTCCCGCGCCCGGAATCCCGACAAATCGCGAATCCCCGACAACGCCTGGCCACCGAAGCAAACCTCGCCGCGCGTCGGTCGTTCCAGAGCGCCCAGGATCTGCAACAAGGTCGATTTTCCACAACCACTCGGTCCCATCACCGCCAGCGTCTCGCCTTCCTCGATATCAAGGTCCACTCCGCGCAGGGCCCGGACCTGTCCGCCGTCGAACTCGCGTTCGACACCGCGCACCGTCACCAGGGTCTTCGGACCGGACGTTTCCCCGGATGGCTGGGTCCGTGCTGAAGCGTGCTCAACCACTCAATCGCTCCAGGGATGCCCGGAAGATCCGGTAAAACTCCGCCGGCTGTTCCATCGGTGGCGTGTGCCCGCAGCGCTTGATGATATGCACCTCGGACACCGGCAGATACCGGGCGAATTCATGGGCCACTTCCGGCGGCGTGATCCGGTCGTTCTCACCCCAGACCAACGTCACGGGACACTGAATCGTCGGCAGCAACTCTCGCAGGTTGCTTCGCTTGATCGATCGCGCCAACCGCACCGCGTTCAGCATCGTCCGCGTGTCCCCAACCGTCTCACAGACGGAATCCAGGCGTTCCTCCGTGACATGGACCGGGTCGAAGAAGACTTCCTCCATTTTCTGGCGGAGCCACGCTCGGGTGGGTCGTCGCGGAACGCCACGCTCAAACCCCCGCTCAAACAATCCTGAGCTGCCCGTCAGCACCAACGCCTCGACCCGCCGCGGCTGCCGCAAGGCCGTCAGCACCGCAATGTGACCGCCCAGGGAATTGCCGCCCAACACCACTTTTTCGATGCCTTCCTGATCCAATCGCCGCTCCACGTCGTCGCAGAGATTCTCCAACCCGCATTGGCCGCAGGGAAAATCAAAGACTGGCAAATGCGGCGTGATCACCCGCCATTCCGCCCGCAATTCGCGGCCTACCTCGGCCCAATCCCCAGGCCGGCCGAACATGCCATGAAGGAGCACCACTCCGGGCTTTGACCGGGAATAGTCACTCCACTTCAGGCTTCGCACCGTGCTCTGGCTCGTGGTTTCGCTGGCTTGCTGCGGCAACAAAGGAGGGCAGATTACCGATTTTGCCGGGCGCGTCAAAGCCGAGGAATGCCCTCCCCCTCCCGGTCCCCGCCGCGTAACGTCCGTCCCGCCGTGGCCGCAACTCTGTACGATCTGTTACCCAAGGATGGACCCGTACCCTCCGACCAACTGCTGGATCGTTTTCTCGACTACGCCAACGCGCGCGGCCTCCAGTTGTACCCTGCCCAGGAAGCCGCCCTTCTCGATCTCTTCGACGGCAAGAACGTCATCCTCAACACCCCCACCGGCTCCGGCAAGTCCCTCGTCGCCTCCGCCCTTCATTTCCAGTCCCTCGCCACTGGACGCCGCTCGGTCTACACCTGCCCCATCAAGGCCCTGGTCAACGAGAAGTGGATGGCCCTCTGCCGCGAATTCGGACCCGACAACATCGGACTCAGCACCGGTGACGCCACCGTCAACCGGGATGCACCCATCCTCTGCTGCACCGCCGAGATCCTCGCCAACATCGCCCTCCGCGAAGGCGCCGAAGCCAATGTCCAGGACGTCGTCATGGACGAGTTCCATTGGTATACTGACCGCGATCGCGGCGTCGCGTGGCAGGCCCCGCTGCTCGCCCTCAACAAGGCCCGCTTCCTTCTCATGTCCGCCACCCTTGGCGACACCACCTTCTTCGAGGAGGAATTGACCCGCCTCAACGGCCGTCCCTCCGTCACCGTCAAATCCCAGGACCGCCCGGTCCCGCTCGAGTTTTCCTACGCCGAAACACCGCTCGCCGAAACCCTCGAGTTCCTGGTGAAAGGCGGCAAGGCCCCGGTCTACGTCGTCCATTTCACCCAGGCCGACGCCGCCGAAAGCGCCCAGGACTTCACCAGCCTGAATGTTGGCTCCCGCGAAGAAAAGGCCGCCATTGCCATCGCCATCGAGGGCTTCAAGTTCACCAGTCCTTACGGGCCCGAGATCAAGCGCTGGCTCCGGCACGGCATCGGCCTCCATCACGCCGGCCTGCTCCCCAAGTACCGCGTTCTAGTCGAACAACTCGCCCAGCGTGGCCTGCTCAAGGTTATCTGCGGCACCGACACCCTCGGCGTCGGCATCAATGTCCCCATCCGCACCGTCCTGTTCACCCGTCTCTCCAAATTCGACGGCCAAAAGGTCGGCATCCTCTCCGCCCGCGATTTTCACCAGATCTCCGGTCGCGCCGGTCGGAAAGGCTTCGACGACCGCGGCTGGGTCGTCGCGCAGGCTCCCGAACACATCGTCGAAAACATCAAGCTCGAGGAGAAATCGAAGCGGGACGGCAAAAAATTCCAACGCCGCCAACCCGAGAAGGGGTTCGTCAGCTGGGATTTGAACACCTTCACCCGCCTTCAGTCCGCCCCGCCCGAACGGCTGGTTTCACGTTTCCAAGTCAGCCACGGGATGCTGCTCAACGTGCTCAATCGCCCCACGGATGGATGCGGCGCCATGCGACGCCTGATTCGCCGCTGCCACGACACGCCCTCCCAAAAAAAGGGCCACGCCCGCCGCGCATGGCAGCTTTTTCGTTCCCTTCTCGAACGGCACATCGTCGAGTTCGTCCCACCCCCGCCCGAAAACCAGTCCACCCCCGCCCCCAAAACCCACGCCCTCCGTGTCAACGTCGAGCTTCAGAACGATTTCTCGATGGACCAGACCCTGTCCCTCTACCTGCTCGAAACGCTGCCCCACCTCGACCCCCAGGCCCCCGACTACGCCCTCGACCTCATCACGCTGGTCGAATCCATCCTCGAAAATCCGGAGATCATCCTCCGCCGCCAACTCGACAAGGTGAAGAACCAGAAGATGGCCGAGTGGAAACAGGATGGCATCGAATACAACGAACGCATGGCCCGGCTCGACGAGCTGGAATACCCCAAGCCCCGCCGCGAATTCATCTACGAAACGTTCAACGCCTTCGCCGAAAAACACCCCTGGGTCGGTCAGGAAAACATCCGCCCCAAATCCATCGCGCGCGAAATGTTCGAGCAGTTCCGGTCGTTCGCCGATTACGTCAAAATCTACGAGCTTCAGCGTTCCGAGGGTCTCCTCCTTCGCCACCTCAACAGCGTTTACAAGGTCCTGACCCAAACCGTCCCCGATGCCGCCAAAAACGATACCGTGCGCGAAATGGAAACCTACCTGGGACTCATGATCCGCCAGGTCGATTCCAGCCTTATCGAAGAGTGGGAACGCATGCGCGATCCACACTACAAGCCCCGCGGCGAAACCCCCGAAGCCCGCCCGCCAGGCGCCGAGGAAGCCGCCCGCGATATCACCCGGGACACCCGCACGTTCACCGCCACCCTCCGCACCCACGTCTTCGCCTTCCTCCGCGCCTTCGCCAACGCTGACTTCGAAGCCGCCGTCGCCGCACTCGCCAACCCGAACGATGCCGATGGCCAACCCTGGACCGTCGCACGCCTCAACGCCGCCCTCGAAGCCTACCACGTCGACCACCAACGCCTCTGTCTCGATCCCGAGGCCCGCAATGCCCGGCATACCCACGTCCGCGCCTCCGACGACCGCCAATCCTGGCGCCTCGACCAAATGCTCGTCGATCCCGACGCCCACAACGACTGGGTCGCGTCCTGGTTAGTCGATCTCACCGCGTCACGCATCCGTCAGGAAGCCGTGCTCCGCCTCGATCGCATCGGAAATCTTGTGCCGGTTTGAACCGGAAGAACGAGCAGGGGGCGGGTCAGGGTGATGCGACTCCCGGACCTGTTCGTTGCAATTCTGTCTTCGATTCGAATCAACCTTGTGTGGCGAGACGGGTTCAGCCGCCCTTCCATTGGTGGTCCATCGCTTCCCGCAATGCCACCGCCAAGGGCCCGACTCCCGGGTGCCGGTAGACGTCGTCGTGGGCGGCATCCAGCCAGTGAACCCTCGGCGGGGTCCCCGACCAGGGTCCCCAACCTGCATCCGGTAAATGCGTCATCACGGCCGGTTCCAGCGGGTGACCGTGCCGCCGGAACGTCTTGGTCTCACGGAAGAGATCCAGCCTCACCGGCACGATCGGTGACGGGCGATACTTCAGCGCGAGTTGAATGTTCCCGCTCACGATCGGGTGCCGGGCCCATTCGGGCATTCCCACCTGAGCACCCGTGGACTCCTGGAAGGTCTCACGCGCCCGTTAAACCATTCCCCCGAACCGGCCCAATCGTTCCTGACGGATGCGGCGGTCCTTCGTGGTACGCCATAACCAATGCGGAAACCAACGCACGAAGTGCCAGGCTTTCCGAAGCGTCCCCGGAAATGCCACCGGAGGATGCGCTCCCAGCACCGCCACAAAGGGAGGATCACCGCCTTCCCGCACCCACTGTCGCCCCACTTCAAACGCCAGCATGCCCCCGAACGAATAGCCCACCACCGCCGGCGGCCCCTCCGGTTGCACCGTCCGAATCCACCGAATCACATCCGCCGCCGCTTCTTCCATCGTCTTCGGCAAATCCTCCGCCCGCCCCCCCGCCGCGGGCGATCGAATCCCAAACACCGGCTGATCCTCGCCGAGCGCGTCCGCCAGAGCAAAGTAGACCCCCACATCGCCCCCCACCGCGTACACACAGAAAATGGGCGGACGAGACCCTCGACGTCGCAACGCCAACACCCGCGAAGCCCCTCCCTCCACCATCTGCCCCTTCACCGCACGCGTCAGCCCCGACAGCGTCGGCTCCATCAGAAAACTCGATACGGGCATCCGAACACCCGTGATCTCCTGAACGCCCAGAACCAAACGGATCGCCATCAGCGAATCCCCTCCCAACTCCCAAAATCAAACCTCCTCCGAAGCTCCCCTCGCGGACGGAAAAATCTGCCACCAAAGGCGCAACAACGCCTGCTCCGAGCCGGCACCATGTACGCAGGCAGGGTCAGCGACAGCGCCGTTCGGATCATCGCCTCCAGCCCTTACGCCGCTCCTGTCGGCACCACGTGCGCCACCACCCCCGAAACCGCATTCCCATCCTTCTCCGGAACACAGCATGCCTGATCGACTCCCGTGCACTCCCGGATGCGGGCCTCGATCTCCCCCAATTCAACCCGCCTGCCCCGAATCTGAATCTGGTCGTCCCGACGCCCCAGAAACTCCAGTTCACCTTCCTCACTCCACCGAACCCAGTCTCCGGTCCGATAGAGGCGCGCCCCCGCCACAGAAGAATACACGTCCGGAACGAACTTCTCCGCCGTCAGCTCCGGTCGTCCCAGGTAGCCCCGCGCCACCTGTTCGCCGCCCAGGAGCAGTTCACCCTCCTGGCCGATGCCCACCGCGCGCCCCGTGTCGTCCACCACGTGAACCCGCACGTTTCGAATCGGCCGGCCGATCGTCGGACGCCTTCCCTCCTCCGCCGGCCTCACCACCGCCCAGGTGCTGTCCACGGTGTTTTCAGTCGGCCCATAGGTGTTCAGGACCGTGAACGGCAGGTCTGCCCGCGACCGTCGATGGAGCGTGTCGCCTCCGGTGGCAAAATGCCGCAACGCCACTGTGGCGGGCCATGGCCTTTCCAGCACGACCTCGGCCAACGCCGTGGCGACAAACGCAAACGTCGCCCGTGACTCCACCAACCACCCCATCAGGTCGTCCACGTCCACCAACACCGACTTCGGCGGAATCAACACCGTCCCCCCTGTGCAGAGCGCCGGCCAGATGTCCGCCACCGACGCATCGAACGTCACGTGAGCCAGCAGCGTCGCCCGATCACCCGCCTTCAATCCCAACCATTCCCGATAGTGCCAGACCAGATTCGTCAGCGAATGATGCTCGATCTCCACGCCCTTCGGCTGCCCCGTCGACCCCGACGTGTAAATGATGTAAGCCCGGCGCGTTGGACCCAACGGCGCTCCGGCAGGAACCCCTTCAGCCCCCGCACCTTGCACCAGCGTGTTGAGCGACACCCCAAACCGGGCCGCGGCCTCTCTCAGCCGCCCCGTTTCGGCCTCGTCCAACTCCCGCGTCGACTCCACGTTCTCCCCTTCGTCCGAAGCTTCGTCGGGCTCCAATGCCAACGTCGGCAATCCCGGCGCCCCCACAAAGCCCTTGAGGCGGCGACTCCAATACTGCAACGGCTCTTCCAGGCTCCGTCGCGTCAGGTGATCCAAAAATCACGGTAGGCCGGTGCCGGAGGTAGACAGGGCCACTCCCCAGTACCCAGCGCCCGGTAAACCGTCCGCCATTCCTCGAACACCCGGGTATGAGACCGCCCATCCAACAGCAGATGATGAAACGACCAAATCATCTGCCAAACTACGAACGCCGTCTCGAGCAGGGCCACCCTCCACGCCGGCGCCGTCGACAGATCAAAACCGCGAACGCGATCCTCCCGAAGAAAACTCTCCAATCCCGTCGTCCCCTCGCCGCCTTCATCCATCGACAACACCGTCACGGCCCTCTACCCCTACGGCACGCCAAGCCGTGAGCGAACGACTTCCACTTCGTTTTCCTTGCCTGGATTGCGTCTCAAATACTCATCGAAGACCTGCTGAACTTCATTGGCCCTTCCCGCGCCCTGAAGGTACTTCGCCAATTCATGGGCGGGTTCGAGCGACATGGGGGCGATATCAATCGCTGATCGGTAGGTCTGTTCCGCCTGACCGCCCAACGACCGGCTGGCCAGCATATTCGCCTGGGCCACAGCCATCTCAGCCATCGATTGCCGCCGGCTTGAGCTCGAGTCCGTCTCCGGCAGGGATTGAAGCTGTGCCGCGGTGTCGCGCCAGTAGTTCGCCGCCTGCTCGGCCTGGGCTGGCGTCGTCACCCCGCCCCCACTCTCGCCGCCTCCAGCCGGCGACCGCACCTCGAAGATCGGGCCCATGGGTGTCGCCAGCTCATAGAGCGGCGATCCGGGCGCAGGCTTCTCGATGGCCACCGTCATTCCTGGATTCTTGTAGAGCAACGCCAGCATGAGATTCTCGGCCACCTGGGTCGCCCCCGCCGTCCCCAGCACCGCCGGGCGCGCATCTCCCTCCGGCATCGATTCACCGGGACGCAATTCGTTGCTCCTCGCCCGCTCCCGCAGCCCTGCCAGATACCCGCCCTGCGCCCGCTCGGTGTCGTCTTTCGACAACGTCGTCATGCGATCCCCGTACATCAGCCCGAGATAGTCCACGTAGCCCGGATCGGAGAGCATCGATTGGTCCAACAACACCGCTCGCCCCTCGCCCGAGGTCTCATTCAGCAACGACGGAATCGCGCTGCCCCATCGGCTTCCGCCGACGTAGACCATCCCCGGCTTCAACGCCGCCAACACCGTCTGCCCATACGACAACAGGTCTTCCGCCGGCCACGCCTCTTTCGCCTCCGCCACGGCGTAGGTCTCCCTGATCGCGGGAAGCAGCGCCGCGAAGCCACTCGGGGCATCCGCCGCCCCGGCCTGGGCCGCCACCGTATGAAACATCGACTTGATCGCCCGCCAGTCCCCGGCCTCCACCGCCGAGAAAAACTGATCCACTTCCGGACTGACCGGCACATTGAGCTTCGCGGCCAGTTTCTCCACCAACTCCCGCCGTCCCTGGCTGAATTCCACCACCTTGCTGGCCACCACCCCCGCCGCACCCGACGGGCCACTTCCTCCCCCCGATCGGGACATCAGCCGCGGCTTGGGCCTTGCGGACGAGCTTCCGCTGCCCGCACTTCCCGCGTCCCCGCCCGCCAGAGCGCCCGCTTCGCCGGAACCCGGCGTCGTCCGCGTCGCTGAACCCCGCAGCAACGCCAGCACAATCACCAGCACCGCCACCCCTCCCAACACCACCATCGCCCGCGTCGATCCGGACTCCCATCGCGAACACAGCTTCTGCCTTTTGGATGCCACAGCCTTCATTCCGGACACTCTAGGCGGTCGCCGCAATCCACACCAGCCCAGGCGGGCACCAGCAGCGCTGCGTCAGCTGGGATCTGAACACGTTCACGCGCCTGCAATCCGCCCCGCCCGAACGTCTGGTTTCGCGCTTCCAAGTCTCCCACGGGATCCTGCTCAATGGGCTCAGCCGCCCCGCTGACGGATGCGGCGCCATGCGAATCCTGATCTTCGCCTCGATCGCATCGGGAACCCGGCCGCACCCTGACATGTCCCCCGACCGTTCCAAGGTTGTCGACGCCTTCAACCAGACGGAAGTTTCGTTTCCCGATCAAACCACCGTTCACGCCCTGTTCTCCGAACAGGCCAGGCGATGCCCGGACGACGTCGCGCTGGTGGCCGACCCGGTTTCCCTGACGTACGCCGAGCTGGAGGCGCGCGCCAATCGTCTCGCCCATCGCCTCCTCCGGCTCGGGGTTCAACCAGGACAACCCGTCGCTATCCTCCTCGACCGCTCCGTCCAGCTCGTCGTCGCCATTCTCGCCTGCCTCAAGGCGGGTGCAGCCTACGCTCCGCTCGCCACGGAATACCCGGTTGCCCGCCTCAACCGCCTGCTCCAGGACTCCGGCGCTCCCATCCTGCTCACCTCTGGGCCAGTCGCGCCGGGACTCGAAGCCCCCTCCCTCCGCATCCTCGATCTCGAAACCCTGTCCCGCTCCGATGCGGATGCGCCAAGCACCCCGCCCCCACCACGGGCTGGCCCCTTGAGTCCGGCCTACCTGATGTACACCTCGGGTTCCACCGGCACCCCGAAGGGAGTTCTGGTTCCCCATCGTGCCGTCATCCGACTCGTGGTCGGCTCCTCATTCCTGCCCTGGAACAGCGACATCTCCTTTCTGCTCCTTGCCCCGCCCTCATTCGACGCCTCCACCCTCGAACTCTGGGGACCACTGCTTCACGGCGGTCGCTGCGTCCTATATCAGCCCAGACACGTGGATTCGGTCGAGCTCCGCGCCCTGATCCACCAGCATCAGGTCTCCTGCCTCTGGCTCACCGCCAGTCTCTTCAATCACATCATCGACACCGACCCGCAGCTGCTCGCGCCGCTCCGCTTCCTGCTCACCGGCGGCGAAGCCCTCTCCGTCCCCCACATCCGACGCGCCCTCGCCCTTCTCCCCTCCACCCAGCTCATCAACGGCTATGGGCCCACCGAATCCACCACCTTCGCCTGCACCCATCCCATCCCGCGCTACGGTAACCCCGCCCCCTCGGGGTCCATCCCCATCGGCAAACCCATCGCCAACACCCGCTGCTTCGTTCTCGATCCCGACCTCCAGCCCGTCCCCATCGGCGTTCCCGGTGAATTGTTCATCGGCGGCGACGGCCTCGCCCTCGGCTACCTCAACCAACCCGGGTTCACCGCCCAACGTTTTCTCGCGGACCCGTTCTCGCCCCCACGCCAGGACGCCCGGCTCTATCGAACCGGCGACCTCTGCCGCTGGTGTCCCAACGGCAACCTCGAGTTCCTTGGACGCGCCGACGAACAGGTCAAGATCCGTGGATTCCGCATCGAACCCGGCGAAATCGTGGCCGCCCTGGAAGCGCATCCCGCCGTTCAACGCGCCGTCGTTCTGCCCCGCGCCTCCGCCACCGACCCCGCCACCTTCGTGGACCTCGCGGCCTTCATGGAACCGAGGCCTGACGCTTCCGGCCGCGCCCTGCCATCCCCTGCGGCCTTCCGGGAGTTCCTGCGCCAAACGCTGCCGGAGCCCTTTGTCCCCGCCCAATTCATCCACGTCGATACCTTCCCCATCACGCCCAACGGGAAACTGGACCGGAACGCCCTGCTTGCCCTTGCCGATTCCGACAGCACGCCATTCTCCAGCCGCCCGTTCTCCCCGGACTCCCCGATCCAACTCACCCTGACCCGGCTCTGGGCCGAGCTGCTTCACCGGCCTTCGGTCTCCGTCCACGACGACTTCTTCGAACTGGGCGGGCACTCGCTCCTGGCCATGAAGGTCGTGGCCAGGACGGTCGAGGCGCTCGGCATTGAGTTTCCCGTTCGCTGGGTCTTCGAACACCGCACCATAGCCGGCCTCACCACCCGACTGCTTGAGCGTCGTCCTCCCGTCGCATCGCGCCATCGCCTGGCCGCCTCCCAGGCGGTCTTCCATCCCCTCTCCCGGGAACAGGAACGTCTGTGGTTCCTGGACCAGACCCTCTCCGATCCCGCCGTCTACAACGTCCCCTGCGCCATCCGCCTGGAGGGCACTCTCGACATCGACCGCCTGGAACGTGCGCTGCATGCCGTCGCTCGACGGCACACCATCCTGCGCTCCCGGTTCGTTACCGCAGTCGGTGAGCCCAGGATGGAAATTCTCCCCGACGCCCTCCCACGCCTGCGCCGCACGGAAGCATCCCCTCGCCATTCTGACCCCGACCCCGACCGTCGGCTCCAACACTGGTTCGATGCGGAAATCAGCCCACCTTTCCACCTCGGCGAAGCCCCCCTGTGGCGCGGCAGCTGCCTGCAGCTCGACGCCCAACACCACGTCCTCCTGCTCGTCGCCCATCATGCCATCTGCGACGAATGGTCCCTTCCCCTCTGGCTCGCCGATCTCTCGGAGGCCTACGCCCGTGACGAAGGCCCCCACCGTCCCCCGATCGATCTCTCCCCGTTACCGCTTCAATACGCGGACTACGCCGTCTGGCAGCAGCAACGACTCGCCGAACCCGACCTCGATCGCCACCGGGAATACTGGCAACGCCATCTGGCCGGCGCGCCCCCGACCATTCACCTTCCCCTCGATCACCCGCGCCCCTCTTCTCCCGGCGTCCGCGGCGGGCGCCTGCCGATTCGGTGTCCGCATTCCATCCGACAACCCCTTGAACACCTTGCCACCCAGGAGGGCTCCACGCCGTTCATGCTGCTCCTGGCAGCATTTCAGACGACCCTGTTTCAGCTCACCGCCCAGGACGACCTCGTCGTCGGCACCCCGCTCGCCCATCGGCATCGCCCCGAGTTGGAGTCGTTGATAGGGTTCTTCGTCAACACAGTCCCCGTGCGCCTGCGTATCCCCGAAGAGGCAACCTTTCGCGAACTGCTCCGGTCGATCCGCCAAACCATCCTCGACGCCTTCGAACACGGCCTGGTCCCCTTCGACGAAATCGTCCAGGCCAGCCGCTCACGCCGTGTCGAAGGCCAGACCCCGCTGTTCGGCGCCGTCTTCGTCTGGCTCAGCCAGCCCGCCACATCGCTTCAGATCGCCGGCGTCACCGCCACCCCTCTCCAACCCGACCCCGGCCTCACCAAATTCGACCTAACCTTCTTCCTCGCCGAAGGTCCTGACGGTGGCTGGTCCGGCCACGCCGAATTCAACCGGGACTTGTTCGAGCCCGACTCGGTCCGCCGCATCATCGGGTGTTTTGAGACGGTGCTCGCCTCCATCGCCGCACAACCCGACGCACCCGTCGCCTCCCTCGGCACCCCGTCGCTCACCCAGAAAATCCGCGAAGCCCAAGGCCCCGCGACAGGCCGAGTCCGCTTCGAAGGTTGTTGGGTGGATCTCCAACGCATCGAGGCCGTTCTCGAAGACCATCCCCTGCTTCGAAAGGCTGCAGTGGACGTCGTCAGCGACGCTTCCGGCATCCAACGCCTGGTCGCCTTTCTGGAATGGGAACCCGACCTGTCGCCGGATCTGGACGCGCTTCGGCGCCATCTCAACCTGGTTCTCGACGGCGGAATCTCCCCCACCGACTTTGTCTCCCTGCCGCAATGGCCGCTCACCCCGGAGGGATGCCTGGACCGCAGCGCTCTCCGCGCCCTTGCCGGCCGCTCCTCAACCTCTTCCGCTCCGTCCAGCCAACGACCCCAGTCCTCCCTCGAAATTCGAATCGCCGCCCTTTGGACCCATCTTCTCGGACCCACCGACCTTCGGTTGGAGGACGACTTCTTCGACCTGGGAGGGACGTCGTTGCTGGCCATGCGCCTGGCTGGACGCATCGCCCAATCCGAGGGCATTCCGTTCCCGGTGCCCCGGGTCTTTGAACTTCGCACCCTCGGCGCCATCGCCCGCAGCATCGCATCGACTGCGGCATCGACTGCGCCAGCAGCCGAGGAACCCATCGAACCACGCGTCGACCGAATCCCCTCCCGCCTCTCCCCGGAACAGGACCGGCTCTGGTTCCTGCACCATGCACTCCCGGAACCCGCCGCCTACAACGTGGCGGCAGCCTTTCGCGTGCTCGGCCCTCTGGATCTCCAACGCCTGGAGCAAGCCCTCGACGTCGTCGCCCAACGCCACGAACTGCTCCGCAGTCGCATTCTCGCACCCGCCGGCACCGCACTCCTGGAATGCGTCGACCTGCCCCCCACCCGCATCCCGATCACAGACCTGGCCGAGTCTTCCGCTGGGCCCTCGCCCGAGAGGTTGAGTGCAGACCACTGGCTCCGCGATGCCCTCCGGATCCCCTTCGACCTCTCCCGGGCGCCCCTCTGGCGTTGCCTCTGCCTTCGCGAAGCGCCAGACCGCCACATCCTCCTGCTGGTCGCGCATCACATCCTTTGCGACGAATGGTCGCTCCCCCTTTGGTTCTCCGAGATCGGCACGGCTTATGCCTCACCCGGGATGCCACGACCGCCCCTGGCCGTGCAGTTCGCTGATTTCGCCGCCTGGAGACGTCGCCGTCTTGAACTCCCGGACGTCGAGCGACATCGACTCTACTGGCGTCAGCGACTTCAGGCGCCACCGAGCCTGCCCGGGCTCCCCGGCAGTCACGAGCGGCCGGCACGCCCCACCTCCGCCGGCGGACGAGTCGACTTTGCCTGCCCTCCCGAGCTCCGACGTCGCCTTGAATCCCTGGCCGCCCAGGAAGCCGTCACGCCGTTCGTGGTTACCCTAGCTGCCTTCCATGCCGCACTTGGACTCCTCCTCGACACCGATGACCTGATCGTGGGAACGCCGCTCGCGCGGCGTGAACGTCCCGAGGTCGAACCCCTCATCGGTTTCTTCGTCAACACCATCCCCATCCGAACTCAACGGTTCCGCCAAGGCTCGTTCCGAGAACTGGTCCGCCAGGTCCACTCCCGGGTCCTCGAAGCCTTCGAGCATGGCGTCCTGCCCTTCGATGAAATGGTCCAGGCGGCCGCCATCCAACGGCGTCAGGGCGGGAATGCCCTGTTCCAACTGGCCTTCGTCGGCCCCACCCAGACCGCCCCCGGCCTTCGCCTGAACGGCCTCGAAACCGAGGTCATTCCACTCGCTTGGGAGTTTGCCAAATTCGACCTGACCCTCTTCCTGACCGAGAGCCCCGAAGGCGGCTGGCATGGTTCGGTGGAGTTCAGCCGGGACCTCTACGACGCCCCAACCCTCCAGCGCCACACGGAACGGTGGCTGGAATTCTGGAAGGCCCTCGCCGACCAACCGGACAGCGCCCTTCCCGATCTTCCCTCACCCCCCGCGGTTCACCCCGTCCCTGCGCCCGACCAAGGCATTCCCCCTCGGAACCCGGCCACCAGCCAGCCGACGCATCGCTCCCGACAGGACCCCGCACCAGCGGTCTCCAACCCGCAACCCGCCAGCCCAGCGCCGAACTCCCCCACGCAGCAAGCCCTGTCCCAGATCTGGGCGTCGCTGCTGAACCGCCCATCGGTCGGCATGCAGGACAATTTCTTCGACCTCGGCGGACATTCGATCCTGGCGATGCGCCTGGTGTTTGAGGTGCGACAAACCCTTGGCAAAGCCATCGCCGTCACCGACCTCTTCGCCGCACCCACCGTCGCGGAATTGGCCGCGGTCATCGATCAGCAGCGCCCCATCGACGACGCCTTCAAGGGTGCCGGCAACAACCCACCTCTCTTCTTCATTCCAGGCATTCCCGGGATCAACTATCTGCCACCGCGGCTCACCGATCGGTTGGGCGCCGTTTCCCGGTACCATGACGCGCTCCAATTCTCCGGCGTCGACGGCCATCAACCTCCCGCCGAACACGTCTCCGAATTGGCGGATTTCCTCATCCAACGATTGGTCGAAGTCTGGCCCAACGGCCCGATCCGGCTTGCCGGCTATTCCCTGGGCGGAACGGTCGCCCTGGAAATGGCCCGCCGACTCGACGGCGTCGGACGCCGACCGGAATTGCTGCTGCTCCTCGACGCTGCGGCCCCCGACGCTCTCCGCCCGCGCCCGCTGCTGCGAGCGATCCCGGTGCTGATTCGGCACCTGGCGGGAATGAACCCTTGGGCGGCCTGGAATTTTCTGCGCAGCAGGCTCGCTGGAAAACTGCACACGGAACGGGAAAAGCGGATTGCCGAACTCGGCCTCGACGAGCTGGAGAACACGCCGAAGACCGCCGACCACGCCCCGGTCGTCTCGTCCCGGCAGCGGGTGTTTGATGCCTCGTTCCGTGCCGCGGCGGCCTACCAAGCCGTGCCCTATCCCGGCTCCGCCGTGCTCATACGGACCACGGACCCACTTGCTTTCGGCATCTTCCGGGAAATGGACGCCACCAATGGTTGGTCCGGCATCATCCAGGGAGGAGTGGAGGTGCTCGATTTGCCGGGCGATCACTGGCAGCTCTTCCAGGAACCCACCGCCCGCATCCTGACCGAACACATCCTCAGCTGTCTCGCCCGTCTCGACCGACCCCGGCCCTAACCTGTTCGCAAACCCCCCGTTTTCTGCGAAACGCGTTGAACCGGACAAACCCTGCACGGACAGCCGACGCGAGGGTTGAAACCAGCTACCTCACCCCAGCCCTCTCCAGGCGGTCGCCGCGATCCACACCATCCCTGGCGGGCACCATCAGCGCTGCAGATGTTCATCGGCGAATCGCACCATCATCTGCCAGTCCTCGAAGGTCACATCATGCCCCCCCGGCCTCAGGTAGTAGCCCACCGGACTGTCCACCCACTCCGACGGTCGCGGCCATTCCCGCGCCGCCAAACCCCCACTCCCGAGAAGCCGATAGACGGGGTCCGCCCCACGCCCACCCAGATACTCACCCCGGGGATCGCTCCAAAGATCCGTCGTGGCGCTTAGAATCAGGATCGGCCTCGGCGCCAGCAGTGCCACCAACTCATGCTGATCCACGGTCATCGCCGATTCTTTGCCGGCGAACTTCGCGAATTCCGGCGTGAACCAGTGCCCCCATTTCGTCGCCAGATGCTCCACATCCTCGCCAAACAGACGCTGACTCAGCGCCACCCCGCCCGCACCGGATTGCTGCGAGATCACCATCGCAAACCGCTCATCCTGGGCCGCCGCCCACACCGCGGCCTTCCCCAGTCGACTGAACCCCATCACCGCCACCCGCTGGGCGTCCACCCGCGGTTGCGTCTGAAGATAGTCCATGGCCCGGCTGAGACCCCAGGCCCACCCTCCGATGCTTCCCCAGTCCCCCGGCCCCGGCTCCGGCCCCAACCCGCGCACCCCCTCCTTCCAGCGACCCGATGCATCGGGCTCGATTTCGCCATAAGCCGCCGTCACCACCCCGTAGCCATGTTCCAACGCATAGGCGTACGGCCACTGGTTCTGATGTATCCCCCGGCTCGCCTCCACCGGCTGGTTGTTCGTCAACGCGTTTGCGAACAAGCCCATCGCAAAATGCCCCGGCACCGGCAAGTCCGGATCCACCGTCGTCGTGTAGTTCCCGTCGAAGTTCAGTCCCAGGAACACCGGTACCGGCAACCGCCCCCGGGCCGGCAGATACATCAGCAGTTGCATCTTCCGCCCATCCTCGCGGCCCTCAAACAGCACCCCCACCCGCAGCCGGGTACCCAATCCGCCAAACACCCCCTTTTTCTCGTCCCGAACCACGAAGCGCATGCCTGGCGGACGACCCGCGCGCGTGCGCCCGTACACTTCCTCCTCAAAACGCTTCAAGAGTTCCGGCCGCCGCTTCTCGCGCCAGGTTTTCCTATCCTTCACCACCGTCCCATCCCAACACACCAGGGGATCCGGCAAACGGTACGGCGGCACATCCTGCTCCCGGGTGTTCGTCGGTCGGTCCTCGGCCCCGCCAACCCCCGGCATGCCAAAAAGCATGCCCACTAGGACAGCCATGGCCCCTCGCAGGTTGCTGCTCATCTCTGGATCCTCCCCATAGCCACGGAACCTCCGCAATAAGTGTTCTCGCGTGCGCAACTCTCCATGAACCGTCCATCTCTTCCTCCCTCTCCCTCCGCAGCAAAGCGAAGGTGGGAGAGGGTCGGGGTGAGGGCTCCCCTCCCCGGTTCATGGTCCCAATGCGTGTCCATGCTTTGGAAA
>Ga0105048_10000156_pt1 | contig 90471 bp, 75 predicted proteins | sample MAT05_FD_78382 | JGI IMG/M metagenome (GOLD analysis project Ga0105048, IMG submission 78382) | Freshwater microbial communities from Lake Fryxell liftoff mats and glacier meltwater in Antarctica - MAT-05 | ecosystem: Environmental > Aquatic > Freshwater > Ice > Liftoff microbial mat | place...
CGGTAGAACGATGGTGGCGGCGGCGGTGGAGTTGCAGGCGGCGGGGGTGAAGGCCGGGCGGGGGGAGGCGCTGTTTCGCGCAGATGGATTTAGCGCGGCGCCGTCGCGGGATGGGCGGCGGTTTTTGGTGACGGTTCCGGAGCGCGGGGAGGCGGCGGCGTTGCCAATGGTAGTGGTGGAGAACTGGGCGGCGGGGTTGGGGAAATAGGGGATGCCGACTGTACTGCGTGTGAGCGAACTGTTTTTGGACCGATGGCATGAGCATTTTGACCATCATTCGTGAGCCGCTGGCGAAGGGAGTCGTGATCAGCGACTCGGCACTGCGAATTGTTTTGGCGGATGGACGCGGGATTTCGGCTGCTGGGCTGGTTCCCGCGGTTGGCGCAAGCGACGGCGACCGAACGGAATGAGTGGCGGCTGTTGATGCGCACTTGCGGGTTCGGGTCACGGTGAGCAAAAAAGCCAAGGCAATTGCGCCCATGGCGCTACGGTTGGCGTAGATGATCTTGCGAATGAGCAGAAACCTCGCGGGCTAGGTAGACCGGAGAGCCGTTGAGGCGTAGCTCACGCCGTGGTCATCGCAAAAATCGACTTCGTAGACGCCTGGAGTGAGTCGGTCGACGATGGCGCCGACCTGAACGCCGAGGATTCCGAGATCGACGTGGTCTTCGAGCAGCGCAACCACAGATAACAATTCCAAATCGCGCATGGTCTTCCTCAATCTATTTAGTACAAAACAAGTGGTGAGACGGGGCGTAGATTGGTCGTGGGGAATCATGCAGGCACTGTGAATGCGGGGGTTGCGGCCTGCGTGGAGGAATTCGAAATCAATGGTGTAGCGGATGCCAAATGCATCGATTTGTCCCTGGCCCGCATCGCCAACGCGCGCGGGGTAGAGCAGGGCGGCGCGAAGCAGTTAATTAACGTGAAGAAGCGGATCGCGGAGAGGAAATTGACAGGGCTTTAGCGAGTGATGGGCGAAGCCCCATGAAAGGTGCGGAAACAGCGTTTTGCTGGCGGTGCGCGGAATGTTCGGTCGACCCGAAAAGACGAAGATTAGCATCCGACTGGGCGCGGCGGATCTGGCTACGGCAAGCCGACTCGCCGGGGCCTGTCGATTGAGACCTACATCAAGCGTCTGTTGCATGAGGCGCTTGAGAGGGAGAGCTAACGGCTTGCGGAATTAGGTTCTCTGTCACCGATGGCGGCGAGGGGTCAATCCGGCGCGATTACTTGCCGGCCTCTGGTGTCCGGAGCGTCGGGTACTTGATTCCGAGTTGCTCAAGATAAGTTCCGAACTTCTCGGGATTGTAATAGGTCTCTCTCATGCGAGGGCGGAATTCGTCCATGATCTTCTTATTCAGCCCCAAGGCCGGCTGATCATCGGGGCGGAGGAAGGTCTGGTACTTCGTGTCTTTGGTTTGTACGTTCTTGAAGTAATCCCAGGCGGCGGCGACTAACTCCGGTTTCGTGACTAAGTCGAGGAGGGTCATCGCCTGCGCTTTGGCTCCGGCGATGACTCCCTTGTGAGCAATCGGCGTGGCCATGGAGATGGCGTTCGCCCAACTATGTCCGGGGCCGGCTTGAATGTTGGCGGGGTAGCGGAGGGTGATGGTCGGGACGTTCCAGGAGATATCGCCGATGTCGTCGGAGCCGCCACCGGTGGGTCCGATCGAACGTCCGCCTTCACCACCGGCTTCGGCGTTCGCGGTTGGGCGGCGCAATTCGGCGACCTGCTCCGAGAGACCGGTGACGGGGAGTTTGAGTTCGCGCTGGAGGGCGACGGCGAGAGCCTTGTCGTCAGCGGTCCAATGGGGATAGCCGACCTTCTTAATATTGGCGTGCATGGCCTCGGCGATGGGCCGGGAGAAGTGGCCGGCCCAGGCGGCGCCGAGGACGCGCGAGGTGAAGGTGGTGTCGGTCATAAGGGCGGCGGCTTTCGCCATGTTGTCGCCGACGCGCCAGAGATCGATGACGTGGCTGTAGTCGGCTTCGCGGAAGAAGTACCAGACGGAGGCGTTCTGCGGGACCACGTTCGGTTGATCACCGCCGTTGGTGATGACGTAGTGCGACCGCTGGGCCAGGCGGAGGTGTTCCCGGCGGAAGTTCCAGCCGATGTTCATGAGTTCAACCGCGTCGAGGGCGGACTTACCGCGCCAGGGAGCGCCCGCGGCGTGCGCGCTTTCGCCCTTGAACTGATATTCCACGGAGACCATGCCGATGTCGTGCGTCGAAACTTGAATGGCTATTGATCGCCGTTCAAGATTCCGTTGAGATCGCGATCCAGTGCCAGACGCCGGCCGTTGCCTTTGGGGACACTGGTAAAGGTGATCGTGGTGTTGTGGTCAGCGAGTTCGCGAAGTTGAGCGGCGGTCAGGGGCGGGCCATTCGCTTTGTCGCGTAAGAAGACACCGTTGCTATACAAGTAGCCCTCGCCGGTCTTTGAAGTGAAGGCGATGAGTTCGCACTCATCCGCGGCGGCTCGCGCCAGGAAGAGATTGATCCGGCTGTTGGCAGCGGCGCCATTGTCATCAGTCAGTGTAACTTGCTGTCCGACGATTGGGGCGAAGTTAGTATCCATCGCAAAGATGAATGCTTCCAACGCGTCCCGTTCGTGCATTCCGGCCGCATCGAACTTCATGCCGTCGGGATTGTTAATCGTGCCGCCGACTAATGGGGGGATGATGGGCTGCTGCTCTCCGGCGCCGAAGTTGGCAGCCAGGAAGAAGTTCGACATCATGTCGAAGCTGCCGTCGTGAAGGAAGCCGAAACCTCGAATCTGCTCGCCCATTTGAACGCCGAAGCGCGGACTATTCAACCAAATCGGCGAGAACGGAATGCCGAACTTCCCGACCTTCTGGTAGGCATTGCGAAGATGCGGATTCTTCAGGGGTATGGTTCCCGCGACTTCGGTGGTGAGGGAGTTAGAACCAAAGAAGCCGGGCTTGGTGGTTTGACCGGCGTTGGCGTTACGGTCGATCTGGTGGCAGGAGTGGCAGTTCAGTTCAGGACCAAAGGGATCGAAAAACGTATTGCGGCCGAAATATAAGTTCGAGCCTTCCTGCTGCAGGGGAGTAAGTGAATTATCGAGCTTACGAATTGGGTTGGGCGGATACATTACTTCGAGGATGAACTCAGTGAAGGAATGCATGTCCGCGGCCGGCAGTTCAGCGTGACGCCCGAGTAATCCAGGGAAGGCGACATTGAACGCTTTGAAAGCCAATGTTTCATTAAAGGCGCCGGAATTGGGTTGGGCATTTGGCTCGGCATAACCGCCGGTGCGGTCACCGCGCCAATGCATGGGACCCATATTGTCCATTCCGCGCAAGCTCTGGGTGGCCATGATTCCTTTCATCGAGCCAAAGCCAAACCGGGGTGAAGTGTTTTGCTTCACATTCGGGTCGGCGGCGTTGGGTTGATCCGGGTCCCCGAGATCCCAGGCAAGATGGTCGGTGTCGCCGAAGATATGGCAGCTAAAACATGCGGAGTCGCCGTGGCTGGAACTCAACGAAGCGTCGTAGAGGAAGCGGCGTCCATTGACGAGACGCGCCGGTTCAGGATTGTGCATCTTTGCCTGACCAATCTCGGACTTTGTCTGGGTGTTGATGATTTTGATGGCGTTGTCAAAGCGAGTCAGCACATACAGACGATTCTCATTTTCATCCAACGCCAAGCCGGTGGGACCGCCACCGCTGACGGGTATTTGATTGGCGATATTGGGCACGAAAGTGTTGTTTTCGAGTTGTGCGGTGTTATAGATCGCGACTTCACTACTGCCGACGGCGGCGACGTATAGGGTTTGGCCGTTGCCGGTAATTTCCATGCCTATGGGGAAGGCGACGCTAGTGGCGTTCTCGATGGGATTTTGCGCGCAACAAATCGAGTAATTGATGTGCTTGTTGAGGTGCCTGGGGGTGACATTACCGGCGTTGTCGAGGACGGTGATGCGGCTGAAGGCGATCTTTCCGCGAACGGCGGGGTCGGGTTTTGTGAGAGCCCCGCCGAAGTGATTCGCGCCTTCAAAGCGCTGCATATTGTTCGATTCCAGGTTCGAGACGTATACCTTCCCGTTGGCCGGGTTGACGATCATGTTGAAGAGCGTGGTTCCGACGCCGGAATAGACGCCGGCGGGTCCGGCAATGGCACGGGGAGGGTTGGCGTTGGCGTCGATCGCGAACACGTCCCTATCCGGCAAGGTGAAAGTCATCTCGGCGTCACGGATTAGGCCGTTCTCGTCTTTCCAGTTTGAACCATCGTACTTGACGATCACACCGGTTAGGCCTTGCGATAGGCCGAAAGCGTTCACATTGAGGGGTGCGGGGAAGATGGGGAAAAGCTGAGCTGGAGACAGCGGATTGCCGAGGCCGAAGCCGCTCCCGACGAAGGTTGAAGCGGTCCGGTTGCCGCTGAAAAAGGATGCGGCATACACTTTAGATCCGTCCGGGGTGACCGCGAGCGCGCGCGGCGTATCGGCGAAGAAGGTCAGGATATTTAGCGGTTGCCCACCCAAGGATGCACCGTTGCAACACTGGCTGGCGTTGAATACCCAAACATCGGCGCGACCGGTGCCGGGGGTGGTGAGTTTCGGATCGATTGGAGAGTTCTGGCCGCGATGCGCGGTCGTAATAAAGGCGCGATTCTTGCCAGGGCCGGCAAAGACGATATCGCGCGGTTCATCGCCGACGAGGAGCGTTCGCTTAACGAAAGAATTTTTGTCTTTCAGTTCGATAATGCTGACAGTGTCGGAGAGGTGATTGACCACCCAGGCTTCGACGCCGTTGCGAATCGCAACTGCCACCGGTTCAAGTCCGACCGGGACCGAGGCACGGTGATCGAGCCCGTCATGCTTAATCCGGAATATCTCCAACTTGGCATCCGGCGTGTTAACCGCCAAAAGGAACTTCTTGTCCGGTGTTATTGCGAGGGGCCGCACCTGTCCACTTTCGAACGCTGTGAACGTCTGGCTGTAGGGGTTCGGCTGGGCGAGGGCGGTGCTTGCGTAACTGAATAGGATACCCGTTACGAATGTGCGAAGTGCCCGTTTCGTTTGTGGATTCATCATGTCTCCGTTGATTTGAGCTAGCTGCTATCGGGGAGGCCGGCACAGAGGAGGACGACGCTTCCGGCGGACACACTCCGCGAAAACGCTCCAGAATCATAAGCGGCCGTCGTTGCTGTCACACACGGAAGTTGGCGGGTCAGTGGTCTAATCCTGCGCGGCCTACTGCCGTTGGGCTTTCCTGAAGCCTCACCCAGGATAGAGAGCCGGATCTTGGAATCTGCCAGGTAAAGGTAAGGAAAAGGTAAGCGTTTGGTAAGCGTTGAAGGCGGTGAGGATAGCTAGATGGCGATCGGCCGTGGCTCCCCTTCGCAACCCGATAGAATGGTGGCGCGAAATCTATGAGTCGAACTTCACAACCCCTATTCGCCGCCATTCCGCTGCTGCTGGCGGTGCAGGTCTGTTCCGCGGCCGTTGTGCTTCCGGATGGACCGGGGAAGGCGGAGACGCTTCGGGTCTGCGGCAAATGCCACTCGATGGATCAGACCGTTTCATTGCGGCAGGGGCAAACCGCATGGACGGAGACGATTACGAAGATGGTGAATCTCGGGGCGCAGGGCAACGAGAAGGATTTCACTACGGTGCTTGGGTATTTGGTGAAGTTCTATGGGCCGGGCAACAAGGACGCGCCGACGGAGCATGCGCGTCCAGTCGGCCCTATTACGCCGGATTCGCCGGAGGTTACGGTGGGGACTGTCGCTGGCGGCACTGCCGAGCCGGCACGTCTCCCGATCGTCACGACGCCGGTTGATCCCGCGAAAGAGTGGCAGACCTACGGGCACGACGCCGGCGCCATGCGGTTTTCTCCACTGAAACAGATTACGCCGGAGAATGTGGGCCGTTTGAAAGTTGCCTGGACGTATCACATGAGGCCGCAAGGATTCACGGCGGGACCGCCTCCCGCGAAGCCGGTGGCGCGCACAGGTCCGGTGGGCGATGAGCCGGAAGCTCCGACGGGACGTGGAGGGCGGGGAGGAATGTTCGGATCGGGCTTCCGGCCAAGTTCGGTGACGCCACTGGTGATTGGCGGGGTTATGTATGTGACGACGCCGTATTCGCGGGTGGCGGCACTGGATCCCATTGATGGACGTGAGATCTGGTCCTTCCAATTGCCGGCTGGCAATCCGTCGACGCGGGGACTGGAATATTGGACCGGCGATGGAAAGACGCCGGCGCAGATTGTGTTTGGATCAAGCGATGGGAAGATGTACTCGATTGATGCGAAGACGGGGAAGCCCAACGCCGCATTTGGCGACAACGGCGTTATTAACCTGAATACGGAAGCGATCATGCGCGGGCTGCCGGGCCGGAACGCGTTAACTTCGCCGCCGCTGATCTACAAGAATTTGGTGATCACGGGCGGGACGACACAGGAGAACCCGCCGCAGGGTCCGGCAGGCGACGTGCGCGCGTGGGATATGCACACCGGCAAGCTGGTGTGGACGTTTCGCGCTATTCCGGAGAAGGGCGAGAAGTACAACGATACCTGGGCCGGGGACAGTTGGAAGAATCGAACGGGCGTCAATGTATGGGGCTTTTTAACGGTGGACGAGAAGCGAGGGATTGTATACATGCCCTTCGGCGCGCCCTCGGTGGACCAGTACGGCGGCGACCGCGCGGGCGATAATTTGTTCGGAACAAGCCTGGTGGCGGCGGATGCCAATACGGGCAAGTATTTATGGCATTTCCAGGTGGTCCGTCATGACATTTGGGATGCCGATATGACTGGGGCGGCGGCGCTGATCGATGTTAAGCAGGGCGGGAAGACGATTCCCGCTGTCGTGGCGATGAATAAAGTGGGGCTGGTGTTCCTGCTGAATCGCGTTACGGGAAAGCCGATTTACGGCGTTGAGGATCGCCCCGTTCCGGCAAGCGAAGTGCCTTTGGAGCGGGCCGCGCAGACGCAGCCGTTTCCGTTAAACCCGCCGCCATTGGCGCGGATGACATTTAGCAAAGATGAAGTGGCGAAGGTGACGCCGGAGCTGGAAGCGGCTTGCAAGAAACTGCTGGAAGGAGTCGCGGTGGGAGGGCCCTATCTGCCGGTCACCTACAACCGATTGCGCGTGCAGTTTCCCGGGAACCATGGCGGCGTAAACTGGGGTGGCGCCTCATTCGATCCACAGCTCGGGTACCTGTTCGCAAACGTGAACGAGTTAGGACAGATGTCGGGTTTACAAGACCATGACGTGAATAAAGGACAAGCTGTGGGCAACGGACAGGGGAACCGAGTGGATCCCAACGGTCCGTATGAAGGCTTTCCCGGCGGGGGACGATTCAGCGTTCGAGGGACGGGAGCGCAGCAGCTTCCGTGTCAGCAACCGCCGTGGGGCGAGTTGGCGGCCGTCAATGTGAACACCGGCCAGATCGCTTGGAAAGTGCCGTTGGGCGTGACGGACGCGTTTCCCGAGGGCAAGCGCGAAACGGGGCGGCCGGGCAATGGCGGCACCATTGCGACCGCGTCGGGACTAGTATTTGTGGGAGCGACGGATGACTCCCGGTTTCGGGCGTTCGATTCGAAGAGCGGCAAGGAGCTTTGGACAGTCCGGTTAAAAGGGGCCGCGGAAGCAACGCCGATGACTTTCGAGGGCCGGGATGGAAAGCAGTACGTGGTGATCGCGGCCACGGGAGGAGGATTCTTCAACAATCCGGTGACTGACGACAGCATTGTGGCGTTCACGCTGGACAACCCGAAATAGTTTCGCTACTTCGTGTCTTTCCGCGCCGAAGGATAAGGCGTACCGGGGCCCTTGACCGAGTGCCAGATGGCCTGATTCAACAGGCCTTCGGGGGCGACGTCAGGTTCATCGAGATCCATGGCTTGCGACGCCTTGGCGAGTTCAAGCATCATTCCGTTCAAGGCTTTGAGTGGCGGGTTCATTTCGTCTAGCTTGATGCGATTCGGGAGAGCTTTGAATGGCTCCGCGTTGGCGGTTTTGTTGAAGACGGTGAACATGGGGTCGGCGGCGAGGTCGAACTGATTTTGCGGCGGGAGGCCGAGGAGTTGCTCGATGGTTTTGTAGAGGTTGATGGTGGTGTAGAAGGTGCTGTCCGTTTTGCGGCCGCGGGTGTAGGGGCTGATGACCATGGCGACGGTGCGATGACCGTCGACGTGATCGACACCGGATTGGGCGTCGTCCTCGACGACGAAGATAGCCGTTTTGGGCCAGAGTTTGGATTTTGAGACGGCTTCGACCAGACGGCCGAGAGCGAGGTCGTTATCGGCGACCATGGCGCGCGGTGTGGGGAACCCGGGACTGGTGCCGGAGGTGTGGTCCTGGGAGAGGAGCAGTACGCTGAGCTTGGGGACGGTGTTCGTTTTTTCGGCGGCTTGAAACTCTTCGAGGAAGCGATCGACGCGGACTTGATCGGGAATACGGAGATCGTAAGCGGGCACCATGTTGGAGTAGATTTCACGGAGGCCGACGATGATGGCGCGGGGCTTGATGCTTACTTTGCGCGTGCCTTGTTTCCAGTCGTTGAAGATGTCGGTCCAGGTGGCTGACTTTGGCTCGATGGTGTTGATGCCGCGCTCACCGAAGGCGCGGACGCTGACGCCTTGGCGGCGGGCGTTGTCCCAAATAAAGTCAGTTGGCGCGAAGAGCATCGGGTTCTGGTCGTTGCGGCCATTGCTGTATTTAAAGACCCAATCGCTGGCGTAGCCTTGGGTGCACCAGCGGTGGCCGAGGGCAGATTGATCGGCAGGCTGATAAAAGTTATCGAGGAGAACGTATTGCTCGGCCAAGGCGTGGTGATTGGGCGTGACTTCGCGGCCGAATATGGCGAGTTCCGGCGCGCCGTTGCCTTCGGGCATATCGCCGAAGATCTGATCGTAAGTCCGGTTTTCCTTGATGATGTAGATGATGTGTTCGATCGGTTTTGGCGTCTGGCCTTTGGCGGCTTCGCCGGCGTGGTTGTCCTTCAGGACCTGCGCAGTATGACGGGCGAGATTGTTGAGCTCTGTCAGGGGAACCAGGGAGAGGACACCGGCGCGGTCCTTGTAGCTGCGGCCATTGGCTTTCGTTGCGGCGACCGAGCCGAAGCCGTAGCCGTTAGCGATGAGTAGTTGGGTCGCGTCCTTGGTGAGAGCGACGGCGGTGGGGTACCAGCCGGCGGGGAGGAAACCTTTTACTTTGCCGCCGGGGAGATCGACAACGGCGACGGCGTTGTTTGCGCCATTGGCGACGAAGAGCGTTTTGCCATCGGGATGGACGGCGAGGGCGTTGGGGGAACTGCCCAGCGGGGCCTTCCTGTAGAGCGGGACAGCGATGGATTGTTCGAGCTTTTGGGTGTTCGTATTGATCTGGGCGACGGTATCGGAGTTGGCGTTGGCGACGTAAAGTTTGGATTGATCGGGGGAGAGGGCGAGGGCGCTGGGATGGAGACCAACTTCGAGTTCCGTTATCGATGCGCCGGTGGCTAAGTCGAAGACCGAGAGGGTCCCCGAAGAGGGGATGCCGGTGCGTTTGTCGACGACGACAGGATGGATGCCATCCGTGATGTCCTGGGCGAGCGGTTTGCGGCCGCCCCAATTGGAGACGAAGAGCTTTCCATTGGCGATGGCGACAGTGTAGGGGTAGCTGCCGGTGGCCCAGAAATCTATCTTTTTCGTCGCGAGGGTGATGCGCGCGACGGCGTGGCGCTGATTGCATGCGACGAATAGGAATTGGCCATCGGGACTGAGCGCGAGGCCGCTGGGAGCGCTGTTGGGCAGCGAGATGCTTTCGGCGGCAACAAACGGTTGCGAGCTAGAACGACTGAAGATGTGGATGGCATTGGAGGAACCGCCGCCGACGTAAAGGGTATTGCCATCGGGGGTGAAGGCGACGCCGGTGAAACTGTCGGCGATGGGGAGCGTCTGGGTGAGTTGGGCAGTCTGGATATCGACGAGATGGAGAGCGCGGGAAGCGAAGTTAGATCCGGTGACGACGGCGGCTATGCGGCCATCGGGGGACATGGCGATACCAAGAGGACGATCGTTGACTTCGATGATTTTGCCGAACGGACGGACGGTTTGACCGGTAGGAAGAAGGTAAGTTCCGTCCGGTTGTTTGCCGACGATTCGCTTCCAGATGGGTTGCGAGACGAGGGCGATGGCGATGGCTCCGAGAACGAGCGCGACTCGGCGATCAAACATGGGTGTTACTCCTCTGGTTCAAACAGGTCGGCGCGGGCGAGGCGCTCGCCGCGGAAGACGATCATGGAGATGCGCTCGGTCGCGGTAATGTCGCGGAGGGGGTTTCCGTCGACAAGAAGAAGATTGGCCTCCATACCGGGTTTCAACATGCCGATGCGATTGGCGGCGCCAAGGGCCGCGGCGGCGCGGCCGGTGGCCGCTTGCAGCGCTTCGCCCGGGGTGAGTCCGGCTTGGACCAGGAGAGCAAGTTCGCGATGGATCCCGGGGCCGTGGATGACAAATTGTTGACCGGAGCCGGAACCCGCAACGTTGTTCGAGGCGGCGGCAATGGTCTGCATTCTTGTTTTGAGGGGAGCTTCGTCAACGGGGGCCTTGGCCAGTAGCGGGCGAAGTTGATCGAGGAGTCCCTTCGGCGCGACCTGTTGAACCAAGCTGCGTTCAAGGAGTTCGGGCTTGGGAGCGACGGAGGCTTCGAGCGCGGTCAGACCGGTGACGGGCATCTCGGCGACGAGGAAAATCTCGCTGGCAAGGCGCTCGCCTTTGGCGACTTTTTCGATGAGCGGGAGGATTACGCTGGAGCGGTCGCCGCTGGAACGGATGGCGGTGACGCCACTGAAGAGGTAAGCCGAGTGGCTCCAATTGATGTCCTTTGAGGCGGTGAGTTGGACCTTGGCGTCGATGAGTCCCGGCAGAAGCGTTTTTCCGCTGCCTTCGATAGGCTCGGCATTGAGCGATTTGGCGTCGGGGGCGTCCCCTTCGAAGATCTGCGCGATTTTGCCGTCGCGCACCAAGAGGGCTCCGCGTTCGACGACACGGCCATCGCCGATGAAGAGGCGGGCCTCACGAATCAGGATGGTGCGACTGCGGCGGAGTTCACGCTGAAGCACCTTGGCGTGGTTGATGCTTTCCTTGCTATAAGCTTGGTAGACGCCCAAAATCAGGAACGGTGCAAGCGCGGCGACGACCCACAGTTTCGCCGATGCCTTTACCTTTTCTTCCTTCTCCCACCGGAAGAGCTTAACGGAAATGAACATGCCCGTGATGAGCGTGAGGAACAGCGCCAGCAGGCTCTTCCACTGCGTGTCGAGGCCTTCCTGCCGGAGCAGGATGCCCTGCAGACCGTCGAACAGATGGGCCGAGGGGATGAACTGAGCGACGATTTGCAGCCATTGGGGCATGGCGCTAATCGGGAATGTGGCCCCGCTCAGGAAGAGCATCGGCAAATAGAAAAGCTGGATTAGAATTTGGCTTTCCTGCATTCCATTCACGACGGAGGCGATGATGAGGCCGAGAGCGCGGAAGGCAAGCACGGCGACAGTCATGAAAATGAATAGCGTGAAGGGCCGCTCGGGCCAGGGCATCTGATAGGCAAAGTGACCGATGGATATCAGGAAGAGCGCCGAGGGAATGTAGTTGATCCAACCGGTGACGAGCCAACTGACAAGCAGCGGTGCGGCGGTGGTGGGCGCGACTTTGAAGCGCCGCAGGATGTTTTGTTCACGGTCCGAGACAGCGCGCATTCCCGCGCCGAAGAAGCCGTTGCCGAGGACGCCGAAGATGAGGACGCTGGTGACGACTTGCTTGGCGACTCCCCCGCCCTGCCCGGCCTCGTACATTTGCGCGAAAAGGAAGAAAAAGATCAGCGGGAAAATGTAGCCGAAGAACATGGCCATGCGATCCCTGGCCATCAGCCGCAGCGTAATTGCGATGTTGGTGAGATAGGGTTTCATGTCAATCCCGGAGGCTCCGGCCGGTGAGTTCGAGGAAGACAGCTTCCAGAGTGGGGTGCTTCAGTTGAATGTCAGCGAGTTCGAGGCCGCGTTGATCGACCCATTTGGCGAAATCGACAATGGCGCGGGCGGGCTTCTCGGCGGTGATATTGAGGAGGGTGCGATCGTCACTGAGAATAGTTTTGGCGCCGTCGGAGTGGGGAATGGTTTCGTCGGCAGGCAGCGGTTGGGCGAAGCGGATCTCGATGCGCGACGCACCGAAAGTGTTGGCGATGAGGTCGCGGGGAGCGCCGATGGCGATGATACGGCCCTGATCGATGATGGCGACGCGATCGCAGAGGCGCTCAGCCTCCTCGATGTAGTGCGTGGTGAGGACGATGGTGCGTTTCTTGTCGCGGAGTTCCAGGATGAGCTTATGAATTTCCAGGCGGACCTGGGGGTCGAGGCCGGTGGTGGGTTCGTCGAGAAAGATCAATTGAGGATCGTTGATCATGGCCATCGCGAGCGCCAGACGCTGTTTTTGGCCACCGGAGAGCGAGCTATAAATGGCGTTGCGTTTTTCGGATAGCTGGAGCCGTTTGAGGAGTTCATCCGCATCGACCGTCTTTTGATAGAACGAGCCGAAGAGGCGCATGGCTTCGTGGAGCTTGATCTTATCGGGGAGGTTGGTCGCTTGCAGACAGACGCCGATGCGCTCTTTCAGTGCGCGCGTATCGGCGGCGGGGTCAAAGCCGAGCACGCGCACGCTTCCCGAACTGCGCGGGCGCAGGCCTTCGAGGATTTCTACCGTCGTTGTTTTGCCCGCGCCGTTGGGTCCGAGAAGTCCGAAGACTTCGCCATGCTCGACGGTGAAATCGATGCCGCGAACGGCTTCCATCTGGCCATAGTTTTTCTTGAGGCTGGAGACTTGAATGCAGGGTTCGCTCATGCGTTATTTCTGTGCGGCGACGAAACGGACATAGGTCCAAATGGACTGCATATCCTCGACGGTATAGCCACGGACAACGTTGCCGTGGCGCCAATTGGTCTGGCGCTGGATGGAATGGACGTCGGTATTGAGCAGATGCCGAAGGACGGGCGGATTGCCGCTGAGATCATAGACATTGGTGGTGGCCGTGTTGCGCTGCACCGCGGCGCCGGGGAATCGCTCGCCATTCTTGAGAACAATGGTGCGAACGTTTCTAGGCCTGCCGTAGCGAAGGACCTGGGGGCCGTCGGTGATCTTGATGACCGCACTTTTCGTAATATCGGGACCGACCGCGGTACCAAAGGCATTCAGCCGATGACAGACGGAGCAACGAGTTTCGCGCGTCAGATCGAAGAAGAGATCGCGGCCGCGGCGGTGTTCATCGGGAATATCGATCGGTTTTTCCTGTACGGGAGTAGCGGGGCCTTCGGGCGTGGGTCCGCCCGCGACGTTAAGGGGAGCGCTGGCGAGACTTTGGATGTAGTCGGTGATATCGCCGATATCGGCATCCGTGAGGCGATCACCCCAGGCGGGCATCGCGGAGTTCGGAATGCCATTGCGGATTACTTTTATCAGGTACTCGCGTTCGAAATTGCGTCCGCGAAGACGTTGACTGCGGGCGGCGGAACCGCCGGCGCCGTGGCAATAACCGACGGCACACCCCTGCGCAAAAAGCTTGTCTCCGCGCGCGATGGATGCGGAGGTTCCAAGCGCGCCGCCAGGTTGGGCCATGGCGCATGGACAGAGAACAATGGCGAGCCAGAATCTCATTTGGCAGGCTCCGGGAGGGCGAAGACGAAGATGGAAGAGCCAGAGCGAAGGCGTTCTGTCTCGGGCCAGATTTGCGGAAGCAGTCCGGATAGAGCGGAGCCCCAACCGGTGGGTGTGGCGACATATTGCCGGCCGTTTACCGAATATGTGACGGAACTCCCGCGGTGGCCGGCGCCGGTTTGGAAACTCCATAGCTTCTTGCCGGATTTGGCATCGAGGGCGAAGAAGAACCCGTCGGCGTCGCCGGTGAAGATTACGTCCCCGGCGGTAGCGAGGACGGACGCCAGAAGCGGGTACTTGTATTCGTAGAGCCATGCACGCTTACCGGTAATGGGATCGTAGGCGCCGAGGTGTCCGCCGGCTTCGCCCTTCAACGGCTTGTGGGTCAGTTTGAATGTGCCGCCGAAATAGACCTGGCCTTCCTTGGGCGTTTCGGGGACGGCGACTACGTCTTCACACCATTCGATACCGGTGGAGTAGAACATCCCGGTCCTCGGCGACCATGCTCCCTGGTTCCAACTGCGGCCGCCGCCGATGGATGGACAGATGATTTTCGACTTACCGACTACAGGTTCATTGCGGCCGAGAAGTTCGCCCTTGGAGCCGACGCCGGTGATCCAATTGAGATTCTTAACGAGCGGCCACGCCGCTACAAATTCACCATTAACACGGTCAACGACGAAGGTGTAGCCGCCTTTGTTGACGTTAAGGAGGAGCTTGCGTTGGCGGCCGTTGACAGGCAAATCGAGCAGGACATTTTCGTAGGCCGTGTCCCAGTCCCAAACGTCGTGCGGGACCTGTTGATGATGCCATTTGAGCTTGCCGGTATCGAGATCGAGCGCGACGACGGAATCGGTGTAGAGGTTGTCGCCTATGCGGTTGCCGCCCCAGAAATCAGCTGCCGGGTTACCGACGCTCCAATAGGTGAGGTTGAGATCGGCATCGTAGGAACCGGTCATCCACGCGGCGCCGCCGCCGGACTTCCAACTTTCGCCGGTCCAGGTTTCGTGACCTTTTTCACCGGGTCCCGGAATGGTCCAGAAGCGCCAGAGTTGACGGCCGGTTTTGACGTCGAAGGCGTTGATGTATCCGCGGTGAGCGGAGTCCCCGCCGGTCACGCCGAGGATAACCTTGCCCTTGACGACGAGCGGCGCGCCAGTAATGTTGCAGCCGCACTGGTTGGCGTCTTCGACGTTGACCTTCCAAAGCTCGCGGCCATTCTTGGCGTCGATGGCGACGACGTGGTTATCGAGCGTTCCCATGAACACGCGGCCATCGGCGACGGCGACGCCGCGGTTCCAGGGGCCATAGAAAATGGTGAAGCCCTTCGGAAGTTCGAAATGATAGCTCCAGAGTTCGCGGCCGCTTGCGGCGTCAATCGCGTAGACCCGGTTGTGCGAAGTGGAGATGTACATGACGCCGTCGACCACAATGGGCGTGGCTTGCAAGCCACCTTCGTTGTCGCCGGTTTGAAAGCTCCAGACAGGCGTGAGCGTCTTGACGTTGCCGGCATTCACTTGATCCAGCGCGCTGTATCGCCAGGCGTTCGTCTGGCCGCCATAATGAGGCCAGTTCTCACGCGTGGCGCCGTCTTGCGCGCAGAGTAGAACGGCGGCAGCTAACAGAGCTACGAGTCGGAGCATGTTCAATATTACTTCTTGAGCACGTTGACGCAAGCGAGGCAGAAGGCCGGCAGATCTTCGGGCTTGCGAGAGGTGACGAGGTTGTTGTCGATTACGACTTCCGCATCGGACCATTCGGCGCCGGCGTTCACAACGTCGTCCTTGATGGCGAAAAAGCTGGTGACCTTGCGCCCCTTCAACATTCCGTACGCCGAGCAGAGCACCCAGGGACCGTGGCAAATGGCGGCGACGAGTTTGCCCTGTGCGTTAAGGTCGGCGACAAGCTGATTGGCCTTCGGGTGACGGCGAATATGATCGGGCGCGAAACCGCCGGGGACGACGATGCCGTCAAAGTCGTCAGCGGAGACTTCGCTGTAGGATTTCTGGGCAACGCAAGGGTAGCCCAACTTGCTGGGATAGGTCTTACCGGCTTCGGCTCCGACCGTGATTGTTTCGACTCCGGCTTCCTGCAAACGATAGATGGGAACCCATACTTCCATCTCCTGATACATCTGGTCGACAAGGATTGCGACCTTCTTACCTTTTAGTTCCATACTCGCGATTGTAGACTAGAGCCTATGCAGGATTTCGAAAAGCTCGGCGTGTTCTACCTCGGCAAGAAGGAAGATGGCCTTCTGCTGTTGGATTCCAAGGACCTTGTCACGCATGCGGTTTGCGTAGGAATGACGGGGAGCGGAAAGACCGGACTGTGCGTGGGGCTGTTGGAAGAAGCGGCGATAGACGGCATTCCTGCACTGATCATTGACCCCAAGGGCGACCTATCCAACCTGCTACTGAATTTCCCCGGACTCGCTGCGGAGGAGTTCGCGCCTTGGGTGAATGAAGAAGATGCCCGCAAGAAGGGACTGACAAAGGATCAGTTTGCGGAGGAGACGGCCTCAAAGTGGAAGAAAGGCTTGGCCGATTGGGGCCAGGACGGCGCGCGAGTACAGCGTTTGCGCGATGCGGCGGACTTTACGATCTATACGCCAGGATCTTCAGCGGGATTTCCCGTGTCGGTATTGCGATCGTTCGGCGCTCCGCCGGAGGAGATGCGCGATGACCGTGAGGCGATGCGGGAGAAGATTCAATCGACGGCAACGGCACTGTTGGCGCTGATGAACATCACGGCGGATCCGATTCAATCGCGCGAACATATCCTGCTGAGCAAACTGATTGAACACGCGTGGATGAGCGGGTCCGATTTGGATCTGGCGACTTTGATTCAGCAGATTCAGAAGCCGCCTGTGACGCGAATTGGAGTGATGGAAATCGAGAGCTTCTACCCTTCCAAGGACCGTTTTGAATTGGCGATCGCGCTAAACAATTTATTGGCGTCGCCGGGGTTTGAAGCGTGGCTCGAAGGCGATGCGCTGGACATTGGCCAGTTGCTCTACACGGCGCAGGGGCGGCCGCGGATGTCGATTTTTTCGATCGCGCATTTGAGCGATTCGGAGCGGATGTTCTTTGTCTCGTTGCTGCTGAACCAGATGGTTTCGTGGATGCGGACGCAGCGAGGTACGTCGAGCCTTCGAGCATTGCTCTACATGGATGAGATATTCGGGTACTTCCCGCCGGTTTCGAATCCGCCTTCGAAGCAGCCGTTATTGACGCTTCTGAAACAGGCGCGGGCTTTCGGCGTGGGCGTCGTGCTGGCAACGCAGAATCCAGTGGATTTGGACTACAAGGGCCTATCGAACTGTGGAACCTGGTTCATCGGCCGGTTGCAGACAGAACGCGACAAGATGCGGTTGATAGAGGGCCTGGAAGGCGCGGCGGCGGCGGCGGGAGGGTCGGCGGACCGTGGCGCGCTGGAGAAACTGTTGTCGAGTTTGAAGAGCCGCATTTTCCTGATGAGCAACGTACACCGGGGCGCATTGGAAGTTTTTGAAACCCGATGGGCTCTTTCGTATTTGAGCGGGCCGTTAACGCGTGCGCAGATCAAGTTGTTGATGGAGTCAAAGAAAAAGGCAGCGGCCGGGCAGCCTGCCGCGGAAGCCTCGCCGAAACGTTCCACGGGGGCGGCGGGTACACCCCGGCCGGTCATGCCGCCGGATGTCGAAGAGCACTTCCTGCCGGTTCGAGCGACAAGCGGAGTGACTTATGAGCCGGTGCTGTTGGGAGTGGCCTTAGTACGGTTCACGGACACGAAAACGAAAGTGGATTTCTCACGCGAGGTGAAGTTCTGCACGCTCGTCGAGAACGGGCCGGTGCCGGTGAATTGGGAGCAGGCCGAGGAGTTGGACATCGAACTGGCGGAACTGGAGAATGCGCCGATGGATGGGGCGTCGTTTGCGGAGTTGCCGGCAGTGGCGGGGAAGGTGAAGTCTTACGCGACTTGGAACAAGGAATTTACGAACTGGCTGTTCGCCACACAAAAATTGGAGATGCTGCAGAGCGTCAATTTGAAGCAAGTTTCGAATCCGGGCGAATCCGAACGCGATTTCCGGGTGCGGTTAACGACGGCGGCGCATGAGGCGCGGGATGAAGCGGTAACGGCGCTGCGCCAGAAGTACGGGCCGAAACTGGCGATGCTGGAGGAGCGGGCGCGGAAGGCGCAGCAGATGGTGGAGAAGCAGCAGCAGGAGGCGACGCAATCGAAAGTACAGACGGGGCTATCCATTGCGACATCGGTGCTGGGCGCGTTGATGGGCCGGGGTTTTATGACGAAGACGGCAATGTCGGGAGTAGGGTCCGCCGCGCGGACATTAGGCAAGGCGAGCCGGGAAGGGCAAGACGTCGACCGGGCTGAGGCGAATTTACAGGCGACGTTGGAACAGAAGTTGCAATTGGAACAGGAGCTGCAGGAAGAGATTGCAACCCTGGCAGCGCAATTCGACACGTTGAATGAGCGATTCGAAACCGTGGTGATTGCGCCGAAGAAGACGAATATTCAGATAAAGCTGTTTTCGCTTTGTTGGAAAGGGTGATCGGCGCCGTTGGCGTCCGCGATCGGCATCACCAAGTCGCGACTCATTCGGTGTTGCGCTGAGACACACGCGGGTCGAGGCCGTCTGGCTTGGGCGAACTCTCCGTCAATTCGGCTGAGAAGTTCGTCAATTAACTCTCGCGGAGTTCATCCTTTTGTTTCTTAAAGCGGATCGCCTGCATAACGACATCTGCAGCAGATTTGAAGCGTCCTGATGGAACCTTCTCCTGGACCCGATGCTCAAGTTCAGGCGTTAGAATTAGGGTCGTGGCTGGTGATTCAACCCTGAGAGTAGCCTGGACGGGGATAGCGGTCAATGTTAGTCGGCCAGTAACTTTTTGAGAGAGCGGAAACCGTTGGATGAATCCGAGAATGGGTCAGAATTGTATAAACACTGGCGGGGAGTGTTTGTAATATTGGAGGGTTTCACTTTTTGGATTCTTGCGGTGACCCCTATACTTATCGGTTTTGTATGGGAGTAGCACGATGAATGGCTAGCGCTGCTTTGCTTGGATGACAATCCGGTTTCACCGGGAGGCGCAGTTGCAAATGGTCGAACGGTGCATATTCTGACTTCATGAGGTCAGTTGCAACCCGGATCTCCCGGTTCTCGTCAATAGTAATTAGGCCCTTGTCGAATAGAACATGAATATCGGATCGAAGGAGCAATCCGTTTGAGATGTGGTGACACTCCTCGTTCCGATAGGGCCGAATATGTGCTGCTTCAAGCACCGCCTCGACATCGCATCCACTGACTGCGCACCTCTTGGAATATGCGTCGAGCAAATTCCATTTGAAAAGCGTTTGCCCCGGGCGAACCGCAATCTCCCGCGTTTGCTTTTCACGAGTATCTTCGTTCGCATTTGGGTCGAACTCGAATTCCAAGTTTGTTTCTGTTAAGGGCTGCGCCGACTCGATTGATGAACTGCCCTGGCCTGAGTCGATTGGATGACCGACGGCATCTCGCGGATCCTCCCCAAAGCCAAGCTGGAACCCATCGGCGGCATCGTCAACCCGTGCCGGAAGGTTGGACGCCAGAACGCTCAATTCAGGTGTTTCTTCGATGGACTCCTTAACGAGCTCAACATTCTCCCTGAATCGAGCACGCTCCACATCCGCGATCAGCGCGTCCAGTTCCCGAGCGGCGGCCGGAGGGACCTTAAAGCATGGTCCTTCGGTGTTTGTTTTATTCTTAAAGAAGATTGCTTTTGCGAGTAGGGCGTTCTCCTGAATTTGAGCACGTTTGATTGGAGGTCTGAAGCACCTCTCGACGCGGATGATCACGCGCTTTTGAAGTGGATCTGGAGTACTTTGGCCTATCGAATATTCGTGTTGCCAAATCGGCATTGGAGTTCGTCGAACATTCTGTGTGATCGTACCCTCCCCAACGAGATCATTGTCACCAGACTCCCAAAGGTATACTTTCGTCGCGTAGATGAGATACCCTTCATAATTTTTGCCCGGGTCGAGTACGATGTCGTTCGTGCCGTCGGGCATGTTAAGAATTGCATCGTAAATTCGAAAATGGTCTCTGGGATTAAATTGCAACAAGAATGCATTTTTCATAGAGTTCGGCCGTATACGGTCCGTTAGCGCCTCGCGCGTTGTGGATTCGCCCTTGCCTTTGCACTCCCGGGCGCAAATTCCGTTGTCGAGTATTAGTGGTCCTTGGGTCCGCGAGCGATGAGTCGCTCGCGGGCCGCAATGTCAGCGTGCATCGCATCGGGCGCGAGGTCAATATCGCCCGGCCAGGCGACCGCGCCCTGGTCCACGAAGACGCGCCCGAAAAATTCCACATCGGTCAGAGGTGCAAGAACACCTGTGAGTTCTTGCTTGGAGAATTGGACACGCCCGCATAATCCGTCCTTGAAATGAACGAACAGACAATATCCCGATTCCGGCTTTACCTCGACCACGTCCCAATACATAGCGCCGATCCTCCGTTCATGCCAAAGGCTCAATCTTCCAAGGCTGGGCCTTTTCGCGGCAAAGGCGCCAGTTCTCCAGCAACTCAGCCTGATGCAAGGCACCCCCAATCGCCGACCAGTACCAAAGCGCGACACGGCAATTCGCCCTCGATCACGGCCAGTGTGGCGATGTCGATAGTGGCTTCAAATTCGCCGTAGCGGGCATGAAAGTGTGGCGGCGCGTGGTCGTTAAAAAACCTTCGGATTGCGATCCCATAGAACGAACAAATCGTCGGCATCGGGATGATCTGACCTTAACATTTCCTTAAGGGAAGCTCTTCCGCTCCGAGGCGGCCTCGGCGCGGAAAACTTTGGCAGGGAGGCGGGCCCACCGGAAGCCGAGCGCGCCAATTCCGCGGCGCGATGCGGCGGGTGCCATACTTGGCTCACTCCACCCAGTCGGCGACGAAGATGTTGAACTCGAAGCGGGACTTGGTATTTAGAGAACTGGAGAACACCACTTTCTTGCCATCGGGCGAGAATTCGGGGAACGACGTGAAGCCCGCGAAGTTCGTGATCTGCTTTAGACCGGCGCCGTCGGCGTTCACGATGTAGAGTTCAAAATCGCGGCCGTCGCATTTGTGCATGTTAGATGAAAATACGATGCGTTTGCCGTCGGGCGTAAAGGTCGGCGCAAAGTTGGCGCAATTGTTGTTGGTGATCTGCTTGCGGTTCTTACCGTCGGGGCCGGAAACGAATAACTCCATTTTCATGGGTGCGGTAAGATTTTCTTTCAAGAGTTCGTTGTAGCGGGCCATTGTCTCCGGCGTTTGGGGGTGATTGGCGCGCCACACGATTTGCTTGCCGTCCTTTGAGAAGACCGCGCCGCCGTCGTAGCCGCGACTGTTCGTCAACTGCTTCTTGCGGCTGCCATCGGCCTTCATCGACCATAGGTCCAGGTCGCCGGACTCGAGCGAGGTGTAGATGATGTTACCGGTCTTGAAGTTGACGGTGGCTTCGGCATCGTAGCCGGGCATATTGGTGAGCTTGCGGACGATTTTGCCTTCGTCGGTTGCCAGGAATATTTCGTAGCTAGGGAAGACGCCCCAGAGGTAACCCTTGCTGCGATCCGGCGGCGGCGGACAGGCATCGCCGGCTTCGTGGGTCGAGCCATAAACGATGTGCTTGTTGTCCTTCAGAAAATAAGCGCAAGTGGTACGGCCTTTGCCGGTGGAAACGAGTTTCTGCCCGGAGCCATCGGCGTTCATGACAAAGATCTGGTCGCACTGATACGGTTCGCGCGTCGTTTGGAAAACCAGGCGTCTACCATCAGGGGACCAATAGGCTTCGGCATTTTGCCCGCCGTTGGTCAACTGCTTGATGTTCGTTAAGTTCTTGCTGTCCTGTGCCGCGAGCGGGAGTAGAAGCGTGACAGCCAGTGCAAAATGACGCATGATTATTTTCTTCCTTCGAATAGATTTCGGCCTTGGACAAGGGCGCGCATTTTGCCATCGGCGACGCTGCGCTGGAGCATCCAGAAGCCGCAATCGGGATGGACGAACGGGATGCGTCCAGGGCCTAGTATTTGTTGCGCATGTTCGATGCGCGCCGCGATCAGCCCGGGCGACTCGATGCCGTTGTCCTTAATATCGATGACGCTGAGACCGAGCCCGATTTTTGGATCGAGTTCGCGGAAAGCGTCGAGTTCATCGTAACCACGGCGGGCAAATTCCAGAATTAGATGATCGCAATGCAGTCCGTTCATGAATGGCATCAGGTCCTTCCAAAAACCCTTCTGCACCGATTGGCCGCCGTAGTTGCCGAAACAGATGTGGACCCCGCGGCGTCCGCGGACGCCGTCAAGAACGTGATTGATCGCGGGAAGCGCCCACTCGCGATCTTCGGGGTGGCCGCTGATGTTGGCTTCGTCGATTTGAATGACTTCGGCACCGATTCGCTCCATCTGGCGGCGAAGTACCTGAGCAATCGCCATGCAGAGTTCGCCGCGATCTCCGTAATGGCGGTCGGTGAGAACCTTGGTCAGCATGTGCGGACCGGTACAGGTGAACTTTAGCTTGCTAGAAGTGAGGTTCCTGGTGAAGTCATAGTCGCGAGCCAGATTGAGAACGCCATCGCCAACCGCTTCGTGCACGATACCGGCGGGATCGGTACGGTATTTGAGCTGGGTATCGGCACGGAACTCATCGATATCCGAAATGGAGAAACGAGTGCGTATTCCGGACATGCGGCTGATGAAGTAGTCAATCATGCCGTTCGTTTCCGGATGGCTGGGATCGAAACGATTCAGTTCGCCGTCGGCAACAACATCGATACCCGCCAGCTCCTGCGTTTTCAGCACGACCATAATGGCATCGCGCAACGCCCCCCGTGATGTGTCGCCGAAGAGCCATTGCGGAGTGGGATAACTGCCCACCACGGTTGTCAGGATTGCCATAAAAGAACCATTCTATATGGTGGACCCTTATATGCGACTGCAATTCATGTTGATTGTCTTTGGCGTGCTGGCGCCGGCACAAACGCGCTTTGCGCAATTTGACCAACGAGTGTTGGCGGCAGATCTGCGCGGCGGCTATCAGGTGGTCGTAACTGACGTGAACAAGGACGGCAAACCCGACCTGGTGGCGTTGGCGTCCGGGATGACTGAACTACTGTGGTTCGAGGGGCCAAAGTGGGAGCGGCACGTACTGGCTACAGGACTGAGTCGCATGATCAACACCTGGCCAATGGATACCGATGGCGACGGTATTCCCGAATTTTTGTTGGCCCATGCTTTTGAGAACGAAGCAGCGCGGTCCTTAGGAATTGTCAGCCTGCTGACCCACGGCGAGGATGTGCGGCAGCCTTGGACGGTCCGGGAAATCGACAGATTGACCACGTCGCACCGGATTAGAGCGGCGAACGGCATGTTCATTAACGCCCCGCTAACCGGCGCATCCGCGGTAGCGCCTGAGTATCGCGATCACACACCGCTTGTCGCCTATCGGCCGGGCGACTGGCACCGGCAATTGGTGAACGGCGACGACGAGGGTGTGGTTCACGGGATCTACATTACGGATTGGAACCGCGACCGCCGAGAGGACATTCTTACCGCTAGTTTCAAGGGAATTCACGTCAACCTGTCTCAGGCCGACGGCACGTGGAAGCGCGAGAAGATCGTGGATGGCGATCCCGCGCCGTGGCCGAAATCGGGGTCGTCCGACGTGACTGCCGGGTATCTGCGGCAAGAGCGCTTTCTGGCCGCGATTGAACCGTGGCATGGCAATCAGGTTTCGGTTTACCGTCAGAAGGGCGGCGCTTGGACGCGAATGGTGATCGATGATTCCCTGATGGACGGACATACTGTTTTCGCAGCGGATTTGAATGGAGATGGGAAACAGGAGATCGTGGCCGGATTTCGCGGCGGCAAGCAAGGCATCTACATTTACTACGAGGAAGACGGGAGATGGATACGTCAAGTCTTAAGTGAGGGGGCGGTGGCGGCTGCGGCCTGTGCGGTGGCGGACCTGAATAATGACAGAAAGCCGGACATCGCCTGCATTGGCGCCACGACACTGAACTTGATTCTGTATACGCAAAAGTGATCAGGGTTCAAGTAGGATTTCGACCCATTCGACGCGGCCGGTCGTGTTTGGCTTGACGTCAAGAACCGCTTCCGGACTATTCAATTTAGCCGTGAAACGAAAGACGGGCGTGTCGGGTCCGGGTGTCACGTTTGATTCAACACGCTGGAACGTCGCGGCAACGCCGTTGCAGCGAACTTCCCAGTTGGCAGCATCGCCGTCGCGGACGCCAAGCCGGATAAAGGTGTTGTACTTTGTCGTGTCGTCGCCCACGGGTTGGCGAACGGAGAACCACCGGCCGGGTTGGGCGTCGACGGGAAGTTTGTAAGCGGGCTTCTCGCCGGGCGCCCAGGTGTCCTGGTAGGTCACGACGTGACGGCGCCGATGACGCCGCGTCTCGCGGAGGAGTTCCGGATAAGTGGAGTTGTCATCCATCGCCGTTTGGCTGTCCATGTAGTTGAAGAGGTAGATACGGTCGGCTCCCTGGGCCATGTAGGCGGCAATGGAGCCGCGAACGGTTTCGATGGAGTTCGTTTGGAAGGGCCTTTCTCCGACGGCCACAGAACCGGGAAAGGCGTTGAGTCCCAGTTCAAGGCCGGCGCATAGCGTTACATTCGCGGGAAGCAAACGGCGCCAGAGGCTGATGGGCATGTCGTTATCGACGGTCCGCCAGAAGTTGCTTACGGTGACGATGTCCACCAAGCCCTCGCGCGCCCAGGTTACGGCGTCCAAGCCAAGGCGCTGGGCGGTTTCCGGCCGCGACGGAACGCGGACAGCAACGCGGCGTTTCGGGCCAAGCAGCCTCCGGACACGGCGGTGGAATTCGGTGAGCAGTTTCGCGTCCTCCTCTTCGCGGCCGGGAGTGAAGTGGAATCCGAAGCGCATCCAGTCGAGTTCCAGGCCGTCGAAGGAATAACGGCCTGCCACCTCTTCGATGAATTTGAAGTTGTGTTCGCGGACTTCGGGGTGGAGATCGTCGAGCGCCTTATTCCGCTGATCCTGCCGGTAAGGGATGCGCCGTAACTGCGGATGCGACTTCCAAAACTCGCTGTGCAGATAGTGCCGTTCGTCAGCCACATTGTGGAGATCGTTCATGCGAACGGAGATCCAGGCGCCGATCCGGTGGCGCCGGGCGCGGGCGGGCCACAGCCGGTAAGGGTCAAGGCCATCTTGATTGAGTTGCCAAGCCTGGTGCACCCAGGCGCGGGCGGCCTTGGCTTCCGAAGGAGAAATGCTCGCGAAAAGAGGCTGGGTATCGGCGCCGTTGGGGTCGTACCCATCAAAAAACGATGTTCTGGTTTTCGACGCAAATCCCGCGCGCATGGCATTAACGTTGAAGAATAGCTCGCGAACCTGTGTGCCGGCATACTGGTCAACGAAGCGGGAAACGTCAGACGCGGCGAGGCGGCGCCCGGTGCGTGTGGCGAAGTAGTGGTTGGGGTCCTCATTAAGAATGAGTCTGCCCCAGGGGAGGGGGGAGCGGCTGATGCCCTGAGGGTGTTGAGAAAAACTCTACGGTCCATAGGGGAAATAGTAAACTGGAAGAAAGTGGATCTCGAGAAAACGCTGCTCAGAAAAGTTGGCCAGGCAATCGAGCGTTTCGATATGATCCGCGACGGGGACCGTGTTGCTGTTGGTTTGTCGGGCGGAAAAGATTCAGTAACACTCTTGGAAGCGCTGCTCTTGCTGCAGAAACGCGCGCCGATCGACTTCCAAGTATGTGCGTTCACAGTTGAGCAAGGTAAGTTTCTAGCTCCGATCGCGCCATTCGGCGAATATATGAAACAACGCGGCGTCGAGTGGCTATACGTCCGCGACGAACCAAGTTTTCAATTGATCGAGGACGAGCCGGACCATGGTTGCGACAAATGCAGCCGCTTTCGGCGTCGTGCCGTATACGAGATCGGCAAACAGATGGGCGCCAATGTGATAGCGCTCGGACACACCGCGGACGATTTTTGCGAATCATTACTGCGCAACGCGATGTACACGGGCCGTTTGAGCGCGCTTCCGGCCGTGACCTGGTCGGCGAAGAAGGATTTTCGGTTAATCCGTCCATTAGTTTTTGTGACGGAGGAGATCACACGGAATTACGCAGCTGCCTTGACAGCGCCAATAATCCCATGTGGCTGCTCGCAAAAAACGGGTACCGTGCGGCGTACACTTCGAGACATTTTTGGTGAATTAGAGAAGGAGCATCCGTACCTGAAGGAAAATCTCTTGTCGGCGATGGGGAACATACAAACGGATCGATTACTCGACCCGCGTTATCTTCCCGCCGACGCCGGTGGACGCGCTGAAGCAACGCCGCCAATTAGTCCCGAGTTGTTTTCCATTGTCAATGAGGAATCAACGATCCCCAGGTAGCGAGATCCAGCGATATGAGAATTCTGCCCCGCGAAGAAAAGTTCTTCGAACTATTGAATAAACAGACCCAGCTCTTAACTGAAGCTGCGGACGTTCTGCTGGAAGGCGTTCAGGCCGGCAACTCGCATTTGAAGCTGATTGAATCGAAAATTCAGCAGTATGAGCACGAGTGCGATGAAATCCTGCACGAGCTTTTTAAACGGTTGAACCAGACGTTTATTACACCGTTGGATCCCGAAGACATTCAGTCACTCTGCAGCCATTTGGACGACGTCATGGATGGAATGGAAGAAGCGGCCCATTGCATCGTTTCCTACCGTATCGACCCCATTCCGCAGCCGGTTATCGACATTTGCCGGTTTCTCGTGAAGGCAGTCGCCGAGGTGAAATCCGCCGTAGCGGCCATGGACAAGAATCGCGAGATCTTGAAGCACTGCATCGAAATCAACCGGTTGGAAGGGCAAGTCGATCAGATTGTCCGGCTCGCCGTCGTCGATCTTTTTGACAATGAGTCGAACCCGGTCCTGATCATGAAGCTCAAGGAAATCTACGATGTGCTCGAGTGGACCGTGGATTCGTGCGAGGATGTTTCCGACGTTCTTCAAACCGTAATCGTTAAGAACAGCTAAGCGCCCGCCTCTCATGGATTCGAACTTTTTACTCGTCGCCTTGATCATTATGGTCGCGTTGGCCTTTGATTACATCAATGGCTTCCACGACGCGGCGAACTCGATCGCGACCGTCGTCGCCACGCGTGTTCTAAGCCCGGGGCACGCAATCATCTGGGCTGGATTCTGGAATTTATGCGCGGTGTTCTTTCTGAATACCGGGGTTGCCGCCACCGTCGGTAAAGGAATGGTGGACCTTAAGTTCGTCACGCCGTACGTTATCCTGGCCGGCCTGGTGGGCGCCATAACGTGGAACTTACTCACTTGGTGGTGGGGACTGCCCTCGTCGTCGACTCATGCGTTATTCGGCGGATATGGCGGTGCGGCGATGTGCAAGGTTGCTCTGACACTGGGTATTGGCCACATCTTCGAAGCGTTGGTGATTAGCGGCTGGGTGAAAACGATTGCGTTTATCGTGATTGCGCCGATGCTGGGGATGGCATTGGCTTATTTGCTAATGGTCGCCGTGCACTGGATCTTCCGTTACTCGATGCCGAACAAAGTGGACCGGTGGTTCCGCTGGTTGCAGTTGGCTTCGTCGGCGGTTTTCAGCTTTGCTCATGGGGCGAACGACGCGCAGAAAACGATGGGAATTATCACGAGCGTGTTGGTGACGGCAGGATATTTGGATGCATTTATCGTTCCCAAACCCGTTATTTGGGCCGCCTACATTGCTATCGCCGCCGGCACGATGAGTGGCGGATGGCGTATCGTCCGCACGATGGGCGCGCGGTTAACCCGGCTAAAGCCCCGCAGCGGTTTTTGCGCGGAGACGGCTGCGGCAATTTCGATCCTCTTCCCGACTTACCTACACATGCCGGTGTCTACAACGCACGTCATCGCGGGCTCAATCGCCGGCGTCGGCTCCATCCACAGGTTGAAGGCCGTCCGCTGGGGGCTGGCAACGAACATCTTATGGGCGTGGCTCTTCACGATTCCAGCTTCCGCCGCCGTTGGCGCATTTTGCATGCTGCTGATTAAATTAGTCGCAGGCAAAGATTGAAATTAAACGAAAAATTTTGCTAACAAAACAGCCCTTGGCTACGTATTGCTTTTCAATACGACTGTTCCGCAACTTTCCCCGTTGATCTGTATTGTGTTCGCCCTATTCATCGTGGCGCCAGAGCCGGCCCGCGATTCGCCCAGCAAAATAGCCAATCCGGCCGCAACCGGCTGCGTTGCCCCAGCTCCTGGACGCTAGGCCAGGAGCTTCCTGACAACATTTCCGTGCACATCGGTCAGCCGGTAGTGGCGGCCTTGGAACTTAAACGTAAGCCGGGTATGGTCAATACCGAGGCAATGCAGGATTGTCGCGTGTAAATCGTGCACGTGAACGGGGTCTTCCGTGATGTTGTAGCTGAAATCGTCGGTGGTCCCGTGGGTGACACCCGGCTTGATGCCGCCTCCGGCCAGCCACATTGTGAAGCAGCGTGGATGGTGATCCCGCCCGTATTCGGTGGCAGTTAGTGGACCCTGACAGTACACCGTACGGCCGAATTCACCGCCCCACACCACCAATGTGTCATCGAGCATTCCGCGCTCGGAGAGGTCTTCGATAAGAGCCGCAGCAGGCTGATCGGTAGCCGCGCATTGATTTGGCAGTGCGATCGGTAAGGTCCGGTGCTGATCCCAGCCGCGATGAAACAGCTGAACAAAGCGAACCCCACGCTCGGCCATCCGCCGGGCCAGCAAGCAATGAAAGGCGAACGTACCGGGCTTGCGGGCGTCGGGACCGTACCGGTCGACGACGTGCGCCGGTTCCTTGGAAAGGTCGGTCAACTCCGGCACCGAAACCTGCATGCGGTACGCCATCTCGTACTGGGCAATTCTCGACGCCACTTCCGGATCGCCCGTTACGTCCTGTTGATCCCGGTTCGCCGTGGCGAGACCATCCAGAAAATGGCGCCGCATCTCTCGGTCCAAGCCCTCGGGATTGGAGAGGTGAAGCACGGGATCGGACGCGGACCGGAACTTCACGCCCTGGTAACTGGAGGGTAGAAATCCGCTGCCCCAAACGCGGTCGGCCAACGGCTGATCGCCAATTTTCGAACCCGCCGACGCCATAACCACGTAAGCCGGCAGATCCTTATTTTCGCTGCCCAGCCCATAGGAGAGCCACGAGCCAATGGAAGGCCGTCCCGCCAGTTGGAATCCGGTTTGCAGAAACGTGATCCCGGGATCGTGGTTAATCTGCTCCGTATGCATGGAGCGGATGAACGAAAGTTTGTCGACGACCTTCGCTGTAAACGGCAGCAACTCGCTGACCCAGGCGCCGCTCTGCCCATGGCGGGCAAAGTTATAGATCGATTTTGCGAGCGGGAACTTGGTCTGCGTCGCCGTCATTGCCGTCAAACGCTGGCCCTGCCGAATCGACGGCGGCAGTTCCGTTCCGTGCAACTCGGCCAACCGCGGTTTATGGTCGAACAGTTCGATCTGCGACGGACCGCCGTACATGAATAGATAAATAACCCGCTTCGCCTTCGGTGCGAAGTGCGGCAGTGAATTGTCCGCGGCAAGAAGCGACTGCGCCGCTGCCATGGACATGAAGTTTCGGCGGGTTTGCATGGCTATTCCTTGGTGACGGCGGCGTCGAGATTGAGAATCATGCTGGCGACGGTGGTCCACGCGGCATGCTCCACCGGATCAATGGACTTATCCCGAGGCGATTCTCCTTGCGCCAAGAGCGCGGCGGCATCCTTCGGTTGAGAGCGATAGCGATCGAGCGCATAGGCCAGCATGGATCGCAGGGAGTCGGCCTCTTTGGCTCGCGGCGGCCGTGCGAGCACCACTTGATATGCGTGCTCCAACCGCTTCGCCGTATCTGGTCCAGCCTCAAGAATCGTACGCTGCGCCAGCACTCGCGCCGCTTCCAGAAACTGCACATCGTTCATCAGATGTAACGCCTGCAGCGGCGTATTCGTCCGGCCTTCCCGCACGGTGCAGCTTTCGCGGAGAGCCGAGTCAAACGTCGCCATGAAGGGCGGCGGAGACGTGCGGCGCCAGAACGTATAAACGCTTCGCCGATACAGCGATTCTCCGGTATCAGGCTTGTAGTCTCCGCCGCCGTTCTCGCTCCACAAACCAGCGGGCTGGTACGGTTTCACCGAGGGTCCGCCTTGTTTATTCGCCAGCAAGCCCGATACCAACAGTGCTTGGTCCCGCACCATTTCAGCGGACAGGCGAAATCGCGGCCCACGCGCCAGCAACCGATTTTCCGGATCTTTCTCTCGATTTTCACTGGTTGCGATCGAAGACTGCCGATAGGTTTCGCTCATCAGAATCGTTTTCCATAAGCGCTTCACGTCCCAGCCGCTGTCCATGAAATCGACGGCCAACCAGTCGAGCAATTCCGGATGACTCGGCCAATCGCCCTGAGAACCGAAATCTTCGGCCGTTTTAACGAGCCCAATGCCAAACGCCATTTGCCAAAGTCGATTGACAGCCACTCGCGCAGTCAACGGGTTCTGCCGGTCGACGAGCCATTTGGCCAAGCCGAGGCGATCGGCGGACGCTCCTGCCGGAAGAGGGTGCAGCGCGGCGGGAACTACGCGGTCGACCCTTTCTCCGGGCTTGTCATACGCGCCCCGTATCGAAATAAATGTATCGGGACGTTGGGGCCTTTCCGCCATTACCATCACGGTCGGGATGGTAATTTCCAGGCCTTCGAGATCCGCTGCGGTGCGGGCCACACGCGCGCGCGCCGCCTTAACGGACGCATCGGCGCCGAGTTCAAAAAATGCCTGGCGTAGATACTGGTGGTGAATCGGAGTCCGCTTGGAGGCTGGAATTCGAGTCACCTCTCCTAGCGAATTGGCAAGCGTAATCATCGCGACTTCGGCCGGCTGGAGTACCCGCGAATAGGAACGGAATGCGCCAATTACACCCCGGAACCGATTCGCCCATCCGCCGCCGCCGCCAAATATCAGTTTTCCGGGCCGCCGAAAGTCCTGATTCAAAGCATCGAGCTGAACGTCGAGTTCGGAAGCGACGCCGTCCAGATAGAGTTTCACGCCGTTGGCGTAGCGCGTCCCATCATACGTGACAGCGACTTGGTACCAGCGATCCTTCTCCAGGACAGCTTTCGACTCCAGCATGATCGCGTCGTCGAGCCGCCGCGCCGCCATTTGAATCTGCAATTTCCCGTTCTCAAGATGAAGACCGTAACCGGACGGAGCGGCCTCGTCACTCTCCATCCGGTGCAGAATAACCCCGTTTCCGCTGGTCGATTTCATTCGGAAAGTTAATGTAAACCGGTCTTGAAAACCGTACAGCGCGTGATCGCCAGTTTCGAGGACTTTGGTCCCGTCAAACGCAACCGGCGCCGTCAACAACTCCGACTCCAACTTCTCACTCGGCATCCAAGTCGCGTCGGAAGCGACCGAGCGCTCCCATTTCGCCTGCGCTGCCGCGATGGATGATTCCATGCCGCGAAACGCGCTCTCCGCCGAATCGCGTAAGCCGCGGAGTTCGCCCAGTTTCGACTCTTGATCCGCCGTCGGCGCCTGCAGCATCGGCGGTGAATTCCCATACTTCAGATAGCGCCCTGGCTCGCCGATGTTGTTGAAATAGGAGAACAGCTGGTAATACTCCTTCTGGGTGATGGGATCGTACTTGTGGTTGTGACAACGGGCGCAGCCTACAGTGAGGCCGAGAAACACCGTGGACATGGTCTCCACACGGTCCGCCGCGTACTCCATCAAATACTCCTCGGCCACAATTCCGCCCTCGGAGTTGCCGCGATGGTTCCGGCTAAATCCGGTCGCGATTCGCTGCTCGATAGTCGCATTCGGAAGCAAGTCACCGGCGATCTGTTCCACCGCAAAGCGATTGAACGGCATGTTACGGTTGAATGCGTCGATCACCCAATCGCGCCAGCGCCACATGATTCGGTCCGCGTCCGTCTGGTAACCGTTGGTATCAGCATAACGGGATGCATCGAGCCAGCGGATGGCCATGCGCTCAGCGTAGGCGGGCGACGCCAACAGGCGATCCAAGACCTTTTCGTAGGCCGCGGCCGACGAGTCATTCATGAACGCCTGCACTTCAGCCGGCGTCGGCGGCAGCCCCGTGATATCAAACGATGCCCGGCGTAACAGCGTCCGGCGATCCGCTGGAGCCGACGGAGAAAAACCCTGTTTGAGCAGGCCCTCCCGGACAAAAAAGTCGATCGGATGAACACCAGCGGGAACAGCAGCTTTTTGCGGCGGGATAAACGACCAATGCTTCTGCCAGACAGCCCCATCGCGAATCCACCGCTCTAGTGTTGCGATTTCAGACGCCGAGACAGTCGAGCCAGTGTGCGCAGGCGGCATCCGTAACGCTTTATTCGGTGTCTGCAAGCGCTGGAGCAACAGACTTTCCTCGGGCTTGCCGGGGACGATGGCACGCTTTCCGCCGCCGAGATCGGACTTCGCCGATTCCTCGCGGTCCAATCGCAACCGAATGCCTTTATTGGCCGCGTCCTGCCCATGACAGGTCAGGCATCGATCCGAGAAAATCGGGCGGACATCCCGGTTGAATTCCAGCGGTTGCGCGAGCGCGCTGGCGACAGAAAATACGAAGGCGGCAGTGGACTTGTTGTAAACCATTCCTTTGCCGCCCAGTATATTAGATTTCGCTGAAAACTACTGCTTCTTGGCCGGTGCCGTCGCCGTCTTGCCAACCGAGATCAGCTGGTTCCGATTCACGATGAACATGTTCCCGTTGGCCGGAACCGGAGTGGAGTAAATCGAACTGCCCATATTGGTTTCATACAGCAGTTTCTTCGTCCTTCCGGCAGCCAGTACCGAAACGTCGCCGTCTTCGTCACCCAGGTAGACTTTGCCGTCGATGACAATCGTCGAACCCCAAACGGCGGCCAGCATGTCGTGGTTCCACAACTCCTGGCCAGTTTTAGCATCCAGGCAATGCAGGAAGCCAGAGAAGTCGGCATAGTACAAGAGGCCGTTATGCAACGCGCCGGTAGAAATGGAACGTCGGATCTTGTCGAAGTGCCAGATCAGGCCAGTCTTCGTAATATCCCCGCGTTTGGTCCCGTCGATAGCATACAAATGACCCGGACCTTCGCCATGCTCCGGATCCTGCCCATTGCAGAGGTAGACAATTCCCTCGTAAATGATCGGCGTCGAAATCACCTCGTTGCGAGTCTTCGGCCAAACGGTTTCCTTGGGATTCATGTCGAACTCCCACAGCTTCTTGCCGGTCACCGATTCATATCCGCGAACCCAGCCATCGCCCTGGCCGATCACAACCTGGGTGACGTCGCCAATCTTTCCAACCGCGGCCGACGACCACTGTCCGTGCAGAATCTTGTCGCCAACTGAGTTGTCTTCCCAGACCAGTTTGCCGGTCTTCTTATTCAGAGCAATAATCGAAGGCGCTTTCGGCGAAGGTACGTTCACGTGGCTCTCGTCCTGGCCGTTCGACGTAGACACGTAGATCAAATCGCCTAGGATAACCGGTGAACTGTTGGCCATGTTGTGTTGAAACGCGCCGACTTCTTCCATCATGTCGAAGGACCACAGAATGTCGCCGTCGTTCTTTCCCGTAAATTTCTCACCCTTAAATGGCCCGTCGTTTCCGTTCGCCATACCCATCAGGTCGGCGGCGATCACTTCGCCCCGGCTGGACACGTAGTAGACAATATTGTTCTCCACCAGCGGCGAGGAACAGACGCCTTGATACGGCCAATCGTTCACGCGGCCCGCGGCCAGTTTCTCGTGCGTAATTTGCCACAGGAACTCGCCGTCGGATTCGCGAAACGCCAGCAGTACGCCGCGATCGCCCGGTTGCTTCGGATCGCGCAGACCTTCATTGTTTGTGCCGACCAGAACTACGCCATTCGCGACAACCGGATTCCCATAACTCTGGGAACCAAGTGTCGCCGTCCAGCGAATGTTCTCCTTCGTGGCAACGTCCCATTTGTCGGGAATGCCCTTCATGTTGGAGACCATATTGCGGTCCATGGTACCGCCCCACATCGGCCAATCCTTTTCCAGGTGGCTGCCGAGCAGTCCGCCAATAAACGTCGCGCCGCACAGCAGCGTTCCGAGCAAAATTTTGCGTGTCATCAGTTCTTGGTCACCTTAAGATTGTCGAAAAAGACTTCGTACGGCGCGTCCGCGTAGATTCCGGAAGCTCCCTGGCGTTCGGCGAGGGGCGCCGGATCGGTACGTTCCACGTTCCACGCGGAGGGCTCCGCTTCACCCTTCGCCCAAACCTTTCCTTGCGCCTTGACGCGGCCGTCCGCCAAGTTCTCCACGCGCAGTTTCAACGTGTACCACGTGTCCGCCTTCCAGCTATACTTGACGCCCGCCGTCCGTTCCGTTTCGGGCTGCCAGGTCTGCAACTCCAGTTTTTCCGCATTGCCGAACAGCATCAGATTAAAGCGCTGCGCTACCAACCCGACATCGCCCATCTGCCGCCGCTTCTGGGAAGCGCGCACATCCGCCTGCACTGTATAGTTCGCCATGTCGGCTGGGCCCATGTAGACGCGGGCGCGCTTCGTGGCCGGGTTGTCGGCGAATTTCGCCAAAATCTTGTTCCCCTCCTCTTGCCGAACTTCAAACTTCGTGTTGCAGTTCACCCACTCCATGGGAACCTTGCCCACGTCCAAATTCTCGAAGTCCCAGCTCCAATCGAGGGGCGGAACAATCCGGGCTCGCGCGGTGCCGACAACTCCACCGACATTGGCTTTGATGAACCCAGCCTGCGCCACTTTGTCGCTCGCGGCGATGTACTTGCCGTCTTGTGAAATCATTCCTTTCACAGCTTCAATCGTCCAGGTTGCTTTGTCCTCGCGAATGAAGTTTCCCTTCTCATCAAACAGACGCGCCCGGAACGAGGCTGTTTCACCCGGCTTCAGCATTACTTCCGCCGGAACGATTTGGACCCATTTGACAGCGGCGCCGGGTGCGGCGTTTACGGGGTGCGGCAAGTCGGTTTTCGCCGCCGCCTGTTTCTTCCCGATCGCGTAGGTGTTCTTCGTCGTGACCAGGAAGACGCGGCCTTCGCTTACCGCGACAGATGCAATGACTTTCTCGCCCTCAGCCTCGGGCTCGCCCGGCTTTACAAACGAAACTTCGCTCAACTTCTCGGCCCGGTCATTGTGCGGCTTAATAATGAAGAACTTGCCGTTCTCCGTGCCCACGTACAGTTTCCCGTCAGCCAGTACCGCCGAAGACTTTTGAATCGTCCCCAGATTTTGCTTCCAGATCAGCTTGCCCGTCGTGACGTCGAACGCGAATAGGTTCGCGCCGTTGTCCACCTGCAAAAAGCGATCGCCGTCAATAATTGGCGAACTGAATCCAAGCTGGTAGCCGGGCAAGTAGAACTTGGCCTGTTCGCGCTTAATCGGTCCACGCATCGTCGCGTCCACGGCGGCAAACAATCCCATCTCATTCGTATCCAGATTCTCTTCGCTGTGAGTGATGTAGGCCGTTTTGCCGTTCACCACCACGCCGGAATTCAAGCCGCGCTTGGAGACGTCGAACTTCCACAACGACTCGCCCGTCTGCGCCTTAATCGCATGCGCATTTCCATCGCCGCCGCCCGCGATCAATTGCCGCACGCCATCGACATCGGCAATCACGGCGGGAGAGTAGGTCGTGTCGTAGGGGCGTCCGCCGGGAGCGCTCAAGTAGACAAGATCGCCATTCTTTCGATCAAAAGCAAAGAACCGTTGACCGGCTCTTGAAAACTGTCCCCAGCCGGTCGAGACACCGCTCACGATCACCAGATCGCCATCAATCACCGGGGAAACGGTCCGCCCGCCGTGCGTGGTCACGAGCGCATAATCTTCAACCAACGATCGTTCCCAAACTTTCTTCCCGTCCCGCGAAAATGCAGTCAACATCCCATGGACGCTAAACACATAAACGTAGCCGGACGCCGGATCCACCGCGGGAGACGACCATGCGGCACGATGCGGCGGAACGTCACTCAACCAAATATTCAGCTTCTGCTCCCACAGCAGTTTGCCCGTATCGGCATTCAAACAGACCAGCCGTTCCTGGAGCGTTTTGGCAACCCCGGCGGTAGTGAGGATATAGATATGATCGCCGTGCACGACCGGAGCCGAACGTCCGCCGATGGGCGCTTTCCACGACAGGTTCTCGCCTGCCGGAGACCAGGAAACCGGCAGCCCCTTCTCCGGCGACCGGCCATCGCGATTCGGTCCGCGCCAGTCCACCCAATCCGCCAGGAGTGGCGTTGCAATAATAAGTAGGGAACAAATCTGTTTACTGAACGTTGTGTTGAGGAGAGGCCGCATGAAACTAATCCTGATTATAGTTCTGATGGGTATGGCGCTGGTAGCCGCTGACCCTGGAGAAGACTTGCAAATCGCCGCCCGGCGCGGACAGGCCGCCGAAGTGAAAAAACTGCTGGATGCGGGTGCCCCTCTGGAGGCCAAGAACCAGTATGGCGCGACGCCGCTTTACATGGCCGTGTTTAATGGTCATACGGAAGTGGCTTTGCTCCTTTTGGACAAGGGGGCGAATCCAAACGTCACGGATACATTCTATAAGTCGTCGATACTCGATGGGGCGTTACAGAAGCAGCGGGCGGAAATTGTCCGTGCCCTGGTCGCCAAGGGTGTGCCGGTATCGTCGCGACAATTGAACATGGTGGCGGGCGGCGGGGACGCACCGACATTGCAGGCCACGCTCACTGCGGCCTTTAAGCCTGAAGACCTGACCTCCGCCCTGAAAGCGGCAATTTCCACAAAAAAAGACGCCGCCGCGGCCATCCTGCGCAAAGCGGGCGCGCCGGAGCCTAAGTTGGTGGAAGTCTCCGCGGAGACGCTGGCCGGATACGCCGGCGACTATGTTTCTTCGACCATTCCGCTGCCGATCAAGGTTGTCGCCGAAGGCGGCGTGCTAAAAGCGCAGGCGGAGGGCCAGCAACAATTTACATTGAGCACGGACAGCCCCACCGAATTCAGTTGGGCAACGGCCGGAATCCGGATGGTCTTTGACGGCAAGGGTGGCTTTACCCTTCACCAGGGCGGTCAACAAATTCCCTTCGTCAAAAAGGGCAGCGCCGGCGCGCCGGTGATCCGGAAAGTTCCGGATACAGTTTTGGCTGGCTACGCCGGTGTCTACACCACGACGGAGGCGCCAATGGAAATCACGGTGAGCGGCGTGGAAGGAGAATTGAAGATTCAGGCAACCGGCCAGCCGCTGCTGCCGCTAAAGTCCGACAGCGATACCGAGTTCAGTTTCGCTCCCGCCAATCTGCGGATCGTGTTCGGCGCCTCCAGCGGCTTTACCCTTCAGCAGGGCGGTCAAGAAATACCGTTTAAGAAGAAAGATGGTGCGAAATGAAGTATCTGCTCCTGCTCACCGCGACAACCGCAATTTGGAGTGCTGAATCCTGGCCCCAGTTTCGCGGCGTTAACGCCTCCGGGGTGAGTACTTCGACGGACGCACCTCTTCGCTGGAATGGCGAAAAAGGGGAGAACATCCTTTGGAAAACGGCGATCCCTGGCCTCGGCCTCTCCTCGCCTGTCCTTCATGGAGACCGCATCTATGTAACTTCGGCGATCTCGGCGGACGCCTCGGCCAAGGTCAAGCACGGACTCTACGGCTCCACCGAATCCCATGCCGACACCAGCAAACATCAGTGGAAGGTCTACGCGCTAGATCGAAAGACCGGGAAGATCGCCTGGGAACAGACAGCCGCTGAGGGCGCGCCGAAAACGAAACGCCACCCGAAAGCGACTCAAGCCAATTGCACTCCTGCCACCGATGGAACCTACGTCGTAGCGTACTTCGGCAGCGAGGGACTATACACCTATTCAGCGGACGGCAAATTGCTGTGGAAAAAGGATGTCGGCGTCGTCAACGCCGGCTGGTTCTTCGAACCCGACTACGAGTGGGGTACCGCAAGTTCGCCGATCATCTACAACGGCAATGTGATTGTGCAAGTTGATCGTCAGAAAGACAGCTTCGTCGCCGCCTACCGGTTAAAGGACGGCGTGGAAGTTTGGCGCACTGCGCGCGCGGAGATCCCGACCTGGGGTACGCCGACGATCGTCGAAAGTAAATCCGGCGTGGAATTGGTCACCAACGGCACGAAGGCCATTCGCGGCTACGATCCGAAAACCGGAAAGGAACTCTGGTCCGTCGGTCCCAATTCGGAGATCACCGTCACTACGCCGATCTTCGCCAACGATCTGATTTTCGTCAGCAACTCCTATCCGCCCATGCAAAAGACTTACGCCATCAAGCCCGGCGCGGCCGGCGATCTTTCCAAAGAGACCGCCTCCATTGCCTGGTCCAAGCCGCGAGGAGTCTACATGCCGACTCCGCTGGCTTATCAGGATCAGCTCTACATCATTCAGAACAATGGGATTCTCAATACGTTCGGGGCGAAAACCGGCGAAAACGTCTACCAGCAGCGAGTCGCGACCGGCGGCGCCTATTCCGCCTCGCCGATTGCCGCGGCGGGCCGTGTATACCTGACAACCGAAGATGGCGAAATCCACGTCATCAAGGCCGGAGCCACCTACGAACTGCTCGGAACGAATCCCATGGGAGAAGTCTTGATGGCGACGCCAGCTCTAGCCGATGGCGTTCTGTACGTCCGCGGCATGCAGCACCTCTTCGCGGTCGCTGAAAAGAAGTAGCCGCTACGGCTGATAGAAACCCTTGAGTTTATTACCTTCGTCGCGGTTCGGCGCCTTCAGATGCCGGACCGTTTCCCACGGAAGCGAGATCAGTTCCGAGGCTGTCTGATAGGCGTCCGGATACAATTCAATTTCCACCAAACCGGTCGCCGACTCGATCTTCTGTTTCATCTCCGGGGTGACGACAACCAGCAGCTTGATCGAGTTGTCCGCCAGCTTGTGCATTTCAAAGCTTAAGTAGGGGTTCTTCGTAAACAGTCCGCAGTCGAGCGTTTGCGGGGCGTAGGTAAAACCAAAGATGCCGCCGCGGGCATACTTCAAAATGTCGCCTTCGTCGGCGCCTTGTACCAGTTGCACGCCATTCTTTATTCGAAGCGCCTCTCGCTCATTCGCAACCTTCGCAATCACCGCCTCCGGGACAGGAACGGGTGCGGGAGTGATATTGACCATGTATTCAGTATCGCAATTTGTAGCGCCGGACCGATACAATACCCGAATGAGATTGGGATTGCTTTTGGTGACGATCGCCGGCGCCGCGTGCGTGGCTCAGGACTACGATCTGCTACTTCGCGGCGGACGCCTCATCGACCCGCGAAACAACCGCGACGGACGCTTCGACGTGGCCGTTCGCGACGGCCTGATCGCAGCAGTTGAGCCTTCCATCGATCCGTCACGAGCGAAGAAAACCGTCGACGCGACCGGTTTGTTAATAACGCCAGGCCTTATCGATCTGCATGTCCACGTCTTTTTCACCGCCGGAAACCCCGGCGCGTGGGCGGGTGATAACAGCGTCCAACCCGATGCCTTCAGCTTCCGCACCGGCGTCACGACCATGGTCGATGCCGGGTCCAGCGGCTGGCGGAACTTCGAGATCTTCCGCGCTACCGTCATCGACCGCGCCCGGACCCGTGTCTTCGCCATGGTGAATATCGCCGGCTTCGGCATGATCAGCGACGGGACCGAACAGGACGACTTCAGCGCCGACGCCGTTGCCAAGCTGGCTGCCAAACACAAAGACGTGATTGTGGGAGTCAAATCGGCCCACTATCAAAAGCCTGACTGGGACAGCGTCGACGAAGCGGTGGCCGCCGGAAAGAAAGCTGACATTCCCGTCATGGTCGACTTCGGCTTCTTTCTGCCCCAACGGCCCTACTACAAGCTCGTCAACGAACATCTTCGCCCCGGCGACATCTCCACCCATATGTTCCGCGGCCCCGTACCCTACGTGAACGAAAAGGGCGAACTCTATCCCTATCTCCTGGAGGCCCGCAAACGCGGAGTGAAGTTTGACGTCGGCCACGGCGGCGGCAGTTTTGTCCTCCGCAATGCCGCGGGCGCGCTGAAAAACGGTTTCTATCCAGACACCATTTCTTCCGATCTGCACAACGGCAGTATGAACGGGGCGTTCATGGATCTTCCGGCCTTGATGTCGAAGCTAATGGCGCTAGGCCTGCCGCTCAAGGAAGCCGTTCGCGCCACTACCTCGACACCAGCGGAAGTCATCAAGCACCCTGAACTCGGGCACCTCGGCGTGGGTGCGATTGCCGACGTCGCGCTCCTTCGCGTAATGGAAGGCGAGTTTGGATACTGGGATAACAATACCGGCAGAGTAATTGGAAAACAGCGCCTGTTTTGCGAAATGACGTTGAAAAGCGGCGCTGTCGCCTGGGACTGGAATGGACGGATGGGCGTGGACTTCAAGACGCTTGGCCCCACTTACGGTATTCGGCCGAACGTGGACCAAATCCTCGTCCCTGAGGCGAAAAAATGAAGCTCGGCGCGCTGCTTTTCTGCGGACTGATTGCGTTGGGCGCGGATCCGGTGCGCGTTCGCCTCGTCACTGGCGGTCACGCCCATGATCCTGAATTCTATTCGGCCTTCACGGGCGAGCCGCGCATCAGCGTTACCGTGGATCCGCATCCGCGCGCTTACCAGGGCGGAACCGGCAAGCTCGATGTGCTTGTGCTTTACGACATGATCAAGATGTCCGATTCGAAAACGCGCGAATGGCTGCGCGCCTGGGTCGAGTCGGGAAAGGGCTTGGTCGTTCTCCATCACGCCATCTGTTCGTTTGAAGACTGGGAATGGTGGGGCGCCGAAGTCGTCGGCGCCAGATACCTCAATGCGCCGCACAGGGGCCTGCCGCCGTCGACTTTCTTCCACGATCTGCACCTCGACATTCAGGTCGTTAAGAAGCATCCGGTGACGGCTGGAGTGGACAACTTCCGTATCCTGGATGAAACGTACAAGGGCATGTGGTTCGCCCCGAAACTCGATCTATTGCTGACGACCGCGCACGAGAAAGGAGACGGGCCTATCGGTTGGATCGGCCCCTCCAAGACCGCGCGAGTCGTTGTGTTGCAAGGCGGGCACGACAAAAATGCCCACTTGAACCCCAACTGGCAACGGCTGGTCCGCAACGCCATCATTTGGACCGGCTCCGCCGGACGCGACTAACGAAGCGCGGTGAGCGCTGCTTGAATATAGGGCTCGCGCTCGGCTTCGATCTCATCACCCTTCTCAACACCCAGCGCCTGATTCACAATCTCCTGCCGCAATCGGAACCGGATCCAGTCAGCACTCGCGATCCATTCCCCGATACCGGGTTGCACGCGGTTCTGCGAAAGATACGCTCGGAACTTGTCGAGCATATCCGATGGCGGCTCAAATTTCGCTGTCACCGTTGGTTTGCCGCGCAAGACTTCCGTCGCAAATACCGTATAGGCGCCGGACGCTTCCAGAAACTGCTCTAGCCGTTTAGTGGGCTGCGGCTGCACGGATTGATCCGGCTCAATTCCGCCGCCCCCGCGCACGACGCGACCGTTATCGGTCTTATACACCTCCGCCGGCTTCAACGTGGAATGTTCCAGTTGCATGCCCTCCAACGGCTTCTGAATACTGCGCCCGCTAGGCGTGAAGTAGAAGGCCGTCGTCAACGCCAGCGCCGTTCCCTCTCGCAACGGCATCACGTTCTGCACTAACCCTTTGCCGAAAGTCGGTTCGCCGACAATCGTCGCGCGATCATGGTCCTGTAATGCACCCGACAGAATCTCCGCCGCGCTCGCTGTCTTCGCGGTCACAATCACCGAAATTGGGAAAGTGTACGGAACGCTGATCGACGGCACTGTCTCTTCAGCACTCACCCGCCGCCCCTTCGCCGACAAAATCACTTGTCCCGGCTTGAGAAACAAGGCCGCCGCGTCGAGCGCCGACGAGACTGCGCCGCCGGGATTATTCCTTAGATCCAACACAAGCCCCTTCAACTTCATTCCGCCCAATTTTTCAATGGCGTCCTTCATGTCCCGCGCCGTACTCTCGTCAAACGACGCCACGCGCAGATACCCTATGCCCGGCTCCAAATGAAAAGCTCGCTCCACCGAGGGCGCCTGCAACTCCTGCGGCGTCAAAGTGAATTGCAGCGGCCGTGCATTGCCGGGTTTTCGCACGTGAACCAGAGCCGTACCCTGCCGGGCCTCGGTAAGCACTTGAATCAGTTGCTCCGGCGTTAACGGTCCTAACGCAATATTGTTGATCGCAACGATTTCGTCACCGGCGCTAATTCCAGATCTCTGCATTGGCGTACCCGCAATGGTCTGCAAGACAATGACGCGCCCTGGAAGGATACTCACGACACTGCCGAAGCCTTTCACCTCACTCCGCTGCATCCGTTTGAGCTGTCCAAATTGCTCCGGATCCATGAACGCCGAATGCGGATCGAGGCGGCGCAGCATGCCCGGAATGATGCCGCCATAGAACGCCTTCTCGCTATTCACCGCGTCGGCGGCCTGCTCCTCCATAATCTGTAAAACGCCAAAGATCTTCCGAACGGTCTGCTCCAGATCGTCCTCGGCGCGGAGGCAAACGGACGCCATCAAGATGAGAAGGATGCGTGGCACTGTTTACTTGGAGTAGCGCGTGGCCTTTTTCGTTTCGTGACGTTCCAGAGCGAGTGCAATTAGGCGGTCCAACAAAGCCGAGTACGAGACGCCAGTGTACTCCCACATCTTCGGAAACATGCTGATGGAAGTAAATCCGGGAATCGTATTCACTTCGTTGACGAAGAACTGCCCGGTGGCGCCATCCATCAGGAAGTCGACGCGGCTCATCCCCTGCACTTCGCAGGCCCGGCATGCCGCCACGGCGAGTCGCCGCATCTCCGCCGTCTGTTCCGGAGTCAACTTGGCGGGCAGTTCAATCACTGCCTTGTCCAGCAGGTACTTATCTTCGTAATCGTAGAATTCGCGCGACGGCAGAATCTCGCAGGGAATCGACGCTTCCAGCGGATCGTTCCCCAACACCGAACATTCAAACTCCCGTCCAATCACCGCCCGTTCGATGATAATTTTCGTGTCGAACTCGGCCGCGGCGTTCAATGCCGCCTCCAGTTGAGCCCGATCCTTCGCTTTCGTGACGCCGACGCTCGACCCCAGATTCGCTGGCTTCACAAACACCGGGAACCCGAACTTCGTCTCAATCGCGTGCGCATCCAAGTGCCCGCGAAACTGTGTTGCAAACTCGACCACAGGAAGTCCGTGGGCCCGGCATACCTGTTTCATTACGTCTTTGTCCATGGCCAACGCGCTGCCCAATACGCCGGGTCCAACGTAAGCCAGGTCCGCGAGTTCCAACAGCCCCTGCATCGTCCCGTCCTCGCCAAACGTGCCATGAAGCGCCGGGAAGACCACGTCGATATCGCCATTCGCGCCGGGTTGCGGCAGCAGCGGACCGGGCTGCCATTCGCCGGCCTTCGTAATGAATATCTCCCGCACCTCGTACTTATCGCGATCAAGCGCCGCCAGTATCGAGGTAGCCGAGCGAATCGAAATTTCATGCTCTCCCGAGCGGCCGCCAAAGACGACGGCGATTGTCTTCTTCATAGAATTCGTTTCCCTAACGCGGACATCATCAGTTCGACGGCGAGATCCGCCGTTCGGTTTGCAACGTCCAATACCGGATTCACTTCCACCACTTCCAATGAAACCAGCCGCGCCGTGTCCGACAATAATTCCATCGCCAGATGCGCTTCCCGGTACGTGATACCTCCGCGAACCGGCGTACCGACTCCCGGTGCTTCATCCGGGTCCACCGAGTCCATATCGAAGGACAAATGAATACCCGCCGTTCCGGCCGATGCGATCTCAATCGCCTCTTCCACCACGCGCGGCAGCCCCTTTTCATCAATGTCCCGCATCGTAAACGCGCGCACGCCTGACTTCCTGACGTGCGACCCTTCCAGATCGTCCACGGCCCTTAAACCGATCAGCGCCACATTGCGGGGATCCACTTTAGGCGCATAACCGAACAAATGCGTCAGTTCCTTCGGACCCTTCCCGATCAGGCACGCCAGCGGCATCCCATGGACGTTCCCACTCGGCGATGTCTGCGGCGTGTTCATGTCGGCGTGGGCGTCCACCCAAATGACGCCAATCTTCTCTCCGCGCCGGTGAAAATGGTTTGAAATCCCGGAAATCGACCCCGCCGCGATCGAGTGATCCCCGCCCAGAACCAGCGGCACCTTTCCCTGGCCCGCCGCTCGCTCCACCTTTTCCGCCAGCCGCAAACATGTCTCGGCAATCTGCGCCAGATAACGCGCCCGCTTCGGTCCGGCCGGCGAACTCTCCGCCTGCTCGACCGCCACATTGCCCAGGTCCTCGACCTGGTAACCCAGCGATGCGATCCGGCTGTGAATATTGGCGACGCGAATCGCCGACGGCCCCATATCCACGCCGCGACGCCCCGCGCCAAGATCCATCGGCGCGCCAATAATTGCGATTGTACTCTGCCGCATCATAGCGTTAAGGCCGCGTGCGATACAGCATGCGCGGATACGCAATGCACTCGCGAATATGTTCCGTGCCGCACATCCACGCCACAAACCGCTCTACGCCCATACCAAATCCGCCGTGCGGCGCCGTTCCGTACTTCCGCAGGTCCATGTACCAGTTGAAGGCCTCCGGCGGCAAGTCGTGCTCTTTCAGGCGTCGCAAAAGCAAATCCGGATCGTGAATACGCTGGCCGCCGCCGATGATTTCCCCATATCCTTCCGGCGCAATCACATCGACACCCAACGCCAGCTTGTCGTTATTCTCGTCGGGCTGAAAGTAGAAGGCCTTGATCTCGCTGGGATAGCGGTCCACCATTACCGGACGGTCGAACTCCTGGGTCAAGAGCGTCTCGTCGGTGTTGCCGAAGTCCCCGCCCCATGTGATCTCGCTGCCCTTGCCCGCCAGGATTTTCACCGCGTCGTCGTAACTCATCCGCGGAAACGGAGATTGCACCGATTCCAGCTTCTTAACGTCGCGCTCCAACACTTCCAACTCGGCCCGGCGATTCTCCAGCACCCGGCCAACGCAATAAACAACCAGTCCCTCCGCCAGAGTCTTCACATCCTCCAAAGTGGCAAATGCCATCTCCGGCTCCACCATCCAAAACTCCGTCAGATGACGGCGCGTCTTCGACTTCTCAGCCCGAAACGTCGGGCCAAAACAGTAGACTTTCCCTAGCGCCATGGCGTTCGCTTCGTTATAAAGCTGCCCCGACTGGGTCAGGTAGACCATCTCGTCTTCGAAGTATTTCACTTCAAAAAGCGTCGAGGTTCCCTCACAAGCCGCCGGCGTGAAGATCGGCGTGTCTACCAGGGTAAAGCCTTGATTGTCGAAGAAGTCGCGAATGGCTTTGATGACTTCATGGCGCACACGCAGAATCGCCGTCTGCCGCCTGGACCGCAGCCACAAATGCCGATGGTCCATCAGGAAATCGATCCCATGATCTTTCGGCGTGATTGGATACGGTTCGCTCTCCGAAACACGCTGCAGAATCTCGGCCGATTCCACGTCCAGCTCAAACCCGCCCTGCGCCCGCGCCTCCGCCCGCACCTTCCCGGTAATGATCAGCGATGACTCCTGCGTCAGCCCCTTCAGCGCCTCAAACAACTCCTCCGGCAAGTTCGCTTTCACCGCGACACACTGGATGATTCCCGATCCATCGCGCAGCAGTGGAAAGCAGATCTTGCCCGAGCGCCGGATGTTATAAAGCCAGCCGGCGAGCGACACGGTCTGTCCATCGTGCCTGGCGATATCGGCAATGCGAACTCGGGGTGCGGACATACTAAAAAGACTCCAGATTCTTGAAGATTTTCGGGAAAGCGTCCAGCGGTTGCGGGAAGTCCAATGACTCTTTCAACTCCAGCAACAGCGGATACTGGTGTTGCCGGGTCCGCAAAAGCGGCATGACCTTCGCCCACGGAATGCTGCCGCCCGCCGCCAGCGTGGGGAACAGATGGGCGTCCTTGACGCCATCATTGTCATGGACGTGCAACGAGCGAATCCGGTCCTTCATTAGCTCAAACTCCCGTTCCACTCCTCCCATAATATTGGCGTGCCCGGTATCGAAACAGAAGCCCACGTCGAGGTGTGTTTGCTGTTGGAACAGCAACAACTTCTCCGCGCTCGAAAGCCCGTTCGGAATGTTCTCAAGCAATATTTCCACGCCGCGATGCTTTGCGAACGGCCGCAGTTCATCCAGACTGGCAAACCCGGCGTCGAACTTGGCATCGTCGTAGTCGTCCTGCGGCGCACCAAGGTGCTGAACCAGATAGCGAAACGGCACCTGCTCGGCGATCTCCAAGGCTCGCTTGATCTCATCGCACGCCGCAATGCGCTTCGCCTTCGTCATATTGGCAATATTGACAATCGCTTGCGGTCCGCTCCGGCCATTCGCGTCATCGTTGAACATCGGCGAATGCAGCGAATGAAGCTTCAACTCCGAGTCGCGAAACCAGTGGGCCAATTCGTCAATTTGCGCCTTGTTGTGATAATCCAGATGCTGGCGCGCGCAAAAGATTTCTACGGTCGAAATGCCGATCCCCGACAGTTTATCCAGCGCGGCCGTCGTCAAACGATGATTAATAAAGTAGTGCGTCGAAATAGCGTGATTCATTGGGGTTCGCTTGAGCGATCAGTAACCGGCGGCCTTGCCATCCACGCGCGGATCGGACGCGCCGGCCAGCCAGCCGGTCTCTTCAAATTGGATCACCGCCATCTCGCAGATATTGCGCGCAATCTCCACCGCGTGACCACGCTGCTCCAACAACTTTCGCGTATCGGGAGAAAACTGCGGCTCCATCTGGAGCTTATCCGGTCGCCACTGATGATGAAAGCGAGGGAAGTTCACGGCGTCCTGAGCGTTCATCTTGAAGTCGATCACGTTCTGAATAACCTGCATGACCGACGTCAGAATTCTTGTTCCGCCCGGCGTCCCCACCACCAGGAACGGTTTGCCGTCTTTCAGCACAATGCTCGGAGACATCGAGCTCAACGGCCGCTTCTTCGGTATGATCGCGTTCGCTTCACCGCCCACCGCGCCATACATATTCGGATGCCCCGGCTTCACCGAAAAATCGTCCATCTCGTTATTCAGCAGGAATCCCAAACCCGGAACCGTCGCACCTGAACCGTATCCGCCATTCAGCGTGTAGGTCACGGCGACGCAGTTCCCCTCGCTGTCAACAATCGAATAATGCGTTGTTTCCATACTCTCCATCGCCTGCAGATCGCCGGCCTTAATTTCATCGCTGTTGGTCGCCTTGTCCGGGTTGATAGATGCGCGTAGCTTATTCACGTAGTTTGCGCTCAACAATTTCGAAACCGGAACCGGCCAGAAATCCGGGTCGCCCAAATGTTCCGCGCGATCGGCGTAGTACCGTCGCATCGCCTCCGCGGTGTAATGAATCGCCTGCGCCGAACCCGCGCCCTCTTTCTCATAGCCGGTTTTCTCCAGAACCGCCAGCATCTGCAAAATTCCAATCCCGCCCGAGGACGGCGGCGGCGCGGTGATCACTTTATACCCGCGGTAATCGCCCTCCAGCGGCTTTCTCTCGGCAACCGCGTACTGCTTCAGATCGTCCAGCGTGATAACGCCGCCATTCTTCGCCATTTCGGCAGCGAAGATCCGCGCCGTCTCACCCTCGTAAAAATCCCGCGCGCCAACTTTCTGAATCCGTTCCAGGACCCCAGCCAACTCGGGCTGAATCAGCTTTTCCCCCGCCTCATGGAATGTGCCATGCTTCTGAAAGATTCGCTTCGAATCCGCGAATTGAGCCAGATTCTTCGCGCCCTTCAGCCCGTTCGCAAGGCCATAGCTAACGGTGAAACCGTCCCGCGCCAGCTTCACCGAAGGCGCAACCACATCGGCCCACTTGGCCTTTCCATACTTGCGCTGCGCATACTCCAGGCCCCGTGGCGTCCCAGGAACGCCGGCCGCCCGCCAGCCCAATACCGAATCCTGTGTGGGCTTCCCTTCCTTGTCCAAATACATATCCCGCGTCGCGTGTAGCGGCGCCCGCTCCCGGAAGTCGATAAACGTCGAACGTCCGTCGGCAAATCGAATCAGCATAAATCCGCCGCCGCCGACATTTCCTGCGCTCGGATGCGTTACGGCTAAAGCGAAGCCAACCGCCGCCGCCGCGTCGATCGCATTTCCCCCGGCCCGCAACACGGCAACTCCCGCATCAGTGGCATTTGCTTCACGCGAGACGACCATCACCTTTCGCGCCCGCACTGGCTGCGCCGCATCCAACCCCGGCAGCGCAAGGGTGACAAGGAGGAGGCTGGCGATCATTCGGCGCAAAAGCGTGAAGACCGGCCGCGGCCTACAATCAATCACCAACCCGTCCCACAACCCGGCATCGGCCGCGTCCATTTTGCGCGATTTGATCATAGAGATCAGTTTACACCCCAGATTTTCTCCGTCTTTTCCAATCAAACAATGCGACCCCCGTGGCGACCGATACATTCAACGACGCGATCTGCCCGCTCATGGGAATCTGAACCAGTACATCGCAGTGTTTTGCTACTAAGTCATGTAACCCGCGACCCTCCGCTCCGATCACAATCGCCGCCGGTTCCGTATACTCCACCCGGTCGTAGGTCTCCGTCCCGCGCTCGTCTAACCCGTATATCCAATATCCCTGCTTTTTCAGCCGCTCCAGTGTCTGATTCAAATTGCCAACCTTGACGACAGGCAAATGTGCCAAAGCGCCCGCCGCCGCCTTCGCCACAACTTCAGTCACCGGCGCCGCACGGCGGTCTGGAATGACGACCGCATCCGCACCCGCCGCGTGAGCGGTACGTACAATCGCCCCCAGGTTATGCGGATCCTCGACACCATCGAGAACCACGAGCATTCTCGCCTTCTCGGACACGTCGTCTATCGACTGATACGCGCTGGCCGCTACCATTGCCAACACACCCTGATGGACGGCGGCCCGGCTCGCCCTGTCCAGCGCCTCGCGTGTCTCAAATCGCACCGGAACTTTTTGCGCCCGGCACAGGTCGATGATCTCCTGGAGCCGCGGGCCGCCGGCCCCTTTTGCTATAGACACGCGGTCAAGCGACTGTCCCGATTTCAGGGCCGCGAGTACGGGATGGATTCCAGCTATCGTTTGCACTTGAATTGATTTTAGCTATCTAAATACTTGGGCCGTGTCAAACGTCGCGTACTGCGGCATAATGAACCGAGTGCAGACGCAGGAGCCAATCGAAATCGGCGACGCCATGGAGATCCCCGAGGGGATCGATAAGTCGGTGGTAGCAACACCGGCCGACATCCCCAATAAGTTGTACTTCAAAATTGGGGAAGTTGCCCGGCTAACTGGCGTGAAGCCCTACGTCCTTCGATATTGGGAAACGGAATTCACCGGGTTGGGTCCGAAGAAATCCGGTACAAATCAGCGCCAGTACCGCCGCAAGGACGTCGAACTGGTTCTAGAGATTAAGCGCCTGCTCTACGAAAAGCGGTTTACGATCGAGGGCGCCAGAAAACATTTGGGACTGCGGACAAAAGGACTGGCCGTTGCAGCCGCCCCTGTTTCTTCAAATCGACCGGCCGCGCAGGGAGCACTCTTTTCGCTGCACGCCGAACCAGCGGGAATCCCCAAGGAAAAAATCGAGCCCATTCGCAAAGAACTAAAGGCCATCCTGGACATCCTTCGCTAATCGGTATCAGTGACCGCCGGCTGGCTTGGGCGCCGCCTTTTTCTCCCCGTCTTTTCCTGGCTCTACCGCTTTCTTTGCCGCTGTAACGTGTTGGATAATGATGGAAATGCGGCGATTTGAGGGGTCCTGGGCATCGCCTCGTTTGCGCAACGACTGATCGGCAAACCCGCGAATCTGAGCGACTTGATCCACTCGGACGCCGTGGGCCTGCATGATACGTCGAGCGGTATTGGCGCGGTCGGAGGAAAGTTCCCAGTTGCTATATTCACCGGCGAACTGCTTCGAGTCCGTATGCCCTTCTATCGATACCTTGTTCGGCAACTGTCCCACTTCTTGCGCCAGTCTGCCGATGATCTCCGTCGCCTGCTCTGTCGGCACCGGGCTCCCACTCTCGAAAAATGTCCCAACATCCGACTCCAAAAGCTCAATTCGCAATCCTTCACCGGTTACCACCATCGTGATCTTGTCCTGCAACTCCTTAAACTTAGTCGACTCCTTCAACGATTGGGCGATCCTGTCCTTTAATTGCTCCATGTCCTTCGCCGCCAGATTTAAGGCATCCCCGCCCGCCCCCGCCATGTCGGAGCCAATCAACTTCCCATTGCCTTCCGGATCGGTAAAGTAGCCGCCAATCGCTTTTTGCGTCTCCTGGCTTGAATTCAACAACCACAGCACCATGAATAGTGCCATCATTGCCGTCACGAAATCGGCGTATGCCACCTTCCACGCGCCGCCGTGGTGGCCGCCATGCCCGCTGACTTTCTTGATGATGATGATCGGTTGTTCTTTTGCGTTATCCTCCGCCATCAGGCGCCTCCGCCCTTACATGCCTTTTCCATCTCTTTAAATCCGGGCCGCTCATGGGCCGGAATCGATCGACGCGCGAACTCGACCGCCAGGATCGGCGCCGCGCCGCGGATGAAGCTGATTAGCCCGATACGCAGAAAATTATAGTATTCCCGCTCCGCCGCATTAGCGTGCGCCATGCTTCCCGCAATCGGCCCGAAGAATCCATAGCTGAGCAAAATGCCCAGGAAGGTCCCCACCAGCGCCGCCGCCACGTGGTGTCCGATCTCTTCCGGCGGCCCGCCCAAAGCGCCCATTGTGATGACAATTCCTAATACCGCCGCCACAATTCCCAGTCCCGGAAATGCGTCCGACACGGTCGTCAATGCCGTCACTGGCGCCGTTTTCTCATGATGGTGGATTTCAATGTCCATCTCCATCATTTGGTCGATCTCAAAATGTCCCACGCCGCCGCTGATGCTCATTCGCAGCGTATCGCAGACAAAATGAACCGCATGGTGATCCTTAATGAACTTCGGATACTTCGTGAAGAGCTGACTCTTGTCCGGCTCCTCCACGTCAGCTTCCAGCTTCACCAATCCGTTCTTCCGCGCGTAGTTGAAGATGTCATTCAACATCTTCAACTGCTCCAAATAGAAGGCTTTCCCATACGGCGAGCCCTTGAATATTCCCAGTGCGCCCTTAAATACGCCCATTACAACGGGCATCGGATTGGCGATAAAAAGTGTCCCGAACGCCGCCCCTCCGATGATCAGGAATTCATACGGTTGGAACAAAACCATTATGGGTCCGTGCGATAGGAGGTAACCGCCCAAAACCGACCCAAGTACGATTACTATTCCGATAATGGCAAACATATCCCCTCACTTGCCTTATCGTCTCCCGCCCCCTCCCCAATAGCTATTCCGCCCCCATAACCCCCAACAAAAGCTCCGCCGCCCGCTGACCGGCGTCTTTCTTGGAAATCCCCTCCGCACGAGCCGTCCGTTCCTTCCCTAGCCGCACCTCGACCGTAAATGTCTTCGCGTGTTCCGGTCCGCGTTCAGCCACGATCACATACTTCGGCTGCGACAGGCCATCGGCCTGCGCTTTCTCCTGTAGCGCGCTCTTATAGTCTGTCAGCGCGGCGGGCAGCGAAACATCAAAATCCCAAACCCCTTGCGGCAACAATCGCCCCCGTACAAAAGCCCGTGCCGCATCCATTCCCCCGTCCAGATAAACCGCCGCGAGAACCGCCTCCAGCGCGTTGGCCAAAATTGCTTTCTTCCCGCGGCCGCCGCTCATCTCCTCGCCCCGTCCCAATCGAAGCGCCAGTCCCAACTGCAACTCTTCCGCCACGGCGTACAAATGCGAGGCGCTCACCAGCCAGGACTTCAACTTCGACAACTTCCCCTCGGGATATGCAGGGAATCGCTCAAATAGCGCTTCGCTCACCAAAAAACCAAGGATCGCGTCCCCGAAAAACTCCAACTGTTCGTTATCGGATTCGGTCGTCTTCGCCGCGTGCTCGGACGTCGTCTGCTCCGCCGGGTGCGATTTATGCGTTAACGCGCGGATCAGGATATCCCGCTCTCGAAAGGAGTAAGCCATCCGGGTGATCAGGGTATCCAGATCCGCTAACGTCGACAACAGGCTACTTTGCCCCTTTCGCCTTCATCGCCTTTTCCTTCTCGGATTTGGCATAGTTCATGATCGCCGGATCCACTCCGGGCATCGCCATCACTTTGTCAAGCGTTGCAATCGCGTCGTCGTGCTTGGACGCGCTCAACTGCGCCGCTCCCAGCCGGACAAAGGTGGCGCTGTTGGACGGATCCGTCTCCGTCGCCGTCTTGTAATTCGCCATCGCCTCGGGCCAGTTCTTGCGCACTGTCGCGGTCATTCCCAGTGCAATATATGCCTCCGCTACGTAGCCGTTTCGCGCTCCGGCCCACTGCTCGTCCGTCAAGCCCGGATTGAACTTCGGCGCGGTTTTCAGCACCTCAATCGCTTCCTTGGAAAGCTTATCGGCGCGGCCCAACTTTTCCTCTTTGTCGAAATCGAACTCCTTCGTCGTCGTCGCCAACGACGTGGCGATCATGATCCTCGCATGGGCGCCCAACGCGCTCTTGCCGTCGGCTTCCACCGTTCGCTCCCCATAAACGATCGTGTTGGTCGCGTCCCGCTTCTCGCTATAGCTGTTGGTGATCATGTAAAGGGCCAAGCCCTTAAAGTCCGTGTCGGCGAACTTCGTCAGTAGCTCATTGGCGGCTTTGATTCGCCCATCGTTGTCAGCCGCTTGAAACATCGCGTTTAGCGCATCTGATTCTTTTTGCGATTTCGGCGTAGGCTGGCTGCCCTGTGCCAACAATAGTGCGGCCGCCAGGGAACCGGTAACCAGCCGCGGGAATAAATTCTTCAACATCACTTCTCCTTTTTCTTTTCGGGTTGGGAAATTTCTTGTAACGCCTTCTCGGCGGCTTTCCGTATCGCCGACGAAATACCTTTCACCGCCAACGCCGCCTTATACTGCTCTGTCGCCTTTTCCTGCTCGTTGTTCACAGCCCACAAGTGGCCCAGATTTACATGACTCAACGACTCAATCGTGTCATCGGGTTCCAGATCCAGCACCTTCTCAAAAAGTTTCACTGCCAGTTCCGGATCCCGCTGCAACGCCGCGATCCTCGCCAATCCGTAGTACGCCTTCGCATGCAACGGCCGCTCCGGAGTCTCCTGCAAGGCCCGCAGGAACACCGGCTTCGCTTCTGCATATTTCTTCGCGCGGTACAAATCCTCGGCGTCCTCCAGGGTCTTGAAAACACCGGTAATCTCGCTTCGCTGTTCCGCGCGCGACGTCTTGATCGTTCGCGTTGGCCGTGTTGACAGAAACTCCACACCTTGCAGCCGCTTGTCTTCTTTCTTCAAATCGATTCCATCGATAAGCTCCGGATAGTACAGGCGCATCGCCACTTCCTGCTTTTCATACGCCGCCAGCGCCTCATAGAAATAGGGGACCAGAATGAAGCCCTCTTTCAACGCCTGTTCGGCCATTTTCGCGCCGTCCGCCTTTTTCAGCCGGGCCTCGATCGCCTTCGCAAGGCACGCGGTTGTTAGCAGTTGGAAGTCGGTCTTGTAATACTCTTCGAGTGCCGGCGCCGCCTGTGCCAAGTCCATCAGCGGCTTCTTCTTATCCAAATTCACAATGAATTTAAACGACAGCGGGTCCAGCAAATACCGGATATAGGCATAGCGCAGGTAGTCCAGTTGCGCCTCGGGAGCGGGTGTCAGAACAATGTAGTAATCGTCTTTGTACTCCCGCGTCTGAATCTGATTTGGCGGTCCCAATAGTTCGACGAATATCTGAAATCGCCGCCCCACATATCCACTTGTAGGGTTGCGCAAATACCCGTTGACCTCCGAAATGGTCTTAATGAACGGCCCCTGATAGGCCTCCAGCAATTTGTCGATCGCCGGCTGCGCTTCCGCCCACAGCTTGTCGATCTCCGCCTCGCGGTGGAATCGCGTCATAATCCGGTCAAATCCCTCCAGCACCGCCAAATCCGGCGGCATCTCATGCGGCTGAAACTTATAGGCAAAGTTCGGCGGCCCATCCACGGAGAGTGCGAACGAAATAAACCGGCTCAGTTCCAATCCGCGCCCAGCGACTTTCCGCCGCTCCAAATACTCCCGCAACTCTGGCACTGTCGTCAGGTTTCGTGCCTGCAAATGCTGCGTAATCGCCGCCCGCAGCGGATGATTATTCGGCGACTGCGCATCAACGTCGTAACCGGCGGCGTTAAGCGCCGCCATCACACTAAAAAGTGCCGGGCTCGCGTCCAACTGGCCCGGCTGTGCGGGTTTTGGTTGCGCAAGAAGTAGAGTCGCGCCGAAAGCGCATAAAAAGAGTTCGCGAAGCACCGATTCTGATTGTATCCCAACGTCCCCGTAACCGCCGTTAATGTGTGGTTCGAGCCCAGGTCCTCCTTTAAAAGGCGCGAACCGGCTCCCGCCCTTATCAGCATCCCGGCCTCGCTTTGGAAGACTCGCGGCTGTTCAGTGGCAAGATGCTCGTTGACGCGGCGGTAGTCTCACCACCTTCGCCCGGTCGTCCCGGAACCGCCGTCCGATTTTGGCGATAGGATGGAATACTCATGAGTGATCCCATCGCCGAATACCTCCAGTGGAAGAAGCAGGGCGGAGACCTGCGCGCGAAAGCCAAACACGCCATCGAAATGCGTTTTCGTGAGCTGCTGGCCGAGGCCGCTCAACTGGCCGAAGAGTACCGTTCCGATTTCGGCGTAACCCTCGCGCCCCCGGCGTCCGTCACATCCTTTAAATTTAAAGCCGGCGGCAAAAAGCCGATCAAAAAACCCGCGCCGGCCGTCGTGGACGCAAAGCCGCCCGCCGCGGCACCCAAACCGCCCGCAACAAGGCCCGACCCTAAAGTCGCCAACCTCGAAAAGCAACTATCCGCCGCCCGCAAAAAGCTCGATGCCGCCAAAGCCAAAGGTGCGGGCACCAAAAACCTCGAAGATCGCGTCTACGAACTCGAAGACGGCCTCCGTCTAGCCACGCAAGCCGTATAGGTGACTATGCCCCTGTATTTGCTCCTCCTCTTCTGCGCCGCCGCGGCCGCGCAAGAGATTCCTCCCGTCTACAAGAAGTACTGCGCGGCCTGTCATGCTGACAGCGCCGCCGGCACCGATCGCGGGCCCGGACTGATCGACACCCGCTCCTTGCGGTCCCAGTCGGAAACGCAAATCAGAGGCATCATTCGCAATGGAACCCGCGGCGGCATGCCGGGCTTTCCCCTTCCTGACGGCGAACTCGACACGCTCGCCAAAGCCGTCCGTTCCTGGAACGCTTCAGCCTTCGACGCTCATCCGCCCGGAGACCAAGCCGCCGGAAAGGCGGTGCTCGAAAAGCAGTGTCTAACCTGTCACATGGCCCACGGCCAAGGCGCTTCCAATGGCCCCGACCTCTCCGCCGTGGCCCGCGAACTCACCATTCGCGAACTCGAACAGACACTCATCGACCCCAACTCCCGCAAAGGCAAACGCAACGGCGCCGCCTGCCCCGGCTGGGCTTTTTGCCCCGACGATCCGTGGGGGGTCGTCTCCGTTCGCCTCAAAAACGGTTCATCCCTGAAAGGTTTCGCCCGCAGTCAAGGCGCTCACGACGTACAACTCCAAACCTTCGACGGAAAGCTCCATCTCCTGACTTCAGCCGATTACGCCGCCATCACCAAAGAATCCGCGTCTTATATGCCGGCATACAAGGGAACCATCGCCGAACGGCGTGATCTCATCGCCTACCTCGGCACCCTCGGCGGCGTTGGGCTTGGCCCCTTGTCCGTCGCGTCGCCACCCGCGCCCGCCGCTATCGCCAGCATACAGACGCCGAAATCCGGCGAATGGCCCGGCTATCACGGACTCCCATCCGCCAACCGCCATAGCCCCTTGGCCCAGATAAACACCACGAACGCCGCCCGCCTGAAACCGGCCTGGAGCTACGCGCTCCCCCATCCCAGCCTCCAGACCACGCCGCTCGTCTCCGAGGGCGTCATGTACGTCACCGCGCCCAATCAAGTCTGCGCCCTTGATAGCGGATCGGGTCGCGAGATCTGGTGCTGGGTCCGGAATCGAAATGACGCTCGCGGCATCTCCGGTGACGCGGCCAAAGGCGCCCAGCGCGGCGCTGCCCTTTTGGGAGATCGCGTCTTCTTCGCCACCGACGATGGCCACCTCGTGGCATTGAACCGGCTTACAGGCGCGCTCGTCTGGCAGGTTTTTCTTCCCACCGATAAGGTCGGCGCCTACGGCTCCACCGCTGCTCCGTTGGTCGTCGGCGATCTCGTCGTCACCGGTATCGCCGGCGGCGACGCCCCGCTCATCGGCTTTATCGTCGCTCTAAAAGCCTCTACCGGCGAAGAGGTCTGGCGCTTCCGCACCATTCCAAAACGCGGCGACCCCGGCTCCGAAACCTGGGCCGGCAAGGCCATCGATTATGGCGGCGGCGCTACCTGGCTCACCGGCTCCTACGACCCCCAAAGCGGCACGCTTTACTGGCCCACCGGAAACCCCTATCCCGATACCGACGGCGCCGACCGTGGCGGCGACAATCTCTACACCAACTGCGTCGTCGCCCTCGACGCCAAAACCGGCAAACTCAAGTGGCACTTCCAGTTCACCCCCCACGACCTCTGGGACTGGGACGCCACCGAGCCCCTCGTCCTCGTTGACACCAACTTTAAGGGCCGGCCCCGCAAACTCCTCCTCCAAGCCAACCGCAACGGCTACTTCTACGTCCTCGACCGCACCACCGGCGAATTCCTCCTGGGAGCGCCATTTGTGAAAAGGCTTACATGGTCCACCGGCCTCGACGCCAAAGGCCGCCCCCAAGTCAATCCCGCCGCCAAGCCAACCGCGGGTGGCGTCAAAGTCTGTCCCGCCGTCCGCGGCGCGACGAACTGGTATTCCACCGCCTACAACCCCACGACGAAACTTTTCTACGTGATGGCAGTCGAGGATTGCAACATGTATCGCGCCTCCGGCAACTGGTTCGTTCCTTACAACGATCCCTCCAGTCCGCCCGAAAAAGTACTGCGGGCATTGGATATCGAGACGGGAAAGATCGTTTGGGAAGTCCCCCAAATCGGTGCGCCGGAAGCAAACTACTCCGGTGTCCTCACCACCGCCGGCGGTCTGTTGTTCTACGGCGAGTCCGGCGGAACCTTCGCCGCCGCTGATGCCAAAACCGGCAAAACCCTATGGCACTTCCCCACCGGCCAAGCCTGGAAGGCCTCGCCCATGACGTACACCGTGAAGGGCAAACAACACGTTGCCATCGCCGCCGGTGGCCAGATCCTGGCCTTCGCTCTAGACTAAAAAGAAAGCGCTTGCAATTCATGTTACATGGGTGCACCATCAAGGTGGAGGCAGTTCCCATGAAACGCTTATCCGCGGTATTAGTGCTCTTCGCAGCATCTCTTTCGCTCTACGGTCAAGGCACGGCGCCCCGTATGTTGTCGGTGACTCCGGACGCGGGAAAACCCGAAGCGGTTTTCGTTGCGACCGGCGAGAACCTGTCCACCGATTCGGTGAAGGAAGTTTTCCTCACCATGGACAAGCTCGAGATTAAAGTTGTGATCGTGTCGCAGAAAGCCGATGCGATTGAGTTCAAGGTCCCCGCAAACGTCAAGCCGGGCCGGTACGGCCTGATGGTCTTGATCGCCGACTGCACGATGTATATCGAGCAGCCCGTCAAATTGACCATTCAGTAGGGTCCGCCTACCGGTAGAATACCCGGTATGCCACGCACGCTCTTGACCCTGTTGTTCACGGCTGTCGCTCTAACAGCGCAGCCCCATCCCTTGGAAACCTTAGTCACCGCGGCCCGCGAAAACTCGCCGCGCTTGAAGGAACTCCTCGCCGCCGGAATGCCCGGCTTGGCGGGCAGGGATGGGGTTGCCGTATGGGGTCAGGATTTCCTCTTCGCTGTCCAATCGGAGGCGCCAGCGACGGTATCCATCAATAATGGACCGCCGCTGGCCATGCAGCGCGTGGAAAGTTCGCCCTACTGGTATCTGTTGAAGACGCTTCGCCTCGGCACAACCCACCACTACGCCTACGCCACCGGTACCAGGCAGCTCGGGGCCTACGATGTCGCCGGATATAATCCGGATTCGTATCCGAGGATCGGTGTCGCGCCCGGTGCGCTTTCGGCGAAGAAGACCCTGCAGAGCCGCGTCTACCCCGGAATGACGGCCAACTATTGGGTCTACGCGAACGCCGGCGTCGATCTGCAAAATGGAGCGCCATTGATGATCTGGCAGGACGGCGAGACCATCATCGGCAACCAGGATCTCCTTCGTTTGCGGCTCCAGATCGTCAGCGACAACTTGGTCGCGAAGAAATTGATCCCGCCCATGGTGCACGTGCTGATCCAGCCCGGCGAAGGCGGCGAAGCCCGCGGAGCCCGGATGCGCAGCATTCAATACGATACGGTTTCGGATCGATATGGGAAGTATCTCCTCGAGGAGATCCTCCCCGACGTAGAGAAGACCTACAAAACACGCAAGGACGCCTACTCGCGAGCAATCGCCGGGGCCTCGTCGGGAGCAATATGCGCCATGAACGTGGCCTGGTATTTCCCTGCGCAATTCAGCCGCGTCCTCTCGCACATCGGAAGTTTTTCGGCCATCCAATGGCAGCCCGACAAGGGACAGGACGGCGGCTACATCGTGTCCCACCGTGTCCGCCGCGAGGCCCGCAAGAACCTGCGCGTCTGGCTCTCCGACGGCGCCGGCGACATCGAAAACCAGGCCGGAAGCTGGCCCCTGAACAACATCCAACTGGCGAACAGTCTGAAGATGAAGGGCTACGATTTCCACTTCCGATTTGGAGAAAGCGCCCACGCCATCGCACAAGGAGCCATGGACCTTCCCGAGTCGCTGGTATGGCTCTGGCGAGGCTGGGACCCCGCAAAGTCCGAACAAGTGTACGAGATGGAACCCGAAGAAAAAGCGAAACCCCTGTTTCGGGTGAAGATCGCCAACCGGGAAGCCTGGTGATTACCGGAGCGGGACCAAGATCTCAACCGGCGTTGCGCCGGCCGCGACGTCGAACTCGGGTGAATGTCAAAACTTGGAGGCGGCCCGATCCTACGCTCCAATCCCGAGCCGTGCGGTTTCGTCCGCCGGAGTGATCGCCGTAATCGTGGATTCGGCCTCCGACCAGGTTTGGCTGTAGATCGTCCCGCGCAGGGCAGCGACATTTGGACGGACCCCTGCCGGAGGGCCTTCTATTCTAAGGGTGATCGTTCGCGTCGATTTTGGCACGGGCACGGTGAATTGAAGAAATGTTTCCGGCATGTCCCCACCGACGCTCAGACGCCCGGAGAGTTCGCGGTCCGGCACACCCTGGGTAGTAGGTAGTGGGGTACGGGCTTCGATTATCCTTACCATCTCCGGCGACAAGCGTATATTCCCCGGGGGAAATATCGAAAAATGTGAACTGACCCAGCGCGTCGCTGGCTGTGCGGGCGACAGCGCTATCAAAAAGTTGCTCAAGCCTCAAATCGATGCCGGAACCCGGCTTGCCGTCGGGAGTCCTCACGATGCCGCTTAGCTTAAATCGAGGCTCCATATTTATGAACCGTTGCAGGCAGGCGCCGGCCACGATCTCGACAGCGGCCAGCGCTTCGGCGGGTTCGACGAGCAGATAGTCCTGCTTCGTTGCCAATAGGTTGTAACGGCCGGGCAGGAGGTCCTTCCATTCGGCACGACCCTCGTTATCGGTCTCGCCCGCTCGTGAATCGGATGGACTGGAAAGTCCAATTGAGACACCTTCCAATCCGCCATGGATCTGCTCCCTCACATGAATTTGAAGGGATGTCTCGCGATGCTGGCCCGCCGAGAGTTCCCGAAAGTACTGCACGCGCGAGCCGTGGGTCTGTTCGTCGTTAGATCCGGAAATACAGCAAGTGCTGACACGATAATCGCTCGCCGAGTTCGCTTCGATGTAGAACCGGTCGCCTGCCCGCACCGCGTGCGTCGCCGCGACCTGAAATGTAAACTCTTCGCCCGGCGATTTCCCGTAGATCAGCATTCGCAGCTTCATTCGCACGGGCACCAGCTTGAGCTCGAATTCGTTACGCGAATCCTGCTCAGCGATCCTCGTCTCCAGCGCTTCGGCGAGAACTACCGTCAGTCCGGGCGTTACCGCATAGCACGGAGGAAGTATTCCACACGAGGTTCCCCACGCGTTCGTCGCGAGGAGCAGAACTGCCAGCAGCCGCATTCACTGAGTATATGCAAGCGGCTTGCCAACTTGAAGCAGTCTCAAATGGCAGACGCCCGGCAGCGGGCACAACTTCGCACCGGCCATACGGCAACTCCTTGAACTCGGCAAACCCTTCGCATCCGTCTTTCGCTCGATGAAGCCAGTCGCTCCCACAAGCCGCCCACAACGCCGCGGCCTTGCTTTTGCAGCGCAACGCGGACCGATGTATTTGGGTGCATTCCCTGGGCAAGCTCCTTGAAATAGCGCGCCGTATACGCACCCTCATCCTTCTTCTCCTCAATGTACAGGGTGTCTCCGGATTTAACCCGTACCTCTGCCCCCCCAGTAAGATGTGAACTCGTTTCCAGCCGAATCGGCACCCGCCTGTGAACGGGACCGTTCGGATACCTGACCCCGTAGCCCTCCATCGCCTCAGCCATTAGGCGAAGAGTGCGGCCAGAACAAGACGCATGTAATTATCTGAAGACTGTGATACAGTTTCTCCAAAACCTTTGCTTCGCAGGAAAAGATTGAACAAAAGGGGTTAGCGAATGGTATTTCAACGAATCGCCCTTGCTTTGATACTGGGCGCCACACTGTTTGGACAGGGTGAGCGTGGAACTTTAACGGAACCGTATTAGATGCGTCGGGTGCCGCTGTGGCAGGCGCGATGGTCAAGATTCTCAACCCGGCCACCGGCGTGGAGATCACCAGCGCCACCACCGAAGCCGGAATCTATCGCGCGCCTTCACTCTCCCCGGGCACCTATCGAATTTCTGTCTCCTCGCCGGGATTCAAAGGCGCCATTCGCGAGAACATCGCTCTCGCCGTCGCCCAAACATTAACCCTCGATTTCCGCCTCGAAGTCGGCAATATCTCTGACCAGATTACGGTCTCCAGCGAGGCGCCGCTGCTCGAAACTGGCACCGCCGAAATCGGCAGCTACGTCACCAAGAAGGAGTTCGACTCCTGGCCGATCGCCGTCGGTGACGGCCGCCGCCAAATCCAACAGTTCATTTTTACGTCGCTCCCGGGCACTGTCGGCTCAACTTGGCAAGGATCGATCAACGGCAGCCAGAACTTCTCGCACGAGATCCTCATCGACGGCATCTCCATTGGCCGCATGGATGTGGCCTGCGGAGGGAACAATGAGTTTAGCCCCTCCGCCGAATCGATTAGCGAATTCAAGCTGCAGACCGGAACGGTCAGCGCCCAATATTCGGGCGGCCAAACGTCGGTGGCTAATTTCGCGACGAAGTCCGGCACCAACCAACTCCACGGCAGCGCATACTACTACGGCCAGAATGACGCGCTCCGCGCCAATGGCTTCAATAGCAACGCCATCCGGCAGAAGCGCCAGCCCTTCAAGCAGCACAACTATGGCTATTCCGCCGGCGGACCCGTCATGATCCCCAAACTCTACGACGGCCGGAACAAGACCTTCTGGTTCCACAACATGGAAAAGACGTCGTTGAAGAACTACAGCAGCACGTCGTTTACGCAACTGCCACCGACCGACTTCAAGCGGGGAGACTTCTCCCGCATCTTGAGCAGCGCTTTCACCGGCGCCGCTGGCTCCGGCGGCAACGCGGGAACCGACGCGGCGGGCCGCCCTGTGCAGTTCGGCGCGATCTACGATCCCAATACCGCGCGTCAGGTAGACGGCACCTGGGTCCGCGATATCTTCCCGGGTAACGTCATCCCGCGGAATCGGTTCAGCCCCGTCTCCTCGAAGATCCTGGAACTCGCCCCGATTGACGATCCGCTGTTCGATCAGATGCTGCTTAACACTCCGGCGCTCGCCAGCGGCAGTCCCGAGTTCAACGAACGAATGTTGACCTTCAAAGGCGACCACAATTTCACCACCAGCCATCGACTCAGCGGGATGGTCAATCGTAATTTTCGAAAGCGATTTAACTCACCGGGCGGACGTTGGGGTACTCCTCCAGGCACACCCACTGGGGTATTCCAGAACCAGAACACTCCTGGAACCATGGTCCGCCTCGCGTATGACTTCATGATCACCCCGACTCTCCTCGGTCGCGCCAACCTGGGCTACAACCGCTTCGGCAACATCAACGAGAGCTACTTCGTCGATCAGGATTGGCCGGCGAAAATTGGCCTGCAGAACGTTCCAGGGACCCATTTCCCGGTCCTGACTTTTTCCGGCTTGCCCGCCCAGGGCGGCGGGATCGGCGCTGGCGGCCGGCTCAGCTCTGGCAACCGCGGCGGCAGTTTCAATGGCTCAACGATTGGCCAGGTCGACATGACCAAAGTCAGCGGCAAACATAACTATAAATTCGGCTTTGAGAACCGGCGATATTACTACAACACCCGCGCCAAGTCCGGTTCTGGCGATTTCGCCTTCTCGCCCAATCAAACGGCGCAACCGGGCTTCCTCAACCAGACGGGGCACAGCTTCGCCAGCTTCCTGTTAGGTACCTATAACACCACCAACCGGAATATCGTCAGCTCGAACTTCGGCCATCGGTGGCGCAGCGCCGGATTCTACTTCCAGGATGACTGGAAGGTCACGCCGCGGTTGACGCTCAACGTTGGTTTGCGGTGGGAGGTCATCGGCGGTCTCATCGAAGTGGCCGGTCGTATGTCGGCCATTGATTTCACCGTCCCGAACCCCGGTGCCGCCAACAAGCCCGGCGCGCTCGTCTTCGCCAATGACCGCGATCGGCGCGGCTTCCAGGACACGTATTGGAAGCAGATTTCGCCGAAGTTTGGCTTTGCCTATGCCCTGTCGAACAAGCTCGTGATGCGCGGCGGATATGGGATCAACAACACGCCACCGATCTCCAACGGCTTCGGTTTTGGCGGCACGCTCGGGTACAACGGCGCCATCCAGGTGAACCTCAACACCCGACAGGTACCGTTCCCCGAAGCACCTCTGGGCAATATCTCCGACCGCTATCCGGATTTTGCGGGGACCTTGCCAAACAAACTTTCGACACTGGCCAACCAACAGGGCATCGACTACTATCCGCGCAGCGGCAACCGCATGCCCTACGTCCAGAACTGGAATTTCGGCTTCCAGTACCAACTGCCCGCCAAAACCGTCGTCGAGGTCAACTACGTCGGCAACAAAGGCACGCGCCTCATCGCGTATGGCTTCTCGCAACCAAACAACGTGCCCTTCACCGCTACCCAGCAGTACGGCGACATACTGCCCCGAGCCTGGTCTGCGTCGAGCCCGATCCCAGCGCCCTACGCCGGCTTCTCGGGAACCAATCTACAGGCCCTGCGGCCCTACGCTCAATTCACCGGCATCAACGACATCTTCCCCAATATCGGAAATTCGTCGTACAACAGCGCCCAGATCCAAGTGACACGGCACTTTACCAAGGGCTTGGCGATCCTTGGCGCCTACACCTGGTCGAAGGCTATCGGGCTGACCGACAACGCCATCGACTCCGAAGGCGTGGCCGATGTCTTCAACCGCAATCTGGAGCGCAGCATCACCAACTACCACTATCCCCATGTGGCCAAATTGAGCTGGGTTTATGAACTGCCGATCGGCGCAAACCGGCTAGTGAAGTTGAACGGCATTGCCGACAAAATCATCGGCGGCTGGCAGATGACCGGCATCCACGGATGGCGCAGCGGCAATCCGTTGTCCATCTCCACTGGCGGTATCAATCTTCCCACCGGGAACGCCGTTCGGCCCGATCTGGTTGCTGGAGTGCCAATCGTTCTGAACGCTGACGCGCCCATGGTCTTCCGCGGCGCCGTTGGCGGGACCGCCTATCTGAACCGCTTGGCCTTCACCAATCCGCCGGTCTTCGCCGGCGGCCAGAACGTCGTCCAGCGTTTGGGGACGGTTGGGCCGTATCTGCCGAACCTCCGCGACCGGCGGTTGACTACCTTCGACGCCAGCATCCAGAAGATGTTCAAGTTTGACGAGCAGCGGAACATTGAGTTGCGCGGCACGTTCTTGAATGCGTTCAACTGGGCCGGTGTCGGAGGATTGAACACCAACATCACCAGCCCCTTCTTCGGCCAGTACACCGGCCCGCAACTGGGGCCGCGGAACATTGAAATTGCCCTCCGGTTTACGTTCTAATCAAGGGATGTTAAAGCCAGTTCCGCTCCTTGTTCCAGGATTGCCGCCTGCGAATCCAACCTATTCGCAGGCGACGGTCCTGGGCGATCTCGTCTTCGTCTCCGGCCAGTTGGGAATCGATCCTTTGACCAACCGGCTGGCGGGCGAGGATATGGCCTCACAAACCCGCCAGGCTCTGTTGAACATCGAACGGATCCTCCGCGAAGCTGGATCGAGCCTGGACCGTGTCGCCCGATGCAATCTGTACTTGACTGACTACGGCAGGCTGGCCGAGGCGAACGCTGTCTATGCTGAGTTCTTTTCAGATCACAAGCCAGCCAAAACCGGCGTCGGCGTTTCGGCGTTGTGGGGCGGGGCGCTGATTGAGATTGAAGTGACGGCCACGTTGTAATGCCGTGGCTGGTCTGGCTGCTGGTGTCCGGAGCGGTTTGGTCGATGCCATACCGCGATCTACGCGAAGTATAGGCAGTCGGGAATGGCGCGGAGCAGCGGGCGCGTCGGGGACGGAAGGACCAGTCGCGCGAGGGCGAGCACGTGGTTTTCACCGGTCACTCGATTGCGCGGCGGCCGGGGGCGGTGAAGGGGCCGCGAGTTTTGCAGCCGTTCCGCGGCATGGTGGCGTCCCGCCGCGACTGGGCCTTCGGCACTCGTGAGAAATTACCCGGGTATGCTCACGGAGAGTGACCCACCGGCCCAACGGGGCCGGGGATGATAATGCCTTGCCCATCCGCGGCTTACGGGCCAAGGTGCGGTGCCGGGGGCGGGCAACTCTATCGGAGCACAAGTAGTCAAGTTTTGGTGAGCGCCGAGGGACTGGGCGCTAGCTGAGCGGCGATTTCCGTTGTTAGAGAAGCTGGCGGCGGCGGCGCCGGGAGCAGATGCGGCGGTGTTGGTGCAGTTGGCTCAACTTTATGACGCCAAGGGACGAGGAGCGCCGTTGTACGAGCGAGCGCTACGGCTCCAGCCCGGCCACGCTACGGCCCAGGCTAACCTGGGTATCTACCGGATGCAGGCGGGCCGCGTGAAGGAGGCGCTGGCGCTTTGGGCGTCCGCCTTCGAGAGGAACCCAGCGATGATCGGGCCAGGAATCAATCTAGCCATGGGTCAGATCGAAATTGGCGTTAAGGCGGGCGCCACCGTGACGCTACGGCGCCTGCTGCGCTTTCATCCCGAGTCGGCGCGAGCGAGAGAGCTGTTGACCAAGCTGCTATAGCTTGCGGATCTTGATGCTGCGGAACCAGGCGGCATCGCCGTGATTTTGCAGGGCTATGGGGCAGTTCTTCTTGGGCTGTTTGGCCAGCGCATTGTGTATCGGCGATTCAGCCGTCCAGCGAGCGGCCGATTTTTCCAGCGTCTTCGGGTCGTCCAGGTTGCCTTCGGCGACCTTAATTCCGTTCAACCAATGCTCGACGTGGTTGCCCCGTACAACCACTTTCGACAGGTTGTACTCGCCGGCTGCCTTGGCGACGGCCTGGGAAGGAGGGATCATTGAATAGATGGCTCCGGTCTGGTAATACGGGCCGCGCCGGGCGTCGGGATGGCCGTCGTTGTCGATCATCTGATATTCGAAGCCGACGATGTACTCCTGCGTTGCTTCGCTCCGTTTGGTGGTGCGGGTACGGGCGGCTTCATTGGCCAGATCCTCGAAGCGTTTGTATTCCTTGATGCGCCGCTCATCGACGAAGAAGCGGTCCTGTATACGGTACTTCAGGCCGCTATTCCCGTTGGCTTCGATCTTCCATTCCCAGCTCAGTTCGAAGTTACCGAAGGTTGCCTTGGTAAAGAGGTCTTCGCGAATCTTCGGCTTAGGCGCCGACTTGAGCGCGCCGTCGTCAATGACCCAGGAGTCGCCTCCGGCTTCCCAGTTTTCCATCGATTTCCCGTCGAATAGAAGTTTCCAGCCCGCGGCTTTTTCTTCTTTCGTAAGGGCATTCGGAGCGGCGGCGGCAGAAATACCGGCCGCGACGATGGCAATCAGGATCGAGGAGCGCATTCGATTCAAGGTATCAGAACACGGTTGTGCTGCGTACCGGCCGCCGGTTTGGCGGTTTGGATATTCAGGGAAACCGGCTGCTGACGCAGGCGGCTCGGTAGCAAGATGCGCGGTGAAGGGCTTGTCGGACACGAAGGCGTAAATGACACTTAAACATCCCAGGGCGAACCGCCGTCTCTGCCGCGGCTTCGGATTTCCGTCCATTCGGTTCCGCCCCGCCGCTACCAATGCCGACGGATGGTACGATGCGGTTCAGCTTGCCGTGAGAGGACCGAATCGCCATGAAGAAGATCACCGTGGAACTCCCCCTGATAACAGCGCTCTTGTCTACGGGATGCTCCGTGCTGGTGTCCGAAGGAAACGGCGCGCCAATTGGAGATTCAACCCGCGCCGGAAACTATATCGCTACACTGCTCCATACCCGGGAACCGCGCCTCCCCACACTCAGCGGCGATCCCGAAAACGATCGCTTCCGTATCAGTCTTTTGCTCCATTCTGTCGACGGTGGCTCCCGGCGAAACATACCCATCGCCAACGGCCTTCGCTTTAACGACTTCAGCCACAATGCCCGGTTCCTCGGCTACGACGGCCGTCTCCTTTGGTTTCACGCCCACGAAGTCGCGGCTTACGACTTCCAGTCCGGCAACTTGCTCACCGGGTCCAATCTCCCTAAGACGGGAGAACCTCACCGGCCTCGCCTCTTCGATGATTCGGCCCCCGCCAAATTCCAGTCACGCGCCAAGCGCTTCGACGCGGATTATCCGCAGGCGTCCATCGTCCTCAAAGCCGCCTCATCCGAACCCCTCCGCCTGTCCGCACCGGATAGCGTCCTCATCACCCACCGCTCCACCCCAGGGTACCCCTGGACGTACACCCTCTCCCGGGTACTCGAAAGCGGTAAAGCCATCTGGACGGTCGACACGGGCCTGGAGCATCTGGAGCAAATCCTGCCAGACCCGCGGGTCATCGCCTTCATCGGCAAGAACCGTCCGAAGGACCCTCTAAAACCGGAAGGCCCCATGCTGGTCCTCATCAACAACGAATCGGGCGCCAGCTCCAGGCACTCGCTCTGGGTTGGGCGCTAGACGAAACTACCGCAGCAGCGCATCGCCCACTAACTCCTGCAACAAAGGCGACACCGGATACGGATGGTACTTGTACTGGCGGAAACCCTCCGCGTACTTAACGCCGTATGATTGCCCGCGATGATGGGTCCACTCCTCCATCGTCCGCAAATAATCGTCCATCCCGTGCTGCCGCATCAGCCAGTTCCGTTGGCTCGCATGCGCCGCCAGCATGTCCCGTTTCAACGCGAAATGCGGCTCCACATTCACGCCAAAATCCGGATGCACCGCCCTTCCATCCCGGTCCGTGCCCTCCACGGAGTCCATGAAATACAAGTGCGGAATCGCCTCCATCGGCGCCGCCACACCCGTCTTATAATTTGGCGCTGACACCGCGAAACAGGCATCCCGCACCAGCACGCTCGTCGCCTCATGGTCGGAGTGATAGTCGATCGGCGACGAAGTCAGGATGACATCCGGACGAATCGACCGGATCAACTCCACCACGCGCCGCCTTGAAATATCGTCATTGAAGATCGCCAGATCGCGGAACTCCGCGCATTGATACGACGCCCCGATCAGCGCCGCCCCGTCCGCCGCCTCCTGCCGCCGCATCGCGGCTATCTCCTCCGGTCCATACTCGGCGGAGCCGCAGTCGCCCGGTGTCATCGTTACCACCGTGATGCGGTGCCCATGCGCCGCCAAAATGGCCAATGTCCCGCCAGCCAGAATCTCCATGTCATCCGGATGCGCGTGAATCGAAAGTATGTGTCGAGTCATATATGTTTCTGTCGTTCTATTTCCGCCAGCAAAACGTCCGTGCGTTTTCCCGCATGGATCGTCGCCGTCTCAATCGCCGAAATCAACATGGATCGCAGGCCATGCCGTTCCAATTCATGTATCGCCGCAATCGTCGTCCCGCCCGGTGTAATCACCTGATCCCGCAATATCGCCGGATGAAGTCCCGACTCCCTCGCATGTTTCGCCGCACCCAGCACCGTCTGCTCCGACAGCCGCAACGACACCTCCCGCGACAACCCCATCTTAACCCCTGCCGCCATCATCGCCTCAATCACCATGTAAATGTAAGCCGGTCCCGAGCCCGACAGCGCGGTCACCGCGTCCATCTGCTCCTCTTCCACAAACGCCGTCACCCCCACCGCCCGGAAAATGCTCTCCACTTGCGCCCGGTGCGTCGCCGAAGCCAGCGCGTTATGACAAATGCCGATCGCCCCCTCTTCCACCACCACCGGGATATTCGGCATCGCCCGGAATACCGGCATCCGGCACTGCGCCGCATCCTCAATCGCCCGAATCGGCAGTGCCGCCGCCAGCGAGATCAATATCTGCCGCTCACTCAACCCATCGCGAATCTCTTTCACAACCTTCGGAACCGTCCCCGGTTTCACCGCCAAAACGACAATATCTACTCCCTCTGCCGCCGCCGCATTTCCTCCCGCCGTCGCCAGAATCCCCAACCGCTCCCGCAACTCCGCCGCCCGTCCCTCACTCAAAGTGGTCGCCCGCACTTCGCCCACTGTCACCACGCCGGCTTTCAAAATTCCACCCAGCAAAGCCGACCCCATGTTCCCCGCGCCCAATACTGCGATTTTCATAATCTTCCATAATCACACGCGAACGATACAATGGAAGCCTCGTATGCCACTCCGAAGCTACACCATCACCCAGGGCCGTGACCGCGCTCCCGCCCGTTCCATGTTGAAAGCCATCGGCTTCACTGACGCCGACTTGAAGAAACCGATCATCGGCATCGCCAATACCTGGATTGAAACGATGCCCTGCAACTACAACCTCCGCGCCCTCGCCGCCCATGTTAAGGAAGGCATCCGCGCCGCCGGCGGCACGCCCATGGAGTTCAACACCATCGCCATCAGTGACGGCATCACCATGGGCACCGAAGGCATGAAGGCGTCCCTCGTCTCCCGCGACCTCATCGCCGATTCCATTGAACTCACTGCGCGCGGCTACATGTTCGACGGCATTGTCGCCATGGTCGCCTGCGATAAGACCATTCCCGGCGCCGCCATGGCCCTGCTCCGCTTGAACGTTCCCGGCCTCATCCTCTACGGCGGCTCCATCCTTCCCGGCAAGCTGGGCGACCGCGAACTCTCCATCCAGGACGTGTTCGAAGCCGTTGGCGCCAACGCCGCCGGCAAAATTACCGACGCGGAACTCCTCGCCATCGAGGACCACGCCTGCCCCGGCGCCGGCGCCTGCGGCGGGCAATTCACTGCGAATACGATGGCAACCGTCATGGAGGCCATCGGCATCGCGCCCATGTTCACCGCCAGCGTCCCCCAAGTCGATCCCCGCAAAGCCGACGTCTCCCGCCGTTGCGGCGAACTGATCCTGGAAGCCGTGAAGCAGGATATCAAGCCCCGCGACATCTGCACCCGCCAGGCGTTTGACAACGCCATCGCCTCCGTCGCCGCCAGCGGCGGCTCCACCAACGCCGTGCTGCACCTCCTCGCCATGGCCGCCGACGCCGGCGTTGAATTGAGCATTGACGACATCCACGACATCAGCCAGCGCACGCCGCTTCTCGTCGACATCAAACCCGCCGGCAAGTACTTCGCGGTGGATGTCGATAAAGCCGGCGGCATCCCCGTTATCATCAAACGCCTCGTCGACGGCGGTTTTGCCGACGGCGCCGCCATGACCGTCACCGGCAAAACGCTCGCTGAAGAGATCCTCGCCGTGAAGGAGACGCCCGGCCAGCAGGTCATCCATCAGCTCGATAATCCCCTCAAATCCTCCGGCGGCCTCGTCATCCTCAAGGGATCGTTGGCCCCCGAAGGCTGCGTTATCAAAGTAACCGGCATCGCCCGCAAGGAACAGCGCGGCCCGGCACGCGTCTTCGGCCGCGAAGAAGACGCCATGACCGCCGTCACCGAAGGCAAAATTCAAGCCGGTGACGTCGTTGTCATCCGTTATGAAGGCCCCAAAGGTGGCCCCGGCATGCGCGAAATGCTCGGCGTCACCGGCGCCATCATGGGCCGCGGCCTTGGCGACGATGTAGCCCTGCTCACCGACGGCCGATTTAGCGGAGCAACCCGCGGTTTCATGATCGGACACGTCGCGCCAGAGGCCGCCGATGGCGGTCCGATCGCGGCCGTTGAAGACGGCGATATCATCCACATCGACCTTCAGAAGTTCACGATCAACCTTGAGGTCCCGGCTGATGTTATCGCCGCTCGACTCGCGAAATGGACGAAGCCCGCTCCGAAATACAAGAGCGGCGTTTTTTCCAAGTACATCAAACTGGTCGGCTCCGCCTCACAAGGCGCGACGACGGATAACTAACGCCGCGAATCCGGCACGAATGCCGTGCTCGCATCTCTCTCGAGCCGCCATTCGTGCCGTCGTGACGTAAAACATTGCGAATTACTGGATCCGCGACCCCGAGCCGCGCGCTTTGGCAAGCGTTTTCGACTGAATTCGATTCGGACGCTATATACAGTTCGATTGCACCAAGCAGAGGACCAGCTAATCGGTACTACCGCCGAAAAGTAATGGTAGCCTTCCCCGCCGCACCCGCATACGTTAGTTCAACCAATTGAATGGATTGATCCTTCCCTCGATAAGGAAAGAAAATCAACCCCGCCACCGGCATCGGTCGTTCCCCTTCCGGTAACGCTGACTTCTGCGCCTTCTGCTCCATCGCTCGCCGCAAAGCAAACGGCATCTTCGGCGGAGACGGCTTCGGATCGCTGCCTCCCCCTCCACCGCCACCGGTCGAGATCCCGCCTTTTGACTTGCTTTCCTCAACCACCGGCGGTATCCACTCCGGGTCCGAGAGCGATTTCATCACCAGCCCATACTGCTGGCTGGGAATCACGCTCTTCTTCCCATTGATCTTCATCGAGAAATCTTCAAAGGAAATCTTCACCTTGGTGTCCGGCGCTCCCAGAAAAGCCACCTCCACCACCACAAAGTCTTCGGAGGAAAGCGGCCCCTGCAGGGTTGGCACGGCATGGCCGACAAAATCGGCCGCCAGCGTGAGTTTGCCTAGCTTCTCCTGGTTCTGATAATCGGACGCTCCCGCTCGGACCGGCAGCCCCTGAAGCTCGGCGGGCGGCTGGGCAAAAAGGCCCACGCCGGCCAACAAAATGGAAAAGCAAGAAATTCGTGAGTAAAGCATTCCTGGTGACAAGTTAGCATACGGAGGACGCGAGTGTCTTCCGGAGGTCTACAACGCCGGAACACGCCATCCTACCGCGCCGCGATCCGCGTCGACTGATGCGCGGCCATCTGCCAATTCCACCCGCTATCCGTATAAACCTGCACCGTCCGCACACGGAACACGCTCTGTCCGATCATCTTCGCGTCCACGAACCCCGTCAACACCGCCGCCTTGCCGTTGGGCATCCGCTTTCACCGGGGAAGCATCCCCTTCCGCGGAGTCCTCCGGCTGAGCACGCCGTCCTCGTCCACCCGAACGCCGCACCATCTGTTTCAGCCCCTCCGCTTGCGCCAGCAGCGGAAAGCTGCGCGTACTGGTCTGCACATCGAACAAACTGCCAAGCTGGATCTCTTTCTCCATCGAGCCCTCGAAGATCGCCGCCAACCGGTAGTAGTCGCGATGCGGAATCGGATCAAACTTATGATCGTGGCGCCGGGCGCAACCCACTGTCAGCCCCAGGAATGCCGCCCCCAAGGTGTCCACGGCGTCGCTCTGCCCTTCCGCCCGGTACTGATCGCCATGGTAGCTGTACTCAATCGGGAACGATCCGGTCGTGAACAGTCCCGTCGCAATTCGCCGGTTCTGATTCTCCGCCTTCTCCGCCGGAAACTTCGAGGCGCCTTCCAGGTCGATATTCTGCGGCCAGCTCTCATCCGCGGCGATCTGTTCTTTAACGAACACGTCATACGGCTTGTCCGTATTGAAAGCGCGAATCACATAGTCCCGATAGCGCCAGACGTTGACAAAAAAGTGATCGGTCTCAAAACCGGAAGTATCCGCATACCGGACCAGATCGACCCAATACCGGCCCCACCGCGCTCCGTAACGAAGCGAAGCCAGCAGACGGTCAATCAGCTTTTCGTAAGCATCGGGGGGCGTGTCGTTCAAAAACCTCTCCACCTCCTCGGGCGCCGGCGGAACGCCGTGGAGATCGAAAAGGGCGCGGCGAACGAGAGTTGCCTTATCCGCCGATGGAGCCCGCCTGAGACCCTAGGCTTCGATCTTCGCGAGGACGAAGGCGTCGATGGGACTAACCGCGACTTTCATCGCCGGAGCAGGCGGACGGTCTTAATCAGCGCGACCTCCGCCCGGTGTAGAGAGGCGCCCTTGCCGGCGGCATCTGAAGTTCGCCGCTGCGCTGGACGGCTTTGTACAGCAGTCTGTCTTCCGCATTGCCGGGGACCACGGCCGGCCCCCGCTTGCCGCCCTTCGCCAGTCCCGCGGCGTCGCGCATATCCAGTTCGGACATTTTGGCCTCGCCGTGACAAACAAGGCACTTGGATTCGAGCAGCATCAGCACCGCCCGGTCAGTTGGCGTTTGCGCTGCCGCGGCCATCGCCAGTATGCAGGTTGGCCATAGCGGCTGCTTAATCATGTCGCGGCTTCAGCCTATCGCAAACCACAAATGTCCAGGCATTGATCGCCGCGTTACCCGTCGCAACGGCGTCACCGCGGCCGCCCTCGAAATCGAGCGAAATGTTGCGCTGCATTTAAGGCAAGGCGATAGCTTCGACAATTTTGAGCAGTAAGGCCGCTCCATCCCGGAGGGTGGTTTCGCGGATGCGCTCGTCGTTGCCGTGGGCGCGGCCCGGTTTGTCGTCGCGCATGAAGACGGGCACCCCGTAAACGGCCATTCCTTTCGCGCGCAGGAAAGCTCCGTCGGTGGCGCCGCGGGACATGTAGGGGATGACCGCGGCCTTGGGGTTTTGTTTTCGGACGGTGGTTTCGATGGCCTTGTAGAGATCCGTGGTGAGAGAACTGGGTTCGGTGGCGGGCATCTCCTGGCCAGGTTCGGGGAGGACTTCGATAGCCGGGTCATTGATGATCTTGCGAAACCGCGCGTATACTTCTTCCTTTGTTTCACCGGGCAATCGGCGGACATCGAGTTGGGCTTCGGCCTGGTTGGGGATCACATTGACCTTCATACCCGCGCGAAGCATGGTGGGGGAGACGGTGGTCCGGAGTTGTGCGTCGAGTTCAGAATCGCGGTCGCCGATTTCGTTGGCGTTTGCTTCGAGTTTCGGCAGCAACGGTTGCAGCCATTTGTACTCGCCGAGCTTGGAGAGTTCGGTGAAGTAACGGCGAGTAGTGGTGTTGAGTTGCACCGGCATGTAGGCTTTGGTCAGCTTGCTGATGGCGTCCGATAGGTGCGCCACAGCGTTATCCTTGCGGGGAAGTGAGCCGTGACCGGCGCTGCCTCGGGCGACCAGAATCACCCGTGTTGGCGCCTTTTCGGAAGTTTGGATCTGGAAGACTTCGGTTCCGTCATCGGTCATGGCGCGGGCGCCGGCTTCGTTGAGGCAGAATTCGGCGTCGATTTTGTTCCAGGCGTTCCGGATTAGCCATTGAATCCCGGTGGAGCCGGCTTCTTCGTCAGCCTCGCTCAGGAAGATGATGTCGCGGTTGAGTTTGGCGTTCTTGAGTTCGACTACAATCGCCATTTCGGCGGCCAGGAGGGCTTTGGTATCGACGGCGCCGCGGCCATAGATGAAGCCCTCCTTCTGCACGGCTTCGAAGGCGGGGACGCTCCAGAGCCTGGGCTCGACGGGGACGACATCGCTGTGGGCCATAAGCAGTAGCGGCCGGTTCGGGCCTTGCCCTTTCAGCCGGGCGACAATATTGAGCCGATTGGGATCGCCGCCCAGGAGTTCGCTGACGATGCCTTCCTTGTTCAATTCGGCGTGGATATATTTGGCGACGAGTGTCTCGTTGCCCGGGGCATTGGAGGTATCGAGTTTGAGGAGATCGATGAAGTAGCGATGCGTTCGGTCGGACAGGGACTCGGCCACAGCGGAAATTGCGAAGAGGGCGAAGAGAATGATTCTCATGCGCTTGAGTCTAGCGCGGCAGGGCGGATTGCTACATTGGTTAGAACCCATGTTCTCTCGTTTATTGTTTGCGGCTCTGCTTGCCGCGTTGCCCGTGATAGCGGAAGAAGAACCGTTGAAGAAAAAGGAAACGGTGATCGTCACTGGCGTGTATGAGCCCGTTCCATTGGAAGAGGCGGATCGCGCGGTGCGGGCGATTCCCGCCCGTGAGCTGGCGCCGTTGACAGGGACGATTTCGGATCTTTTGAACTTGGACGCCTCGCTAGACTTGCGGGAACGCGCGCCGGGGGCGATCCAGAGCGGGTTGTCGATTCGGGGCGGGTCGTTTGGCCAGACGCTGGTGCTGTGGAACGGAATGCGGTTGAACAGCGTGCAGTCGGCGAATCTGAATATGGACGTTCCGGTGCCGGTCGATGCGCTAGCGCAGGTGGAGGTATTGAAGGGATCAGGTTCAACGTTGTATGGGTCGGATGCCACGGCGGGAGTGGTGAACTTTTTGACGCGGCCGCCGGAGCATTCCGAGCTTCGCTTGCGGGCTGGTATCGGGAACTGGGGGACGCAGCAGCAGCGGGCTTCACTGGCGTACGTGAGAGGGGTATTGGGGCAGCAGTTGACGATGTCGCGGGATTTTTCGACGGGATTTGCGACGAACCGTGATTACCGGAACTTGTCGGTAGCATCGACGACTTCGTGGAAGCGGACCGAGATCAGTATGGCTCACAATGACCGCCCGTTTGGGGCGGAGCAGTTTTACGGGAATTTCAATTCGTGGGAGCGGACAAAAAACTGGTTTGCGGGCATTCGGCAGGGAATTGGGGAGAAAACGGAGGCAGCGTTTGCGTATCGCCGGCATTCGGATTTGTTTGTTTTGTACCGGGACAGGCCGGAGGCGTTTACGAATCGGCACGTGGCTGAGGGGTATCAGGGGCAGTTGCGGCGGCGAGAGGATTTGCCGAAGGCAAGCCGTTTGCACTACGGAGTGGAGTTCCTGCACGACTCCATTGTGAGCAACAATTTGGGCGTACATTCGCGGAGCCGGGGGGCGGCCTATGCGGCGTGGGATATACGGGCTTTGAACCGGTTTTCGTTTACGATTGGCGCGCGCGAGGAAGTTTACAGGAACCTGCAGCGACAGTTCAATCCGAGCGTGGGAGCCGGCGTCTGGCTGCATTCAAAAGTGAAATTGCGCGCGAGCGCCTCGCGGGCGTTTCGACTGCCGAGTTATACGGATCTTTATTATCGGGATCCAGGGAATGTGGGAAATCCCTTGCTGCGTCCCGAGAGCGCGTGGAGTTATGAGGGCGGCGTCGATTTGAATTCGGGCGGTGTTTGGCGGGCGGGGCTGACGGTTTTTCAGCGGCGCGAGCGGGACGGAATTGACTACGTGCGATCGTCGCCGACAGCGATTTGGCAGGCCACGAATTTTCAGAGTTTGCAATTTACGGGTGTGGAGGCGACCGTGGCGGGTATCGTACAGCGGCGTCACCGGTTGGAGTTTTCGTATACGGGATTGAATGGTGCGCAGAGCGTATTGGGCGCGTTGCAATCGAAGTATGTGTTCAATTACCCGCGGCACGCGGGGCTGGCGACATGGCAGGCCTCGTTAGGGAAGGGATTTGTAGCTCGGAGCCGTGTGGGGGCGCTCGAACGCTTAGGCCGGTCTCCGTATGCGATTTGGGATGTGTTTGCGAGTTGGCAGAAGGGGCGGGTGCAGCCGTATTTGCAGCTTTCGAATTTGACCGCCGCCAACTATCAGGAAGTGATTGGGGTGCGGATGCCGGGCAGGGGAATTGTGGGCGGAGTGGAGTTGGTTTTGAAAAAGCGGTGAGGCCCGGCACGTTGGCCTCAACGCAGGGACGCCTCTTAAGCAGTCTCCACGGCGCCAGCTGAATCCGCGTCGCGGCAGGAGCGACTCGCCTCATCCCATTTGGCCTGCATAAAACACACCCGCCGATCTCACTTCCTCTTACGTACGCACCCCGGATACAACTTTTTCAACTTCTCCACCTTCGGATCCGAGACATTCACAACATACGGATTGCTGCGATTGCGGCCCGAATAATCCTGATGGTAGGTTTCGGCGGTATAGAACTTCTCCAGCGGAACTATCTGCGTGACGATCGGCCTGGCTAGCACGCGCGCTTCGTTCAACTGCTTAATGTACGCCTCGGCAACGGCCTTCTGCTCATCGCCCACGTAGAAAATCGCGCTGCGATACTGCGGCCCCACATCGGCCCCCTGGCGATTCAGGGTGGTGGGATCATGAGCGACGTTGAAGAATATCTTCAACAACTGCCCATACGAAATCTTCGCGGGATCGAACGTGATCAGGATGGCCTCAGCGTGCTTGGTTCGTCCCGCTGAAACGATGTCGTACTTCGCCGTCTCCTTGGTGTCTCCCGAATAGCCGGAGATGACGTTGTCGACACCCTCGATGATCTCGAACACCGCCTCCGTACACCAGAAGCAGCCACCCGCCAAAACAACCGTCTGTTTTCCTGTGGCCGGTTTGGCGTCGAGAGTGGGATCGGGAAACTCAGCCGCCAGCGCGGTCACCGCGCCGAACAAAACCAAAGCCCGGGTAAAACGCGCTGCCAATTCTCGAAGGAACATCGCAGGCCTCCATTTCCAATATCTCATTCAACTCTCTCCAGAATGGCAGAGCGCCACGTGCAATGGGTAGTTCCGGATTCGATACACTGAGTTCCGCTGCAAAGCGCAAAGGTCCACGCATGTTCCTCAGGATCAGATCCATCATCCTTCCGGCGGTCACCGGGCTCATTTGTACTCCGCAAAACGCGTCCTATCCGAAGACCTGGACCACCGCCGAGGACCATCGGAACATGCTGGACCAACTGGGCATCAAGGCGCTTCGCCCCGGCCCCAGCGGCAATGAAGCGGCTCCCAATAACGCCAACTACGACGAGTCTATCGCCAATCCGTTTCCCGATTACCCTGACATCCTCAAACGAAAGGATGGGCGACCGGTCAACACGCCGGACCTGTGGTGGAGCAAACGCCGTCCTGAAATCGTCGAGGATTTCGAGCGCGAAGTGTTGGACCGGGTGCCGCCGAATACACCTAAAATCATCTGGTCGGCGGTGGAGTCGCCAGCGACGGGCGAACCGGGCGCGCGACGCTTATTGGTAGCCTCGGCAACCTGAACAATTGAGCCTGGGAGAGGTAGAGATCATCGTGTACTGCACGAAATCAGGCGCCGGCGGTTACGCCGGACAATAGCAACAATTCCTCACCCCCAGGCGCAAACCGCCATAGACACGGTCAAGCGATTCTACTTACTTCCGGCTCCGTAACGCCACTTGTCCCTTGCGCGAACTGTCCACCGATTGACCCAATATCCGCATCGACTCCTGCGGTGCGTGGAATCCCGTCGAGTTCTCGGCCTCCGCAAAATCGAGGAAAAATTGTGCCCGGCGTTGATGCCCCCACGTTGCCTTTAGATCGGCGTCCGTGGCCCCGGCCTTCCGCGCCGCCGCCGTGTCGTCGATCAACTCCATCAGCGCGTCCATCGCCGTGTTTCTCATTTCGAAGAAGCGCGTCTGGATGTTCTCCACGCGATCCTTCATCTCCTCCTCACTGAAATGATGGCAACTCAGGCAGGCCCGGTCGACATTCAACATGGGACTCTGCACATGGTGGTCGCTGATCTTCATCGCCCCCACTCGCTTATAGGGCATGTGGCAATCCGCGCACGAAACGCCCGACTTCGCATGCACGCCCTGGTTATACATCTCGAATTCCGGATGCTGGGCCTTCAAAACGGGCGCCCCACTCTCCGCATGGACAAAGTCCTTGTGGCCCACCTCGTCGTAGTAGGCCAGCATGTTGTCCACCTTGAGCCCCTTCTGCCAAGGGAACGTCAACCGCTTCTCGGGGCCTTTGAAATAATACTCCACATGGCACTGCCCGCACACATAACTCCGCATCTCCTGCGGCGTCGCCATGGTGTTCACGTCGTAGTCCGGCACGCCCTGGGATGCCTTCAACACCTTCATCCCTTCCATAAACGCCGGCCTTGTGATGCGTAACTTCATCGTCGCGGGATTGTGGCAGTCAATACAAGCCACCGGATGCGACGCCTGCTTGGTGGCTTCCGCGTACGTCATTTGGTTGATCTTTTCAAAACCGGCCGTCAAGTCGCCATTGCCTAACCGGCGAAAAGCCACCGCCAGCGACGCATGGCAATTCAAACAGGTCCCCGGCTGCTTAAAGTTCAACACCCGTTCCGTACTCCGCTGGTCCACCAGCATGAATGCGTGCCCCCGCTCTTCCCGGAAATCGACCGAAAATGCGTATCCCGCCCACAACTTCTTCAGCCGCGGGTCCTCTTCCAACTTGCTCTGTGAGACCACCGAACGCGGGTCCGCTTTGGTCGGCGAATGGGACATCGCCTCGCTCCCTCCATACCGTGTCCGCGTCTGGTCGGCGGTCAACTTGTAATCGGCATAGTGCTGCGGAAAATTGCGTCCCCAAACCTCCGGGTCATCCGTCTCCTCGGTCAATTCCGCAACCCGGAAGAACGGCGACTTCGCTTCCTGCTTCCGCTCAAAGATATTCACCAGCAGCCCCGCGCCCACCGCCGTTCCCAGCGCCGCCATCCCCACCCAGAACCAGATTGATTTCCCCATTTACCCCATCTCCTAGTGGTGTCCCACTTCGCGATGACACGCCAGGCACGATTCACTCGCCTGGTGTCCCTGGATCGCCCGAATCGACGACGTAATCTCCGCGTGGCAATACAGGCACGCCTCTTCCGTAATTCGGCGATTCCGCGGGTTGATCCGAATATTTTCCGGAAACCGGCCTGTCGTAAACGCCCACGAATGATTCCATCCGTTCAAAGCCTTAGTAAAGTATTTGCCAGCCAAATCGTGCGGCGCGTGGCAATCGTTACAGACGGCCGCTCTGCGGTGGCTCGCCTTCATCCAGCCGGCATATTGTGATTGCATGATGTGGCAATTCGCACATGCGGCAGGATCGTTTGTAAGGTAAGACCCGCCGCGAGCATAGGTAAATGTAAAGATTCCCAGTCCCAAGGCGGCGCCCCCTAAAATGGCTATGATTCGAAGCCAGTTCATTGGTTAGTCAAAGGCTACTAGAATCGGCGTCCGTTGTCACAAGTATTTCAACCCGAGACCCGGCCCGAAACACTCACTCCATTTTTGACAATGAACTCCTCCGCCAATGCGGCATTGAAATCCTCCCCATTGCTACATCGCTCCCGATAACCCCTGCCGAAGTGTTTCCCGCCATCGCCGCCGCGGTTCTATTTCTGCTGGCACTCGCCTGTCCCAACATCGCCAATCTCTCCTTAGCCCGCGGCCGGGACCGCCTTCACGAGCTCAAAATCCGCGCTTCCCTTGGCGCCGGTCCGGCTCACTCCTAACCGGCCAGCCCCGCTTAGATCAACTCACCGCAAACAATTCGGTGCCCATCGGGAGTACTCAATCCAAACTCTCTTAGGCCCCAGGGTTTGTTCGTCGGATGAGACGTAATGAGCGCTCCTTTCGTCATGAACTCCAAAAACAGCTCATCCACACCCTCGACATTCCAGTAGGCGAAGTAGGAGTGATTTCCCAATTCGCCCGCCGGTCGCTCATCTGAACACTCACCCAGCATCACGCGGAACGTGTCCCGCGTCAGAAAGCTCCATCCCGCCGCGCTGATCGGATCTCTTTGAAATCCCAGCACGTCCAGGTAATAGCGCGTCGAAACCGCAAGGTCGCGAACGGCCAACACGCAACGGGAATTAACAATCTCAGCCATGAATTGAACCCGTTCAGTGCGGCGCGTCGCAGTTCACCATCCACTTGATGCCAAACTTGTCGGTCAACATCCCAAACGCTTCCGCCCAGAAGGTCTTTTCCAGCGGCATGATCACGGAACCGCCCACGGAAAGATTAGCAAAGAACTGCTGAGCCCGCGCCGGATCGTTCAGCCCGATTGCCAGGCTGATGTTGCCGCCGATTCCGGAACCATCGGGGTTCGGGTCGTCGCACATCATGATCGGCGAATCTCCCACTTTGATCGTGCAGTGCATGATGTTTTCGGCCGGCCCCATATCCGCCATCGGCGAGTCGCCCATCGTCTGCATGAACACCACTTCGGCATCCAGCGCGCTCTTGTAAAACGCAATCGCCTCCCGGCAATTCCCCTTAAATGCGATGTACGGATTGACCCCCAGCATCTATTTGTCTCCTTTGGCTCCCGGTCTAATGGACCGCCTCGGTGGACCGATCCGAAAATACGATTATAGTCCCTGCACCCAAGGCGTTTTAACATGGATAGCAGGCAGATGCGCACCTTAATCCTTTCGTTGATCGCGTTTCGTCTCCTTGGCGCCGGCTGGCCTCAGCTTCGCGGTCCGGACGGCTCCGGACTCTGCCCTTCCTGCGGACATCTGCCAACGGAGTTCGGGCCGCAAAAAAACGTCCTTTGGAAGACGGAACTGCCGGAGGGAAAATCCTCCCCCATCCTCGCCGGAGATCGCATCTTTGTCACCGCCTCCGACGGGGATGATCTGATTACGATCTGCCTCAGCCGCATCACCGGCAAGGTGCAGTGGCGGCAGTCGGTCCGCGCCGCCAAACGCGAAGCTCAGCACACCCTCAATCACCGCGCCGCGCCCACGCCCGTGACCGACGGCAAGCGCGTCTTTGCCTTCTTCGCCGATTTCGGTCTTGTCGCCTATGACCTCGACGGGAAACCGCGTTGGCAATTGCCGCTCGGCCCGTTCAACAGCCAGCACGGCTTGGTAGCATCGCCCGTCTATGCCGACGGAAAAGTGATTCTCGTCGCCGATCAGGACACGGGCGCGTACATAATCGGGGTGGATGCGGCGAGCGGCAAAATTGCTTGGAAAACGCCGCGGGACGTCATCAATGGCTACTCCACGCCGCTGATATACCGGCCAGCCCGAGGCCCCGCCCAAGTCATTGCGCCCGGCTCCTACCAGCTCACCGCGTACTCCATCGTGGACGGCGAAGCGCTGTGGTTCGTCCGAGGCCTTACCTGCCAGCCCAAGTCCGCGCCGGTCATCTCGGGCGATACACTCTACTTCAGCGGCTGGACACCCGGGAATGACGCAGGACAGCAGGTCGACCTTCCCGGCTTCGCCGAGGTCGCCGCGGCGGCCGATGCCAATCACGATCGGAAGCTCGCACCGAATGAACTCCCGCAACCCTGGCAACCGACAGGAACCTGGCGCGCCATCGATTTGGACCGGGATGGTTTTCTAAACGAGCGGGAATGGACATTTTTCCGAACGCGCCGCGCCTCGCGAAACGGAGTAATGGCCATTAAGCTCGGGGGCAGCGGCGACGTGACCAACACACACGTAAAGTGGCGGTTTGAAAAATCACTCCCCGACGTACCGGCGCCTCTGGTCTACAACGACTTGGTGTTCCTCGTCCGAAACGGCGGAATCGCAACAACTCTCGACGCGAAGACCGGAAGGGTTCTCAAACAGGCGCGTTTGACGGGCGCGCTCGAAGACTACTACTCCTCGCCTATCGGCGCCGGCGGAAAAATCTACATCGCCAGCGAACACGGCAAAGTAGTCGTACTGAGCGCCGCCGGAGACTGGGAAATACTCGCGATCAATGATTTCGACTCTGATATCTTCGCGACGCCGGCGATTAGCGATCGCAGAATGTACGTTCGAACGCGGAATGCAATGTATGCCATTGGGGCTCTACCAGACAAGAATTGATCGTTTCGCGCCCCGCCATACACTGAAGAACCGCGAAGTGCCAGTGTCGGGCAACTCGTCGTTCACGGGCGACACGGACGAAGGTACAAGACGGTCTCGGACCAAATCAAGAAGGCAACCGGCAAGGTCCCTCGCGACCGCCTCGGCGTTGACCCGCACCCTCCGCGTGCCTGCCCAGCGGCGTCATCACGTCTTCGTGAATTGCCCCTTCGATGAGAGGTCCAGTCCTGCTTTTGACAGTATCGTGTTCGCCGGTTTCGAGAAGACTTTCCGATTCTCTGAACGGCGGCTCGGCTGGTACCGCAAGTTGGCTTCGGCTAAACCGCCAGAAAGTCTGTGGACGAACCAACACTCGACCGGTCCATCGGGCACCGTGCCAACATCAATTATTCCGGAAATTAGCCGCCTTCGCATCCCACGGCCCATAGAAAAGCCGTAGTTTGGGACGCGCCGCGCGAAGCACAGCCAAGCCCTTTTCCGTCACCCCGGTCCCCTTCAGATCAAGCTCTTCCAGGCTCGGATAAGTGGCAAGCGTTGCCACGGCGCTATCGTCGATCCGGTCACAACCTTGAAGTTTCAATCGCTTCAGCTCCTTAAGCGATTTCATCTTCTCAATCCACCTCGGCGTAATACCCATCATGCTTACCGTGGCGAATCGGGCGCCTTCAATACCCACGCCGATCGAGGTACACCCGAAGCGAAGTTCCTGCAGCTTCGAAAGAGTCAAGACCGCTTCCAGCCCGATATCCGACATGGAGATCGTCCACACATTCGAATCCGTGCCCTGCCGGCCGCTCAAGTCGAGATAGGTAAGGCCGGGCATTTGGCGCAGCGCTTGTAAGCCCGCATCACCCAGCTCATTTCCTCCGATCGTCAACGCCTTCAAATTGGGCAATACCGTGAGCCGTTCCAGGGCGACATCGGTCAGCATGACGGAGCCGAGGTCGAGCACTTCTATCGTGCCGATGCCCGCAATGTGTTCAAGCGCCGTATCGCTCACCTTCGTTCCATGCAGGACCAGGCGCTTCAGCTTCTTCCAGTTCTTGATCGCGGAAAGTCCTTCGTCGGTGACGTACTCGGCAAAGCGGAGGTTGAGCTCTTCGACGCTGGAAAGGTTCTTTAGCTCCTGCATGCCCTGGTCGGTAACGCGCGTTAGCGAGAGGTCGAGGGCTCTCAGCGCTGGAAGTTTTGCCAGGCGCCGGAGATCGGCGTCGGTAATCCAGCTCGCGCGAAAGTTGATGGCGGTGATCTGCCCGGCGGCATTAACAGTAAAAGTTCCGCCGGCGTTTTCGATCCATCCCGTTTCATCAATGGCGGCAGCGGACAGGCTCAGGGCCAACACAAATAGAAACTTCACTTAACGGGTCCTCCGGTTCGGAAGCGCGGAATCGCGGTCGAAAACAATCTTGCAGGCCGGAATCGCGGCCCGCAGTTCGGTGTAGCCCTTTTCGGAGATCAGCGTGTGATACAGGTTGAGCGATTGGAGCGTTCCAAGAGCCCCCAGCGACGCAATGGCCGCGTCAGTGACGTTAGTATTATCGATGCTCAGTTCGATCAGGTTGGGGAGCGTCTTGAGCAGCGCCAGACCCTTATCGTCGACAGCCGTATAATCGAGCCTGACGGACTTGAGGGACTTGAGCGAAGCCAGTGTTTCCGCGGAGGCATTGCCCGCGCGAGTGCGGAACATTTCAATCTTTTCGAGCTTGGCCAGCGGTTTCAATGCCGCCAGACCCGCATCGCTAAAACGGCACTGGTTAAGATTGATCTCCCGGAGATTCGCGAATTTGGCGATCAACGAAAGAGAATCGTCGCCGATATCGGTACCCGCAAAGTGTAAAACTTCAAGCTTGCCAAGTGGAGCGAGGTGCTTAGTAGCCGCGTCGCCGATTTCGGTATAGCTCAAACGGAGGTTGGTGAGCCCCGTCAGTCTGCCGACAGGCGCGATGCCGCGGTCGTCGATACGGGTATTGCCGAGGTCGAGTTCCCTCAATTTGGTCAACGCCGCTAACTGGTCGAGCCCCGGCCCTTCCACCAGCGTCCCGGCGATCTTCAACGTTTCGAGATTCGCCAACTTCGCAACGTTGGCCAAGCCCGCGTCGGAGAGCGTCGTGTTGCTGAGGTCGAGCGTTTTGAGCTTGCCCAAGCCCATAAGGGCCGCCGCGCCAAGATCGCCAATCTGCGTAGCCTGAAGATTAAGGTGTTCCAGCTCGCCGAGCTTTGCCAGAAATTCTAATTGAGCATCGCTGACCGGCGTCGCGGAAAGGTCGATCCGGTTGAGATGGCCGTCGCGCATCTCGGCTTTGCCGCCGATCGCCTTTACCCAAACCGCGATGCCAGCGTCCGTATCCGCCGCCGGCCTTGCGGCCCCGGCATTCTTCGGGCGGATCGCCGCGGCGCCAGCATACTGCACCTTGGCTTTGGGCAGCGCGGTACGCAGCGCATCCACTCCGTTGGCCGTCACGCGGCTGTACCGAAGGTCGATATCATTCAGGTTCTTCAGCGGCCCAAGGCGGCTGACTCCGGCATTCGTGATCTTGGTCCGGTAAAGATCGATGTTGGTCAACTGCGTCATCCCGGCGAAGATGTCCAGGCTCTCGTCCGTGATCTGTGCGCTGCGGAGGCTCAGTGAGCGCATCGCGGTGAGATTTCGCAGGGACTCGACACCTTTGTCCGTAAGGCGCGCGCCGGATAGGTCGAGTTCCTCAAGCTGGGTCAGCCCAGCGAGATGCCGCATGCCTTCGTCGGTGATCATGCTGTCGCGAAGCAGCAGGCGGCGCAGGCCCTTAAGATTGGCCAGATTCGCCAGACCCGCGTCCGTAAAGCCCGTGCTTCCGAGATCGAGACTTTGCAGCTTGGTGAAGCTGGAGAGATCGGTCTTGCTCAGATTGCACTGCGAGCAGCGGAAGTCGCGCATTTCAGTCAGGCCGCGCAACGCTTCTATGCCGTTATCGCGAATGTTGATCTTCGTTGCGAAGTGCCAGCCGACATAGAGCCTCTGCAGGCCCTTTAACGTGCCCAGCGTCTTAAACACGTCGTTCGCGTTTTCGTTCCCGCCGCCGGGATTCCACACCGGGCCCGGCAGGAAGAGGTCCTTCAAATGGGTGAGGCCCGCAAGCTTGGTAAGTTCGCCGGGGGGCATCACGGATCCGGTCAGGTCGATACCGGTGATCTGTAGTTCGCCCGGCGGGAGGTCGGATACGCTACCGATAGGCTGGGCCACACCGGCGACCGTGACCAGTCCCTCCCAACGGATCACCCACTCGGCGAGATCGCGTTCGGCGGCGAACGCGATCGCCGAGAAGAGACACAGCAGTACGGCTCGCTTCATTTTGCAGCTATGCAATCAGGTCGGCGATGCGCCGCGTGGCCGTCGGGAACTTGCCGATACCGGCGCCCACGATTTCGTCGGCGACCGTCGCGTAAACATCGCCCACCGTGCCGGTGACGCGCGTATGACGGCCCTTGGCGATCTTGCCTACGCCGCCCGCCACCAGCATCGCAAGACCGCTGTTCTTGTGCGGATTGGCTTCGGCGTGTTCGTGAACGTAGATAAGCGCGGTCCGGTCGAACACCGTGCCATCACCCTCGGGGATCGACTTCAATTTAGCAACCAGGTAGGCGAACTCTTCGACGTGCCACTTGCAGATGTCGCGAAGAACGCGCTGGCCTTCCGCCCCATCGGCCCCCGCCACTTTGCCTTCCGCATGCGTGTAATCGTGATGCCGGCCCGCGGTATAGCCAAGCCAGGGGAAGCGCGAAATGCTCTGGCACTTGGTCAGCATGTAGGAGGCAACGCGCGTCTGGCGCGTGGCGAGCGCCTGCACCAGCAGGTCGCTCTGCAGCTTCGCGATCCGCGGCCAGTCCTTCATGTCGCCGTCGAAATCGGGCGGGGACACGTGCCGGTATTCCTCGGGCAGCGCCGCGATGGCGCGCTCCAGATCGCGTATGCCGGATAGGTGTTCGTCCAGCCGGTTTTGATCGTCCGTCGGGAGGTTCGCCTTCAGTGCCGAGGCGTCTTTCGAAATCGCGTCCAGAATCGAGCGCTTGCGGTTCACCCAGCCCTCTTCCCGTTCGCCGAACAAACGGTCAAACAGCCGGTGCGGAATCATCTCCGGCGGCAGCGCCCGTTCATACCCGGACCAGCTCATGTTACGCTGCATGCTCTCGCCGAAGGACTCCTGGGCCACCCCGATCTGCAGCGAGCGGAAACGGGAATCGCCCCCAATTTTCGCCGCGATCACCTGATCGATCGACGGCCCGGCCGGGCCGCGCCCCGTGAACCCCGTCCCCGTCATCAGGCCGGACATAGAGTTGGTGTGGCCATTCCCCTGGCCGTTGGCGGCGGCGTTATCCACGCCGCTCAAAATATGAAAATCGCGGCGGTACGCGGCCAGCGGCGAAAGGCAGGGCGTCATCCGGTAGTCGGCGCCCTCTTCAACGGGAATCCAGTAGCGTTCCGGAATGCCGTTGCCGTTAAACCACAGCACGAAGCGCGTCTCAATCAGCTTCGGCGCCGCTGCGGCGGCATAGGCCGTGCCGGTGGAATTGAACATCGACACCAGCGGCGGCAGGCCGACCAGGATCGGAGCTCCCGCGGCCGTGATGCCTTTCAGAATCGAACGGCGAGAGGTTCTAGTGCGCTTGGTGATTACGGACGACATTGACGGGGCCTCCTGAGTTTTCGCGAGCGAGCATCAACGACAATATTAATTCTTTGAAGCGGAATTGGGAGCGCCGGAAGTCGTCGGTCATCTTCCGGATAACGGGGCGGTCAGCGGCGGTCTCCGCGCGCCCGGCGATGTAGCGGAAATACTGTTTGGCCACGCATTCCTGGCACTGCGTGCTCTGGCCCAGGACCGCGCCGAGTTGAGCTGGAGATGAGAATTTCGAGTTCGCGACGCCCGCAACAAAGCCGTTGGGGTCAATCTCAAGTTCCCAGGCGGTGGTCTTCTTGTCGCGGTCCTCGCGGTTTCGGCCGGTGGCGACAAGAGTGAACTTATCGCGGCGCGCGCCGACGGCATCGAACTTTTCGAAGCCGAATCCGATCGGGTCGATCAGGCTGTGGCACGACGCGCATCCGGGGTTGGTGACATGCTCGGAGAGGCGGTCGCGATTGGTCTGGGGCTTGCCGGGGGAGAACGGCGGCAGGTTGGTATTAACGCCCGCCGGCGGGTCGGGGACATGCTGGCAAAGGAACTGTTCGCGAATAAATAGTCCGCGTGCCGTCGGCGCTGACTCATCGGGTTTGGCCGTGGCGGCCAGGAACAGCGCCTGGCCCAGAATTCCGGCCCGTTCGGAAGTCGCCGGGAAGCTCACGCGCCCGAACTCCTGCGCTGGTGTTGGCACTTGGTAGATCCCGGCCAACTCGCTATTCACGTACCCATACGGAGCGGTAAAAAGCTCCATGAAATTCTTCTCGTTCCAGACCAGGTCGCTGACAAAGAGCCGCGCCTCCTCGGTCATCGCGACCGCCGTCTCGCGGGTGAACTGCGGGTACCGCCGGCGATCCTTCGAGGACGTCAGGATGCGGTCAAAGCGCAGCCACTGGCTGACAAACTCGCTCAACGACTGCCGCGCCCGCGGATGGTCGAGCATTCGCCGAACCTGCAGTTTGACGCCGTTGGGCGTGTTCAACTGGCCGTTCTTCGCGGCATCGAAGAGCGGGGCGTCCGGCATCGTGTCCCACAGCGCATAGGAGAGGCGGCTGGCCGTGGCGTAGGGCTTCCACTTGGCCTCGGCGGTGTCTTCAAGCCGAAAGAGAAAATTGGACGACTGAAGCATCGCCTCGATGACGAGCTGTGCGCCCTTAAGGAAATCCTTCTCGACCGTAAAGAGAGCCTCGTAGCGTTTCTGCTCGCCTTGGTTGAGCGGGCGGCGAAAGGCGCGAAGGCCGAAATCGCGGACGAAGTTGGCCCGGCAGGCGGGCGAAGGACCGCAGCCGATCAAGCCCCGTGTGTCACCGCCGCGAAGAGCAGCCTGGGCGATTTTCTCCGCGGCCTGGCTGTAAGACTCGATCAGGAGCGGAGAGAGGCCCTGGGCCTGTATCTGGTTGCGGAAGCCATTTACGAAGTCTTCGGGCGGAAAGCGGTCGGCCGCGCGGGAGTTATCGCCGAGAAGGTCGCGGACAGTATTGTTGTATTGCGAATGCGTGATCCGTCGCAGTTCAATCCGCGTGGGTTTACGGCCGCCGCCGCCTTCTTCCTCCTCGCGATACTGGAGGGCGCTAGCGAGAGCGTCACCCGTCAACTTGGAAAGTTCGCCGATCCACGCCCGAAGCGCCGCTTCTTCAGGACTGTCCTTTTTGATTCGCTCACCGCCCGCGTGCGACGTGCGCAGGGTGGGCTTTTCCAGCAGAGGGGATTTCTCGACATTGACGCGGTCGATCAGCACCACGAGAGAACGGCCGAAAGCTTCGATCTTCGCCGGCGGGACGATTCCTTCGGGGAAAAGGAGTTTAGTGCCGGCCGCGACGCCATCGGAGTTGTGGCAGCCGGAGCAGCCGGCCTTTTCGAGGACCGGATAAAGGGATTTCTCGAAGGAGGGCGCCGCCCGTTGCGCCCAGGCGAGCGACGTGAGCAGAATCGCGATGGTGAGCCGGATCGGCAAACTCGCCTCCTTAAGGAATATGCATAATTCTATCGCGATACGTTGCGACGGCGCCAGCGCGATTATCCTGGAATTGCATGATCAATTGGACATCAATGGCTGCGGGCCTCTTGGCGTTGGCGGTAATTCTGGGCGCCTTCGGCGCGCACGGATTGCGGGATCGGCTGGACGCATACTCGATGGGCGTCTACGAAAAGGCGGTTTTTTATCACTTTGTGCATGCAATGGGGATGCTCGTCGTCTCCCTGATGCCGCGGACTTCCGGACTGGTGTGTTGGCTGCTGCTGATGGGAATTGTCTTGTTTTCGGGATCGCTTTACGTCCTTGCCGGGACGGGTATCCGCATCTTAGGGGCAGTCACGCCCTTCGGCGGCGTGGCGTTTATCGCGGCGTGGCTCCTGCTGGCATACTCCGCCGTGCGCGAGGCGCGGTAGCGTTAGCTGCTTGGCAGGTTGCGCACTGGACCGGAAAAACTAGACGCGGGCGCCGAGAGCGCGCTCATAAATCTGCACCAATTGCTTGCGCCCGGCCGCTAACGAATAGCGCTCCTCATAGCGGCTTCGGGCGCTGAGTCCCATTCGCTGGCAAGCGTCTGGAAAGGCCTGGGCAAATCGGACCTGCTCTGCCAGGGCATCGGCGGAACCCAGGCGAGAACTCTGTTCGATGAGGAGTTCGGCGTGTTTCGCGGACAATGCGAACGGCTTTTCGATGAAGACATGCTTGCCGGCCGAGAGGGCGTCCCAAGCCATTGAGAAGTGTTGATTGGAGGGAGAAGCGATGACGATGCCGTCAACGGGTTGCGCGAGGAATGCGTGCCAATCCGCGGTCACGTGGGCGTTGGGAAAAGTGGTTTCGCCGGCCGCGAGACGACCCGGGGGACGGGTCGCAGATAAACGCAGGTGCACTCAGAATTTTCGCGATGTTCCGCGCGAGATTGGATCCCCATTGCCCATATCCAACCAGCCCAAGACGGCACATAAGCTTTCAGACTTCGAACGTTCAGTGCTCTTGGTCAAAACTTCAAAGAGTCGAATTCGTCACGCTTCGCCGAATTACTCTGAAAGAATGACCGCCAGCCGAAACCAGCGCGTCCGCGCTGCCAGACGGCGCAAACGCCGCATGGATCGCGTCGAACACGACCTCAGCGATGGGCAATGGACCGCGCTGAAGGAGGCCTGGGGTGGGTGCGCGTACTGCGGAGCCATGGACCGGCCGCTACAGCGAGACTGCGTGCTGGCGTTGTCCCGCGGCGGTCGCTACACCTTGGAGAACATCGTGCCGGCCTGCGGCTCCTGCAACACCAGCAAATGCAATGACGAAGTCACTGGCTGGCTGCGGCGCAAGCGCCTGAATGAAAGCTCATTCCTGCTTCGCTATTCCCGGATTAAGACGGCGCTCACGGGCCACTTTTCCTCCGGGAGCGGCGGTCCGGCGAACGGCCTCTAATTAATCTCCTTGTAAACCTGCAACTTTCCTTGGCCATCCTGGCGAAGTGCGCAGCCGATGGAATCGCCATGTTGCCATTCGGCTCCGCGATTCGGCCGCGTGTGTCCGTGTCCTATGCTCATGTGAAATCACGTTGGATCCACCGCCGCCGTGAAGGCATGGCCCCCTTGCTCGCGTCCGCCGTGCCGGTTACCCGCAATCTGGCGTATGGTAGAACCGCTTGGGTTCGAAGGTTACCAAGGGCTCGCCTAGTCTTGTCAATTATTTGCAGCTATCAACGCATGTAGTACTCGGTCAGATTTCATCCAGATCGCGTTTGGGAAGCCCGGACACCTCGGCGCTCACCAAAACTTGACCACTTGTGCTCCGGAAGAGTTGCCCACCCCCGGAACCGAGTCCGCGCCGACAAACCATTGATGGGCAAGGTATTATCATCCCCGGCCCCGCCGGGCCGGTGGGTCACTCTCCGTGAGCATACCCGGGTCATTTCTCGCGAGTGCCGAAGCCCGGACAACCGGGAAGGAGACTACATACCTCCGCCAATGGCGGTGATCACTTTTCTTCCAATACGGACCGTGATAGCAGGAGTTGAACAATTGTGAG
>Ga0105048_10000157_pt1 | contig 90378 bp, 73 predicted proteins | sample MAT05_FD_78382 | JGI IMG/M metagenome (GOLD analysis project Ga0105048, IMG submission 78382) | Freshwater microbial communities from Lake Fryxell liftoff mats and glacier meltwater in Antarctica - MAT-05 | ecosystem: Environmental > Aquatic > Freshwater > Ice > Liftoff microbial mat | place...
GAGGATTTGCACGCCACAGAAGTCAGCCACCTGCCAGAGCTGTTTACGCAGCACCTCCTTGGCCACGTCATCGATCACCCGCTCGCCGTTCACCGTACGGGTCATGCAATGGTACACCGCCTCCCCGTCCTCGGACTTAATTTTGATGCGGGCCGCTCTCATGCCAGATAAGAAATCAGACAATGCTTCCTCTGTCTATTTATTTTTGACCTGTCCCTTTTAAAAACCCCTTTTAAAAACCCTTTTAAAAACCAGCCCGGTTGATGATGGCATCCAACTTCAGCTCCAGCGCCGAATCGAGTTCACCATCTTGTTCCAATGACAGCAGTTTGTGTGCAAGTGTTTTTGCGGCTGATTTTGCTTCAGGCACGCCGGGCACCGCCACTACTCCACACGGCTCCAACACAGGCTCGGCCGAAGAAACCCCAACAAAAACTAAAACAGCTATAAACAGTATCCTCTTTTTCATAAATTTGTATCACCACCGATTATCTGAACACAAGATATAGAGCGCCATTCAGATCAAACCCGAATGTTTTTATTTGGATGTTTTTGGTAGTTATTAGCCACCACGAAAAAAAGCAAGAACTGGCATAACCTCCATAGCAAACCCGGCCTTACCGAGCCTTGTCCAATGGCTCGGCGCGCAGGAGGACCGGGACTTCCAGCTGCAGCTTGTCTCCGTCGTACACCCGCAGCAGTTGCGTCAACGGTCCCGGCGCAACCGGCGTGATCGAGAGTTCGCAACGCACTTTTTCACCCTCGCGTTCGAGCGTCTTCACCGCGCCACGGGTGAGCTCGAAGCGCGGTTCGCCTTCGCCGTTCCAGCCCAGCAACGTCACTTCGCGCAACGTCGACTGGCCGACTTTCACCGTCGGCAGGATCACCGGATTAGGCACAACACGCAGCTCGGAAAAGACCGGCAGAAATAAACTGAACCCCAGTCTCGGCTCGTCGGGATCCGAGGTTTCGACCACCACCCGCACGGTGTGATTTCCCGCCGGTGCGGCGACACGCTTGGCAAATCGCAGCCGGAACAGTTTCCCTGCTTCCATCACTTCGGCAGTGATTTCCAACCAGTCGGGCGTGCTGGTGATTTTACCCAGACGCGCTTTGTCCGCACCGAGGTAACGCAGCGTCGCCGTGCTCTCCGTCGGCCTGCCCTTCTGGCTGGCAGGAATCAGCACGATAACCGGCTCCAACACCCAAGATTTGAAGGGAGAAACCGTGAGGCCGATGGGGATTGTGAGTTCTTCCGTCAAAGTCTGCACGTGCAGCGTGCGGTGCATCGCGCCTTCGTAGGCGCGGGTTTCGACCGTGATCTTGAGCTTTGTACTTTCGCCCGGCGCGAGGGTGGATTTCTCCGGCACCGCGCTCGTGCAGCCGCAATCCGCCGTGACACCGGTGATCGTCAATGCGGCGGCATTGGCGTTGGTTAATATCACTTCAGCTGTCACCGTTTGCTCCTGCTGACGCAGGCCGAGATCAAGCGCGACGGGCTCAGCCTTTAGCTGCGCACGTGCTTCGGCCAGTCCAACCGCCGACAACAACAAAACCGCCAGCCACGCCATTCGTTGGTGCAAGATCATGGTTTAGCTTTTTCCTCAAGCACGCCGCGGATGGTGCGGGCGAGATCGGTCAGCTTATAAGGCTTCGGCACCATGCCGCGAAAGCCATGCGCCCGGTAGTTGGAGAGCACGGGGTCGCTGGAGTAGCCGCTGGAAACGATGGCGCGGACGTGCGGGTCGATTTTCCGCAACTCTTCCATCGCCTCGAGGCCGCCCATGCCGCCAGGCACGGTGAGGTCCATAATAACAAGCCGGTAGGCATCCGGCCGCAGCAGCGCCTCCGCATAGGAGGCCACGGCGGCCGCGCCATCGGGCACCGCCTCAGGGGTGAAGCCGAGGCGCTCCAGCAGCGTGCAGGCGACCGTGCGAATCGTGTCCTCGTCGTCCATGAACAACACGCGACCGGTCATGTTGACGATATTGGCGGTGGCCTCAGGTTCAGGCGGGACGATTTCCACAACAGCCGGTAGCCAAATCATGAAAGTCGTGCCGCGGCCGAGGTCAGACTCGACGTCGACGTGCCCCTGGTGGCGGCGCACGATGGAATAAACCGTCGCCAGACCCAAGCCGCTGCCCGACTGCTTGGTGGTGAAATACGGATCAAAAATCCGCTGCAGATGCTCCTCACGAATGCCGAGCCCGCGGTCGGCGATTTCCAGCCGCAGGTACTTGCCGACTCTGAGTGGGCGGGCGGACTCGGGCAGGACTTCCTCGTTGTGAATCGCGATCTTGATGAGGCCGCCCTCGGGCATGGCCTGCACGGCGTTGATCACGAGGTTTTGCACCACCTGACCGATCTGGCCTTTATCGACATCGGCGGCCCAAGGCTCTTCCTCAAAATCAAATTCGCACCGCACCTTCGAGCCATGCAGGGCAAACTCCGTCACCTCGCGCACGACCTCGGGTAACTGCACGGTCTTGCGCACGGGTTCGCCTCCCTTGGCAAAGGTGAGCAACTGCTGCGTGAGATCGCGGGCGCGCAGCACGCCGCGCTCGGCCTCGCCCAACCAACGGCCAGCGACCGCCATCACTTTGTCATCGAGCATGGCCAGCGTGACGTTGCCCATCACGACGGTGAGGATGTTGTTGAAATCATGCGCGATACCGCCGGCGAGTATACCGACGGATTCCAGCTTAGAGGAGCGCAACAGCTCCGATTCCAGCCGCACGCGCTCGGTCACGTCGCGAAACACCACCACCGCGCCGATCGGCCGGCCCGCCTGATCGTGCATCGGCGCGCAGCGTCCGTCGACGACACACTCCAAGCCCTGGCGGTTGACGAGCGTGGAATGCAACGGGAAATCCACCACGCGGTACTCGGAGATCGAGCGGGCGACGGGCATGGTGATATTGGCGTGCGTCTTTTCGTGGCGAAGGACGCAGATATGCTCGACGCCGCGGCCAATCGCAGTACCCGCCGGCCAGCCGGTAAGTTTTTCCGCGGCCTCGTTCATAAATTGCACCACGCCGTCGGTGTCGGTCGTAAGCAGACATTCGGCCATGGCGCGTAACGTCACGCGGAGCCGTTCGCGTTCCGCGGCGAGCGCCGCCTCCGCGCTGCGCACATCGGTGAGATCGACCAGTACCAGCTGCGTAGATTCAAAGCCTTCGCGGCCGCCCAGCTGCGGCAGCCACCAGCGGTAGTAGACGCGACGATTCTGATCATCGAGCGTGTGCAGCGTGATCTCGCCTTCGATCTCATTGCGCCCGTCCCACACGGCGAGAAACGCTTCGCGCCGCGGGAGCAACGCGTCGGGCGTGAAGACGCGCGAAAGGTTTTCCATCAGCTCTTTTTTCGAACCAGCGTGGGCGATGCGCACCATTTCCTGATTCACGTTGATCACCCGAACACAGCTCATCATCCGGGCAAGTTCATCGGGACGCTCATCCATGTACGTGGAGAGATCGGTGATGCCGCGCGTCCGCAAGTCCTGCTGCCAGGTTTCGATTTCACGGTAGTCCTGCTCGACAATCGCCACCGGCGAATGCTCAAAGAGCACTCGGTAGCGCGTCTCACTTTCGCGGAGGGCCTCCTCAGCGATTTTTCTTTCCGTGATATCCGTGTGCGAACCGAGCACGCGCAGCGCGATGCCGCCGGCGTCCTGCATGGCCTGGCCGCGTGACAGGATCCACTTGTACGAGCCATCCTTACAACGCAGGCGGAACTCGCAGTGGAAATACTGCGTCTCGCCCTTGCAATGCGAAGTAAACGCCGCGTCCACCAGCTTCAGATCCTCAGGATGTATGCGCGAAAGCAATTCCTCGCGGCCCGTGCCGATTTCTTGTGGTTCGTGCCCGAGCATCAACTTCCAACGCTCCGAATAGAAGCACTCGCTCGTGCGCAGATTATACTCCCAGATGCCGTCTTGCGTGCCGCGCACGGCGAGCTGCCAGCGCTCCTCAGCCCGACGCACGTTTTCCTCTGCGTTCTTGATCTCCGTGATGTCGACGAGCACGACCAGCACGCGGCCAAGATCGAGCGCGCCCTCTTCCTGTCGCGCCACCGACCAGCGCACCGTCTGAAAATGATTGCGCCCGCGCGAATCGACGAAGTTCACCTCCGCGTTGACCTCATCGCGTCCGTCGAAGATCGCGAGCAACTCTTCGTGAAACGCATGCAACACGCTCAAGGGCGGATCAAGTTTCTCACGCGGCACTTTTTCGTCCAGTGAGGCAGCGGATAAATAGGCGATGGCGTGACGGTTCGCCGCGCGCAATCGAATCAGGCGATAGCCCTCTCGTAATAGCCCGGGGCGGGCCGCGATCGCACCTTCCAAATCCGACGCCGTGGCAATGGCATTCTGCTTCAACCACCAACCCACATCGCTAAAATCCTCCTCAAGAATCGCCACCGGCGTGCGTTCAAACACCTCGCGATGACGCGCTTCCGACGTGCGCAGCGCCGCCTCGGCCTTTTTATTTTCGCTAATATCCGCGTGCGCGCCGATCAGCCGAAGCGGGCGATGGCTTTCATCGAAAAACGCCTGCCCGCGTGCCTCCAGCCATTTATACTGGCCGTTCTTGCACAACAGCCGGTACTCGGCCCGGTAGAATTCGGCTTCCCCTCGCAAGTGCGCCTGCAGCTGCGCGATCACCCGATCGTGATCGTCGGGGTGAATGCGGGCCTGCCACTCCTTGCCGCCGCCTGGCAACTCGTCGGCGGCGAAACCCAGCATCTCTTTCCACCGAGCGGAGACGAAACTATCGCCGTTGCTAAAATTCTTCTCAAAAATACCGACGTTAAGCGCCTGCACCGCCAGCTCCCAACGATCCTCCACCTCACGCAGCCTCGCCTCGGTCGCCCGCAGATCACTCAGATCGGAAAACACCACCACCACGCGCCGCAGGTCTAGGCAGTCGCCCACTTTCGTCACGCTCCAGTGCATCACACTGTGCCCGACCGAACCATCCACCCGACTAAACGGCAGATCACACACCACCTCCGAGCGGCCGAGCCAGATCGCCTCCAGCTCCAGCTCAAAGGCCCGCAGCACTTCCGGCGTCATCACCGACTTCGTCCGCTGGGCATACACTTCCAAGTTCGGCGCACCCGCCGCGCGCAACGCCGCGGGATTCGCTCCCGTCACTTTGAGGTTGGCGAATTGTTCGGCCAGCACGCCGGGATTGGCCTTCAGATAAACAGTCAACTCCGTCACGCCGGCCGTGCGCAATTCCTGCAACCACTCGCCTACCGCCGTGAAATCTTCCTCCACGATCCCCACCGGTGCCCGTTCAAAAATATCGCGCAGCCGCCCCTCGGAGCGCCGCAACGCGTCCTCCGCCTGCAAGCGCGGCCGCAAATCGCGCAAAATCGCCTGCACATAACGCCGCGTCCCCGTCGTCACCAACGACGACCGCGAGTGCATCGGGATGATTTCCCCACTGCGATGCCGCACCGGGATTTCGTCCTCCACGATGCCACCCCGCTGCACATGCGCATCAAACGAACGCCGCATCCCGTCGCGCTCCGCGATCGTGTGCAAAATCGTATGCCGCTGCCCGATCAACTCGTTTTCTTTCCAGCCCAGCACCTCGCAGGCGCAGCGGTTCGCCTCGATAATCACTCCCGTCGTCGCATCAAAAACCACGATCGCGTCGCTCGCCTGCTCCAACAGCAAGCGGTGCCGCTCCTCGGAAATCGCCAGCTCACTCGCCCGCCGCTCCAACTCGTGCCACAATCGCTGACTCGTGCGTAGCGCCAATACCGCGCACGTCGCCGCGGCCACACCGCCCGTGAAAAGCAAAATGTCCCCGCCAGAAAAATGCTCAGGAGAAACACCATTGATCGCCCAACCCACCAACGCAGCCACGCCCGTGATCGCTGTGACGACGGTCGTCTGCACTCGCGTGAACTGGTAGAATCTCATGCTGCTGAATTTTGGTACTAGTTCTATGCCCGCCAAAACGAGACGAACGCAAGCCACCCGCCCTCGGTTTGTCGAGGAGCAATGCATTTTCGTAACTTCCTTACAGTCTAGGGGACAATCCCTTTCACCAAACGACTTAGAGCGACGTTTTCTGTGCGGCCACGCGCACCCAAAACGAACGCTTTTCCGTCAAGCGATTTTTGCTCCACGGCGAATACGGATTGCCGCGCCTCCGCCTTCCACGCTTTGCTCTGCGCGTGGAAAAAGACTGGCTCAGCACCAACCTCCAGAACGCCTTCCGCGAGTTGCTTGACGACCCGCAGCCCGCCGTTCGGAAAGCCCTGCTCGCCCACTTCCTCGCCCACCCCACTGCCTCCAGTCATTTTCTTAAAACTATCGCCACCGGCAATAACCGTCCGCTCGCTTGGCACGCCCGTTGGTTCCTAGAAGAGCTGCGCTTTAGCGACCCCGTCGCCGAATTCACCGGCTTCATCCGCTCACTCAACTACGAACTCGAAACCGGGGCACTGCTCCTTAACCGCACCGTTTTCCCGCGCATCGACATCGGCGCCTGCTGCGACACCCTCGACGCCATCGCCGCCCGCTGCCGTGAGCTTTTCACCGAACCGATGTCACTGCGTGAAAAATGCCGCGTCATCAACCGCGTCCTCTTTCACGAGTACGGTTTCCACGGCAACCACAAGCACTACAACGACCCGCTCAACAGCTTTCTCGAACAGGTGCTCACCCGCCGCACCGGCATCCCGCTCACCCTCTGCCTCGTCTACCTGCTCGTCGCCCACCGCCTCGGCCTCGAACTGGAACCCGTCGGCCTGCCCGGCTATTTCGTGATCGGCTGCTACACTGAAGACCGGCCCTTCTTTATCGACGCCTTCGAACACGGCACCTTCCGCACCTCCGAAGAACTGATCGCACGGCTCCGCGCCCACAATTTCACCCCCAAGCTCGCCGACCTCGCCCCCGTGCCAGTGCGCGAAGTCCTCTGCCGCTGCTGCCGCAACCTCGTCAACCACTACAAGGCCGCCAGCGACACCGAGCACGCCCACCTCTTCACCCGCTTCGTCGAAGAATTCGAAGCCACCTACGAACGCCACGCCCAACCCTAAGCGGGAGCCCGCCTTTGGATTTAGCGCATTTAACTCAAACAGTAGCCGTATAGGCCGACCGCTCACAGACGCGCTTCAGCGCGAGCAAGCTCGCTGCCTACGCAAAACACCACCAGCAGAAAGCGTAAACCACCACGCCAAGCCGCCCCCTACCGCGAAACAGAAACTCCGAGGCTTGGTCTTTGCGATTCTTTGCTTTCTTGGTGTTCAAATTCCTACCGCGTCACGGCTGCCACAGCTCAGCCGCACACCGCCCTCACCGCCGCCAGCTGCGGAGTACGGCTATTGTCCCCAAAGAAATAATTGATTCCCTCGCCCGCGCCGCACGCTAGAACAACAGTGATGGCCAACGCCGAACCCGTCTTCACCCTCGCCGATCTCGAAACCTGGTCCTTTCCCGGCACCGCCCTCGCCGTGCTCGGCCATCCGATCAAGCACTCCATCAGCCCGGCCATGCACAACGCCGCGCTGGCCGAACTTGCCCGCACCGACAACACTTTCGCCAGCTGGAAATACTTCCGCTTCGACGTCCCGCCCGATGACCTGCCACGCGCCCTCGACCGCCTATTCACTAAACGCTTTCGCGGCCTCAACCTCACCGTCCCCCACAAAGTCATCGCCTTCGACCGCCTCGCCGCGCTCGACCCCGCCGCCGCCCCCATCGGCGCCGTCAACACCCTGCTCGCCACCGCGCACGGCTGGCACGGCTTCAACACCGACGGCCACGGCCTCGCCACCGGCCTCCACGAAGATCTCGGCCTCGCTGTCGCCGGTGCCGACATCATCCTCCTCGGCGCCGGCGGCGCCGCCCGCGGAGCCGCGGTCGAACTTCTGCAACGCCGCTGCCGCTCGCTCTGGATCGCCAACCGCACCACCGAGAACCTCGACTTACTCCTAAAAATACTCCAGCCCGTCGCCGCCGGCATCCCGCTGCACGGCTTCGATCCGCAAGCGTTGCCCACCGAACTACCCGCAAGCGCCATCGTCATCAACGCCACCTCCGCTGGCCTACGCGACACCGACGCACCGCCCGCCGACCTCGCCGCCTATCCACGTCCCGCCGGTGTGTACGACATGATCTACAACCCGCCGCAAACCCGTCTCTTGGCACAAGCCGCCGCACTCCGCGTTCCGCATGCCAACGGCCTCTCGATGCTCATCCATCAAGGCGCCCGCGCCCTCAGCCACTGGACCGGCCACCCCACCCCGATCGAAGCCATGCGCGCCGCCGCCCACGCCGCGATGAAGGGATAAATATCACCGTCCGTTCTTGCCCTTCGCGCTGGCCGCATCCGGCATCCAACGCCCATCCTCTTTGCTTCTTCGTTTCTTCGTGTGAAACCACCCCTCATCGCCCTTAATCAACAACCCGCCATGCTATCTTACGCCGAACTCTCCGTTGTGTTTCCCTGGTTCTTTCCGCTCATGGCGGCGGTCTTCGGCGCGCTGATCGGCAGTTTTCTCAACGTCTGCATCTACCGCATCCCGGCGGGCAAATCCATCGTCCGCCCCGGCTCGCACTGCGCCTGCGGAAAGCCTGTCGCCTGGTTCGACAACATCCCGATCCTCAGCTGGTTCATCCTGCGCGGGCGCGCCCGCTGCTGCGGCCGGTCCTACTCATTTCGCTACGCCTTCGTGGAGCTACTCACCGCCGCGCTCTTCCTCGCGAGCTGGCTGCGCTTCGCCCCCGAATCACCCGGCAAGGCGCTGTGCGGCATGCTCTTCATCGCGATCCTGATCTGCGCGACGTTCATCGACCTCGACCACATGATCATCCCGGATGTATTCACGATCTGGGCCGGCGTGCTCGGCGTGATCCTGTCGTTTGCCGTGCCAATGCTGCATGGCCACAGCCACGAATTCGCGCTCATCGCCAGCATGCGCTCCGGCACCGACGCCCTGCTAGGCCTTTTTGTCGGTTCGGGCCTGGTGCTCTGGATCGCGCTGCTCGCCGAAGAAATCTTAAAAAAAGAAGCCATGGGCTTTGGCGATGTGAAGTTTGTCGGCATGATCGGCGCGTTCTGCGGCTGGCAAGGTGCCGTGTGCTCGATCTTCGGCGGCGCGATGGTCGGCACGCTTTGGTTCACCTTCGCACTGCTCTGGCAAAAGCTCTCGCCGTCAAAGAAAATGCCAGTTGCACCCGCGGATTCCATCGACTCCACAGAAGGCACAGACACCGAATCCACGCCGCTCGGCTTCGGCGTTCACGTGCCCTTTGGACCGATGCTCGCGATGGGCGCGTTGCTCTACTTTCTCGTATTCGACCGTTGGATCGCCGCCTACTTCGGCGAGATCAATTCGCTGCTCTAAGAAAAGCCGGGGATTAAAAATCCACCTACAATAACAAAGAGACGCCGCTCAGTAGCGCCGCCTCTTTGTTTCCTTCGTTAACTTCTGTTCAATTCGTCCGGCTAATGCTCAACAAGCCTGCACGTACTCGGCACCGGCGCCGGTCTTGAGATGCAGCGTGTCCGGCGCGCTGCCGAATTTCGCCTGATACTGCGCGGCCACACGGTCGGCGTCGGCCTGCTTAAACGAACCACTCGTCATCGCCATGACCGCGCCGCCGAAACCACCGCCCGTCAAGCGCGCGCCAAAGACGTTGCGCTCGACCGACAGTGCATCGACGAGACAATCTAGCTCCGCCGTGCTGTTTTCAAACTGGGTTTGCGAGCTGCGATGCGACGCCGTGAGCAGCTTGCCGGTTGCCACTAGATCGCCCTTGGCCAACGCCAAACCGACCGCGGTGACGCGATCGATTTCTTCCAGCACATGCTTCGCGCGCTTGAAGGTCGTCGCGTCGAGCTGGCTCTTGCCCGCGTGGAGTTTCGCCAACGTCGCATCGACGAGCAGGGGCACGCCGAGTGTCTTCGCGGCCGACATGCACTCGCGATGGCGGGCGGCGTAGAGGCCATCGACCAGCGCATGCTTGGTGTGCGTGTTGAACACCCAAAAATGCGCGTCCGCCGGCAGCGGCACCGTATCAAACGAAGGGCCGCGACAATCGATGAACACCAGCTTATCCTTCTGGCCAAAGCCCGAGACGCCTTGGTCGAGAATGCCGCAGGGCACGCCGACGAAGTCGTTCTCCGCCTTTTTCGCGACCTTCACCAACGTCTCGCGCGACGGTTTTTCGCCGGTGAGCGCCGTGAACGCCAGCGCCGAGGCCAGCTCGATCGCCGCGCTGCTGCTCAAGCCCGCGCCCGACGGCAGATTTGACACCGCGAGGTACTGAAAACCGCCCGGTTGCTTCAGACCAAACGACGGCAGATTCGACCACACGCCCAGCGGATAGTTGACCCAGCTGACCATGCCTTCCAACCGACCCGTCTTCATCAAATCCAGTTTCACCGTGTCGCCCGTGTATTCACTATGGAACGACGCCTCAGAGCCCGCCACCGCGCGCACCGCCACCCAGACGCCGAGATTAATCGCTGCGCCGAGAACAGTGCCTCCATTATAATCGGTGTGGTTTCCGATAAATTCAATGCGTCCCGGGGCGCGGGCAATGACATCCGGCGACTGGCCGTATATTTTTTTAAACTGCGCGATGATCTGGTCTTTCATTTTGTCGTTGGAAAGTGTTTCCCCCTCAAAACCGGGCGGCGGTTCGCCGTTGCGCCCCTTTGTCACCAGCTGCAACAGGTACGCCATGGCCTCGGTGCGCAACATGCCTCGCTCGGCCGCCAGCTGGTCCGCCCGCTTCAGCAACTGCGCCGCCATCGTCTCCGCTTGCGCGCGCTCCGCCCCGAGCTTCTGACAAAGCTGAATGAGCTGCGGCAGTTCGTTCATAGTGAGACATCGAATTGGACCGAGTCGGCAGGGCCGTCCGGTGAAACACCCAACAAACGTCTTCCAGCAATGCCCGGCAAGGAAATCATCGCGAGACCGCGAAAACCCTCCGCCACCGCCACCGCCGAACGCAACTCGCCGACCTTTTTGCCGTCGGCAAAAAGCGGTGCGGGCAACACCGACGGTGCCGCGACAGTCCCCCGCACCCGCAACAACCGCCGCCGCACCTGCCCCAACGTTTTCAAGCGCGCCATCACCTCCTGCCCGAGGTAACAACCCTTCGTGTACGATATCGCCTCGCGTTCCAGCCCGCCCTCATTCGGCAGATCGCCAGGCCCGATATCGCGCGGCACCGACGGCAGCCCCGCTTCGATGCGCAGCCACTCCAGCTCCGCCTCGCTCAACGGCTGCGCGACCTCCTTCACCGCAGCGCGGTCTTCACCCAGCGGATACACCCACTCCCAGCTCGCCACCGCAGCTCGACGTCCCGGCAGGACAAAACCCGCGTCCACCTCCGGCGGCTTTTCGCCAAAATACGCTCTGCCTGCCCACAGCGCCGTCACATCTTCAACCACTACATCGTCCGCGATAACGAAACGTTCCAGCCGTTCGCGGATAACCGACGCCTCCGAAAACACGCTGAAACAAAACCACGCACCCGCACGCTGCACCACCCAGCTATCCGCCAGCACCCGCCCCTTCTGATTGAGCCACAAGCCATAAACCACCACCCCGCCCTGCGCGCATGGTCGTAAATCCTGCGTAAACTGCCCTTGCAGAAAGGAAAAGGCATCCGCCCCCGTGATTCTCAAAACCGCCGTCGGTCGGTAAGTGTGCAAGAACCCAGAAAGATTCAGTATTTTCATTCAACCTAACTTACTCATCTATTGTATTTTGCAAATCCACCCCCTAAATCAGAAAAGATTTTATTGACCCAAGAGGTCCTCTGCGTTTTTCTCTGCTTATTAGATTTTCCATCACTTCTCCCGCCTAGCGGGAGTTTTGGGGTAACTAAGAAAGCAAATGGCCGGTCGCTTAGGGGTAGGCGACCGGCCAACTTCTTTTCTGGATTCGAAGATCTCCCCGCGAGGAGGCTTGCAAGTCTAAGCGCGAATCCGCCACCGTCTTTATCTTCATGCAGAAAACGTCTGACATTAACGTCGTTGAAACCAAAGTCTTGCCCTCGCCCGCCCAGCTCTTGGCCGAGTTGCCCAAGACCGAAGCCCAAGCCGCCTTCATTGCCCAAGCGCGTGAAGAAATCCACCGGCTGATCTTCACTAACGACAAACGTTTCCTCCTCGTGATCGGGCCTTGCTCGATCCACGACACCGCAGCTGGTGCCGAATACGCCCGCAAACTCGCCGGCCTCGCCCGCGAAGTTTCCGACCGCATCATGATCGTCATGCGCGTCTATTTTGAAAAGCCGCGCACCACCGTCGGCTGGAAAGGTCTGATCATGGACCCGCATCTCGACGGTTCGCACGACATCGCGACCGGCCTGCGCACAGCGCGCGCATTCCTGCGCGAGGTACTCGATCTCGGGCTCCCGACCGCCACCGAACTCCTCGATCCGATCACACCGCAATACATAGCCGACCTGATCTGCTGGTCCGCCATCGGTGCCCGCACGACCGAATCACAGACCCACCGCCAGATGGCCTCCGGCCTCTCGATGCCGCTCGGCTTCAAAAACAGCACCGACGGCAGCATCCAGGCCGCTGTCAACGCCATCAGAGCCTCCGCGCAGAGCCAGACTTTCCTCGGCATCAACATGGATGGCACCGCCTCCGCTGTGACCACCTGCGGCAACCCTAATTGCCACATCGTGCTGCGCGGCGGAGCCGCCGGCCCGAACTACAGTCCCGCACACATTGCCGAGGTGGATAAACTACTCGCCAAGGCCAATCTCCCGAAGTCGATCGTCGTCGATTGCAGCCACGACAACTCCGCGAAAAAACCAGAGCTTCAGCCCGACGTCATGCGAGCCCTGCTCACCCAGATCGCTGCCGGTAACACCTCCATCATGGGCGCGATGGTGGAAAGCAACCTTGAGGCCGGAAACCAATCCTTCCCCCAGCCCAAGGAAAAACTCCGCCACGGCGTCTCCATCACCGATGGCTGTATCGATTGGACCACGACAGAAGGCCTCATCCGCGAAATCCACACGGCTTTGGCGCCACGGTTTCAGGGCTAGAGACGGGGACGACACGTTTATTTAAGGTAAGAATCCGCAAAAAGAGCGGATTCTTATATACCTGCGTCTGCAGCCACGACGCTCGACTCCTCCCTTGCGCATTCACGCAGGCCAAAGATCGCCAAGCCGAGGAGGAGCAAGGGCGGTGGGCAATTTCCCCCGGTCAGCCGCTCAACCGTTTCGCCCAAAAGCTCCGCGCACAACAGCCACCCTTCGGCCCAGCTGTGCGGTCAAGAGAAACCTGTAACAGCCGGCACAAACTTCCTATCTGAAAAGAGAGAGTAGACCAATTACTGCTGCTCATAAGCAACCGTTCTTGCCCTGTTCTCCGCCAGGCTTGTGGCCGTGAGAAGGAACGTTCTTGCGACCAACGGCTTGCCCGCAGCGTTCTCACCGGACGCTTTTAAACTCCCTGAATCATCCTTGGTGAAACCCGCCTTGCATCCAGCGCGAGGCCTCCAGCCCGACGAGTTCACCCACAGCTAGGTATCACAAAAATGAAAACAGAATCTGACTCCTCCGCCTCGCAAGTGACCCTCGAACCCGAGCGCGAGCACTTCAAAATGCTCCTCGCGTCGAACCCCAACTACTTTGGCAACCTTGCCACAAGTCAGTTTAAGCCCGTCAAAACCATCGAGAGTAACACGTCCTACGAGAAACTGCACTGCGTCAGCTTTCACCCGGATCGCGACCTCCTTGAAGCCACCCTTCACATTAACCGCTCCACAGGCTACAAGGGCACGCTGTGCCAGCCCGGCTCCACCGAGTACGTGCGTTTTTATATCGACTACGGCAGCGGCTGGCAGGACCTGGGGGTGAGTTCCTTCAACGCCCACGACATCCCCGACACCCAGGACTGCGCGAAGCGCGCCACCAAGCCCCTCGTGTACGTGGTTACGCTCCCCCTTAATCCCAAACGCAACACCTGCAAGACACCCGTGCTCCCGCTGGTCCGCGCCATCCTCTCCTGGGAAACTCCTCCGCCAGCTAACACCCCCAACTGGCCGCCTGTTTGGGGCAATGTACTGGATCGACACATCCAGATCAAACCGCGAAAACCGCTCATCATCGACATCTACGACGATATCAGCGCGACACTCGGAAAACCGATAAAAATTCCGCCGCTCTTTGAAGAAATCAAACTCACACCGATCCCGCTGCCAGATCCAACACCGGATACGTTGCCCCTCGAAACACTGGCCAAACTCTACGGTGCCAACGCAGAAGAAAACACCCACGCCCTAGAGGGAAAACATATCGTTGAACCGCATCGTTACGCCCTGCCACATCTGCAAAGTGCCCTCGCGGCGGGCGGCATTGATCAGATCGGCATCGAAACCAATATCGCCACCTGGAAAAAACTCGGCCTCGACTGGCAAGGCGCACTCAAGGCACTCGAAGAAACCAAGGCCGACGTGGGCTATGAAGAGCTCAGCTGCCTCGGCCTCGACTATAATCGCGAGTGGCTGGTCGCCACCGTTCAGCTCAAACGTCCCACCGGCTACGCGGGCCGTCTCTGCGACCCCGGCAGCTTTGAACACGTGGCCTTCTGGGTCGATTGGGACGACACCTGCCAATGGACTTACGCTGGCACCGTCTCGTTTAACGTCCACGACTTCATCCCGCTGCCCAACGGCGGCTTGCACTATGCCGCAATTCTGCCGGTCGATCTCTCCGCCGTGCGCCGCCCCTGCGAGAAACCCAAAATCGCCCGCGTACGCGCCGTGCTTTCCTGGAGCACCTTGCCCTCCACCACCAATCCTAACGAACTGAAGCATTGGGGCAACCGCCTCGACGCTCACATCCAGATTCGTCCCGGCGCCCCAATCGGCCACCCCACCGCCGTCATCCGCGCGCTCGGCGGCATCCCGATCGAAAACATCGACACCACCGGCGACGGCATGACCACTTGGTTCGGTGCCGTGCCGGCCAAATTCTGGTACAACGACGCTCCGGCCGATGCCTGGGGGCTGAACCGCGATTGCCCCTTCGGCGGCTCGGTCCTGGTACATGGCCAATGGTTCCACGGCTTCAAGTACCGCATTCGCGCCCGCCAGGTCCTCAATCACGCCAACATCGTCACCCTGACCACGTCGTTCAACATCACACGCTGGACACCGGGCTCTGACACGCAGGCGCCTGATTCAATCAACCCGGCCGACCCCGGCTACGGCTTCTTCACCTACGCCAATCCGGCGTTGTACATGGAGAATTCCACGCTCGGCGTCTGGCCGACCAGCGGCGACAACCAGTGGGAAGTACAACTGGAAATTGCCACCGGTGCCTATGCCCTCCTCGGAAGCACGCCCTGGTACCGTATCCAGCTCGACAATACGGAACCAGAAATCGATATCCACATCGACAACGGCGGCGACTGCAAGGGCTTCGATAAAACCGACACGATCCTCGGCCACTTCGTGGCGCGCGATCAGCACTTCGGTGGCTTCAGCCTCGGCACCTTGCCGAACACCGTCGCGATTCCCTCAAACCAACCGACCACGGCCTGGACCGCGACCAACCAAACCCCTGTCGCCCCAGGGGCCGCTTGGCAGCTCAACCTCCACAGCCCAGTCGCAATGAAACCCTGCGGCTATGTGGTGCAGCTGATCGCCCACGACCGAACTATTATCGGGAGCCAATCAAGCAGTCATAACGGCAAGCACATAGAAACTGGCTTCTACATCCTGCCCTAACCAAGCGGAAACCCATCACCTCAGGGCGCGCGATTCCCTCGCGCGCCCTTTTTTATCGCTGGGGCGGCGGAAGCAAGCTGTACATCACCGGCGTCACGAGGCGCGAGAGCAGTAACGAACTAATCAGGCCGCCAATGATCACAATCGCCAGTGGCGAATAAAGCCCCGACTTCTGCACCGCCAGCGGCAAAAGTGCACCGATGGCCGTCAACGTCGTCAGCACCACGGGCAGAAAACGAATCTCGCCCGCCTGCTCGATCGCTTCCTTCAACGGCGTGCCTTTCTCTCGCAACTGGTTCGTGAAATCCACCAGCAGAATCGAATTTTTAATCTCAATGCCGATCAGTGCCACAAAACCCACCGTCGCGGTGAACGACAGCGAGTAGCCCGTGAGAAAAAGCCCGCACAGCCCACCGATCACACCGAGCGGAATTACTGATGCGACGATCAGCGTTCCGCGAAAGCTCTTAAACTCCAGCACCAGAATCGCCAGAATACCGAACATCGCGATCAGGATGGCACTCGTAAGATCGCCAAAACTTTCCTTGCGGCTCTCCACTTCGCCGCCAAACGCCCAGCGTGTCCCGACGGGCCAGTCGATCTTCTTGAGCTTTGCCTCTGTCAACTGAGTTAGCTTGTCGACATTGTAGCCCGCGCGCACGAACGACGTCACCGTGGTATAGCGCTGGCGGTCATACCGCTGAATCACGGGCGGCGCCGAGGTAAATTCCAGCGTGGCCAGCTGGCCGATCGGCACGTAGTTGCCGGAGCCCGACAGCACCTGAATGCGCTTCCAGTTATCCAGCGTGGCGCGTTCGCCGCGCGGCAAAGCCAGTTGAATATTGTATTCGTCGCCGTCGCTCTCGCGAAAACGGCTCACATTCAGCCCCGCAACCGCGAGACGCACCGCGCGATCAATCTCCGCGTTAGGCACGCCGAGCATCGCCGCCGTCGCCTTGTCGATGACGAGCTTCAAATCCGTGCGCTGCACGCGCAGCGGATTATTGATGTCGCGCGTGCCGTCCAACTCGCGCAGGAGGATTTCCGCTTTCGCCGACAGCTCGCCGAGCGTCTGCAGGTTCTCGCTAAAAACGCGCACCGCGATCGGCGCCTCAATCGGCGGTCCTTGCTCAAACTCCTTCACGTTGATCTGCGCTCCGGAAATCGTGGACAGCTTCTGCCGCAGCCGCTCCAGCACCACCGGCGTCTTCTTCGAATCATACGCTTTCACTTTCGTGTAAATCTCCGCCTTGTTCGCCTTCTGGCCAAGCGGCACCTCGTTGTAGTAAACCTGCGGGTTGCCCTTTCCCACTGTGGTGAAATACCAATCGATCTCACCCTCCGCCGCCAGCACGCGCTCGACCTTTTTGGCGATGGCATCGGTTTCAGCCGTGCTCGCCCCATCCTCGGCGTCGATCTTGATCATAAACTCCGACGTGCCCGCCAGCGGAAATAGACTGAACCCAATGGGATTCAGCAGAAGCAGACTACCGCCGAACAATGCCGCTGCGACAAGCAGCGTCTTGACGCGGTGCTGCATGCACCAATGCAACACCGGCCGGTAGCTCCGCGAAATCCCGCGCTGCAAAAGCCTCAGCAGAATATTCCCTTCCGGATCTTCCTTGGCGCTCAGCAATCGGCTGCCGAGAAACGGGATGATCGTGATCGCCACCACCATCGAACACAGCACGGTATAAACCACCGCCACCGGCATTGACCGGATAAACTGCCCTGCCCCGCCCGGCAACATAATCAGCGGAAGAAACGCGAAAAGTAGCGCCGCCGTCGTGCCTACCACCGCAACCGCAATCTGGTTGGTCGCCTGGATCGCCGCCTCAATCGGCGGCACGCCCATGCGCCGGAAACGCGCAATATTCTCCACCACCACGATGGAGTCATCCACCAGCAAACCAAGCGCGATCACACAGCCCACGATGCTCAGCTGGTTCAGCCCGTATCCAGTAAAGTACAACAACGTGAGCCCCATCGCCAGTGAGAGCGGCACCGAAATCATGACCAGCACCGAGGCGCGCCAGCCCAACGGCAGCACCGTCACGAGAACCAAGGCAAGCGCGATGAGAAAATCTTCGCCCAGCCGACCCAGCCGGTTTTCCACGTTCACCGACTGGTCAAACGCCGCCTCCAGTTTCACGTCGCCCGGCAACCGGCTGCGAAACGCCGACACGGCCTCACGCAACCCGTCGCGCGTGTCGAAAATATTAATATTATTCCTCGGCTTCGCCGTGACGAAGACCGCGCGTTGGCCATTAAAGCGCCCGAAAACCTCCTTGTCCTCATAACTCCAAGCGACATCCGCCACGTCCTTGAGATAGACCACCGCCGCGCCGCTGCCCGACACCGGCGTCAACCGAACTTCGTCAATAGAGACAAAACTTCCGCTCGTCTTAAGATTAAATCGTCGCGCCCCCAGCTCGACCGAGCCGCCCGGTATATTGGTGTTGGCTGCGCGAATCGCCGCCACCACCCGGTCCAGCGGAATCGCCAGCCGCGCCAACTTATCCAGATCAAGCGACACCCGCACCTGCTTCTCGGGAAACGCGTGTTTCTCTGCGCCCCGAATACCCGGCACACGCTCAAACTCCTTTTTCAAATCTTCAGCCAAGTCCTGCAGACGCGCATAGCTCGCGTCCTCCGAAACCAGCGCCACCTGCATAAGCGCCACATCGACGGTTTGAATCTTATACACCTCGGCGCTCAACACATCCGGCGGCAAGGCCGAGCGAGCCACATTCACCTGCCGCAGCATGTCGTCGTATTTTTTGTCCGGGTCCGTGCCGTAGAAAAAATCGATACCAATGATCGCGACTCCGTCCCGGATCGTCGTCCGCAGCTTGTCGATGTCGTCTAGTTCCTTAATCCGATCCTCTAGGGGACGCGCCACCAGCCGCTCCATATCAACGGCGTTGGCACCGGGATAAATGACAACGACATTGTAGGAAGGAACTTTCAACGCAGGGTCTTCGCTCCGCGGCATACTGCGAAACGACATGATGCCCAGCGCTGCCAGACACAGGAAAACGATGATTGTGAACTGGTGATTCTTAACCGCAGCCGAGGTGATTTTCATGGCAGTAATTACCGGTTTTTAATTGTTCGCTACGGTCACGGCCGCGCCATCCTGCAAGTACTCGACGCCGCTCGTGACAACCTTCGCGCCACGCGGCAACAGAGTCGTCAGATAAACACGGCCATCATCGAGACCCGCAACCTCCACCAGCACACGCCGCGCAGTCACCGCCTTGGCATCGACGAGAAATAGAAACGCCTTGTTACCGACACCCTCGACGAGCGCCGAAGCCGCGACAACCGGACGCGCCTCAACCGGCTTAGGCGTAACAACCGCACGCACCACAAAACCCGAACGGCCACCCGATGGCGCGGAGTCCAACAAGAACTCCACTTCCGTCGTGCGCGTCGCCGGATCGGCGGCTTCCGAAATTTGCGTGACCCGCCCGCCCACACTCGATGCCGTGCCGCCGTCCGCCTTCACCTCGACGCCATTGCCGAGCTGCAAGCGCACCACGTCACGCTCCGCTATGCCCGCGCGCACGATCCAGCCGTCCTCATCCGACGCGAACACCAGCACGGCGCGCCCCGCTTCGGCCATTTCGCCTGGTTCGGCCAACCGCCGCAAAATCCGCCCGTCCGCAGGCGCGACGATCACCGCATGCTCAAGGTTAAACTCCGCGATCCGCACCGAGGCCTCTGCCTGCGTCACGGCGGTTTTTGCATCCTGAAGATTTTCCAACGTCGCAACATTATCTGCGCGCAATTTTTCCGCCCGGATCAAATCCCGCTGCGTTTTCTCCAGCCCGCTCCGCGCCTGCGCCACATGCGCATTGATCTCGTCGAGTCGCAACCGCGCTAGGACCTGTCCCTTTTTGACGGTATCGCCCGGGCGCACCGCGACCTCGTCGACAAGTCCACCAACCTTAAAAGGAAGACCTGCCTCGGTTTTACGACGCAACACTCCCGTCGCATAAACAGGAACCGCTTCTGTCGAGTACGCCACCTCCTCGGCCCGAACCAAGGTCGGGAGCACCGCCGTAATTGCCGGTGCCGACTGTTTCGTGCAGGCTACCGATCCGCCTAACAACGCAAAAACCGATACCAGCCCCACCGCTATTCTTAATGAATACTTCATGATCTTAAAACGTTTCGTAAATTTCCTCAGGGCACTGGCGTCGCCGCCGTGGCGCGATCCAGCGCGGCCGTGGCGATCAGCAACCGTTGCCGCACAATCTCCAGATTGAGTTCTGCACGGGTGAATTCGCTGCGCGCATCCAAAAACGCGAGCTGGCCGGCCATGCCTTCACGTTCACGACGGCTCATGATATCGAACGCCCGCGCCGATGCGTCCCGGCGTCGCTCCGCCGTGTAGCATGCCGCCAGCGAGGCACTCCATTCGTCAGCGGCCCGCGTCGCATCGAGCTCCATCTGCTGCTTGGTCTGGCTCTGCTGAAGTTCGATCTTGGATTTTTCAAGGCGCACCTGCCGCTGGCGAGCGGTTGCGGCTTTCCCGTCCCAGAGATTCACTTGGGCAACCAGCGACGCCATGCCGTAATTGTAACCGCGTCCCGTTCGGTAGTTTTCGCCTTGGATACCGCCCTCGGCCGCCAGCGCCAGCGTCGGATAACGCCGGGCCCGCGCAACGCCTTCTGTGGCCGACGCCGCCTCGACAGCCTTGCGCAGCGCCACCAACTCTTCCCGCTGCTCGACCGTGGGCGCACCTTGTATCGAGATTTCCCTTACCGCTCGCGTGTAGGCAGCCAGTTCATCCTGCGTCGGTGAAGCGACGGGGGTGGCGAGCGGCCGGTTCAAAAGAAAATTCAAGTACGCCAGCGCCAGCTTGCGGTCGCGCTCCGCCTCGAGCCGCTGCTGCTGCACCTCCAGATCGTCCGCCTCGGCACGCAGCACACGGTCTTCAGTGACTTTGTCTGCCGCGTACAAACTCCGGTTCACGCGAAGCGCCTCGGTCGTCACACTCGCCGCAGAATCAAGAATCTTCGCCACCGCCTCCGCCTGCGCCCAGCGGTAGAAACCCACCTCAACCTGAAACCGCAGCTCGCGCCGAAAGGCCGCCCGTTGCGCTTCGCGGCTTTCCCAATCCGCGCGCCGCGCCTTCACCCCACGCGTGATCTCCGGTCGGTAGAGCGGCTGCACGAGCGTCAGCTTGGTCTCCTGCTCGCGACCACGCAGTAGATTTATCGACTGGTTCGACACCGAGGGAAAATTCCCCGGCTGGCCCTGCGCCACGAGCAGTTGATTGAGCGCATCATAAGCGGGATTCACCAAGTCACCGACCGGCAGATCAATCGTCCGGCCGCCCTCGGCCCGCGTGTAGCGCGCCGCCAAATCAATCCGCGGCTGATAATAACTTCGGGCCTCACGGAGCCGCTGAAGCGCCAGCTCCACATCGATGCCCTGCGAACGCAGCGCGAGATTTTCCGCCAGCGCCTGGCCAATCAACGCCTCAACTGCAGCCGGGCGTCGCGGCCAGTCAGCCGCCAGCGCAGGCAACGCCGTGCACACCACCAAAAACCATGTCCGCGCAAACTTCATGCGTGGATCTATCGCGCATTACTGACACTTCGTCAATTAACAACTCGCCTTTCAGGTCGCCAGCGATCGACGCAGCAGCCGAAATCCGTGCTCCGTCGCATCCGACGCCGTCACACCGAGGTCATCCTTCAGCATGCACTCCTTCGACGTAGAAACCTGAATGATTCCATGGGAAATCGCCCAGATCGACACGGCCGAAAGCATCGGATCGCCGCACGTCCGGCTAACCGAACCATCCGCCTGACCTTTTTCTACCGCCGCCGCGACACAGCCGAGCACGCGCTTACCGCAAAACGTGAGGCTCTGCTCGATCTCATTCTGATCGGCCGGAGGAATCGTGTACGTTTCCAATTCGGCGATGACCGAAAAATACAGCGGTTCCTCCAATGAAAAGGCGAGGTAGGCCTTCGCCAATGCGACCACCTCATCGAGCCCCGACTGCGTTTTTGCCGACACCTCCGCGAAACGCTCCAGCAGCTTCACCAGCCCGCGCTCGCACACCGCATGAATGAGGTCCGAGTGCTGGGGGAAATAGACGTAGATCAAGGCCCGGCTCAGCCGCGACTGCTTGGCCACCGCGCCGAACGTCACTCTCTTCAGGCCAAGTTTCGCGATCATTTTTTCCGCCGCGTCGAGGATCGTCGCACGGCGCTTTTCCTTATCTTCCAACCGACGAGCGCGTGTTTTTTTCTTCATTGAGGAGGCTGGGAGGAACGAGGCGGGCGCACAAAAGCTGCAATGCCAGCAAGCGCCAGCAGACGCAAGCAACGGCTACTTACAGCCCGTATCACGGCGAAGAATTTGCGCGAAGAAAGGCATTTCATGCGTGTCAACGCGCGCGCTTTCGTGGTTAGATCCGCTTTCTTACTACCTATGAAATCTCCTATTCGTGTCGCAGTGACCGGCGCCGCCGGCCAGATCGGTTACGCCCTCCTCTTCCGCATCGCCTCTGGCGCGATGTTCGGCCCCGACCAGCCCGTCATCCTCCAGCTCATCGAAGCGCCCGTCGAAAAGGCACTCAAGGCGCTCGAAGGCGTCGCGATGGAGCTCGATGACTGCGCCTTTCCGTTGCTCAAGGGCATTATCCAAACGGACAAACCCGAAGTCGGTTTCAAGGACGCCAACTGGATTCTCCTCGTCGGTGCCAAGCCCCGCGGTCCCGGCATGGAACGCGCCGACCTCCTCAAGGACAACGGCAAGATCTTCATCGGTCAGGGTCAAATCATCGACGCCGTCGCCGCTGCTGACGCCCGCATCGCCGTGGTCGGTAATCCCGCCAACACGAACTGCATGATCGCCGCCAGCCAGGCCAAGCGCCTGCCCGCCGACCGCTTCACCGCCATGGTCCGCCTTGACCAAAACCGCGCCCAGAGCCAACTCGCCATCAAAGCCGGCGTGGACCTAACGAAAGTTTCGGACATCTTCATCTACGGCAACCACAGCCCGACCATGTTCCCCGCCTACGCACACGCGAAGATCGACGGCAAACCCGCCACCACGATCATCACCGACACCACGTGGCTCCAGGCCACCTTCCTCGAGACCGTCGGTAAACGCGGTGCAGCCATCATCGCCGCCCGCGGCGCCTCCTCGGCCGCCTCCGCCGCCAACGCCCTCACCGATCACGTCCGCAGCCTCGTCACCCCCGGCGCGATCCACTCGATCGCCGTCAAGTCCAACGGCGCCTACGGCTTCGACCCTGACGTCTGGGCCGGCATGCCCGTCCGCACCACGACCCCGGGTTCCTACGAAATCATTCAAGGTTACGCCATGGACGACTTCGCCAAGTCGAAGATCGCCGCCACGAACAAAGAGCTCGTCGAAGAGCGCTCGTTCGTCGCCAGCATGCTCACCGCCTAAGCGAAACGGCTTCACTTCGCACCTTTCAGCGGCGCCCTCACCGGCGCCGTTTTTTTATTTTAACAACCCGGCCAACACAGGCCGCTTGGACAACGCGAACGCCTCGCGCACCGCGACAAACGCCTCCAGCAATTCCCGCGGCGAACCGCTCCGCGCAAACACCATCGCCAGCTCCGCGCCGTCGAAACGCACCGTAGCCGAAACGCCCGCCACCGCCAGGGTGCAATCGCGGCAGTCCGATGGATATTCCACGCTCAGCGGCGCGTCGTCGTCGCGCTCCAGCCCCTCGACCGCGTCGATCACAGCCTCGACCGGTGCGCCTTTCGTCAACACAAACGCCAACTCCGAAAACTGCCCGGCGAACACCGCTTCGCATTCCTGCGTCGCCGTGAAATCACCACTGCGCAACCCATGCAACGCCCGCGTCACCGCGTAACTCGCCGGATCGGTGTCCTCGAGCGCGTACGCCAGCTCCAGCGTGAAATCCTTCGCCGAGAGCACAGCGGTCGGACTCGTCACCTCCAGCGTGAGATCCTTGCGCTTGTAGCCAAACGCCGCGCGCGCCTGTTGAAAAAAATTCTCCGCCTCTTCCGCAAGTTCATCCGCGCACAACTTCGCTAGAAACCCCGTGGTCGACGCGTTCACTGCGTCGGGCACGGTGTGATGACTCTTCTTGAAACCGCGCAACGCCTTCACGAGTCCGCCGGCACGCCCGACAAAGCGCATCTGTTGCACAAACGCGGAGGAATCTTCGGCACGCTTCGCCATGAGAGCACCCACCGATGGCGGCGAAACCGCCCGGTTGAAAGCCAAAACCAAGCGAACGCCCATCGCGGCCCTTGTATTCCCCGCGCGAAGGTGCATGGTATCACTCTCACGTTCTTTGATTGGTACGCGCATCAATCTCACTCAGTCAGTCCTTCAGCCTTCAGTACTCCGGCCAACGAGCCCCGACTTCCAGCCATTGGAAACCGGCCTCTGCGATTGGAAAGCTGACCACTGATTTCCCTCTTTGGGGGTGTTCTGGATTCGACCCTTGGTTGGAGCGCGCCGCTGCCGTTCGAGGATGAAGGTTGGCCTCGTAAATCGTCCTTCAAAAAAATAATAGGCAACTACGAAGAAATGCCCTTGGCCGCCTAAGTGCGGTCTCGTTTGACCAGTGACACCTGCTAGCTGAATCAAACGTCGACAGCAGGAATAGCGCGCGGAGCGACCCGCGGTTTGCGCGCTGTACTTCGCCCGGGGGTTGGCTGGTGCTTAAGCGCGTGAAGTCACGTAACACCGGCGAGATTAACACTTCACTATAACGGTAGACGCGGTGTGCGAAGCTCAGGGGCACGCGGGTTCAACTCCCGCCACCTCCACCACTTGAAACCTCCCCGGCCCTCGCGGCTTGGGAGGTTTTTTGTTTTGCGCATCACTCGCCAATCACGAGCGCGCCAGTCGCGTCAAAGGTGAACATCGGCCCCCACGCGACTTCCCAAGTGTGCCCGTCGGGGTCGGAAAAATAACCACCATACCCGCCCCAAAATGTATCCTGCGCCGGTTTCACGATCTTGGCCCCGGCGCGCTCGGCCAGAGCCAGCACCTCGCCCACTTCCGCTTTGGTGCGCGCATTGTGCGCAAGGGTGATACCGCCAAATCCCGGCTTCCCCGGTTCCGTGCCCGGCGCAATATCCTCAGCCAACGCAGCCCGCGCATAAAGTGCTAACCGCGTGCCAACGGTCTGAAAAAAAGCGATGCCTTGCCCGGCTTTATAGCTCGTCGCAAAACCGAGACCGTCGCGATAAAACCTCACAGCCCGATCAAGATCCGCCACGCCGAGGGTAATGATACTGATGCGAGGTTCCATGAGAAAATTTAACCCGGAATGATGCACCCTCTCCGCGACCGCACGCTCACTTCGTCGGCGCGGCCTGCGGCCAATCGATCACCGACTGCGCGGGATCAAACCATTTAATCGCATTGGCGACTTCCGTGTCGCGCTGCACCCAGACAATTTTCCCATTTTCAAAATACGCCACCCACGGGAAACCCTCGGGCAACGGCGTGGTTTGCGAAACTTTCTGCGCGCGAAAACGCACCGCGTAACCATGCCGCTTGGCGTAGTTGTTATACATGCGCCGCGGCTGCTCGAACCGGTACTTATAGACAACATCGGCCGGCCACTTCGCCTGGAACGTCTCGACCGTGCGCAACAGGTAGTCCTGCGGATACGCGCCGAAATCGATTCCCGGCTGCGCTTTTTCCACCGGCGCATCCTTGGACGCTGACTTAAAAGGAAACATCTGACAGCCCGTCAAGGGCATGACCAGCGCGAGCACGACGAGATAAATGATACGCATAGACAATCGGTTGTTGGGAATAAACAGCAGCCGTCCGGCACTTCTGTCAACCTAGCGTATGCAGGTATCTCGCGTCGCTGCAATCCGTTCGCGTTCACACCCATCGCCCGCGCGCTTTAGCCCTTGGAGGGCAGCAGTTTTTCGCCGTCGAGCTGATAGATCGCCGTGAGAAATCCATTCTCGTAAAGCTCCCGCACATGGAGTTTTCCGCCAATCGACACCGGCACATCCATGAGCTGATGCACGCCCTTCGCCATGCGCACAAGCACCCACTCGTTGACCTGCGGCACCACGCCATAGCAACACATCATCTGGCTGCGCATGAGGAGCAACTCCGTCACACGCCCTGCCTCCATTTTAATCGGCAGCATGAAACCAGTCACCACCGCCAGGCGGCCATCAAGACTGCGAATCGCGTCCGGTATCTGCCCGCCCAGCGAAGGCCCGGCAGCGCCCGGCTTGGCGCTTTGATCAAAGGGCGGCGGTGTCACCTTAAACCCGGCGAGCTGCTCGAAGCCCGCCTTCACATAACCGTCGGCCGTCTCGGCGAGCGGCACGGCAACATCTGCGGCCAGAAGCCTCGCGCCCGATCCACATAAAACCGCCAATATCCAGCCGCAGCCAAAAACGATGCGCGAGACACTGTAGATAAGAACGACGGCTTTCATATTGCGACTAAGACAACGTGCACGCGCCGCCGCACACGTCAAAGCAGGGGTTTCATTTGGCGTTCGTTAAAAAAGCGCCTACGCTCTTTCCCATTATGCCACACGTTCCCGGTCTACGCAGTCCCTACGTCAAGGTTGGTCGGCTCGTCCATTTCGCCCGCATGCTCGACAAAATCCGCCTGCACACCGCGGGCCAACTCCCGCCTGACTACGTCACCAATTACAGCGATGCCTCGCCCGGCGTGTTCGATGCGCGCTGCTGCAGTTTCCTTGGCGTGCGGCATGCCGACGTCGTCGCCCAAGTGCTCGCCGACCTCAACGACGAGCAAGCGCTGGCCTGGTGCCACGATAAAGGCGGCGTCCGCACAGACGAACAATGCCTTATCTGGAATACGTTCCTCCTGAAACGCGGCTGGCGCGACGAAGCCTCCGAACGACTCCAACTCCGCGTCCGCGAATCCGGACTCGAAAGCCACAACATCCAGACCTTTTTTGACCTCATCGAAGCCGATGAAGGCGGCGATCCCGCGCAAGCCCGCCTCGGCTGAGGCCAGACCAAAACCACATTTCTCCTTCAAGCTTCGCCCGTGAAAAATCTCTAGCGGGTCGGCCGCCAGCGGGCTACGTTCGGCAGCACATGAAACTCGTCACCGCCAAACGCCTCCGTCTCCTCGGAGGCGCCGCCAGTGTGCTGCTCCTGATCGCTCTTGTCCTTGCTGGTTGGTTCTACCTCAAGCTCCGCGCCAGCCTCCCCGCGCTCGACGGACATGCCGCGATCACCGGTCTCAGCGCGCCCGTCACTGTGGAGCGCGACGCCCAGGGCGTTCCCGTCATCCGCGGTACGAGCCGCCTCGACGTCGCCCGCGCCCTCGGCTTTCTCCACGCTCAAGAACGGTTCTTTCAAATGGACTGCGCCCGCCGCCACGCCGCGGGCGAACTCGCCGCACTCTTCGGCAAGGCCGCGCTACCTCACGACCAAAAGGTGCGTATCCACCATTTCCGGACACTCGCGCAACAAGTTTTGGCCAAACTCGCCCCCGAAGAACGTGCGCTCATCGACGCCTACACCGCCGGTGCCAACGCCGGTCTTGTCACCCTCAGCGCGAAACCGTTCGAGTATATTCTCCTCCGCTCCGAACCACTGCCATGGCAGCCTGAAGACAGCGTGCTCATGGTCTACGCCATGACGCTCGACCTGCAGGACGAAAACGCCGTCTACGAGCAATCGCTCGCCGCCCTGCACGACAACCTCGGCCAGTCCGCGCTCAACTATTTCGCCCCGCTCATCGGGCCCGATGACGCCGCACTCGACCACACCACCACCCCGCTCGCGCCCATGCCTACCGAGCGACAGATCGACCTCCGCAAACGCGTTTACTCCACCGTAGAGAAACACGCTGCGCTCGCCCACCCCGCAGCCGACGCCGTGCTCCCCGGCTCCAACGCCTTCGCCCTCGCCGGCCCGCGCACCGCCTCCGGCGCGGCCTTGCTCGCGAACGACATGCACCTCGGTCTCCGCGTGCCCAACACCTGGTACCGCGCCTCGCTCGTGTTTCCCGCAACCAACGGCCAGGGTGAAACCCGCCTCACCGGCGTCACCCTCCCCGGTGCGCCACTCGTCGTCGCCGGCAGCAACGGTCACATCGCCTGGGGCTTCACCAACGCCTACGCCGACACCGCCGACCTCGTCATCATCAACCCCACCTCCGCCGGCCATAACACGTATTCAAACGGCAGCGACATCGCGATGTACGAAACGCGCACCGATACGATCCAGGTCAAAGGCTCCGCCTCCGTGACCCTCGAAATACCATGGAGCGTCTGGGGCCCGGTCATCGGCGCCAACAGCGGCAAACGCGACCTCGCCCTCAAATGGACCGCCCACGATCCCGACGCCACCAACCTCAGCCTCTTCGCCCTCGAAGGCGCGCAGACCGTGCAACAGGCCGTCGACCTCGCCCACCGCGCCGGCATTCCCGCGCAAAACTTTTTCGTCGCCGATTCGAGCGGCACCATCGGCTGGACCATCGCCGGTCGCCTGCCCAAACGCGTCGGCTTCAACGGCCGCCTGCCTGCCTCGTGGAATTTTGGCGATCGCAAATGGGACGGTTTTCTCACGCCTGCCGAGATGCCCACGCTCATCGCGCCCGCCGACGCCCGTCTCTGGTCCGGCAATCAACGCCTCCTCGGCGGCGACGCCTTGCGCCTGCTCGGCGACGCCGGTTATGAGCACCCAATGCGCGCCGCCCGCATCCGAGACGAACTAAATCCCATGCAAAAAGCCACGCCGCGTGACCTACTCGCCGTACAGCTCGACGTCCGCGCCACCTACCTCGACCGCTGGCAGAAGCTCCTGCTACGCGTGATCGACGCCGACACCACGGCCAAAAACAAGGACCGCGCCAAACTCCGCGCCGCCGCCGCGACCTGGGAAGGCCGCGCCACCGCCGACTCCGTCAGCTACTGGCTCGTCTCCGAATTCCGCCTCCACATCATCGAACGCGTACTGCCCGTGGTCTTCGAACCCTGTTATGATGTGTATCCGGATTTCAACTATAGGCGCTTCCACTACGAACCCGCCCTCTGGGAAATGGTTGAAAAAAAACCCGCCCACCTACTCGGCCAGGATTACGGCAGCTGGGACGACCTCCTACTCGCCGCCGCCGACGAAGTCCTCAAAGACATCGACGCGGGACACGGCACCCTCGCCCGCGCGACCTGGGGCCGCCACAACACCGCCCGCATCCGCCATCCGCTCAGCCGTTTCTTCCCCGGCCCCCTGCATCGCTGGCTCGACATGCCCGCCGATCCACTGCCCGGAGACAACAACGTACCCCGCGTACAATCACCCGCCGCCGGAGCCTCCGAACGCTTTGTCGTTTCACCGGGTCGCGAGGCCGAAGGTATCTTTGAAATGCCCTGCGGCCAAAGCGGCCACCCACTCTCGCCCTTCTATCGCGCCGGTCATGACGCGTGGGTGAAAGGCGAGCCGACACCCTTCCTGCCCGGCCCCGCCACCCACACGCTGACCCTCAACCCGTGATAGGATTCGCAAAATAGCCTGACGCTGGTGCGCCACGGGAAAACCGAACCATCCCAGTGAACCACAGCCGATCTGCGGCTCGCCCCCCATACCGGCGATGGCATGAGCCAGCATCGGGCGAAACGGGGCGCCAGACCAAAGCCGATCCTTCAGCTATCGACTACACATGCATTGGGCTCGAAGCGAATTTCTACATTTTTTTTACTTAATTCAGGCCGCCGCCAGAGGAACTTACGTCAGACCACCCTGACTAGTGCCACACCCTGCGCGGCTGGAATCATTCTGCAACCCCGTGGAGCACCACCGGGCGGGAAACACAAACACTGACAAATGAAAAAATGGCCTTGGCATCACTCCTTGCCGTGCGTGCGGTGTCGGCCCCCGACGATTCCGTCGCGGCCGGGCCAACCCCACCTTCTGACGGCGGCCCCGCCAGCATGATGACAACCTTTAAAAAACCAACCCACACCACCCCGCAGCACTCAAACGCTTTCGGCATTACTACGCAAAAAGCCGTTTCAGTTCCCGTGTCGGTGACACAAATCAACTTCTTTGGCGCTCACGCTTAATCGCGCGAGTGTGCCTAGGGCGCGGTTATTCGCACCCCAGTTAAGTTTTTGCCCGTCCCAGAACTCTTGCTGTCTACACTTGGGGCGGGCACCTATTTTGCTCCCAGGAATTGCGGCGCCGGGCTTGCCGATAATTGGCTTTGGCGTCCTGCTTGCATCAACATGGCAGCCACATTCCCAGCCAGCGATTGCGCACAACACTTTAGCCGAATCATCTTCTGGCTCGGCGCGGGCTTCACCACGCTAGCTGCGCCATGGATGCTCGGCGGTCAACCCCTCGCTGCGCAACAATGGCTGCTGGGCGGCGCGGCGGTCACTTTTATTGGCGGTTTATTGGTTCGGCTCACCACGCCCGCCACACCCGGGAGCCGGGCTGCTTGGCGGGTGCAAGGCCCGGCACTACTCTTTGGCCTGCTCTTTGTCGGCTACGTTTTCTGGCAGGCATCGAATCCCTTGCTGCAGGTGGTCATATCCGGGAGAGCGTGGGTGTTGTCACCGTTTGCCAATGCTTGGCCCGGCCCCCACTCCATCAAGGCCCCCTTTGATTATCAATCAGGTGACTTTCTCCCCTTCCGCAACGCTTGGCGCTACCTGCTGATTTTCGGCGTGTGCTGGACGTATGCAGCGGGGCTCATGCTGGGCCTGGTCGAGCGGGCCGACGCACGTCGCTGGGTACTGCTTGTGGGTGTGAACGCCGCAGTGCTGGCCGCAGTGTGCCTCGTGCACCGCGCAATGAACGAGCGTCTCACACTCTGGCATTATTCGGATACGGTGGGCTTCACGAGTTCGCCGGTGTTTTTCTACAAAAACCACAACGGCGCCTTCCTCGCCGCCTCTTTGGCGGTGGTGCTTGGTCTCGCATGGACGACGGAGCTGAAACGCCAGCGCCTCCTCTGGGAAATCGTCGCTGTCGCCCTTTGGGGCGCCACGGTCGCGGTGAACTCCCGCGCGGCCACGGGCTTCGCCACACTCTGGGGCGTCATGTACCTGATCCTACGCTGGCGTCAGACTAAAACCGAAGCCGCTCAACCTCGTGATCTGCGCCGCTGGCTGATGATCGGCGCAGCCGTCGCCGTGCTGGCATCGACGTTTGCGCTCACCGGCGGACACCGGGCCTTGCAACGCTTTTCACCGGCCTTGTCGTCGCCGATCGATTTTATCCAAGGCGGCTCCTACCGCGGGATGCTGCGCAAAGTCGGTCTCATCATGTGGCGTGATGAACCGCTCTGGGGCTGGGGCGGCGGCTCATACATGTATTTGTTTAACACCTACCAGGCGCAGGTACCGGAGATTGCGGCACACGTCTACCGCGAACAACCGAACCTGAACCGCTTCTTCATGATGAGCGCTGACTCGGACTGGGTTGAACTGCTCGTCGAGTACGGCCTTGTCGGTTGCGCATTGCTCGGCGGATTTGCAGCCGTGCTGGCGGCGGCGTGGTGGCGCTGGCGTGGGTGGACGCAAGGCTTGCCGTTATTTTTAGGCGCGGGCGCGGCGGGGATTTTTCTGCACGGTTATCTCGATCATGTCCTGCGCAATCCAGCCCTGCTGCTTTTGCTGGCCGGCCTGCTGGTCACCGCTGTGCGCCTAGCCGTCCTGCGCGATACCAAACGCCTTAAGGCTGAACCCACCGGAAGGGCCAAACTCAATGGCCCTTCTTCAAGTTCGCCTTAAACTTGTCCGCCGGGCAGCCGCAGCCTCCACCACAACCGGGCTTCGCACGGTTTCTCCACATGCCGCGCAGGAGCGCCGCGAGGGCGAGTAGGACCACCACGAGAGCCACCGGAGTCTGCCAATTATTAAACACAGGAATTTCCCTCAAAAGCCCAGCAGGCTGGCACCTTGATAAACAATGAACGCCAACACCCACGCGGTGCTCGTCATATAGGCCATCTGAAACGCCGGCCAGCGCCAAGAATTGGTTTCCCGTTTTACCACTACGAGCGTGCTCATGCATTGCATGGCGAAAACATAGAAGATCATCAGCGTGAAGCAAACCAGCGGGGTGAAGAGCGGCCGGCCATCAGGCCAGCGGGCCTTCATGAGAGATTGACGCAAAGGCACCGTGTTTTCGCCGGCATCTTCGGTGTTAAAAACCACACTCATCGTGCTCACAAACACTTCGCGCGCTGCGAATGAGGTGATGAGGCCGATGCCGATTTGCCAGTCAAAGCCAAGCGGCTTGATCACCGGCTCCAGCGCTTTTCCGGCCCGGCCGGCAAAACTCTGCTCCAGCTGCTGCGCCGGCGACGCACCGTCGGGAGCTTTTGGATACGCCGAAAGAAACCAAAGGGCAATCGAGATTGCTAGGATGACCGTGCCGGCGTTTTTGAGAAACATCCAAGCCCGCTCAACCATGTGGAAGGCGATGTCGCGAACGCGGGGCAAGCGGTAGGGCGGCAGCTCCATGATCATGAGCGGCGGTTCCCCTTTGAGCAGGGTTCGTTTGAAGAGCCAAGCAAAGCCAAAGGCCCCGAAGGTGCCAAGTGCATACATGAACATCATGACCAGAGTCTTTGTCAGCAGCGGCACACGGTCGCCAGGCACGAGGGCCGAAATCATTAACAGGTACACGGGCAGCCGGGCCGAACAGCTCATGAGCGGCGCGATGAGGATGGTGGTGAGCCGGTCCTTGTGATCCTCAATCGTGCGGGTCGCCATGATCCCTGGAATAGCGCAGGCGTAGGAGCTGAGCAGCGGGATAAAACTGCGGCCGTTCAAACCGACACGGCTCATCAGGCGGTCCATGATAAACGCGGCGCGCGCCATGTAACCGGTGCTTTCAAGCAAACCAATAAACAGGAACAAAATCATGATCTGCGGCAAGAACACGAGCACGCCGCCGACGCCAGCGATGGCACCGTCGGTGATGAGATTGCGCAGATCACCCGCGGGCATCGCCGACTTCACCCAGTCGCCCAACGCGGCCACACAGCTATCGATCAAGTTCATCGGATATTCGGCCAGGGTGAAAATCGAGAGGAAGACCAGCGTCATGATCCCAGCCAGCACGAGCCAACCCCACACCGGATGCGTCACCACTTCGTCGATACGATCACTGCCGCTCGGGCCGAGGTTGGCTTTGCGCTCGACGATCTTTCCACACAGGTTGCCGATGGCGTCGTAGCGACTGCTGACGAGTGTGCCGGCCCAATCGGTCCCCTCGCCTTCCCAACGTTTTTGCCAGTTGTGAAAAATCTCCGCCGTGCGCGGATGCAACGGACGGGAACCAGTGACGCGCACCGTGTCCTGATCGGTCAGCAAAAGCAGCGCCTCAGCGCGTGCGCTGAGGGGTGCCTTGCCGTCGTTTTCATGGAGACTGGCGGCGAGTTCGGAAACCGCGGGCGCGATGGCGGCGGGAATATCCCACGCATGGCGAGCGAGCGGCAGATCGGCACGGCTCATCGCCTGGCGGAGCTCGACGAGGCCTTTGCCATTGGCGGCTTCGCAGGGGATCACCGGGATGCCGAGCTCTTTTTCAAGACGGGCGACGCGGATCTCCAGACCGGCCTTAAACGCGAGATCCATCATGTTCAGCGCGAGAATGACGGGGCGGCCAAGGTCGAGAATCTGGTGAACGAGATAGAGATTTCGCTCGAGATTCGACGCATCGAGAATGCACACAATGCGGTCGGGCTGCGGCGTGTCTTCGCGTCGGCCCAGAAGCACGTCACGCAGCACGGCTTCGTCTGGCGAGCGCGCGGCGAGCGAGTATGCACCCGGCAGATCAATGATCTTTATCGGGTGTCCATGTTGTGAATACGTCTCGCCGATCTTTTTTTCGACGGTGACACCGGGATAATTGCCGACCTTCTGTTTCAGTCCGGTGAGCGCGTTGAAGAGCGTGCTTTTGCCGCAATTGGGATTGCCGACAAACGCGTAGACCGGCGTATGCGGCGTGGCAGAAGACTTAGTCTCGTGGCTCATGGTGTGCGCTGAAAATGAATAATCGCGGAGGTCTGGCCGGTTTCTGTTTCGGGTTGCCACCTTTACGCGGCGTGTCTCATCCGGCGGGCTGAATTTCCACGAGGATGTGCTCGGCCTCGCTTTTGCGGAGCGTAAGATTGTAACCGCGGACTTTAATTTCGAGCGGATCGCCCATCGGCGCAGTCCGGATCAAGGTAAGCGCGGTGCCGGGCATTAGCCCCATCTCGCGCAAACGGAGAAAAGCGGAACCTTGTTTGGGGAATTCGCGCACGAGCGCTTTCGTACCCACGGTGATTTCGGAGAGTTTGCGCAATGCAGGCATCAGTAAAAAGAGATCGTGGGGCCGGAATCTCAGGCGCTACGATGGACTTGTTCGACAAGGATATGCTCGGCCGCACGACCGCTCAAAGCGATGCGTGTGCCGCAGACCTGACAAAGCAGCGTGCTCGCACCAGAAATTTTTTCGATCACGGCGGACTCGCAAAACCCCATCTCGCGGAGGCGCTGGCAAACCTCGGTCTTTCCCTCCAACTCGCACACTCGGGCGCTTTGCCCAACCGGCAAATCGGTCAAGCGAACGCGTGTAGTGGCACTTTTATCAACGGGCGTTGGCATAAGAAGACATCAAGTTAAATGAGATTGGGTTTCAATGTCAAAACAGAGCGAGTGTTGAATTTCGGTCTTTTGAGCGTAGTCAGATCACGTTTCCCACTTAGCTTGGCGGATGCCACCAGCCAAAGCTCGCCACGGTTTTTACTGATCTTAAAGAAGTTAACCCAAGCAGAAGGTCTCACGCTAATACTAAAGGTGCGGCACAAAAGTAGAAATCATTTCATACAGTAACACTTAGGCTACAATCGGGATGTACCGTATATAAAGGTATGACCCACAGCGCATCACTCCCCCGTTCGAAACAACTCCTCCTCAACGGAAGGGCGGTGTGGCGTGACTTATTGAACGGCGAGATCGATAAACTCGGCTTCCACCTCCGCGGCTGTTGGCGCGCCTTGGTCAGATAAAAAAAGCGCGGCCGTTTGAGCGCCGCGCACACCTCCGATCCCGCCGTTGGATTTGAACTACGAAGAAGCAAAGAAGCGAAGGACAATCAATGAGCTACGGGGAGCGTTTTGGTTCAATTTCACCCATCACGGTCAACGATCTCCTACACATAACTCCCTGTGCATCCTTTGTTTCTTCTATTCGTGGTCGTTCAATAGCGGTTTTTGGGTTTACGAGAGGCCGACGCCGTCTCTCAGCGACGGCGTCGCTTAATGTCTATCTGCATCACCGCCGACCGCAAAATGCCTTCGTAGCGTTCGATATCAGCGGCATCTAGGCTGTCTTTACCGCGCAAGGCATCTTGAGCGCGCTGCACGGCGGCCTCCGCCGCTGTGACGTCGATTTTCTCTTCCTCGATGGCGCTTTCGGTCAGAATGGAAACCTTGTCGCCGTCGATCTCGGCAAAGCCATTGCCAACGACGAGTAGTTCGGTCTTTCCGTTTTTCAAAACGCGCAGCTCCCCTGCCTCCACTTGCGTGAGTAGCGGGATATGGCCGGGCAGAATGCCGATCTCACCCTGCACCGTCGGGATGACGACCGTTTCAACCGTGTCGGAATAGACGCGGGCTTCAGGGGTGACGATTTCGAGTATGAGTGGCATGTGAGAGACTGCGGAGAAGCAAAGAAACTAAGGATTGTTCGAGTTCTGGTTCTTAGTTTCTTCGCAGTTACATTTACTTCTTGGCGGAGGTGGCGATCACCTCGTCGATGCCGCCCTTCATGTAGAAATCGCCTTCGGGCACGTGGTCGAGTTCGCCGTTGAGGATCATCTTGAAACCCCGAACTGTGTCCTTGACGGAAACATACTTGCCAGGCGAACCAGTGAACACTTCCGCGACGGTGAACGGCTGCGAGAGGAAGCGCTGGATCTTGCGGGCGCGGTAAACAGTCTGTTTGTCCTCAGGAGAGAGTTCGTCAAGGCCGAGAATGGCGATGATGTCCTGCAGATCCTTGTAGCGCTGGAGCACGCGCTGGACTTCGCGAGCAACGAAATAGTGCTCCTCGCCGACGATGTCGGCCTGCAGCGCCTTCGAGACGGACGAGAGTGGATCGACGGCGGGATAAATGCCGAGTTCGGCGATGGAACGCTCGAGCACGATGGTCGAGTCGAGATGGGCAAACGTGTTCGCAGGTGCCGGATCGGTGAGATCGTCGGCGGGAACGTAAACCGCTTGGAAGGAGGTAATTGAACCTTTCTTAGTCGAGGTGATGCGCTCTTGGAGCAGGCCCATTTCGTTGGCGAGCGTCGGCTGATAACCGACGGCCGACGGAGAGCGTCCCAACAAAGCGGATACCTCAGAGCCGGCCTGCGAGAAACGGAAAATATTGTCGATGAAGAGCAGCACGTCCTGGTTTTTCTCGTCACGGAAATACTCCGTCATGGCGAGCGCCGAGAGGGCGACGCGCATACGAGCGCCCGGGGGCTCGTTCATCTGGCCGTACACGAGGGCGACCTTGGATTTGCTGAGATCCTTTTGGTCGATAACGCCCGCTTCGGACATTTCGTGGTAAAGATCATTGCCCTCACGGGAGCGCTCACCGACACCAGCGAAGACGGAATAACCACCGTGCGCCTTGGCGATATTGTTGATGAGCTCCATGATGACGACGGTCTTGCCGACGCCCGCGCCACCGAAGGCACCGACTTTGCCGCCCTTGGTGAAGGGAGCGATGAGATCGATGACCTTGATGCCGGTTTCGAGAATGTCGGCCTTCGTGTCCTGATCGACGAGCGCTGGCGCTGGGCGATGGATCGGGTATTTCTTGGTGAAAGCGACTGGTCCGCGGCCGTCGACGACGTCGCCGGTGACATTGAAAATGCGACCGAGCACGCCCTCGCCCACCGGCACGGAGATCGGCGCACCTGTATCCACAACAGGCATACCGCGCACGAGGCCTTCGGAAGAGGACATCGCGATCGTGCGAACCACGCCTTCGCCGAGATGCTGCTGGATTTCCAGCGTGAGCTTCTCGGGCTTGCCATTGACAGTGAAGTCGATGGTCAACGCCTGGTAGATGGGCGGAATGCTGCTTTCGGCGAACTGCACGTCGACCACGGGGCCGATGACTTGGACGATTTTGCCGGTATTCATTTTATAAAAGTGCGGATGGGGAAAGATTAGGCGGAGGCGAATTGTGCGGCAGCGATTTCCAGAATTTCTTGGGTGATCGCGGCCTGACGGGCCTTGTTGTATTCAAGAGTGAATTCGCCGAGGAGTTTCGTGGCGTTGTCCTTGGCGGTTTTCATCGCAACCATGCGGGCGCTTTGCTCGGAGGCTTTGGCGCTAAGGACGAGTTGGTAAATCTCGCGGTTGATGTAAAACGGCAGCAAGGCGTCGAGCACGCGCTTCGCATCGGGTTCAAAGATCATTTCGCGGGTGTCGGCTTTCACCGTCGTGCCGGTGGCGTCGTGCAACGCGGCGGTGAACTCGGCGACCCTATCAAGCGGCAACACGGGGCAAACGGTGGACTCTTGCACCAGTGTGTTTTTGAAACGCGGATAAATCACCTCGATGGTGTCGATCACGCCTTCGAGATATTGCTTCACGAGAAACTCCACGGCGGCGCGCACCTCGGCAAAAGAGGCGCGATCCTGAATCGGGAAATCGGCGAGGAGATCGCGTCCGGTGCGTACGAGGAATTGAGCGCCTTTGCGTCCGGCGACGACGAACTTCGCAGGCGTCTGAATCTCGGTGACGAGCTTGAAGAGATTTGAATTTAGCGGACCGCAGAGGCCCTTATCCGTAGTGAGAAGCAGGATACCGCGGGTCTTGATCGGACGCTTGATGAGGAAAGGGTGCATGGACTCCTCGACGCGCGGGGCGAGCGAGGCGAGCATCGAAGCCAGCAGTTGCGCGTAAGGCTGGCCGGCGAGGGCGAGCTGCTGCGCCTTCTTCATCTTGGACGCAGCTACCAACTCCATCGCCCTAGTGATCTGGCGGGTGTTTTTAACGGACTTGATCCGTCGTCGAATATCGCGGGTGGAAGCCATTGCTTAAAATGCGAAGTATACCTTCGGGATTAACCGGCGTAAGAGGCTTTCCATTCTTCGAGCGCGGTCTTGAGTTCGGTTTCGAGCTCGGCGTCGAGGGCTGCTTTGGTGCGAATTTTGGTGAGGAGCGGATCTTTGCGGGTGGCAAAAAATTCGCGGAGACTCACAGCCGCGGACGTCACCTTCTTCAGGTCGAGTCCTTCGTAGTAGCCTTTCTGCATCGCCCAGAGGGTGACGACTTGCTGCTCGATCGGAATCGGACTGAAGGCGGGTTGCTTGAAGAGTTCGACGATGCGGGAACCGCGGTCGAGTTGGGCTTTGGTCTTGGCGTCAAGATCGGAACCGAACTGGGCGAAAGCGGCAAGTTCGCGGAACTGGGCGAGCTCGCCCTTGAGTTTGCCACCAACTTGTTTGGTGGCTTTAATCTGCGCGGAAGAACCAACGCGGGAAACGGAGAGACCGACCGACACAGCGGGACGGATACCTTGGTTAAAGAGATCGGTTTCGAGGAAGATCTGGCCGTCGGTGATCGAGATGACGTTGGTCGGGATGTAAGCGGAGACGTCGCCGGCGAGGGTTTCGATGATGGGCAGCGCGGTGAGCGAGCCTTTACCATCGAGGCGGGCGGAGCGTTCGAGCAGGCGGCTGTGCAGATAGAAAACGTCGCCCGGATACGCTTCACGGCCGGAGGGACGTTTCAGGATGAGGGAAATTTGGCGGTAGGCGACAGCGTGCTTGGAGAGATCGTCGTAAACGATGAGCGCATCCATGCCGTTTTCCATGAACCATTCGCCGATGGCGGCACCGGAGTATGGCGCAATGTATTGGTTAGCGGGATTATCGGCGGCGGGCGCGGCGACGACGACGGTGTATTCCAAGGCGCCGGCGGCTTCGAGAGCGGCGAGGGTGCGGACGATGTTGGAATTTTTCTGACCGATCGCGACGTAGATGGAATAGACGGGGCGGAAATTCGCGTCACCGCTGGCGAGACCGACTTTGTTGATCTTCGCTTGGTTGAGGATCGTGTCGATCGCGATGGTGGTTTTGCCGGTGCCGCGGTCGCCGATGATCAGTTCGCGCTGGCCGCGGCCGATCGGGATCATCGAGTCGATAGCCATGATGCCGGTGAAAAGCGGCTGGCTGACGGATTTGCGTACGATGATGCCGGGGGCGATTTTCTCGACGGGATAAAATTCCTTGGAATCGATCGGGCCTTTGCCATCGACAGGGGTGCCGAGGGCGTCAACCGCGCGGCCGAGAAGGGCTTTGCCCACGGGGACGGAGAGCAGGCGGCCGGTGGTCTGGACTTCGTCGCCTTCCTTTAACTTGGCGACATCGCCAAGGAGGACGCAGCCGACTTCTTCTTCGCCGAGGTTGAGCGCGATGCCCATGACCCCGCCGGGGAACTGGATCATCTCATTGTACATGACCGCGGAGAGGCCATCGAGTTTGGCGACGCCGTCAGCCACCGTACGGATGGTACCGGTGTTTTTCTTGACCGCTTTGTTCTGCAACTTGGCGATCTGTTGTTCGATTTGTTCGATGACCGTGCTCATTCGGCGGGAAGGGTTCTTAGGATCAGGTTTTTGAAATTAGACAGAGGCGGCGAGGGCTCCGAGCTGGCTGGCGACGGAGGATTCATAAACGTCGTCACCGACGCGGACGCGAAGACCGGCCAGCAGCGCGGGGTTGGCCTGCGTGCGAACGGTGATGGGGCGGCCATAGGTTTTGGTCATGGCGGCGGCGATGGACTGTAGGACGGAATCGGATACCGTGCCGGCGTGCTCGACGAGGGCCTGGCTCTTCGCGAGTTCGGTCGCGACTAGACGGTGGTAGACCTTGAGCACCGCAATCGGATGGGCGGGCTGGATTTTCTCCAGATAACCCAGCACACCGACTACGCGCTCGGCGGAGACAAGGCCGTCGACGAGGCTCAGCTTAAAGAGCTGGCGGGCGAGGAGCTGGGATTGTTTGTTGGCGACCATGCGAGAGAAACGGAAAGTGAAAAGCGCGGGGCGAGAGGCAGATCTCAGACGCCAATGAGCTCTTTAGCGGCGGCAGTGTTGTAGCTGGCGCGGTCGGCCTCGGTGAGTTTCTTGGCGAGGACGCGTTCAGTCGTGGTGACGACGAGGCGGGAGATCTCGCTGCGGGCGTCGGCGAGCATTTTCTTGTGCTCAAGCTCGATGGCTTGTTGGGCCTTGGCGAGTTGGTCGGCAGCGCGGTCGGCGGTTTCTTTATGGATTTTATCGGAGAAGTCCTTCGCGATCTTGCGAGATTCTTCGATGATCTTGGTGGCTTCGACTTGGGCGGTCTTGATCAACGCGGCGTTTTCCTGCTGGGCCGAGGCGAGCTGCGCCTTCATGTCTAGGGCGTACTTGAGGCCGGACTCGATCTTGTGCTGGCGTTCATCCATCGCGGCGAGAGTCGGCTTAATGCCGAACTTGTAGAGCACGCCAAAGAGGATGAGGAAGCTGATGCCTTGGAAGAGGACGTAGTGCCACTCGATGCCGAATTTTTCGACCAAGCCTGGTTCGGACGCGCCAGCGACGGCGGCGTGAGCTTCCACGGTAGCGAGAAATAATGAAGTCAACATGGCAGGGGCGGAGAAAGTGAGTGGGTTGCGCCGCGACCGAAAACGCGACACAACCAGGAAAGTTATTTGGCGAGGAACAGCGCGAGCACGCCGAGACCTTCGGCGAGCGCCATACCGATGATGGCTTGAACGAGAATTTTGCCAGAGGCGCCGGGGTTGCGACCGACGGCTTCAGCGGCTTTGGTGCCGATAAGGGCGACGCCGAGGGCGGCGCCGAGGAGACCGAATGCGCTGGCGAGATTGCCAGTAATTTCAGCGAGGATCATGTTGGTTTAGGGATGGTTGGTTGGAGTTACCGTCGTGCGCGCAGCATAGGCACGCTCCCGACGGGAAAGGATTTAGTGAGTGATTTCGGCGTGGCCGTGTTCGTCTTCTTCGTGTTCGTGGTCGCCGTGGTTGCAAAGGAGACCGATATATACAGAGCTGAGCAGCGTGAAGACCGTGGCTTGGATTAGACCGACGAGCATCTCCATGAAATAGAAAACAAAGAAGAAACTCGTGCCGTGCAGGAGGTTTTCGCCGCCGAAGATGTTGCCAAAGAGTCGCACGGAGAGCGTAAACGGCCGGATGCAGATCGAGAACACCTCGATGAAACCGACCAAGATGAACACCACCGACAGGACAAAATAGAGCGCGACGGGGGTTTCTTTTTTGTCGGCCTTGTTACCAAAGAGATCGAAGAGTATCAGCTTCGGACCAGCGTACTTGAAGATGATGATCAACCAAGCGCCAAAGGAAATAAGAGCGAGGGCGATGGTGCCGTTGAAATCCGCCGTGAAGGGCCGGATAAACGGCCGCGTCATGTGAAAATGGCCATCGACATCGTGACCGTAACCGATGGTGCCGACACCCGGCAGCAGGCCCATCCAGTTTTGGATCAGGATAAAAATGAAGAACGTGACGAGTAGCGGGAAAACCGCCGGAAACGCCTTCGGGCCTACGATCGGTTCGAAGAGTCCGCGCAGGCCTTCGATCAACGACTCGACAACCGCCTGGCCTTTGGTGGGCAGTAACTTCGGTCGACCGACCATCATCAGGATGAAAGAGACAATCAATGCCGACACAGCCCAACCGGTGATCATGCTATTCGTGATAGCCCAACCACCTCCGAGATCAAAGAGCACCGAAGCCTTGGCGGAAACGGCATCACCTTCCGCGGCGGAGGCAGACAAGGCGGCCACCAGAGAGGATATCGCTAAGACGAGTTTTTTGGCTCGAAGCATGTTTGGGAAAAGCGCGGTTAGGTTTGTAAAAGGGTGAGGCGTAGGCAACGCAAGGGGCGGCGTCAACCGCCGAAAATGAACTTTACTAATAGAGGCTAAAAGATTAGCAAATTTTGCCAAACACCCGTTGCAACTTTATTTCTGCTACTAGCGACAGGTTTGGCTTAATATTTAGGTGTTTTCTCATGAAGCATCGCCACCAAGGACTCGTAAGTGGCCGCACGACTTTGAAAAACCGTAACACGCTCGAAGGGCCAAGGAGAGGAAGAGAGTTGCCAAGCCGGATGCGCCGCCACAACCGCCTTCGCTGCGGCAAAGTAATCCGCGTGGTCAGTGCGGAAACAAAGATCCGTGCCGGCATCGGAACGCGATGCGAGCGTTTGCAGGAAGGTGGATTGCATGATGCGATTTTTGTGGTGGCGGCGCTTCGGCCACGGGTCGGGGAAGAGCACAAAAATCCGTTTCAGCACGATATGAGGAGGAAAAGCCGCAACGAACTCTTCCGCCTCGGCCTGCATAAAGGTGAGATTCACGAGCTTTGCGCGGTTGCGCTTGCGCAGAGAGCGCTCCACGCGGTCGCGGAGGAGGTCGATACCAAGGCAAAATTCAGTCGGATGCGCCGCGGCGTAATCGGTGAGGTAGTGTCCATGGCCCGCGCCGATCTCCAGTGTGATGCGTGCGTACGGGGCGAGCAATTCAGCCAAGGTGGCTTGCAGGGCTTGGCGGCGTGCGGCGCGATGAAGGATGAACTCGGCGGTGCGGGTGGGATTGTCCACGATGCCCCGGTTTAGAACGTCGGCGCAGAGAAGCGCAAGCGCTCAACTCGCATCGTTGTCATTCTGGCGGATCGGAAGCGAAAAACGGAAGGACGTCCCCTGCTCCGGTTTGCTTTCGACCCAGACTTGGCCGCCATGCAATTGGACAATGTGCTTAACGATACTCAGGCCAAGACCGGTGCCGCCCTTTTCGCGCGAGCGACCTTTGTCGACACGATAGAAACGCTCAAAAATATGCGGCAGGTCCGCCTCGGGAATGCCCGGTCCATTGTCGCGCACGGTGAGCTCGATCATATTGGCGCGCAGCTGCGTGGAAATATCGATCTGCGACCCCTTGGGCGTGTACTTAAGTGCATTGTCGATCAGGTTTTCGAATACTTGGGTGATTTTTAACGGATCGAGTAAAACACGGCCCACCTGGGGGGCGAGATGCGCAGAAAGCTTGTGCCCAGCAGCAGCTGGTCGCGCACGATAATCTTCCAGAATTCCGTTCATCAACTGGGCCAAATCGGTCGACTCACGATGAAGGCCCGGATTAATGGATTCGAGCCGCGAGAGCGTCAGCAAATCTTCGAGCAAGGAATTCAGCCGTTCCGTGTGACGCTGAATGGTCCGCAGAAAACGGTCACGATCTTCGATCGGCATATCTTGGTGGCCATCGACGAGCGTTTCAGCGTAGCCCTTAATCACCGCAAGCGGCGTGCGGAGCTCGTGGGAGACGTTGGCCACAAATTCTTTGCGAATACCTTCCAGTTTTTTCTGCTTGGTGATATCGTGGAGGACAAAGAGCGCCCAAGGATCTTTGCCGCCATTGAGCGGGGGAATGGTCGTGCCAGTCACCTCGACCCAAATCGAGCGATTACCCTCGGAAAACTCTATCCCAAACTGGGGTCGAGCCTCTTTGCGTCGCACATCCTCGACGTAATGCAAAAAAACCGAACTCTGCAAAACGAGCTCCAAGCGTTGTCCCAAGATATTCGTCGCGCGCGGGAAAATTTCATGCAAAGCATTGTTTGCAAGAAGGATATGATTACTATAATCGACGATTAACACCGCTTCCTGCAAACTGCCTAACGTGGCTTCCAGCTGTGTGAGTTGACCCGAGCGCAGCTGCTGCAAGCGCGCTACCTCGGCGATCAACTCATTGGCAGCGCGGCACAACTGCGGCCAGTCGCCCTCCCCCGTCGACGGTCCGGCCTCTGACAAAAACGTCTGCTTCTTCAACAGAGCACTGTGCAACCGACGCGTGGCTTTATGTTGCGTCCACAATGCATTGAACGCGACCAGCAAGCCGATGCTTAAAGCAATGATGAGAAGGCTGCTCATACTGCGGTAACTTTGCGTTCCGCAATGCGATACCCCACCCCGCGGATGGTTTCAATCCAATCGGACTCACCGCCCAATTTTTCGCGTAAACGACGCACATGCGTATCGACGGTGCGCGTCTCAATCTCAGTTTCGTAATTCCAGACGTTGATCAGGAGATGCTCCCGCGTTTGCACACGCCCCCGACGCTCCATCAACAGCCGCAGCAACTTAAACTCCGTCGCCGTCAATTCAATCGGTTGACCACCCACCGTCGCCGCATGACGATCGACATCCAGCGAGATCAGTCCGATCTGGAGCATCTTGGGTTCCGCCGGCACTCCATCGGCTAGACGGCGTAAGATCGACTGCACACGCAGGACGAGTTCCTTCGTGCTAAATGGCTTGCAGATATAGTCGTCCGCTCCCGTCTCCAATCCTTGGATACGGTCGGATTCCTCCGCCTTCGCCGTGAGAAAAATGACCGGGACTTTTTTCAGCTTCGGATCAGCCCGCAGCATCCGGCAAATCTGCAAGCCGTTCAGATCGGGCATCATCACGTCAAGGATCACCAAATCAGGCAGAAACGTGCGCGCGACTCCGATACTGGCGTTGGGATCATTGAGTGCCTCAACGATGAACCCCTTCGCCTTTAATTGATAGGCAACGAGTTCAGTTACATCTACCTCATCGTCAACGACGAGGATTCGCTTGGGCTTCGAGTCCATAACATCGGTGAACGATAATGAAGGGCTCATCATTGCCGAGCGATTTTACCCCTCCGTTTCACAAATGTTACAACCAAGCCCTGACGTCACAAACGCCTAGCCAAAGCCCACCATAAACCATAAGCTGTTCATCAAGAACAACTAGCGTAAAATATCCGCCGATTCTCCGCTTTCATCTAAGCGCTCCCCTGCCCTAGTATACTGCATCTCAGTATTTTTCGGATTAGCCACAGAGCCAAGCCGGAGCCCAGACACAGAGTCCACGGAGGAAAAGCAGAACGGATTTTCATCGCTTTGTGTTCTCTGTGACGAAAAACTCATTGTGGGGACGGCTAAGGCGTCCCGACGCTTCTGGTGTTACTGCATACTAGTGCCCATGGCCAACTTGATCATCAGAACATTAATATCCGCTGGATTCACTCCGCTGATGCGACTGGCCTGCCCCAGATTGTAAGGACGGAAAGCATGGAGTTTCAGGGCACTCTCCTTCCGTAATCCGCGAAGTGCCAAGTAATCAAAATCCGGCGGTATTTTAATCTTTTCGCTTTCACTCAGCTTACTGATTTGCCGCTGCTCACGCAGCAGGTAGCCCTGGTAATTCACACGATAGGCGACCTCTTGCTGGACCTGTTCGCTCAACACCAGGAAGTCCGCCGGCAGATCCGGCACCGCCCCCCCACCCGTAGCCGCGCGGCGCATACCGTCGCCCATACTGCCATTCCCACCGCTCAAGCGCAGCTTCTCCAAGCGAACACACCACTCCTCCACCCTGCCCTTCTTTTCGGCGATCTTGGCCAGACGATCCGCCGAGACGAGCTGATGTTCTTGAATGTGCGACAAGAGACGCAACTCGGCGCTGCCATGATTAAAGAGTAGTCGATGCTCTGCACGACTGGTGAACATGCGATACGGCTCGTTGGTCCCTTTCGTCACGAGATCATCAATCATCACACCAGTATAGCCTTCATGACGAGCGATCACCATAGGCGGCTGGTGGCGAACTTTAAGCACCGCATTCACCCCGGAGACTAAACCTTGGGCTGCCGCTTCTTCATAACCTGATGTACCATTGATCTGACCGGCAAAGAACAAGTTCTCGACCTTGCGGGACTCCAACGAAGGAAACAACTGAGTTGGCGGCGCAAAATCATATTCCACTGCATAAGCCGGCCTGAGCAACACGGCCTGCTCCAAGCCAGGAATGCTATGCACCATATCAAGCTGAACCTCGAACGGCAAAGAAGTTGAAAGCCCGTTGATGTAATATTCGTTGGTCGAGCGACCCTCAGGCTCCAAAAACAAGAGATGCCGGGGCTTATCCGCAAAACGAACGAACTTATCCTCAATACTCGGACAATAACGCGGGCCAACCCCCTTGATCTCGCCAGAATACATCGCGGACCGATGAAGATTCGTTCGCACGATCTCCGCCGTCTGCGGCGTCGTGTAAGTCATCCAGCAGGAAACCTGGTTAGAGCTCGGAACCCAACCCAAGCGTCTTTCTGCCGTTTGTTCCACGTGGAACAAATCCTGAGTTCCACGGGTGTCGTAAAAGGCAAAGAGAGTAGGGGAGACGTCGCCTTTCTGCTCCTCCATCTTCGTGAAATCGAGACTTCGCCCTAAAAGTCGGGCCGGCGTGCCCGTTTTTAGGCGCTGCAGCTCAATTCCAGCCTCAAGAAAGCTGGCCGAGAGGGTTTTGGCACTAAAATCACCGAGTCGGCCGCCTTCGTTCTTGTTCTGGCCGATGTGCATCAACCCACGAAGGAACGTGCCGGTCGTCACCACCACCGTGGTGCCGCGGAACTCAACATCGAGGTTGGTGCGCACGCCGATCACTTTGCCTTGATCGTAAACTAGACTCGTCACCGTGGCCTGAAAAAGCTGGAGGCTGGGCTGAAGCTCCAGCGTGTGCTTCATGCGATATTGATAAGCTTTTTTATCACATTGCGCACGAGGGGACTGCACGGCTGGGCCCTTCGACTCATTAAGCAACCGAAATTGAATGCCAGTGACATCGGTATTGATAGCCATCTCTCCACCAAGGGCGTCAATCTCACGTACGATCTGGCCTTTGGCCTGACCACCGATAGCGGGATTACAGCTCATCTGGGCAACCGTATCCAAATTTCCGGTCAAGAGCAGGGTGTTAGCACCCATACGCGCGGCCGCCAGCGCAGCCTCACAGCCAGCATGGCCAGCACCACAAACAACCACATCGAAAGGTATCTTATTATATATAAACAATTTAAAATATTTTAAGCCAACAACTTAACACAAATAGCACCCACGATGCAAATAGAAGCAGAAAACAATGCCATTGGCCGCTGACTCAGCGCGACGGAAACCCAAATAAGGGCGCCCATAAGCTTCGTTCGAGGTACAGCGGCGAAAGCAGGCTACTTACCGATGCAGAAGGTAGAAAACAGTCGGTCGAGCATACGCTCATTGTCGATCTTGCCACCGATTTCGCCGAAGGCATCAAGTGCACTGCGCAGATCGCTAGCGAGCAACTCAATCGGCCCCTTGGAATTCAATTTCAGGAGCGCTTCGGCCAAGGCGGCCTGCGCACGATCCAAGGCGGCGGCATGGCGTGCGTTGATGGCAATGATTTCGCCACCCTGATCTTTCGCGTAACTATCTGCATGTCTTATAATTGCATCAACTAAAGCTTCAATTCCAGCGCCTGTGAGGGCGGATACTTCGGTGATTTCCCCGCCAGAAAGCGCTTGGCGGGCCTCTGGACGCACTCCGAGATCGGCTTTATTGAGCACTATGATGGCCGTCTTCGCGGCGAGCTGCGCGGTGATGGCAGGTGAAAAAGCGGGGTGGGGGCGCGTGGCGTCGAGCACAAGCAGGAAAAGATCGGCCTCAGCGGCGCGTTCGAGTGTTTTTTCGATACCGAGTTTTTCGAGCAGGGCAGGGGAGGGGTTAAGCCCGGCCGTATCTATTAAACGGATACAATGCTGCCCAATAATCACGCGCTCTTCGATGAAATCGCGTGTGGTGCCTGGTTCGGCACTCACGAGGGCGCGTTCGCGTCCGACAAGACGATTGAGCAGAGAACTCTTGCCGGCATTCGGTTCACCGACGATTACGGTTTTAATGCCGTCGCGCAGCAGATCGCCGTAGTGCTGGGTGGCGAGCAGTCGGCGAGTGCCGATGATCAGTTGCTCAAGGGCGGCTCGCACGACACCACGATCTTCCACGGGCAAATCCTCGTCGGGAAAATCGATGTAAGCCTCGATGCGAGCGAGTGCGTTCAGCAGCTCGTCGCTCAACGCCGTAAGATGACGTCCGAGGCTTCCGCGTAGTTGTTGGTTAGCGGCAGTGAGGGCGCGCTCACTGCGAGCGTGGATCAAATCCATCACCGACTCGGCCTGGCTCAAGTCGATGCGCCCACTCAAAAACGCACGTCGGGTGAACTCACCAGCATCGGCCGGGCGGCAACCGCGGGAAATCAAATCCTCAAGAATTTTCTGGGCGATAAACGGGTTGCCGTGACAGGAAATTTCAAGGGTGTCCTCGCCGGTGTAGGAGTTGGGTGACGCAAAAAAGGTCGCGAGCACATCGTCGATTACCTCTCCCAAATGGTTCTTATAATCGCGGTGCGTGGCAAGCCGGGGTGCGAGTGAAAGTCCGAAAACCGACCGCGCGATCTTTGCGCAATCAGGCCCGCTGGCGCGCACCAGGGCGATGGCCGAGGTGCCGAGCGGTGTCGCGAGAGCGACGATGGTGTCTTGTGTGCTGACCATGTTGTGAAGCCACACAAACCCGCCTCAGGTAAAACGCCAAGAAAAAGGCGGTATAATGATCGCACCTCACTGACCCGAGGGATTGTTATAGCCTAATTCTCATGCCTCATATGTTCGAGTAAAGTCCGGGCAGAGCCCTTGTTTTTAATTGCGAGCACCGGAATCTTGCAGATTCGAAAAATGGCTTCAGCTGTGCTCCCCAGAAGCGTCGCATAAATGGCATTACGACCACGGCAACCGATGGTAACGAGTCCATAACCACCCTGAAGAGCATAATCCGCAAGCGCCGCCGCCGCCCGTCTGGCCTCAACCACAGCGTATTCGAGTGCGACGCCACGCGTAGACAACGGCTGCCCCAAAATGGAAAGCTGCTGCAAATAATAAGCACGCACATTAGATGGATACTGTGTAATCAGTTCGTTAACTAAATTATTAGGCACGACAGGACAGTGGGCATGAAACAATGTAAGCGGAACTCCTGCCGCAGCGGCAAAGGCGGCACCGACGTCAAGCCCAGCCGAGCTAAAATTAGAGAAATCGATTCCGGCCAAAATCCGCGGACAGGCCTTTAATGAACCTTCTGGTACCGCCAGAATGGAGCAGGGCGCCTTGCGGGCGAGTTTTTCTACGAAAATAGAATCGGTGGAACTGCAGCCAGCAATGACCAGATCAGCGTCATTGCTCTCGAGCAAAGCGATTGCCTCACCCAGTGGATTGCCGAGAAGCAGCCGCGTTTCAACGGTGACTCCGTGAGCAAAAAAATATTCGTCCAAAAGGCCTCCCATCTTTTGGCGCAAAATTCTTTCTTCCGGCCCAAGCAGCCAAGGATATTTAAGGCGGATCTCTTCAGGTAGATCCAACGGCGCACGTATATGCGCAAAAGTGACTCGGGAAGCGCCCGTCAGCTGCACAAGGAGGGTTGTCCATTCGAGCAGACCAGCGTCAGAATCATAAAGTGAGAGTAGAGTAACAATGTTTTTAAAGCGTTTCATGATTGAGCAATGAAATCATTGCCGATCCTTCCGCAAGGGCCACAGCCGTAGAATTATCGATCCAATTTCCAATGGGCAGTTCACGAAATCAGCACGAAGCCCAGTGAAACAGCTAGTGTCATTCAGGGTATCAACGAGCGCTTTGAGTAAACAACCTCGGGGCAAGCCCAGAAGGCATTGCAAACCCCGATGTCAGTGGCTCAGGGAGCACACGCGTCGCGCATGTCGGCTGAGGGCCCGCCCGAACCATCCAAACCCGCCCAGTGGAGACGCCGGGACCCGTATGCGAAACCGCATGCGTACCACGGACAGAATCGATCCAAACCAAAGCAAACTTCGAAGGAGTGGACCCAGAGCGAATAAATCCACTGCAATCTACTACCTGCAACAGTGGATATTTTTAACAGAGAAAATGCCGCACGAAAAACCCGATTTCCACACCGAACGAGGCAGACTCACTTTTCTCCGCCCAAACTCATGCCAGGCAGGGAGGGGGGTGGCGGAGTAAACTTCACTTTCTGCGGGACAGGGGGCGCAACGTTCACCCGCTTGGGCTCACTCGAAGTCGCAGCGCCCGGCGCGTCGACCACAGGACCAGAGGCCGACCGCTCTTGCAGGAGCTGCTGAGCACGCAACTCAGCAGCGGCGATTTGTTTCAATTGCTTGGATTTGGTGAGGCCAGCGCGAACTTCGGTTTCACCGTCGGCGGGAGCACCGTTTTTCGCGGCGACCATCAGCCACGCGAGTCCTTCGACTGTATCCAGTTTTACCCCACGGGCGGAGACGTACATCACGCCGAGATTGTACTGCGCTTCATTGACGCCCGCCTTGGCAGCTGTGGTGTAATACTCGAAGGCTCGTGAATAATCCTTGGGCACGAGCTCGCCATCATCGTAGGTTTTGCCGAGGCGAAATGCGGCGTTGGCGACACCTTTATCGGCTGCTTCGTTGAGGTAGGCGAGCGCCTGGTTCGTGTTCTGCGTCACGCCGTCGCCGCGCAACAGGGCTTCGCCATAGGAGGCGCAGGCCTGAGGATTATGGGTGTCGGCCGCTTTTTTTAACTCAGCGATACTGCTCCACGATGAGCCTCCCTTGCCGCCAGTCGTGGACAGCAGTTGAGGAGCGCTATCACCTGGTTCGGCATATAACTGGCAGGTCAGAAATGAAAACACGAGCGCCGCACGCAAGAGAGCGCGGCGACGGTTTTGGGAGCTCACGCGGTGAGTGGCCATCTCGTGGAGAATAGAACGGTTTATTCTACGGCTTCGGCACCAGCGACGACCGTGCCTACGGTGATGGTGACTTTGGCCAGCACGGCTTGCGTGATCTTTTCGGCGAGCTCAGGCTTTTCTTTGAGCGCGAGCTTGGCGGCGTCGCGGCCTTGGCCGACGAGCGCGCCTTCATAGGCGATCCACGCGCCTTTCTTTTCGAGAATCTTATGCTCGAGGCCGAGATCAAGGAGCGAGCCGATCTTGGAGATGCCTTCGTCGTACATGATGTCGAACTCGACCTCGGTGAAGGGAGGGGCGACTTTGTTTTTAACGATTTTGATCTTGGTGCGGTTGCCGATGATCTTGCCCTCGGGCGTCTTGATCTGGTCCTTACGGCGGATGTCGATGCGGACGGAAGAGAAAAACTTGAGCGCGCGTCCGCCGGAGGTGGTTTCAGGACTGCCGAACATGACGCCGATCTTTTCGCGTATTTGATTTGTGAATATGCACACGCAGTTCGTCTTGCTGACAACAGCGGTGAGGCGACGCATGGCCTGCGACATCAGGCGGGCCTGACTGCCCATGGTCATATCGCCCATCTGGCCGTCGAGTTCGGCCTTGGTGATGAGGGCGGCGACGGAGTCGAGCACGATGACGTCGATGCTGTTGGAGCGGATGAGTGTCTCCATGATGTTGAGCGCGTCTTCACCGCTATCGGGTTGGGAGACGAGCAGGTCATCGAGGTTCACGCCGACCACACGGGCGTATTTCGGATCGAGGGCGTGTTCGACGTCGATGAAGGCGGCGAGCCCGCCTTTTTTCTGGGCCTCGGCGATGACGCTCAAACAGAAGGTGGTTTTACCTGAGGATTCCGGGCCGTAGATTTCGATGATGCGACCTTTAGGCAGGCCGCCAACGCCGAGGGCAAGATCGATGGCCAACGAACCAGTCGATAGCGTCTCAACTTTCATCTTGGCGTTACTGCCAAGGCGCATGATGGAGCCTTCGCCGAACTGCTTGGTGATGGAGGAGAGCGCGAGCTCGATGTTCTTCTCGCGTCCGGCGGGGACGATAGCGGAGGCTGTTTTGGCGGGGGCGGCTTTGGACATGATGATTTCGAGTAAGTGAGTGGGTGTTAGTAAAGCAACCGAGCTCTACCGAATTTCGGGTTCCAGCGATAAGAGAGCGATGAGGGAACGTGAAGACGGAGCCGCAGCGGAGGCAAGCCCGCCGTGAGTGGAAAATACATGCGCCTCAAGCCGAGCCGTCTCCGGCCGATTATTGAGTCGGTAGGTTTCTTTGCCGCAGGGATCAATTGTATGAATGCAACCCACCGCAAGTAAGTGCAATAAACTTGCGTTAAACGCCCGGAGCCCATTGCCTCTAATGCAATCAATGAGCAAAAGACTGCATGAACTCCGTTTAAGCGCAACCGTTTGCGATTAAAGTTTTACCGGCAAACAACCGATTGAGGAGGTTTAGGTTTCTTCACCCGAAAGTCTTCATTTATTCATATCATGATTTCTCGCCTTAAAAAATTCTTCGGATCGTCGACCTCGGGCGCTGCGCAAACCGGCACAGGTTCCGGCAAGGAGACTTTTATTTTGTTCGTAGATGATGAGCCCGAAGCGCGCTCCATCGCACGGATCACGCTGGAACAACAGGGCTACCGCCTGATCGAGGCGGAAGACGGCGTGCAGGCGCTTAACATCTATAACCAGCGCAAAGGAGAAATTAACCTCGTGGTCACAGATGTTCTGATGCCGAATCTCGACGGACTCGGCCTGGCAGCGCGACTGCACAAGGGGAATCCCGAGCTGCCGGTGCTGCTGCTGAGCGGTCATATTTTGGAGGAAGACCTCTGGGCGCCCGGCAACGCGCGGCTGCGTTATCTGATGAAGCCCTATCGGTTGACCGAATTACTGGAAGCGGTCGTCGATTTGATCGGTCCAGCAAATCCACCTCTTGGATCCAAATCCACGGATCAAAACACCGGATAATGGTTGTCCGCTTTTTCTCTCAGCAAATCACCCGCCCCAATTTCCCAATGGACGAACAACTCGTTCTTACAGCCCAAACCCTCCGTTTAAATCCGCATATTTTGCGAGCCGACGTTTCGGGAGCAGTGTTTGTGGTCAAAAATGGCGTGAATCGCAAATACGTCACGCTCACAGCGGAGCAATGGAGTTTGTTGCGCAATTTTGCCAATCCCGCGACAGCGCCGGATGTGCTGCGGGCAGTGATCCTGAACCGCACTTGCTTGCCGTTGCGCGAATATTACGAACTGATTTTAAAGGCACTGCACGCTGGCATCTTGCGTGTTGATCGCCAAGCAGAGGGCGAAAACCAGTCGGCGGCGAGCCGCTGGTCAATGACGCTGGGACCGCTTCTGACGTTGGTGCTAACGTTGCTGGCGACCATTTTCGCCGTGGTCTTGATGGTGATCCGGCCGTTCCCATGGCCCTCAGCGTGGCCGGGCGGTGCGATTGACCTCGTGACGGGATGGTTACTGCTGGTGGTGGGCGTGAGCTTGGGGCAGGTGCTCGCGGCTTCGGTTTTACGCGGCGGCGGCGGCGAGGTCTATGAACCACGTTTCCATCTGTTGCGCCCGGTGCCGTATTTCGGCGTGAACCTAGAAGACGCCTGCATGTGCGGACGCATGACACAGGCTGGCGTAGCGAGCGCGCGGTTGCTCCCCGTGCTGGCAACGGCGGCGGCTTTATGGACATTTAAACCGGAGTGGGGCGCGTTGCATGTGTTGGCAATTTTGACGTTGTTACGGCCCTTCGCCGGGAGTGCACCGACGACGTTACTCTCGATCTTTTGTCGCAATTTAGTGGTAGACACGCAAAAGGGCTTTCTTTTCAGCCTGAACCAGACGTGGCGCGTAAAATTCAAAGCTGGCCTGAAACGCGTATCGGTGGGCTATGTCGCGGCGCGACTAGTCTGGGGCGTGGCGTGGGCGGCATTGCTGGCTTATGTCACTTTGCAGTCAACCGGGCTTTCGGTCGCGAGTGTCGTGGATGGCAAATACTTGAAAGAAGCGGGCATGGTGTTCGGCATCGTAGCCGGAGCCGCGTTGCTAGCGCTGCTCGGCCCGCCCATCGTGCGTCATCTTTACCGGCGCTATACCATTTATAATCAGGAAAGACGTCTATTTTGGAAGCGTTGGCGAACCAACGGGCTCGCCCCAATTTCCGAGGAACAGATTGCGCGCATGATGGCCGAATCACTGTTGTTCCGACGGTTGCCACCGGCGGAGCGCGCCGTGCTTTCCAGCTGCGGCCAACCGCGCTATTTCAAAGCACGGTCGATGATCCAGCGGTTCGCAGATCAATCGAAATACGCGAGTGTGATTTTGTCGGGAAAGGTGGCGATCTATCGTCGTCTTAAGTCGGGCCGTTCAGAACGCGCGATGACGTTAAAAGAAGGCGATGTCTTCGGTGTACACGCGTTGCTGGATCCGGACTGTCCGCAGACCGAGGTACGCGCACTCACTCCTGTGCTGGTGCTCACGATTCCGATCCGTGAATTCGAACGCCGGGTGATCGCATCAATGGGCGTGCCGCTGGCAAACAACCTCGCCCTTAAAGTACCGTTCTTGCGCGAGCTTCCTTTCTGCAACTACTGGCATCCGCAAGCGGTGGCGCGCTTCACGCAAATCGCGTCGATGGTGCGCTACAATCCCGGCGAACTGATCGTCGCGGAGCGGCAGGACAGCCAGCAGTTTTTCCTGATTTATGAGGGCCGTGTGGCGGTGCGAAGCGAAGGTCGGGTGCGCGCGCGATTACGGGCAGGCGCGTTCTTTGGCGAAGTCAGTTTGCTACAAAACAGCGCCGCGAACTCCGATGTCGTGGCACTGGAAGAGACGCGCTGCCTCACGATCAGCAAAGCGGATTTCCTGCGTTTTATGACACACAATCCCCACGTCGCGATTCAGCTGGAGGCAATCAGTTCAAAACGTCTCGGCCAGCCTGTCTATCCCTGCAAATACCGCTCGTACGACGCGCAAGTGCGTTGAGGCTGCCTTCGCCAGCAGCGGCAGAGGAGAGTGCAGACGGCGCGTTTTTGTACTCAGGAAAAGGCGTTCGCGTGTCGATAAAAGGAGCTGTCGCCATGATCAAAACCGTATCAGTGCAGGAGCTTTGCGAGCAGTTGGAAACCGATCCGCAGGTCGTGTTGATCGACGTGCGCCGCTCAGAGGAATTCAACCAAGGGCACCTGCCGCAGGCGTATAACATCCCGCTCGGCACGATGCCGGTGACAAAGATCCTCGACGAGTGGAGCCGCGAAGAGGAGGGAAAGCCTCTCTACCTCATCTGCCAATCGGGCGGACGCTCACAGCAACTGATCGACGAGTTCGCGGCAGCGGGCTGCGAAAATGTGCAATGCGTCGCCGGCGGCATGGTCGCATGGCAGGCGCTGGGTTTGCCGATCCACCGGCAACCGGCACAAACACTGGGATTATTCCACCAACCCGGCGCCTGGCTCGGTTCCGGACTACTGGTATTGCTGGGCAGCGCGTTGGGTCTTTTCTGGCATCCACTTTTCATGGCGATCCCCACGCTGGTGGCCGTCGGGCTGTGCTTGGCCGGCTTGCGTGGGTTTTTCCGCCTCTTCGTGGCGCACACATCGGCGCACACCGATTGAGCCGCGCCCAGAGTGGCGCGCTCAGGTTTGTTGCAACAAAAGTCGGCGAACACCCTCAATCGGAGCACCAGCCAACGGCTTCAACGGCAACGCCGAGCAGGCCTGCAAGGCCGACAACACAAAGGGCTGGGTCAAAATCGGGCCACTCACCGCCGCTGCAAGCGCGGGCCAACTGGCCGCACCAAAAAAAGTCTGCGCCGCCGCTTCGGCACAGGCCAGTAATTCACCCGTCGAGGCCAACACGACCTCGCGCGCCGCCATATCGCCCTCGCTGGCGAGCAGCGAAATTCGCGCGGCAAAAACCCCAAGCCGCTGGTTCGGCTCCGGCTCGCGGTGCAGGGCAGCGGTGATAACACCGGGCAGGTCGGTGCCAAAGGCTTCCTGCAGAACCGCGCCAAGCGCGGAGGCCGGTGCCCAGCCTTGCAGTTCAGCGAGTGCGCGGGCCATGCCACGGCGGCCGATGTCCTGCGCGCTGCCGGGATCACCCAGACGCCAGCCAAGCCCGCCGGCAAAATGAACCGCGCCGCCGGACGCACGCAGGGCGACAAAGGAGCCGGTGCCAGCATGCAAAACCAAGCCAGGACGGCCACCGGTGGCGAGTTCGAGCACCGGCAAGGCGTCGCTGGCCGTTGTCACTTTTCCGTATCCATCAAGTGATGACGCCGTCTCGCGCCAGAAGTCCGCGCTGCCCGCCATGCAGAGCAGGGTGTGCGAAACAGCCGCCTGCTCGGAATTGACCAGAGCGAGCAGCGCAGCGAGCAAAACAGCGCGCGCCTGCTGCGGCCCGATGACACTGGGATTGCAACCCGGCGCAGTGTGGCGGGCGACGATTTCACCGCACTCGTCGATCACGATGAGTTCGGTTTTGGTGCCGCCGCCGTCGACACCGATGCGATAGGATGAGGCCATCGTTTCTTACGGCAGGCGTGGATCAGCCGATGAGTTTGCTCAGGCGGTTGCGGTATTTTTGCGAGAGCTCGATGTTGGCCTCCATGCCGCCGGGGAGATTTTGACTGCGCACAAGCGGGAGCGAGTGGTTGTTGTCGCGCAGCCATTCCAGTACGCCGAGCATGAGCAGATTCAACAGCGTGCATCCGATGAACGTAGAAGTCGGCCCGGCAAACTGGCCAGACGTGACCTCGGCGATCGCGTCGCCCGGGACACCGAGATTATCGAGCGTGTAGTCAGCGATCGCGTGGAGGTTTTTTCCGCCTGGATGCACGGTTTTTGCGTTCGAACTCATGGTGCGCGACGTGAGGCCGATGACGTTGAGGCCTTTTTGTTTCGCGTAGAGAGCGACCTCGATGGGCGAGGCGTTTTTGCCGGAGTTGGAAATCACGATAATGCTTTCGCCAGCGCGCAAGCCGTAGTGGTGATCATGGCGTTGGGCAAGGCGGGTGCCGTAGCCGACGACGTTTTCGGAAAATCCATAACCAGGATCAAAGAGACCGGTGACGGGCATGAGGCCGCCGGCGCGCCCGATGATTTCACGCGCGATCATTTCGCTGTGACCCGAACCAAAGGTATGAAGCACGCCGCCCTGCGCGATGTCGGCACCGATGAGCGGTGCGAGGCGAGCGAGGATGGGGGCGTTAATTTCTCGGGCGCGGGCCAGCATTTCGTTAGCACGCGCAAAATAGGTATCGGGTAAAGTAGGCATGGTCGTTAAGGCGTAACAACAGGTTCGTCAAGCCTGTGTCAGGCTTCCCAGCGGCCGTAGATGCCGCAAGGGAGAACCTTGCCATCGCTCTTGACCGGGAGACCAACTTCGCCGCCCGTGATCTTGCCGCCCGCGTCCTGCATGAGTTCACTGAGCAGGTTGACCACGACCGTAGGCGAGAGGCGCGCCGTATAGGCGTTGATCAGGAAAAAAAGCGGTTGTTCGCTGAGCACTTGGCGGCATTCCTGCAGGAGCTCCCAGAGCTGATCTTCGAGTTTCCACATCTCACCGGCGCTGCCGCGGCCATAAGTCGGCGGGTCCATGATGATGGCGTCATAACGTCGGCCACGCTTGATTTCGCGGCGGACAAATTTCAAACAATCGTCGGTGATGAAGCGGATCGGTGCGTCGGAAAGACCGGAGAGCACGCTGTTCTCACGACACCATTTGACCATGCCCTCGGCGGCGTCGACGTGACACACGGAAGCGCCAGCGGCGGCGGCAGCACAGGTGGCGGCACCGGTGTAGCCGAAGAGATTGAGCACGCTCACGTCGCGACCGGCAGCTTTAGCGGTACGGATTTTATCGGAAAACCAATCCCAATTCACCGCCTGCTCGGGGAAGAGCCCGGTGTGCTTGAAGGAGGTCGGGTGGATTTTAAATGCGAGCGAGCCATAACTTATTTTCCAGTTCTCAGGCACCGGGCGCCGGAATTCCCATTTGCCTCCGCCCGTATCGGCACGGTGGTAAAATCCATCCCATTTCTCCCAGACATCGCCGCCCCGCCGAGGCCAGATGATCTGCGGATCGGGACGCACAAGCGTGTAAGCGCCCCAGCGTTCCTGCTTCATGCCGTTTCCGGTATCGAGTAGTTCGTAATCCTTCCACTGATTGGCGAGGATGAGGGCGGGTCTTTGGGCCGGTGAGGACATCGTGATAAACGTGAGGGAAGGCACGCGAGAGCGGTTTGTCGAGCATGTGCCGTCACGCTTAAAAAAGGCGCCGTTTATCTGGGGCGGTTGACTTGAATCGGCTTACGGGTAACTCAACCCTTACCGAACATGAAAAAACAATCGCTATCCCTTGGTTTGCTAATGTTGGCTTTCGCGGGGGCGGTCTGGGCCGACGTCGTCGAGACCAAAACCGGCGCACGCGTCATCGGTAAAATCAAACAAATCGACGGCACCACCGTCGCGGTGAACACCGACTACGCTGGCACAGTGAAGATTAAACAAAGCGAGGTCACCAGCATCTCCACCGACACCACCGCTCATCTCCGCTTATCCAGCGGTAGTGTGCTGCAAGGCACGCTCACGGGTATGGGCTCAGGCGCAGTGATCATCAACAGCCCCGACGGCTCGATCCAAACCAACATCGACAAAATCATCACCACCTGGGCATCCGACGCGAAGGATCCGGAGATCGTCTCCTTGCAACGCGCTTGGTCATATCAGGCGGGCGTCGATATCGTCGGAAAATCCGGCAACAGCGACCAGCTCGGGACCGGTTTTAGTTTCCGCGCCACCCTCAACGGCGCGCAGGACAAACTTCAATTCTACAGCGCCTATGACCGTCAGGTGACGGAAAAACAGAAATCCGCCGATCAACTCAAAGCCGGCGCTGATTTTCAGAATAATTTTTCCGCCCGCAACTCATGGTACCTTCGCGATGAAGCCGGGTTTGATCGCGTTAAGTTGATTCAATTCTCCAATGTTACCGCCGTGGGTCTTGGTTACGATTTTATTAAGAAGCCAAAGCAAACCTTTACCATCCGCACCGGTATCGCACATCGCTTTGAATCCTACAACGTTGATCCCGCCATCGCTGCTTTGTATCCAACACTTCAAATTGACGAAGTGAATCGTCTTGCGACCAAAGAAAGCATCAATTCCGCCGGTCTCGATCTCGGGCTAGTACATTCGCTCGAACTCAACACCTTCAGCATCGTGAACCGCCTGAGCATCATCCCTGCTTTCGACGACTTTGCCGACTATCGCGCACAGCACGAGTCCTTCCTCGAACTGCCACTGGTCAACGCCTCGTGGAAGGTTCGGTTCGGCCTCACCAACGACTACACCAGTAAACCGGCCCAAGGTAAGCGCCGTCTGGATACGACCTACTTCACGCATCTCGTGCTGAACTGGCGATAAGTCGTCGCATACACCCGACGCTTCAAGCCCCGGGCCTGTTCGCTCGGGGCTTTTTTGTGCCCCAAAATCGCGCCCCGCTCAGGTGCCGTAGAGGCGGTCGCCGAAATCGCCCAGCCCAGGCAAAATATATTTCCTAGCGTTGAGCTCGCGATCGAGCGCAGCGGTAAAGATGCGCACCCGCGGATGCGTTTTCTCCACAGCGGCCACACCCTCCGGGGACGCGACGATATTCAGCAGGTCGATCTCAGTGCCACCACGCGCCACGATGACGTCGAGCGCCTGCACCGCCGAACCGCCGGTCGCCAGCATAGGATCGACCAGCAGCACACGGACATTCTGCAACGGCGGCAGTTTGCAATAATAACTCCGCGCCCGCGCCGTGTCGTGGTCGCGCTCCAGACCGATGTAGCCCACGCTCACCTCGGGAAACAGATCCGCAATCGGCTCCACCATGCCGAGACCCGCGCGCAAGATCGGCACCACAACCAACGGCCGCGCCAACTTGCGGCCCGCGCACGTTTCAAGCGGTGTCTCCACCGAGCGCACCTCCGTAGCCAGGTCGCGCGTCGCCTCGAGCGCCAGCAGCAGCGAAAGCTGGTAACAGAGCGTGCGAAATTGGGCGGGCGGCGTGATTTTGTCGCGCAACAAACTGAGTACATGCGCCGCGAGCGGATGTTCAAGAAGGTGCGTGGGCATGACGGAAAAAAAACGTCCGATCAGAGCAGTTCGCGTTCGGCCTTGTGCGCGAGGATGGATTCGAACTCCTTGCGCAGATCCTTTTCCTTGCCGCGGAAAGCCGGCATGAGCGCGAGCCAATTATAGACTTCCTCTCGCAAGTGTTTCGGCAAAACCGGCTCGAGCGCAACGACGCGGTCGAGGGCGCGCACACAGGCCTCAGCGATGCGTTCGCACATGGCCTGAGCATCGGCCGTGCTGTGCTGACCGGCGAGGCGCACAATCTCGTCGAGCGGTGTGCTTCGCGGGCGGGTTTTCACCGCGGTTTTGTAGAGGCCGAGGCTGTCGACGATGACGTTGGCGGTGCGCGGATAAAAACTCGTCATCAGATTCCAAGGATCGCCGCGCTGGTCGCCGCCGTGGCGGAAATCGCTGCGCAAAATCACCGAGGGAATGTCGGCGAATTTCGCGAACATGAATTCCACGACGGTGCCGGAGTCGAGCTCAGTGCCGTCGTAGTTGAAGAGCCCGAGGTCGCAGCGGAGCAGCGTAAGCAGATCCTGGTCGCGGATGGATTTGGCGGTATTGCCTCGTTGTTCAAGATTCTGCGGGAGGACGCAGAGGTAGCGACCGTGCGATTCCTCGTAGATAGCCTCGGCGAGATAGGCGTTGCCGATGAGGTGCTTGAGGCTGAAGAGCTCGCTGGCGAAGTAGACGGTGTAGCTCTCGATTTTTTTTGCCATGCCGGGGGAGGAAGTTTCGACGAGCAAGCGTCGAAACTCGGCCGAGCTCAACGGAAAACTCCGCCCAGCGAGAGGGAGTGTAGCCGCGTTTCCCGCCCTGACCGAAGCGTCTCCGATCGGGGCGGGGAATAGCGGTCGCGTCGCCGCCGCGACGACATAAGTTTAGCCCAGCGGTTGCACGCCGAGCGTACCGTCGAGTTTTTCGCGATAAGCGGGCGATTCCACTTCCAGCAATTTTTCTCGGGCGTGGGCGAGCCGCTTGTTCAGGCCTAGACGCGCGACCGTATCAGCAAAGCTCGGGCGATCCTGATAGGCTTCCAGATAAGCGATGTGCTGTTTCCAGAGCTCGGTTTCGATCTTCTGCTTCGCGTCGAGACGCTCCTTGTACCAAGCGCTGACAAGCAGGTTTTCCTTGGTGAAGAGGCTGCGGATTTCGGGCGAATCGAGTTTTTTGCCTTCATAGTCGCCGTAGGCCATGATGTGTAGGAGCGCCTTAAGCGGAGGGCAGGCGAGGTGAATGCCGCCATCGGAAAAATAGCTCTCGGCCACACGGCGGTGCGTCGTGCAGATGTTGTCCATGCCATCGACAAAGGTATCCATGCCCTGCAATTCGGGCTTCAACATTTCGTCGGTGAAGACGACGTGTGGGTGGTTGAAGACGCGGCCAAAATAAATGCGCACAAAACGCGTCGTCATGCGGTAGCCAAGGCGGCTGGCGAGCACGGTTTTGCCGTCGTAGGTGAAGTCGGCGCACTTTTCGAGACAGCCGGCGGCGATCAACGTGCGGGCGTCGCGCTCAGCGACGGTCATGCGTGAAAACACCTCGGGCACGAGCAGGCTCACGTCGTGATCGACGCGGGTCTTGGGGCCCACATAACCAGCCGCTGAGAGGAAAACATCGTGCCCGGTGAGGATGAGCGAGATGAGCGCAGCGTTGAGATCGAAGACAGGCGGCAGCGCGTTGAAGGGACCTTTGGTCAGGGCGCCTTCGGAGCCCGCGCCGGTGGTCGAGGGCGACTTGCCGGTCATGCTACTGATAAACTCCATGAACGCCTCGGGCAGTTCGAGGTAGTGCAGGGGATTAAAAACGGCGAGGGAGCGAATGCCTTTTTCCGGCGGGTTATTGCGGCGGCCGGGCACGACGATGCTGACAGGCGAGAGCACAGGTTCATCGGCCTTGATGCAGCGGTGAAGGCGCGTCGAAATTTCCGCCAAGTAAGTGCCGCGGGCGTCGGTGACGTCCGGGCGCATTTGGAGGTAGCGCGGGTTTTTGGTCGGTTTGCCATCGACCATGCGCGGGTGCGCGGAGGAGACAAAAAAGGTCGGCGTGGCTCCTTTGACCGAGGAGGCCTTGATCAGCTGGCGCATCGACTCGGTGTAGGCGGTATAACCGATGGCGTCTTCCATGATCGCCAAGGCGTCGTCGCGCTTGAGCGGCTCGTAGTTCGAGAGAAAGGTGCCGGGCGAAGCCATATCAGCTTCGGCCTGCTGGTCATAACCGCGATGGATGGCGTCATCGGGGCGCTGGAAGAGGCGGGCCTCGCAATTTTGCACAAATTTTAGCGATGGCGCGAGGGTCGGCAACGGAATGCTGGGGCGCGAGGCCACGTTCTGCGTGGGCGCCACGACGGAGGCAGTGATGTCATCCTCCATCTGGACTTTCGCTGCGGGATGGAAGTCGGAGCGCAGGCCGAAGACGCGCCACGAGCCGTCAGCCTCGAAGCCGACGCGCAGGTAGTTGGTCACGACTTTGCGGCCGTCGAGTTTTAGTTCGTTGCCGGGGCGGCCATTGATGGTGTCGACCGAGAAATGGCTGAGCCAGTTATCACCCCAATCGGGCTGGTAGTAACGTTTCAGCACGAAGACCAGCTCCTTGATGTGCTGGGGGATCGCGCGGAGCCAGACGTTATAAGCCTCGGTGTATTCGCGGCGAGAGGGCGTGAGGAGTTTGATCACGCTGCCCAGCGAGCGCTCGTTGCTGAGGATGGGGCGCAGGTCGACGCCGTTGCGGGCGGTGTCGACGAACCGGCTCGAGGTGCCATGGTGGAGAATCGCATGCACCTGGTCAAAATCGCGGTCAAAATCCGACACGAAGACATGGCCGGGAAAGATCGCGTAGGCGATGGCTTTTGAGATTTCGGATTTGCCGCCGCCGGAGACAGTGCAGGGCTTGTGGCAGAGCGTGCCCTCGGGCACCGTGCCCACCAGTCGCCATGCACCGCGCTTGCCGGGAATCGGCTCCATGTGGATGCGATAACCGCTGGGGCGGACATAGATTTTTTCGGCGAGCAGTTTGAGCGTGCACGCCTTGCCGTCGGCGCTTGGCCAGGTGACGGTCTGCTTGCGCAGATCGAAGTGCGTATCCTGCGCAACATAGATGATGTCGGGGTGCTTGCGGTCGACGGCGTAGCCTTCCGGTTTAACGTCCACGCGGTCGCCGAGGCGCCCGATCATTTCTCCAAAAGAATACTCACGCGTCGTCGGGTACTTGATAAACTCTTCGCCGAGATCGTAGCTCGGGTAAACGAGAGCGCCGCCGGCGTGCTCTTCCTCAACCAATCCATAGAGGTTGGCGGAGAAACTGATCTGCGTCTTCACCTCTTTTTTGCAGTAGCCGTAGTAGTTGTCGGCGATGATCGTGACCATCACGCCGCGGGCGTCGCGCGCCGCCAATTTAAAGGCCGAGCCGCCGTTGTAGAGTTCGGATTCTTCCTTCCAGCACATGCCATCACGGCGCTGGCGCGGCGTGGCGAGATCCCAGTGCGGCAGGCCAACCAGATGCTTCGGCACACTCGTGAGGTGAGGCGCGAGGATGACGCAGCCGGTGTGGCCCGTCCAGTGATCGACATCAAGACCGGCGTCGTTTTCCGGCAGATATGGATCACCGGCGTTACCGAAAATCGCCTCGACGAAATCGAGGTTGCTCACGAGTGAACCCGGCGCGAGGAAACGGATTTCCATGCGTTTCTCTTGGATAAAGCCGGGGACTTCCGGGCACACGAGCGGGCGCAGGAGCAGCGAAACGAAACACTCAGCCTGCTCGGGACGACCTGCGGTGAAGGGCAGGCGGAGCAATTCTCGCGGCGGGCGCAGCGCCAGACCAAGCATCTTGGCAAACGTGTCTTTTGGCACGACTAGCTTGTCGTCGGGCACGGGCAATCCGCCGTCGGCGATGTGGAAAACGCCCTTCGTGGTGCGTCGGTCGTTCGCCGGATTATGCAGCACGCCTTGACGCACGCGGTAGCTCTTGAGCAGCGAGGAGGTGAATTCATCGCCCTCGGCTGGCAGTGAAAGTGTCCGCGCCAATCCCGCCTGATCGAGAATAAAGGTGCGCGCCGGCAGCCGCGGGGCCGGGCCGATGTCGGCAAGATAGATCTCCAGCCACCCCTGAATGCGATGATCGACCGGACTGAGCGGATCGATCAACTGCCGCGTCGTCTCTCGGTAACGGGAAAAAATCGGTGCGGCGAGTTCCGTCCATGCTGCACCCTCGGCGTCTGCCACAGTGGGGCAGCCGAGCAAGGCAAGGCGGAGGTTAATCGCATGGCGTAATTTCTCTGCGGTCTGTTCAGCGGTAGGCATTGGCATGGTGGCTCGTAGAAAACTGGCAGTTGGAAAGTGGCGATTTCCGTCGCCGGAGATATATCGAGACGCTCAGACAACTCGGCAATGCAAGGTTTTTTAAAAAACACCGCACGCTTTGTAGATCACCGGCTGGAAATAACCATGCAATTTATAAGCCAAAGTCTCTTGAGATAAAAACTTTCCGCTGTTTGGTACCACAACCAACCAAATGGACACCGTCCTATTATTTCCATTCATCGACTATTGGTGGTTGTACGCCGCCTTCACCCTCTTCGTGCTCGGGCTGCTCGCGCTTGATCTCGGCGTGTTTCACAAAGACGCCCACGTCGTCGGCCTACGCGAAGCCGCCACGTGGTCGGCGGTGTGGGTCGCGCTCGCACTGCTCTTCAACTGGTGGCTCTATGCTTACAGTGTGGGAAAATTCGCCCACGATCCACGGCTGCTGGCGATCCCCGGCTTCGATCCCGCCGCGGCGGCACAACAGGTCGGGTTGGAGTTTTTGACTGGTTATCTCATCGAGAAATCACTCTCGGTGGATAACATTTTCATCTTCGCGCTGGTCTTCTCGTACTTCGCCATCCCGGCAAAATATCAACATCGCATTCTCTTCTTCGGCATTCTTGGCGCGCTGATATTTCGCGTCATCTTCATCGGCCTCGGCGCGGCGCTCATGCAGTTTCACTGGGTGATCTGGCTGTTCGGCGCGTTCCTGATTTTAACCGGCCTGAAACTCCTCTTCACTCAACAGAAACCCATCGAGCCGGAAAAAAATCCGCTCATTCGGCTGCTCCGTCGCTTCGTGCCCGTGACACCCGAGCTCGACGGACAGAAATTTTTCCTGCGAAAAAACGGCGTGCTCCACGCGACGCCGCTCTTCGTGTGCCTCGCATTTTTGGAGCTCACCGACATCATCTTCGCAGCCGACTCCGTGCCCGCGATCTTCGCGATCACCAAGGAACCGCTGATCGTTTTCACTTCAAACGTCTTCGCAATCCTTGGCCTGCGCGCGATGTTCTTCCTGCTCGCCGACGTCATGCACCGTTTCCACCTTCTTAAATACGGACTCGGCGTGGTGCTGATTTTTGTCGGTCTGAAAATGGCGTGGCTCAACGAAGCCTTCGGCGGCAAATTCCCCACCGTCTGGTCGCTCGGCATCATCGGCGGCGTGCTCGCGGTCGCCATCGCCGCCTCGCTCGTGTGGCCGAAACAGACTTCTTCTGGCACTCCGGCGGCTTGATTTCCGTTCCTGTTTAAAACAACCACTGGCGCACCACCTCGATCAGGTGCTGCGCCGCCTCGCCGAGCAGGAAAAAATAAACCATGCCTGCGGCAAAAAACACATAGCCCGCCAAAACAAACACGCCGTCCCGCTCCAGCAGACCGCCCGCGATCAACAAAATCGCCCACGCTGGAAACATATTCGTAAACGGAATCGGCAACGGCAGCAGCAACGCGAGCGCCGCGAGCAAGATCAGCAGCGCATGCGTCTGCCGCAAGAAACTGGTTTCGGTCAGCGCCAACAGCCTCGGCCGCAGTAATTTTTCAAACGTTTTCACCACGCGTTGCGTGACCGCGATGAGTTTTCTGAAAAAACCCGGCGGCAGCTGAGTCTTAAGCAGCCGTTCGGGCAGCCACGGCTTCTGCCCCAGCGTCAGGCGCAACGCGATTAGGGCAATGATCAAACCAAACGGCGTCGACAACCCTGGCAGCGGGATCGGCGTGCAAAAGGGCAGGGCGATCAACAGCACCAGCAACAGGTAAGCACGGCCTTTCAGCACCGCGATCACCTCGCGCAACTCCACCGCGCGCTCGGCAAAGGTGCTCTGAAGAAACGCGAGTTCCTCCGAAAGTTTACGCGGTGTCTCCGCCTCGGGCGGAGAGGGTTCAGGTGCCGCGTTTGTTACCATAAAGTTCGATGTGCAGGCGCGGAGCATAACGATAACCACGCTGCTTGCAAAGTTCCGCCAGCCACACCGTGCGCGAACGCAACACCTCCTGCGTCACGCCTTCCGGCATGAGCAGTACTTTGGCTCTGGGCACCGGTTCACCTAGCTCGGTCAGCATGGCCTCGAGCTCCGTCACGTCGTCCGCCGACGCCACGACAAATTTCAGCTGAAAAGGATATTGCCGCAGCCACGCGCGCACCACCTCCGGTTGCCAGCGCAACCGGTCATGCCGCTCACGCCACGCGTCGGACAGACGAGCATCAGGAGCGGAGTTGCGCAGCTTCGGGCTGAGCGACGCCAGATCACACGGGATGCCGTGAGGCGGCACCGTGACCGCCGTCTCGATCGTGATGTGATGGCCGAGTTTTTTGATCTCTGTCGCCAGTTCGTGAATACCATCGGCGATCATCGGCTCCCCGCCGGTCAGCACCACATGACGCGCCGGAAAGCTCGCGACGCTCGCGACGATCTCCGCCACCGAAAGCGTTTCGCCCTCGGGATTCCACGAGGCATAGGGCGTGTCACACCAGTTGCAACGCAAGTTGCAGCCCGACAGGCGCACGAAGACCGACGACACGCCGGCCAGCTCGCCCTCGCCCTGCAAAGAATGGAAAATTTCGGAGATCAACATAGGAAAACAGCCTCAGCTGTTAAGCGGTTTCGGGGGCAGGGGAGCGTGCGACGCGTACTCGGTCGGATCGACGAGGCCGGCCTCGCTAAAAGCCTCGCGGCGCTCGACGCAGGTGCCGCAGGTGCCGCAGTGAAGCGCACCGCCTTTGTAGCACGACCACGTCCGCGCAAAATCCACGCCGAGCCGCACGCCCTCGGCGGCGATCTGACCTTTTTTCAACGCAATGAAAGGCCGCAGCAGTTGGATGCCCGCATACGTGCCGAGCCGCATCGCTTCGCCCATCGCGTGCATGAATTCCTCACGGCAATCCGGATAAATCGCGTGGTCGCCGCCATGCGCCGCGATCACCAGTCCGTCCGCGCCCACGCTCTCTGCGAAACCGGTCGCCACCGACAATAAGATTGCGTTGCGAAACGGCACGACGGTTTGCTTCATGTTCGCCGCCTCGTAATGGCCGTCGGGGATTTCACCGCCCGAGGCGAGCAGGTCCGATGCGAAAAGCTTATCCATGAAACGCAGGGAAACCACCTCGTGCCGCACACCGAGCTTGACGGCGTGTTCGGCTGCGAAGGGCAGCTCGCGCGGGTTGTGTTTTGAGCCGTAGTCGAAACTCAACGACGCGACGACATCATGCTCGCGACGCGCTCGATAAAGAGCCGTCACGGAATCCATGCCACCGGAACAGAGGACCACGACTTTCATTGTCATTGCAGAGAAAAGCATAACAGTCGGGGAAAACAAAGCTTCTCCGCCCGCGCGGTGAGTTTTCCTTTTTTCCGCCCTGTTCATGATCATTTTTCACGACCCCCAATGCGTTGAATACGGCTCGACGGCGCAACACGAACTCCCTGCCCGGGCGGCCGCCACCGCCGCTCTCCTGCGTGAAAAACATCCCAGCTGGCAATGGCGCATGCCCCCGATGGCCGACGAGTTGACGCTGCGCCTCGTGCATTCGCCGCAGCACCTCGAGCGCCTACAATTCGCGCACGATTTCGACGCGGACACACCGTACTTCGAAGGCATTTATCAACACGCCTGTCGTTCCGTCGGCGCCGCGCTCGCCGCCATGGATGTCGCGCTCAACGAAAAAAAATGCGCCTTCGCCCTCATGCGCCCGCCCGGCCATCACGCGCTGCCCTCGCAAGCGATGGGATTTTGTTACCTCAACCAAATCGCCATCGCCGCCGTCGCCGCCCGCCAGCGCGGCATCGCCCGCGTCGCCGTGTGGGATTTCGACGCGCATCACGGCAACGGCACCGAGGAAATCCTCCACGAGCGCGACGGCATTCACTTCGCCTCCATCCATCAGGTCAAAACTTACCCCGGCACCGGCGCCGTCACCTCCGGCAACTGCCGCAACTACTGCGTCGCCCCACACGCACCGCGTGAAGAACACCTCGCCGCGCTCCGTCGTTCGTGGAGCGACATCCTGAATTTTCGCCCCGACCTCGTGCTCGTTTCCGCCGGCTTCGACGCCTACAAAAACGACCCGATCACTCAAATGTCCCTCGAAATCGAAGACTATGCCGAACTCGGACGCTGGCTCGCCGCCGCGCAGTTCCCCACCGCCGCCGTGCTCGAAGGCGGTTACAGCACCGACTTGCCCCTGCTCGTCGATTCGTTTTTGACCGCGTGGGCGATATAGTTTTGCTAGACGCAACCTTGAACGCCACCCCCGCCTATCAGCTCGTAGAAACCTCCGCCCAACTCGCGCCGCTTCTGGCTGCGCTCGACCGAAGCGCCGAGGCCGCGCTCGATACCGAGGCGGACAACCTCTACCATTACGGCACCCGCGTGTGCCTGTTGCAGTTTCTCGTCGACGGCGAGATCCACCTCGTCGACGTGCTCGCCCCAATCGACCTCGCGCCGCTCTGGGACCGCTTGGAGAAAAAACACCTGCTCATGCACGGCAGCGATTTCGACCTGCGCCTGCTCCACGACCTCTGCCGCTTCCGCGCGAAAAGCCTCTTCGACACCATGCTCGCCGCCCAGCTGCTCAACCGCCAACGCGTCGGACTCGCCGCGCTGCTGGAAGAACACTTCGGCGTCGCCCTCGACAAAGACTCCCAAAAAGCCAACTGGTCGAAACGCCCCCTCACCCGCAAACTCCTCGACTACGCCGCGCTCGACGTCTTTTACCTGCCGAAACTCCGCGACATTCTCACCGCCGAGCTCAACCAACTCAACCGCCTAAGCTGGCTCGACCAGCAGTGCCAGCGCCAGATCGAGTCCGGCCTCAACGGCTTTCCCCGCGACGACGAAAACGCCTGGCGCATCGGCCGCTCCGAACGCCTCCGCGGCCACGGCCTCGCCGTCCTCCACGCCGTCTGGCACTGGCGCGAAGAATGGGCCCGCACCCTCGACGCCCCGCCCTTTAAAGTCACCAGCAACGACCTCCTCCTAAAAATCGCCGACGCCGGCGACCACGGTCTCTCCGCCAAAGCGATGATGGAAACCATCAACCTCGGCCGCCGTCACGACCGCCTCGCCCCAAGCCTCCTCGACGCCCTTGAATCCGGCCTCGCCCGCGACCCGCACACCCTCCCGCGCCGCGCCGGCCGCAACCCCGACATCCAGCCGCTCACCGCCGCCGAGCTCGCCCTCCAGGACCGCCTGAAAACCGACCGCGACCGCGTCGCCGCCCGCCTCAATCTCGAACCGACCCTCATCGCCAATCGCGCCCAACTCGCGCAGATCGCCCGCGCCCCGGCCAAGCTCGACGAGCTCCTGCTCCCCTGGCAAGCCGACCTCCTGCGCAACGAGCCCTCCCTCAACCCCGCCGCTGCTACCGGGCCCGACTCCGCTCCGGCCTGAGCATGTCCGCCTCCGCCAACATCGCGCAGCATCTACCCTTGATGGCTGCGCGCCAGCCGAACCATCCCGCGCTGAAAATCCCCCGCGGACGCACCCGCTGCGGCGACATCGACTACCTCACGCTCTCCTTCGACCAACTCGACACCGAGGTCGACGCCTGGGCCGCCCGCCTCCGCGCCCGCGGCGTCCAACCCGGCTACAGAACCTTAGTCATGGTTCGGCAAGGCCTGCCCCTCATCGCCGCCGCCTTCGCCCTCTTCAAAATCGGTGCGATTCCCATCGTGATCGACCCCGGCATGGGCCTGAAAAGTTTTCTCGCCTGCGTCGCCCGCTCCCAACCCCGCGCCCTGCTCGGCATCCCCTTCGCCCAGCTCATCAGCCACATCGCCCGCCCCGCCTTCCGCAGCGTCGAGCTCCGCATCTCCGCCAGCGCCAACCCCACCGCCCAACTCGCCCCCCGCGTTTCGCTTCCCGCTTCACGCTCTGCGCTCCTCGTTGACCGCAACGCCACCGACCTCGCCGCCATCCTCTTCACCTCCGGCTCCACCGGCGCGCCCAAAGGCGCCTGCTACGAACACGGCATGTTCGCCGCCCAGGTTCAGCTCATCCGCGAAACCTACGCCATCGAACCAGGCGAAATCGACCTGCCCATGCTGCCAGTCTTCGCCCTCTTCAACCCGGCACTCGGCATGACTACCGTGGTGCCCGAAATCGACCCCAGCCGTCCCGCCCGCGTCGACCCCGCCAAGATCGTCCAAGCTATCCAGCAAGAACAGGTCACCAACTCCTTCGGTTCACCCACGCTCTGGGGAAAAATCGCCGACCACTGCGCCGACCACGCCATCACTTTGTCCAGCCTGCGCCGAGTGCTCTGCGCCGGCGCACCCGTGCCCGCCTCACTCTGGGAAAAATCCCACCGCCTCCTCCCGCACGGACGCCTGCACAGCCCCTACGGCGCGACCGAAGCCTTGCCGGTGAGCAGTGTTTCGGCCCAAGAAATCACGCCCGGCTCAGTCCACGGCGCACCCGTCGGAAAACCGATTCCCGGCATCGACGTCAAAATCATCGCCCTCACCGACGCCCCCATCGCCACGCTCACCGATGCCCGCGAACTCCCCGTCGGCGAAATCGGCGAAATCATCGTCCGCGGTCCCGTGGTGACAAAGCAATACGACGCCCTACCGGCAGCCACCGCCGCGACGAAAATTTCCGATCCGAAAGACACCGCTATAATCTGGCACCGGATGGGCGACTGCGGCTACCTCGACGCCGAGCGACGACTCTGGTTTTGCGGACGCAAAGCCGAACGCATTGAAACCTCCAGCGGCCCAGTTTTCACCGAACCCAGCGAACAGGTTTTCCGTCCACAGCCTGGTGTCGCCCGCTGCGCCCTGATCGGCCTCGGTCTACGCGGTGCGCAAACCCCGGCCCTCGTCGTCCAGCCCACGAACAAACTTTCCCGCGCCGCAAAACTCGCCCTCGCCACCGCACTCCGAGAACGCGCCCGGCAACACGCCCACACCGCCGCCATCACGCAGTTCTTTTTTCACCCCGCGTTCCCGGTCGATGTCCGCCACAACGCCAAAATCCACCGCCTCACGCTCACCAGCTGGGCCGCCACCGCCCAACCCATCACCATCCCATGAGAACCGCCCTCGTCACTGGCGGCACCGGTTTCCTCGGACGCCGCATCGTGGATCGCCTACTCGCGCAAGGCCGCACCGTCACCGTGCTCGCCCGTCGCCCTGCGCCAGACCTCGAAGCGCGTGGCGTGCGTTTCATCTGCACCGAGCTCGGTGACCACCCCGCCATCGCCGACGCCTGCGCGGGCATTGAAACGGTTTTTCACGTTGCCGCCAAAGTCAGTGTCTGGGGCCGCTACGGTGATTTTTTCCGCACCAACGTGCTAGGGACACGCGCGCTGCTCGCCGGTTGCCAAACCCACGGCGTGCGCCAATTCATTCACACCAGCACGCCAAGTGTCGTCTACAACGGCCTCGATCTCGCCAACGTCAACGAATCACTCCCACTCACGACTGCCTGCCCGAGCCCGTATCCACTAACCAAAGCCATCGCCGAACGCGAAGTGCTCGCCGCCAATTCGAAAGCGCTCCGCACCGTCGCCCTGCGCCCGCACCTCATCTGGGGCGTGGGCGATCCGCACCTCGTGCCGCGCATCCTCGAACGCGCCCGCAGTGGACGCCTCCGCATCGTCGGCGATGGCCAAAACCGCGTCGACATGGTGCACGTTGAAAACGCCGCTGACGCCCACCTCCTCGCCGAAGCAACCCTGAGCCAAAGTAACCTATTAGGTTACTTTGGCTCATCCGCTAAGGCGGGAGGCAAGGCCTACTTCATCACCAACGACGAACCCGTGGTCTTGTGGGATTGGATCAACCAGCTCCTCACCGCCCTCGGCGAACCACCCGTCACACAACATATTTCCCTGCGCGCCGCGTCCTTCCTCGGCACCGTCTGCGAAACGCTTTGGCGCCTCCTGCCGTTGCGCGGAGAGCCGCCCATGACCCGCTTCGTCGCCTCCGAATTGGCGCATGATCACTGGTTCGACCCCGCCGCCGCCAAGCGCGACTTCGGCTACGCGCCACATCTCAGCATGGCCGACGGCATGGCTCAACTCATAGCCAATCTGAAAAAGTAAAAAACAAGCCGATTGCTCGCAAGAGCACTGGTTCGACATTACCTCTGGCCGACTACAACCATCACTTAACTCTATTTATGATTCAGTCCTCCTCCCGTTGGAAACTCACCACGCTCGCAACGATAGCGGCCACTACCGCCTTATTCAGCGCCGAGCCCGATCCCGCACAGAGCGTAAAGCGCGAACTCGATCCCAATGGCCTTTTCTACACCTATATAGATTTCGAAAGCGGCTGGGCCAAGGTCGCTCAGGACATCAATCTCACTCTCAAGGACACCGCGTTGGCAAAAAAGGATTTTGTCGCCCTGGCCAATGCCACCGGCCTGTCGCAGATTCGCGCACTCGGCCTGAGCTCAACGGCATGGAAAGGCGGCTACGAAAACCGCTTCTTCCTCTACATGCCGAGCGGACAGAAAGGGCTGCTGGCTATTTTCCCGGGTGAGCCAGCGACTTTCGACGGAGCGCGCTATGCCCCGGCTGACGCTGATTTTTTTGCCGAGTTACGATTGGACCTACCTGCCGTAGTCAGCGCGGCCATGCAAATCGCCCTGAGCGTAGCCGACAGCAAAGAGCTGACCACGATGGCTCTCGATACATTGAAAAAAGACCCGTCGGGATACGGCAGCCTGCTGAACTTCAAAGGCCGCGTCATCGCCATAGCCCGCCTGCATACACCGGAAAATAGCGAACAAGTAAAAGCCGAACCATCTACAATTCCACCAGCAGATATTTTTCTCCGGACCGAAGGCGGCGGGGCGGTGGTATTGAAAACACTCGCCCAAAAAAATGGATGGAAGCGCGAAGAGCACGGTAAAATTATCTCCTTTACGAACACCTCGGACGGAGTCGAAACGATCATCACAGTCGAAGGCGAGACGGTGACCGCCGGGTTCCCGCGGACATTTGTTGAAGAATGCCTCGCACGAAAAGAAGGTCTGGCGCAAAACGCCACTTTCCAACAAGCCCTCACCGAAACCGCTGACAAGGGCCATGGTGTGATCCATATTACCCCGCGCATTATCTCTGAACTGCGCAAATTTGCCGGTAATGGCTTGGCCAGCGTTCCGAATACCGGCTTTGGCGAATCCAAACTCAGTCGCATGATTTTAGACCAAGCGCTTGATTCCTTGCCTGCGCCTACATGCCCCGTCACCAGCGTCATCGTCGCCCGGGCAGATGGCCTGCTCATCCGCGAACACTCCACCCATTCGCTCAAAGCAGCCTTACCCGCCATCTCCCTAATCACCCCTGATTTTCTTGGGCAAATCCTGCGCCTCAGCGCGCAGACTTACGCCGCGACCGATGCCGACGAACGCGCCTCTGAAATCATCATTAAAAAGATTCGCCCCGATCTCGAACACGCCAATGCAAGGGCCGTTCGTTATTTTGCCGACCATGAAGATGCCTCTACGATCACACTCTCCGCTCTGCGCGAAGCCATGCCTGAGGAAAAGCTGCCCGATTTTAATGAGGTGATAACAGACGACATCGAGTTCTCACGCCAATCCGACCAAATTGAATTTGTCCTCAAAAGTGGCCGCAAGATCACGCATGTCTACCCCCTCACTCCCGTTCAACGCACTACGATTGAAAACAACCTCAAAACTATGGACGAGGCTTCATTGGCATACCTCCTCGGGAATGATCGTCGCAACGAGGCAGACCTCCCCAGTCTTATAGAATGTGGTTACCTCGCAAAAGTTGAGTCCCTTCTTGGCGAAAATTACAGCCAAATCTCCCTCACCTTCGACTCGTCAACCCTCACCGCGACAACCACAGGCGGCCAAGAAGTGACTTACACGCGCGACCCACTCGCCGTCCTGCAAGCACGCCATCGCCAAGCCGAAATCCAAATCATCATCGAGCAAAACTTGGCTAAGATCGACGCCAGCGCTCAAAAATACTTCGCAAAAAATCCAACCGAACCATCCGTCAGCTTTAAGGACCTAGTCGACAAAGAATTCATTACAGGCATCACCCCCGTCGCCGGCGAAGATTACTCCAACGACCTAGACAGCATCACCAAAAACCAAGAAAAGCTCTCCATCGCATCCTCACGCGCCGGAGCCGTCTCTTGGGCACGACCGCACTCCGCCGCAACCCTCACGGCAATTACCAAAAGCCTCACCGAGATCGAACAGAAAGCCGCCCAATACTTCGCAAAAAACCCGAAGTCCGAGGTGGTGATTTCCGGTGAACTGCTCCCGCCGCCCGTGGTGAAAGAGCTCAAAGAAGGCGAGCCCGAGTCCGATAAAACCACCGCCCAAGAACTGCCCGACCTGAGCACCTTGGTCATACGCCGCGATTACAAGAACATCTCCATCACACTCGAGAGCGACCAAGTAATCGAAGTCCGCCGTACCAAGCCTAAGAAGTAATTCCCTCGTAAAAGGACCGTCCGTCTGGTGAAGGACCACCGATTCAACCGCGTCACCACCAAACGCGATCTCGGCGGTTAAACAGCGCAAAGCACAGACCCGCACAACCCACATCAACTCGCCAAATATGGCGAATTATCGCTATTTTAAGCTTTAATTCGCCACATTTGACGACTTATCTCGTAACTCGCCAGAAACGGCGAATTCATTCGCGTTTACATTTTAATTCGCCATTTTAGGCGAATCATGAAAATCACGGCCAAGTTATCCGATACCGGTATTCTGCGTGAGCTTGGCGCACGGCTCACCGGGGCGAGGCTTGAGCGCAACCTCACGCAAGCGGCTTTGGCCGAGCAAGCCGGCGTCGCCAAGCGCACCATCGAGCGCCTCGAAACCGGCGAAGTCGGAACCCAGTTGTCGGGCTTCCTGCGCGTTTGCCGAACCTTGGGTTTGGTGGAACGGCTCGAACTGCTATTGCCCGAACCCGTGCCGAGCCCGGTCGCGCAATTGAAACGCCAGGGCCGCCAGCGCCAGCGCGCCTCGGTCAAAAAAACACCGTCCGTCGCCCGGGCAAAATGGACGTGGGGTGAGCCGACACCATGATGGCCAAGGTTCAGCTCTGGGGCCGAACCATCGGAGCCGTCTCCATGGTGGAGGGACGCGACTATGCGGCCTTTCAGTACGATCCTGAGTTCGCGCAAAGCGGCATCGAAGTCGCCCCGCTCATGATGCCATTGAGCGACCGCGTGTGGGTGTTCCCCGAGTTGTCCCGCAAAAGTTTTCACGGCCTGCCTGGCATGCTGGCCGACTCGCAGCCCGACAAATTCGGTCACGCCCTCATCGACGCCTGGCTCGCGACACAGGGCCGCACGCCTGAGAGTTTCAGCACGGTGGAACGCCTTTGCTACACCGGCGCGCGCGGCATGGGCGCGCTGGAGTTTTACCCCGGGCTCGGACCGAAACCACGTCAAGCGACAAAGATCGAGATCGACGCGCTCATCCGCCTTGCCGCCGACATCCTGACACAACGCGACACCCTGCAAGGCAGCCTGGCCGGACCCTCGCGTGAAAAAGCCCTGCAAGACATCCTCCGCGTCGGCACCTCAGCTGGCGGCGCGCGCGCCAAAGCCATCATCGCCTGGAACCCCGTTACCCAGGAAGTGCGCTCGGGCCAGACCAGTGCCGGCGATGGCTACGAGCATTGGTTGTTGAAATTCGACGGCGTGGGCGGCAACCGCGACAAAGAGCTGGAGGACCCCAAAGGCTACGGCGCCGTCGAGTACGCCTACCACCTCATGGCCAAGGCCGCGGGCATCACCATGAGCGAATGCCGCCTGCTGGAAGAAAACGGCCGCCGACACTTCATGACGCGCCGTTTCGACCGGCCCGCCGACAGGGGAAAACTCCACATGCAATCGCTGGGCGCGCTCGCACATTTTGATTTCAACCAAGCTGGTGCCTACGCCTACGAACAAGCGATTCAAGTCATCCGCCAGCTCGGCCTGCCGATGGCGTCTGTCGAAGAACAGTTTCGCCGCATGACTTTCAACATCATCGCCCGCAACCAGGACGACCATGTGAAAAACATCGCCTTCCTGATGGACAAACAAGGCCGCTGGACGCTGGCCCCGGCGTTTGACATCACCTACAGCCACAACCCCAACGGCGCATGGACGGCGACCCACCAGATGACGATGAACGGCAAACGCGACGGCTTCACGCAGGAGGATTTTCGCGCCACCGCCAAAAACGCGTTGATGAAACGCGGCCGCGCCGAGACCATCATGGAAGAAGTGCGCGCCGCCGTGACCCGCTGGCCAGAATTCGCCGCCGTCGCCGGTGTATCCAACCCCTGGATTCCCCAAATCACCCGCGCCCACCGCCTAGACTTGCCCTCAGCGTAAAAACCGCGAGGCATCATCGCCTCACTTCGCGAACAGCTCCACCAGCAGGTCGAGCACGGCATCGCCGGTGGCGGCTTCTACTTTGCCGAGGCGTTTCACCAGCCTCGTCTTGTCCACCGTGCGAAGCTGATCCAGCACGATCTGTCCGGATTTACCCTGAAAACGGCACGGCACCCGCGTGGGATATTCGCGTCCCTTCGTCATCATGGGCGCGATGATGACTGTGGCGATGTGCGCGTTCATTTCATCCGGTGAAATGACGAGCGCGGGCCGCGTTTTGCGGATTTCGCTGCCCACGATCGGATCAAGCGTCACCAACCAGACATCGAGACGTTGGACTACCATTCCCATTCCTCCGCGTCGAACTTCGTGGCGGTCGGAGCATCTTCTTGCACCAACACGTCGTCACGCCACGCAGTCATGCCAGCAAAAGCAGTATCCCAACCAGCTCTCGGCGTATTGACAGGACGCAGGACCAGCGTCCCGTTTTTTGCCTGCAACTCGACCTCTTCACCAAAGCCGCAGTGCTCCAGCATCGCCTTGGGAATGCGAATGCCGCGCGAATTCCCAATGGGTACAATCTTGGTCAGCATGAGCACAAAGTAATTACTTCCCGCGACTCAACAAGCTTGAAATCGTTCCTTGATCAAGGAACGACCTAAAGTAATTACCATGCGGTTTCAGCCACTGCGAACTCGGCGGAAAGATCCAGCGCGAGGCGAGGCCGAAAGAAAATAGCGCCGCCTGAATCAGACGCGCTGCCGAACTGCTTCAAAGAGGGTAATAATCGTCGCCATGGCGACGTTGAGCGAGTCGGCTTGGCCGGCCATCGGGATGCGGACTTGGGCGTCGCTTTCCTTCAGCCAAAAATCGCTCAGGCCGTACTGTTCGCTGCCCATCACAATCGCGAGCGGGCCGCGCAAGTCGGTGTCGGTGTAGAGCGCCGTCGCCGAGGGCGTCGTCGCCACGGCACGGATACCGCGTTCAGCCAGCCAGGCGCGCACCGGGCCGCTCTCGGTCACGATGACGGGCACAGAAAACAAAACGCCGGTCGAGGAGCGAACGACATTGGGATTGAAAATATCCGTCACCGGATCGCACACGATCACGGCGTCCACGCCGGCGGCATCCGCGCTGCGCAGGATCGTGCCGAGGTTGCCGGGCTTTTCGATGGCCTCGACTACGAGAAGAAATGGCTGCGGATTCAGGGCGATATCGGCCAGCGTGCGTTTCCATTGCGGCGCAACGGCGAGTAGGCCGTCGGGACGTTCGCGGTAGGCGACTTTGGCAAAAGCATCTTTGGAGAGTTCGAAAAGTTGCGCGCCGGCCTGCCGCGCTTGCTCGATAAGAGCTGGTTCGTTTTCACCGAGAAACCAGTCGGGTGAAAAATAGAGTTCCGCGAGCTTCACGTTCTTCTCCAGCGCACGGCGGATTTGACGGTAGCCTTCAACCAGAAAGACGCCGTCCTCGTCGCGCGGACGGCGGTCGCGCAGGCGCACGAGCTGTTTGACGCGTGGGTTTTGGAGACTGGTTATCTTTTCGACGGCAAACATGGTTCGGCGGACAGAATATAAGAATACACAAAATGGGAAGCATGTGGTGCTTTGCTCTTCCTTTCCTCACCTTCTGTTCATTCTGTCGCTCTGTGGCCAAAAAGAAGAAATTCAACGACCAGCCGTTCCCGTATCACCAGGAAATCGAACTCGAAATCGCCACGCTGACCAATCTCGGCGTGGGGCTTGGCCGCGTGCCGTTGCCCGATGCGCCGGAATCGCGCTGGGTGGTGATGGTGCCGTTCGTGCTGCCGGGCGAACGCGTGAAGGCGCGGGTGTTTCGCAATCACAAGAATTTCTCCGAAGCCGATCTCGTCGAAGTATTGGTGGCCTCGCCCGACCGTGTGGCGCCGCGCTGCGAGCTCTTCGGGCGCTGCGGCGGGTGCCAGTACCAGAATTTCTCTTATGGGCAGCAACTGATCTGGAAACGCCGTCAGGTGGAAGAGCTTTTGCAACACATGGCGGGCGTCGAGTTCACCGTTTCGCCGACCATCGGTTCGCCCGAGCAGTATGGCTACCGCTCGAAAATCACCCCGCATTTTAATCCGCCACGCGAGCCTCGCCCCGGTGAAACGCCTCGGCCGTCCGACGATCCGGCATCGTTGCCCATCGGTTTTCTCCGTCAAGGCACGCGCTTCGATCTGCTTGATGTGCCGCAGTGTCCGATCGCGACCGCGCCAATCAACGCACGTCTCACGGCGGTGCGCACCGAGATCCGCGCCAAGGCGGCGGCGGGCGACTACAAGCGCGGTGCCACCGTGCTGCTGCGCGATGCGTGCGGTGAAGTGACGACCGATTACGATGCGGTGATCACCGAGGAGGTCGCGGGGCTGAAACTGCATTTCCTAGCGCGGGACTTTTTCCAAAATAATCCGTTCATCCTGCCGGCCTTTACCCGCTATGTGAGCGAGCAGGCGGCGGCAGCCGGGGCGCGTTTTCTCGTCGACGCCTACTGTGGCAGCGGGCTTTTCGCTCTTTCGGCCGCAACGGCTTTTGAGCGCGTGGCGGGCATCGAGATCAGCGCGTCGTCGGTCAACTTTGCCAACCAAAACGCGACGGCCAACGGCATCGCAAACGCCTCTTTCCAAGCGGGTGATGCATCGGCGATCTTCGCGGGACTGACTTTCCCCGCCGCCGAAACGGTGGTCGTGATCGATCCGCCGCGCAAAGGCTGCGACGAATCATTTTTGCAGCAGCTCTTCGCCTTTGGTCCCAAAGCGGTGGTTTATGTGAGCTGCGATCCGGCGACACAGATGCGCGATTTAAAACTGTTTCTCGCCTCCGGCTACGCACTTACGGCGGTGCAACCCTTCGATCTTTTCCCGCAGACGCGTCACCTCGAATGCGTGACGACACTGCGGCGCGTAGCGGGTGAGGGCACAACGGCCTGCCTCCCATAAACACAGACGGCAGGCACGGCGGCCTGCCCTCCATTTATCACACGCCTATTTCACCGCACGCTCACGCTCACTCGTAGCGGGCACTACGGCCGAAGTAGTGGAGCAGCCAGATCTCTTTCCACACGCGATAACGACCTTCGTAAGTCATTTTGCCGTAATCCTCGCGGTCATGATGTGGCGTGAGGAAACCGAGCTCGGTGTTGATCTGTTCCAGCTCGACTTGCTGGGCGTTTAAATCGTTCAGCGGCTCGGTGTTCCAAGTCAGCGCCATCTCATGGGCCTGCGTGAGACGCTGCCGGTGACGAGCCAACAACGCCGGGAGCGTGCGCCGCATCGGATGACGCGAAACCAGCCAGTTTTCAGGATAAAAACCACCGAAGGGCAAATAGAGATTATCCGTCACAAACCGATAGCCGCTGACTGTTTGCGTCGAGAGACTATAGCAAACCACGATGGTACCGTTGGGCTGGGGGACGAAAGTCACCTGCAAACGAATCTGCGCAGTCGCGTCTTGGTAAATCGACACCCGTAAATACACCTCCGGAGCCACCTCGGTGCGCAATGCCTGCACATGATTGAAAGATTGAGCGCGCAACCAATCGCGAATCTTGAGAAAACGTGGATTCGTCGGCCATTCTTCACCCGAGGTATTCAGTGAAAAACGTGGAAATAGCGGCAGCGAACTCACGCTCAACGCATGAATCGCCAACCAGTTATAAAGCGTTTCCACCAGGAACCAGAGCAGAAAAAACCCCGCCACCAACACCCAGTAGGGTCGATCCAGCCATTCAAAATCCAGGGCAACTTTCGCCCCGCCCACCGCAAAGATAATCCACCGTAACCAGCGATTGATGATCGCGAGCATGGGCGACGCATAGCGCTGGTTCAGTTGAAACAGCACCAGCGAAAAAATCATTCCACAAAGGAGGTAGTACGAGGGATCCATCAATAAAAAACAGCCTGCTAAGCCCTTTGACTCGGCAGGTTGCAAAATGACTCAGAATAAAAAAAATCGGAGTTAACTCAGACGCACCGGCATGATCACGCAGATGAAGCTCTCCAGCGTTTTAAACACGCCCGGGCTGACTTCATCCTTCACTTCAAAGAAGACTTCGTCCTTCGCCAAGGCCTTGAGCGGATCAATGATAAACTGAGGATTAAAAGCGACTTGCATCTCAGGGCCACTGTACGCGATGGCCATAGATTCATGCGCTTCACCGAAGTCCGGACTCTGCGCGGTGATCTCCAGCAGATTGCTGCTCAGCTTCACTTTAACCGAGTTCGATTTCTCGTTGCAGACCAGCGCGGCGCGATGGACACATTGCAGAAACAGCTCGCGCTCCAGCTTGATGCGCTGGTGTGTTTCCTTGGGAATAACTTGGTTGTAATTCGGGTAATTGCCTTCTACCACCTTGGAGTAGAGGTAGATACTATCGATCAGGCCGCTGCCATCTTTGTCGGTATTAATCTGAAACGCAGCACGGCGTTCGTTAAACGAGACCTTAAGTTTTTCGCCCTTATCGAGCATGCGCACGAGTTCGCTGACAGTCTTGGCCGGCAAAATGATGCTGCCTGCGCTGGCTTCGGGCACTTCGATTTCTTTGTTGATGAGCGCGAGACGGCGGCCGTCGGTGGCCACAAGGGAAAGTTTGCCGTCCTTAAAGCTGAAATAAACGCCGTTGAGGATGTAACGCGTTTCGTCGCTCGATTGCGCGTAGGATACGCTCTTGAGCATCGAAGTGAGTTCAGCCTGTTCGAGGGTGAACGATTTTTCATCACCGAACTCCGGCAGCGGGGGAAATTCTTCTTTGCCGATGCCCATGATGCGGAAATTGGATCCGCCTGAGGTGAGTTTGACCTGATGATTAGGCGAGGCGTCGAACACGACATCCACATTGGGCAATTCCCTCACGATTGTGGCCAAACGTTTCACCGGCAGGGTGACCGCGCCACTTTCCTTCACTTCGGCCTTAATCTTACAGCGAATGCCGAGATCGAGGTTCGTGGTGGTGAGCAAAATGTAATCCTTATCCGCTTCGATCAGAACATTGCTCAAAATCGGCATGGTGGCTTTTGAGCCGACGACGTTGAGGACTTGAGCGAGTCCATTGCTGAAATGGTCGCGGTTAATTTTGAATTTCATGGGTGTCTGGGGAACGCGGCGTAATGAAGAGTTAACAAAGTCTAAATAGAACCTAATTCAATAATGAATGTTATCCGTATTCATATAGGCGGTGAAAAACTGGGATAACTTGGTTTTTTGCCTCTCAAAAAGGGGGTGAAAAGGGCGGTGAGTAATTTCGAAATCGAGGCCAATAAGTAAGGGGTTATGCACAGGGGGTGGGTTGTTGGGCGGTTATTGGTGGCTTACTCACACAGAACCCCGGGGTGGTTGATTCACGATGGTGGTGGAACGACGGCGCCAGTGGCGAAACAGGCCGTAACCGAGGTAACTCATGGTCAGCGCGAGCAGGGCGAATTCTTTGTAGAGATAAACGAGGATGCCTACGATCAGCACGAAAATCAGGGTGCGTGAACGGGTGCGTGTTTGCATGTCGATCGTTTTGCCGCTCGGGTAACGCACGGTGCTCATCATGAGTACGGCGATCAGCAGCATGATGAAGGGCAGGGCGAGGGCGGAGCGTTTCAGCAAGCGCTCCATGTCATCGAGCTTGAGCAGAAAGAGCACCGTAGCAGCCACGCAGGCCGCTGCCGCAGGCACGGGCAAGCCGACGAAGTCCTTGCTTGAATCCTTGGCGTTACGACGAAGGAGGGGATTGGTGATGACGTTGAAACGCGCCAATCGCATCGCGGCGCAAAGCAAGTAAATGAAACCGATAATCCAGCCGATATTTCGAAACCACACGAAGCCCTGCGAGGGCGATAGAATGAGGAAAAACATCATCAGCGCTGGTGCCAGGCCGAAGGAAACGACATCGGCGAGCGAATCGAATTCCGCGCCGAAGAGCGACTCGCGTCCGCCCATGCGCGCGAGACGTCCATCGAGCATGTCGCACGCCGCCGCGCCAAAAATAAACCAAACGGCGGTGCGATAATGTCCGGCCGGCGAGGCATCAAGGTAGATGCCGTCAAACGCCGTCTCCGCAAGACGGGCTTGGATGCAGTGAATAATCGCCATGAAACCACAGAACAGGTTTCCCGCCGTCATCGCATTCGGCAGAAAATAAATGCGACTGGCCTGCGTGACGTTGTAGGGATCTTCGCGCGAATCGAGATCGGGCATGGCGACGCTTACTTGGTCAGGGTTTCGAGGTATTTCCAAAACTTGGAATGCTGCTCAACCAATTGCTCTTCTGAGACTGGGAGTTTGTTGCGCAGCAGAAAATCCTCGAGGGAATTTCGGTGGAGAATGTAGAGCGTGTGCAGCGATTCACCCGTAACCTCAAAGTAGAAACGGAAATCACTCGCTCGCAGCCGGTACAGGACGCGACCCGAACGATTGAAACGGCCTAAAGGTTCGCGCGGATTCGCCAGATCAGCAGGTTTTAAACTGCTGATGGGTTCAACGACTTCAAGCTGGGTCAGCTTGTCGAGCTTGTTCAGCTCATGCATGCTTTGTTCTGAGAAAGTAACTTGGTACATGACCGTGGCGCAAATTGTGACAGCGCTAGGACGATGCAAAACCATAAGGCCCGGGACAAGCGACGTTTTTCGAGGAAAACTTTCAAATATTAACTCGAATGCTGGCGCGCGGTGCTTGCTTCAAATCAGCAAACGCGGAACATCAGCGGCGGTTTTCTTTTTCGTGCGTCACTCTCCCATCTTGATCGCCTGTCTGTGCCGATGGATTTTGCCTGGTCTTATCTGGGCAGGCTTAGGTTGGTTGCGAGGGGTGGCTGCGGAAACGGCGACGGCGATAAATCCGCCCGACGTTCAACCCGCACCGATCGTAATCGACCTACCGATCCAAAGTCAGGCCTACGGGCTCGCGTTTTTCGAGGAAACGGCGCGCCTGTTCGAACAGCAACGACCTGACGTTCGCGTAAATCTCACTGGGAGCGCGCGTATCCACGAAAAAATGCGCATCCGCGTCATGGCTGGCGATCTGCCCGATGCCACGGATGCGGATTTGCTCTATAACACTCTGATCGACGCGGGCCGCATCAGTGATCTTAGCGCGTATTTGGACGGTCCCGACTGGGACGGCGTGGGCCGGTGGCGAGATCGTTTTTTGCCGGGTGTGCTCAGCCGTTGGGAACGCGAAGACCGCGTTTACAGCGTGCCGTTTGCCCACGCGATCTGGGCGATTTTTTATAACAAAAAACTTTTCGCTAAACACGGCTGGATGATCCCGCGCACCTGGGATGAATTTTTCGAACTGTGCGAAAAAATGCGCGCCGCCGACGTGGCGCCGCTCTCATTGCCTGGCGTTTATATGCGCTATGGCGACGCGTTTTTGCGGGCGGCGTATTTCAATCTCGTCGGTCCCGCCGGTTATCAAGCCTACAACGAACTCGCGCTGGGCACGCGCAGCGATCCGCGTTTTGTGCGTGCCGCCGCCGTGCAACAACGCGTGGCGCTGGACTATCTGCTCAAGGGCTGGGAGGGCATGACGCACACCGGGGCGGAACAGGCGTTTCTCGATGGCAAATGCGCCATGACCGTTGCCGGTTCGTGGCTCGGCAGCGAGGTGCGCGGAAAAATCCCTCCGGGCTTCGAACTCGGCGCGATGAATTTCCCGGTGTTTCCCGAAGGTATCACGCATCCCGATACGTTGCAGGCACAGAGCAGCTGCTACTTTTTCTTCGCCAAAAACAATCCGGCGCGGGAACGCGCCACCGTGGATTTTTTCCGCTTTCTCACGTCGCGGGAACGCGTGCGGGCCTTCGCTCGCCAGCAGGATGCGACTGCGGCGGTGCGCGGAATCGACGCGGCGGATTTTTCCGACGCACAGCGCGATGTCGCCGCGCTCATCGCAAAAGCGCCGTCGTCGTTTGATGTCGGGCGGCCGACATCAGCTGCGTTTCTCGCGCTGCTGGAACAGACGATGAACGACCTGCGCCAGCAGTTGATGACCGGGCGCATCACGCCGCAGGAATTTGCCGACCGGCTCGAAGCCGCGGCCCAAGCCGAACGTACGCGTAGCGCCAAGCCCGATCAGGTGAGGATAAAACACGGCGGCAAAGCGATGCTGTTACTTTTGGCTGTAACGGCTCTGCTGGGCTGGCTCGGCTGGGGAGCGGTGCGCCGCCGTCGCGACCGGAAGCAAGACGCCGCCGGTGTTTCCCGTGCCGAAGGGCATCTCGGTCGGCTACGTTGGCCGCTGGGCGTCGCTTTTGTCGGTCCGGCGTTGTTCCTGTTTGCGTTGGTGGTCGTGGTGCCGGGCGCACAGGCCTTGGGGTGGGCGTTTACGCGGTGGGACGGCATGGGCGGCGCGGCGCGCAGTTGGGCGGGGCTGTTTAATTTCAAGTGGCTGCTGCTGGAGAGTGACACGTTTTGGTACGCGCTCCGAAATAATTTCTACATCATGATCGTGCCGACGCTCGTGGTGGTGCCGCTTTCGCTGCTGCTGGCGGCGTTGATCCATCGCGGCGTGTGGGGCGCGAATTTTTTTCGCGCAGTATTTCTGTTTCCCAATCTCCTCGGCGGTATAGCGGCGACGCTACTTTGGATGAACGCCTACGATCCGCATGGCGGTCTGGTGAACGCGGCGTTGGTCAAGCTCGGTGGGCTTTTGCACAATGACTGGCTGAGCTCCTTTGCCGGTTATCCGTGGTTGTCGCAGGATCATCTCTACCGCGCGCTGATTCCGATCTACATTTGGATGGCGTGTGGTTTCAACCTCGTGCTCTACCTCGCGGCGATGCAGGGCATCGACCCCGAATTGTACGAGGCGGCGGAGATCGAGGGCGCTTCGGCGTCGCGGCAGTTTTTCACGATCACGCTTCCGCTCATCTGGGACGTGTTGGCGATCTCGGCGGTGTTTATCATCGTGGCCGGGCTGAACACCTTTGAAATGATCTGGCTGCTGACCTCGCAGGACCCGATCAGTCAGTCACATGTGTTGAGCACGCTGATGGTTTCAACCCTGTTCAAGGAATTCGCGGTCGGTCGTGCCACGGCGGTGGCGGTGCTCATGTTTGTGCTCGTGCTGGTCGGTTCGGCGGCGCTGCTGAGGGTGATGAAGCAAAAGGACGGCGCGCGAGATTGAATGTTGCTGCCGGTTCCGGTTCTGTCTCTGCTCAAGCAAAATTACCTCTATGGCGTCCCCAAAAAACAAAGACAGTGCGGCGGGAATCCCTGTTGCCGCCAAACCCGATTTTATTCCCTCCTCCCTCACCGGTTGGCTCGGTGTCGCTGGTTTCGTACTCGGCGTGGTCTGCCTGAATGTTTTTGGGCCGAAGTTTGATCTCCATCGTTATTGGGAGGGGCTTATCTTGATGGGTTTCACCTCGGTGCCGATGCTGGTGTGCGACGCGCTGATTTTGCGGATGCGCGGCAAAGGAACCCCCGTCGATGGCATGACGCGACGCCGGGCTTACTCTGTTCCGCGTACGCTGGTGAAACTGTTGGGCCTGTTCGGCACGTTGACGCTGCTTGCACTGCTCTTCTGGGTTTTCCCCGAGTACAACGGGAGCCTGTCGCCCGAAGGCGGTTTCTATAGCAATTTCTTCACGCTGTGCCGGTTCGCGGGGCCGTGGGTGCTGGGTGTCTGTGCGGTGTACTTCTTTTTTGTCGATGCGCGTTTGGACGACCCGCATGACGGCTATTGGTATTTTGGCCGCGTGATGCTGCTGAGCTTCGACGGCGTTGACTGGGTAAAAGTGAAAAACCACCTGCGTACTTGGGCGGTGAAAGGGTTTTTCCTACCGCTCATGTTCACGTTTCTGTGCGACAATCTGCCCGGGCTGCACTGGCGCGAAGGTCATGCGGAGGCGCTGCGCCAAGTTTTTGCGAGTGGGGAAGCCAGCCTCGGCGCGCTGCAAATGCTTCATCACTGGGCGCACAATTTTCTCTTTAGCATCGATCTGGCTTTTGTGGCCTGCGGCTACGTGCTGACGCTGCGCTTAGTGCAGTCGCATGTGCGCTCGGCCGAGCCGACGATGTTGGGTTGGACGGCGGCGCTGATGTGCTATCTGCCGTTTTGGAAGATGATCGGCGATTTGTACCTGGGCTATTGGTCGGATGGTAACTGGGAATCAAAGCTGACGAATAACCGTGAGATGCTTTACGTCTGCGGCGCTGGCATTTTGATTTTTGAAATCATCTTTGTGTGGGCGACGATTTCGTTTGGCCTGCGTTTTTCGAATCTCACGCATCGTGGCGTGGTGACGAAAGGGCCTTATTATTTCACGAAACATCCGGCGTATATTTCGAAGCTTTGCGCGTTCTTCCTCATCGCGCTGCCTTGGATCGACGGCCGCGGACCGGATTTCGGTTTGCGCAATCTTTTCATGCTGGCCGGGCTTGGCTTGGTTTACTGGATACGCGCCAAAACGGAGGAGCGGAATCTCTCTAGCATGGACCCGGCTTACGGGATGTACGCCGAGGAAATTCGCCTACGCCATCGCCGCTGGCTACGCCTGGATTTTTCCGGCGTACACAAGGTGAGTTGAGCCGGTTGCGGGGCGAGACGTTGCTTCCGAAACTCAGTGCCCGAGTTCTTTCAACGCGGCGAGGACGTCTTCCGCCTGTTTCTTGGTTGAAGCTTTGAGGTCGCGCCAGACGATCTTGCCGGTGCTGTCGATGAGGAAGGCTTGGCGGCTGGCGAAGAGCAGGCTGTCCTGGCCGAAGGCGCGTATGATTTTTTTGTCGTGGTCGGCGATCAGCGTGAAGGGGAGATGGTATTTATCTTTGAACTTTTTTTGCGACTCGACGCTGTCAGTGCTGACCCCGATCACCGTCACGCCTTGCTTGCCGAGTTCTTCGTAGGCGTCGCGCAGCGAGCAGCCTTGGGCGGTGCAGCCAGGGGTGTCGGCCTTGGGATAAAAATAGACGAGGGTGAAGCCCTTTTTGTAGACGTCGCCGAGGGCGAGGGTGTCACCGGTTTCGGTCGTGGCGCTGAGGGTGGGCGCAGCAGAGCCGATGGCAAGAGGTTCGGCTTTGGAGAAAAGAGAGGTCATGGTGAGAAGGGCGGTGAGGAGCAGGCAGGAGCGGAGCGCTTTCATGGCCGCACCGTCGGCTTGTCCGGGAGTTTTCGCAAGTGGCCCGCCGTCATCGCGGTGGGTTTTGTTCACACGAAGAAGGGAAGAAGCGAAGCAGGGCAGGCCTTTGCTCCAACCTCTCTGCGGTTCTGCGTCTCTGCGAGAGAACGGAGCGGTGAAAGGCAGGGCTCTCGCAGAGGCGCAGGGCGTGGCGGGTTGTTTTGGAGATGAACGACAGGTACGGGATTTTTAAAAATCTCGTGGCCGCTGTCGCCTGGGTTTGGCTTGGCGTTTCTTTGCGCTCTTGGGGTTCAAGTTTTTTGACCGGACGCGGCAGCACTTTGCTTCTTCGTTTCTTCGTGTGAAAGCGGGCTTACTCCAGACCGGTGACGGGGGTGTCGGCGGGGTGTTCGACGCTGAACTTGAGCTGGAGTTCGCGTTTTTCGCCGGGCTTCAGGTCGAGGCGCCAGACCAACTTGCCGTCTTCCTCTTGCGTGACTTCTTTGGGTTTGTCCTTGGTGCCGACGTCGCGTGGGTCGGGGCCGAGGAGTTTCACGACGATCTTTTCGTTGCGCGAAATCGGCAGCAGGTCTTTGAAGACGACGCGCTCGGCGGTCTTTTTGTTGTTGGTGACGGTCGTCAGAAAATCGTAGGTCACGCGGCGGCCGCTGTTGGTGAGGCCGGTGTCTTCGGCGAAGCGGTTGACGAGGCGGCGCTTGATCGCGATGGCTTCGTCGGCTCCGAGGGCGAGTTCGAATTTTTCGCCGGGCATGACGGTCTTGAGTGAGCTGGCGGCGATGAAGGTGCCGTCGAGAAAGGTGTTCATGGCGCCCGCGAGCAGGGGATAGTCGGTGGTGTTGGTGACGTAGGCGCTGAGGAAGGCGGCTTCGAGGGCGCGGGGCGTGGCCTGGTATTGCAGCTTCGCGGCGAGCTTGGTGTTGGCGATACCGACTTTCTGCGGTGTGTTGTCGCTGAGGATCGTGGCGGGCGTGGCGATCTTGAACGAGGCGCTGGTCGCGGAGGCGTCGACAGTGGCGAAGGCGATAGCGGTGTCGACTGATGATGCACCCGTATCTTGTAGCAAACCGGCGACGGCTGGTGCGGCCGCCATGTTGAATTGTTGGCGAGCACCAGTCTCCATCAGAGCTTTTCGCTTCGAATCATACTCTGTTCTCCCGACATAGGCGTGTACCACATCCACGACCCACGGATTCAGCTCGGGGGCGCCGCCGCCGAGGCTGGGGCTGGCGGTGGAGAGGGTGAGCGCGATGGACTTCCAGTCTTCGCCTGTATTCTGACGGATGATACCGAAGTAGGTGAGCTCGACGGCGCGTTCGTCGCCGTGCAGGCGGGCGTCGTAGGCGGGTGTCCACGAGGCACCGGGCACGGCGTAGGCGAGGGAAAGGTCGAGCGAACCAGCGTTGGTGGCGGCGACGCGCACGACGACGGTTTTGTAGCTGCGGCCGGAGCCGGCCTGGCCGCGGAGTTGGTTGAGCTGTTCGTTCAGCGCGTTGAGCTTGAGCTGGGTTTCCTCGCGTTGCGTGTCGATGGTCTGTTGTTCGGCGGCGAGTTTGGTGCGGTTGTCGTCGGCGAAGGTGAGCAGCTTCTGCCATTCGTCGAAGGTCGGGCGAGGCGGGGTGGCGCTTTCCTTGGCGGGCGGCGTGGTGACGGTGGTTTCAATGCGGCTGAGGAGGTTGCGCTGCTGGTCGAGTAGGGCGGCGCGGTCGTTGAGGGCGCGGAGTTTTTTCTCGATGGTTTTGATCTCGTCTTCGAGGGCCTTGAGGCGGGCGTCGGGCGTGGCTTCGACGAAGGTCTGGCGCGCACTGACGTCGAGGATGGTGGCGCTGGCGGTGCCGCGGCCGGAGACCTGGAGGGATTGATCGACGAGACCGGCGGGGAGTTTTTCGAAGGAGAGCTCGGCTTGTCCGGCGGCGAGCTCAACGCGGGCTGTGCGGGTGACGATGGCGCGGTCGCGGTAAACGGTGGCAGAGGTGAGTTGCGAGGAAACGGGCGTGAGCTCGGCGAGGAGCGCGACCGGCGCGAGGAAGAGCAGGATGAATAGGGGAGTTTTCATGGAGAAGTGCAGCGTCGAGGGGTACTACGATGAGTCCGGGGCTTTATTACGCAGGATTGGGGGGGCGTCCTGCGATTATTTGTTCTGCCACCTTGTGGGTGGGAGGGGAATCAGAATTTGGTTTCGCGTGGCGTTGGAATTAATCCAACCCCACGCAAAGTCACCGAAGCGGTGGGGCTTGCTGGAGCAGGGGGCAGTCGGTGCTCACTCTTTTTTCTCGGCCTTTATATTCTTCAAGGCCTCGTCGGAAATATCCACGACGGGGAGCTGGTCTTTGTCGATGTATTCGACCATCTGCAGCTCGCCGAACTTCACTTCAGCCTTCAGCTTATCCGACGCTTTGAGCACGACCGGCTTGAGGGTGGGGCGGCCGATGTTGGGGCCAGCCAGTGTCAGCATAGTTGGGAAGGCGACCTTGAAATAAAAACCGGTTGAGGGGCAGGCGATTTTGGTTTTCCAGAGCATTTTATGCTCTTTGCGGGAGGCGGCTTCAAAGTCGTATCCGGCTAGGGAGATGACAAAGAGACTTTGCGAAGCAGCACCGTAGATGGCATCAGTTTCAGAATCTTGGAAGGAGAGGGCTTGAGCGCGATGATTGCCGTGAAAGATCTCTGGTTCGATGGAGAGCCCGACTTTTTCCGCGCCCAGAAAGCTGAGGAGTTGGTGGCGGTTGGTTTGTAGGTGCGTTTGATTGGGGTCGTAGGTCGGGTTGAGTGTGCCCCAAGTCCAGAGGACTAGCTGGGTGGGTAGATGGGTGGTGTTGGCCGGTCGATACCCATACTTCGCAAGGATATTGGTGATGGTTTGGATGGCTTCTTTCGAAGGGGGCACCTTGTCACCACCCATGACACTTTCACTGAAATCATGGTAGCCGACGTTGATGGCCACGTAATAGACCGGTTCTTCCGGCGTGCCTGGTTTTACGAGGGCACCCGCCGGTGTGACGTCGGTGGTGGTGATCACGTTGAGGTCGTTTTGGAAGAGGGTTGGTAGATCGAAGGCTAATGCCGTCGACAGCAGGAGACTCGAGCCTAAGGCGAGAGAGCGAATGAAACGCATGGTTGTGTGGGAGCGGAGGCGTCGC